>Ga0315279_10005277_pt1 | contig 16835 bp, 11 predicted proteins | sample YL17G06_20_MG_FD_203694 | JGI IMG/M metagenome (GOLD analysis project Ga0315279, IMG submission 203694) | Sediment microbial communities from Yellowstone Lake, YNP, Wyoming, USA - YL17G06_20 | ecosystem: Environmental > Aquatic > Freshwater > Lake > Sediment | place: USA: Wyoming | collected...
ACGAGTTGGGCGTTCACGGCATGAACCATAGCCAGGTGTTTAAGCTTTCCCGTGACGATTTTGCCCGGGACACAAGCCAGGCCAAGAGGATCATCGAGGATTGGGCCGGCTGCGAGGCCCCCGGTTACAGGGCGCCGGCCTTCTCGATCTGTCCGGACACCGCCTGGGCTCTTGAGGTGATTGCCGACCTAGGTTGGTTGCGGCAATGTTCGCACAGTCTGGAAGGGTGGCACCTGTCTGCCTACCCCCGGCGGGAGCAGGCAGGCGGCTTGGCGGAATACGCCGCCAGGCTTGCAAGCCATGTTGCCCCACTGGCGGCAACACAGGTTGCCAGCAACCTGTGCCACCCGACCATGAAGGAACTGTGCAAACATTTCTGAAGGTAACTTTGTGTGGGAACGTCCGGCGTGGCCCGTCGGGGCTGGGGGCTCGTCGGCAGGCCGCCAATTCCTTGCTCCACCCGCGGGGCAGCGTTCGGCTTCGTCGCTTGCTGATCTGGGTGGCAGCCGAGAGGCGCCCAAAGTGCTGTAGGCATCAGGTTCATCGGAGGCCGCTGCGCGCCGTCCTTGCCGTTGTCATAGCGGCGGCCAGCATCTATAATCTCTCGGCGAGCGCGGCACGAGGCAGGACACCGGCCCGCCGCTCGCGGAGGCGATGGATATCCTAGAGGAATCCGCGGTTCCATGGATTATCGCCGCGGCGAGCTACGCCGACCATCGCGGACTATACCTGCCGAACGGTCAACGGTAGTGCGTTGAGTGTTGCCCGAATAGGACCGTGTTGCTCGGCGCAAGACGACTAACCGCTCTTCCTCCTTCTATGGGCAAGGGACTCGAAAAAACGCCGGCCGTCTCCGTCATAATAGCCATTCGCGGCGATGAGCCCCACGTAGGCAGATGCCTTCGCAGCGTGCTGGACGGCACGTTGCCTGAGGACGATATCGAGATCATTGTTGCCGATGGGGGAAGCTCCGATCATGCCCTGCGGTCCTTGAAAGAGGTGGCGGCGGGCCACCTATGTATCCGCGTCATCGACAATCCGAAGCGGATCACCCCCGCGGGCTTCAACGAGGCCATCAAGGCCAGCACAGGCCGGGCCATCTGCATTCTCAGCGCGCACTGCTACGTTGATCCTGACTATCTGGAGACGTGTCTGGCCGGGCTCGACAGCCAGTGCGCAGACGTTGTTGGCGGGGTCATGGTGACGCTGCCGGGCTCTGACAGCGCGCAGGCGCGCATGATCCAAGCGATTACCTCCAGCAGATTCGGGATGGGCTCCAGCTTCCGGACAATCCGCCGGGACGGCCCAGTGGATACGGTGGTCTTCGGCGTGTACCGCCGGGAGGTGTTCGAGAGGATCGGGCTCTTTGACGAGAGGCTGGTGCGGAACCAGGACAATGAGCTCAACAGCCGACTGCGGGCCAGCGGGGGCAAGGTCTGGCTGGCATCCCAGACGGCCTCATACTACTTCGGTAGGCAGAGCCTTCGCCGCCTTGGGGTTCAGAACTTCCGCAACGGCATGTATGGGATTCTGACATGGCGGATCACCCCGGCAAGCTTTGCCGTCCGCCACGCAGTCCCGATGATGTTCGTGCTCTTCGTCATGGGCGGCGGGCTGATCTCCCTTGTCTGGCCTGCGGCTGCTTACGCCTATCTCGGCGCGCTTGGCCTGTACGCGACGATGGGTATTGCAGCCGGTGTTTCGACTGCCCTACGGACCCGCGATCCGCTGGCGATGTTGCTGCCTTTTGCCTTTGTGGTTCTGCACGTGGTTTACGGGCTGGGCTCTCTTGTCGGCATATGCCGTTTTGGCGCAACAAGACTTGCCGGACCGGGGCCGGAGAAGCTCCAGCCCATGCGCCAAGACACCCAGTGCTGATAGCAAACCATTCAAGCAGGCGCCATTCATGGCAGCGAAGCAGGCGAGTTGGCTGCACGCGGGCTACCGGCCGAGGAAACAAAGCGAGCCACGCTGAAGCGTGGCCCGCAACGGTCCATGACTCAACAGCGGTTCCCCTGGGGACGCCGCTACGGGATGATGAATGAATCCTGTATCCCGTTGATGGATGTCTGCAAGCACTCGCCTTTCTGATTTGTGTAATTGCTCCCGCCGCCCGCGGCTGAGTAGATGTTGTCATGGTCCCAGCCGCAATTGGCGACGTCCCGCCAGGAGGCGCTTCCGTCGGAGAAGCCGACGTTCTGCCCCTCGGTCGAGTGGTTGGGACTGTTGCCGCCGGCCTTCTTGTCCTCGAGCGGAATATTGGCGTCGCTCCAGTCAACAACGGTCACGTTGGACTTGAGCTTCCCCACCCCTGTCAATGTCGGGTCGGTAGCAGGCGACACGACATAGGGACTGCTGTCGGCCACCCAGGGCACGCCTTGAGGGGCCGAAAGGCTGAGGGGACGGTTCTCACCATAGGGGTTCTGCAACCCGTAGCTGAGGTGTTTCTTTTTGACGGAGACCTTGGCGTCCGTCGGCACGAAGTCCCAGAAATCCGTGATCTTGAGGGTACTCATACTCACCTCTGCGTCCCCACGGATCGGATCGACCGTGTCGTCGGTTGACGGGCAGACGAGGCTCTCCGGCTGGAGGAACTCCTCCCGAAGGAGCAGCCAGTAATTCTCGCTGATATTGTGCTTGACCCCAAAAGGTCTCTCGGGGATGCCGTGGAATGGGTCGTCGATCGACCATACATTGTCCTGGGGCCGAGGGGAGGGGGAGTAGCCGTTGCGGAAACCCCCAATTGCCTGATTCCAGTGGTTGGGGGGATGCCCGCCGGTCGTGTTGGTAAAGGTGGGAGCGTAGGGGAGCATCTCCTTGCCCCTCTCGTTTCCGTAGGCCAGCAAAGCGGCCACGGTGCCCTTGACGTTCACCACGCAAGCCGCCCGCTTCGCCAACTCCTTGGCGCGGTTCAGGCTCGGCAGCAGAATCGACACCAGCAGAGCGATGATGGCTATCACCACCAGAAGCTCGATAAGCGTAAAACCTTTGCCCTTTTTGGCGCCCATGTCTCACACCTTTCCTATTGGGTCTCACTCCGTTGGCATGCAAGTCGCGCAGATGCCGCCTCTTGTTGGTTAGTCGGTACAGCCGGCCTCCTTCAGCCGGGCCCGTGCTAAGTATTATTGTAACAACCTCCGCCCCTTTGGCAATCTCCTGGCCGCTTTTTTTCCGGCCGAGATTAGCGCCCCTGCCAGGCCCGGCGGTCTGTGGCCCAACCGCCAGACAGGATGACGGCGCCGGTGCGACGGAGAATGGTTGATGGCCTCTGTCGATCCTCGTATTGCCAGCGCAATCCGCCCCCGGTGCACTGCCCCGCGACTCCCCGCCGAATCCCAAAGGGAGTGCTGCTTACCTGACATGAACGTCAATAAGTCATTGCCTGGTAGCGACTAAAGCGCGGATACCGCCTCGGCCAGTGCCGACGACACCCTCTGGACCTGATCTGAAGTCATGTTGCCATGGAAGGGAAGCGCTACCGTCCTTTGGGCGACCCTCTCGGTGATCGGGAAGTCCCCCGGCCTGGTGGCGAGCATTTCCATGATGTACGGCTGGGTGTGTATCGGCACGAAATAGTTGCCGCAGGTGATGCCCTTGACGCGAAGACCGTCGATGACCGCGTCCCGCTGACGGGCGGTGAAACCGTCAGTCAGCCTGACTACGTACACAAACCAGCTTGCGCTTGTACGGTCAAGCATGGGCGGGATGACGACCTGCGACAGCTCGCCGAGAGCCTGGTCGTACATGCCCGCCACGCCTCTGCGCTTGGCAAGGATCTCGTCAAGGCGGCGCACTTGCGCAATACCAACGGCCGCACTGAGTTCGCTCATCCGGTAGTTGTAGCCCAGCCTGGCGTGGGACAGCCAGGCGTCAGTTGCCCGCCCCTGGTTCCGCATGGAGGCGCAGAGGTCGCGCAGCTCTTTGTCGTCTGTGACTATCAGGCCGCCTTCTCCGGTGGTGATCTGCTTGTTGGGGTAGAACGCGAACACGCCGCACTGGCCGAAGCTTCCGGCCGGGCGGCCGTGGAACGAAGCGCCCATCGCTTCGCAGCAATCTTCCAGCAGAAGCAGGTTGTGCTTGGCGGCGATCCGCTCGTACTGGTCGAAGTGGGCGGGGTTGCCGAAGACCTCGACGGGGAGTATGGCCTTGGTCCTGGAGGTGATGGCCGCCTCGATGGCCGAGGGATCCATGTTGTAGCTTTCGGGGTCTATGTCCACGAAGACCGGCCTGGCCCGCTCAAAGAGCAGGCAGTTGGTCGTGGCGATGAAAGTGAAAGGCGTGGTTATCACCTCGTCGCCATCGGCGATGCCCAGAGCCCGGACGCACAAGTGCAAGCCGCTTGTGCCGCTGTTGACGCCGACGCCGTACTTCCTGCTGGCCCTTGCCGCCACAGCCGCCTCGAAGGCTTCAAGCCTGGGGCCGATGCTCAACCTTCCGCTGGAGAGGACCGCGGCGACCTCCTCAATCTCCGCGCGAGTGATGTCGGGGCCGGACAGGGGTATGTTCTGGAATTGCATTCTCCTGCTCTCTTCTCGGGCGGCGACAAGACCTTCGCCACTGGCGCCGGGGCACGCCGGCGGGGCCACGGGCTACGTTCTGTCGGTGGCGCCGCCGACTGCGTGGCCCGCGGCGTCACCCTCGTCGGCACCGGCCGCAACGACTGGCTGAGCCGGCTCGTACTCCGGTATGATCCTCCGTAACGCGGAAATGATAGGGCTCCTATCGGGGCAGTTGGCCAGCCTCTCCAACTCGGCGATCCATTCCTCGATAGTACGCCACTCGACCGGCCTGTGTTTCCAGACCAGCACCTTGGGATGGACAGTAGGCTCGATGTCCTCGCCGGCTGTGCGAAGCTCCTCGAATAGCTTCTCCCCGGGCCTGGCGCCCGTGAACACGATGTCCATGTCTTCGTCTGGCCTGAAGCCCGACAGAGTGATCATCTGCCTTGCCAGATCGACTATCTTTACCGGCTCGCCCATGTCCAGCAGGCACACCTGCCCGCCCGATCCAGTCGCAGCCGCCTGGAGCACCAGTTGCGCGGCCTCGGGTATGGTCATGAAGTACCGCGTCATCCTGGGGTCGGTGACGGTCACCGGGCCTCCCGTGGCGATCTGTCTGCGAAAGGTGGGCACGACCGAACCCGCTGAGCCCAGCACGTTCCCGAACCGCACGGCCTTGAACTGGGTGCGGCATCGCCCATGCCCGTTCAGCGCCTGTATGTACATCTCGGCTACTCTCTTGGAGGCGCCCATGACGGAGGAGGGGTTCACCGCCTTGTCGGTGGAGATGAAGACGAACTCGGCAACGTCGTACTCGCACGAGGCGTCGGCGACGTTCCTGGTGCCGATGACGTTGTTTTTCACCGCCTCGCAGGGGTTCTCCTCCATGAGCGGAACGTGCTTGTGGGCGGCGGCGTGTATGACGACCTCAGGCCGGTGCGTCCGCCATACCTGCATGACGCGCTGGCGGTCGTATATGTCGCATAGGCAGGCGGCCACGGGGATGTCGGGGTGCGACTTTCTGATCTCGTTCTCGATGTCGAACAACGGCGTTTCGGCTTGCTCGACGAGAATTAGCCCAGCCGGGACGAAATGGCATACCTGGCGGCACATTTCCGACCCAATGCTGCCGCCCGCTCCGGTGATGAGCACCCGCCGGTCGCTCAGGAATCTTGCGAGCGACGCCTTATCGAGCTCGATAGCCTCCCTGCCCAGCAGGTCATTGATGTCGACCGGCCTGATCTGCGAGACGGTGACCCGCCCGTCGATAAGGTCGCCCACTCCCGGCAGGGACTGGAACTTCAGCTTCGTGCCGCTGCACAAGTCGATCACGCGGCGAAGCTCCTTCTGGCTGGCCGAGGGCATGGCGATGATGATCTCCTCGACCTCCTGCTTTTGGCAGATGCTGCGTATGTCGTCGGTCGTGCCGAGCACGGGCAGCCCGTGGATGTATATTCCCTGCTTGGCTGGATCGTCGTCCACGAGGCCCACGACGCGATACCGCTCCTGGCGCATCCGGAATATCTCGCGGAGGATCGTCTCCCCAGCGTTTCCTGCCCCGACTATCAAGACCCGCCGGATCCCCTCCGGGGCCACCGGGCGCATCTCCTCTCGGTAGATCCTGAAGCCCAGCCTAGCCGCGCAGACCAGCAGCACGGTGGCCATGAAGTCCATCACCAGGATCCCGTTGGAGTGCTTCTGGAACAGCGGCTTGATGTACGGCACCTGCCTGGCCATGAGGTCCGGGATGTCCCGGAACAGAACCACCCCCAGGTACATCAGCGCCACGAAGATCCAGCAACCCAGCAGGATCATCATCACGTCCCTGATGCTGGCGTAGGTCCACCCCCCGCGCAGCAACTTCAGCCTGTCGAATATCGCCAGCTTCACCAGGACGTATATGGGAAGCCAGACCAGGAATCGATCCGTGAACCAGCGCTCCTGGCCCCTTGTGATCTCGAACCGCACCAGATACGACAGGAACAAGGCCAGGGCGAACAGCATGGCATGGATGACGGCGCTTGCCGCCACGCGATGCCGCAGGGAGAACTCGTGCAGCCGCCCAGGCAAGGATGCCCCGTTGCTCTCCGCGTTGTTGGTTGGAGCTTCCGCCATGAACGCACGCCTAACCGTAGAGCAGTATAGCTTGTTTCAGGCCAATCATCGACCCGCTGACCGGGCCGCTTAAACTCTAACCAACCGCGACGGGGAGGGCAAGGACGGCGACTGGTCGGCAGCCTATCGAGGGGCTCTATGGCTGGCCCGGCGAAGGCTGCTTCTCGGCGGCCGGCTGGGCGGACCTGGTCGTGCCGCCAGTCTGGGGCGCCCCGGGGGGGCTCTGCGGGGACCCGTCGCCGGCCTGGGCGGCGTCGAGGAATATCTCGGCGGCCTCGGACAGCGTATCGTTCTTGTCCTGGCGCGAGATTCTCAGGGCGTCCTCCAGAAGGCCGACGGCCTCCTGCCGCCGCCCGTCGAACCATTGGAAGTACGCCAGCATGAGCTTTGCGTTGGCGTCGGTGGGCACCTCCGCCAAGTGGGCCTCTAGGCGCGTCATGCCTGCGGCGTAACGGCTCGCCCCCTCGGGCGTCTGGCCGAAGAAGGCGCGGACGTCCAGCTTCGCAAGCGGAAGTTCGGGGAAGTGCTTCAGCGCCCTGCAAAGGTACAGCGCCGCCTCGGCGTAGCCGTAGACGGACGTTGCGAATGCGGCGTGGGTCAGGCTCAGCAGGCTCTCGGGGTCCTTGCCGCCGATGATATTCGCCATGCGGAATTCCCGGAGGGCCTCGTCGAAGTCACCGTCCTTGAAGGACTGTTCCCCTTTGGCCAGGTACGAGCTATAGGCGCTGTCGTCGGTTCCGGCAAAAGAACTGACCGCCTCTCGCTCGGTCAGAGTTGGGCCGGCCTGAGCGGCCTGGAAGGTCGCCATGTACGCGCTGGCTGCCCCCACGGCCCCCAGCGGGCCGGACCGCCGCAGTCCGGCTGCCTCCGCGACGGACGGCTCCACAGGCCCGCCCAGGCTGCCAGGTGTGTAGATGCGCACGTTGGAGTTGCGGCGGAGGCCCGATCCGAGACCCGGCAGCCCAGCGGCGCCGCGAGCAGCCTTCCGCAATGAGAAACCAGCCCCTGCGCCTATCGAGCTGCCCAGCGCCCCGCCTCCCGGACCTCCGGAGGGTCCGGCCAGACTGCCCGCGCCGTAGGAATACGCGCTGAAGGTTCGGGAGGCCGCGCTTGCCCCGAGCTCTCGCATTGTTCCAACGTCGCGAAGATTCACCTGAGAGCGACCTTGAGCGCCGGCATCGACGGTCACACACAGCAACACAAGCGCCGCCGCCGAGAATGCCACAACCTTGCCGCTGATTCCACACATGCCCATAGCTTCCTGAGTATTATACGGCTCAAAGCTCGGAAGCGGCGATGCGATCCCGCCGCGGCGCGATCATCAACCATCGAAGCCTGGGCCAAAGACCTGCACGCTGGGCGTCCATGGCGGCCGGCGGCGGAAGGTGTGGAGCGTGGAGGCGGCGATGAGGAAGGGCTGGCTGACGGCGGATGCTCTGCCCAGTCCCTTCCGCTGCGCTCCAGGGACTGGGCAGAGCGTGGAAGTGTAAACAAGGTGCCCGGTCTAAAACGTAAACAAGGTTCCCGGTTGCACAGCCGGCCGCGGGGGCGGGCGGGGATGTACTTCAGCGCGGGCAGCACGATGCCGGCCTCCGGCTGGATGAACAACTGCTCGATCCGGTAGCCCTTCCGCCTTGCAGATCCCAGCTTGCTGATCCTGGGCGCGGGCAACTCGCCCGGCCTGCGGATGCCCGACAGCTTCCGTATCTCGGCGACCGCCTCCGCCTTGCCGGCCCGGCCCCAGAACGCGCGTCTCCCGGCTGCCAGCTTCAGGCCAATGTCCCTGTTGATGTCGAACACCGACCTGGCCCCAGGCAGGCGGAGTGTCTCGCCTGCGGGCGTGCAAAGCAGCCTGCGCGGCTCGATGAGATCGAGCTTGCCTTCGACCGCCTCGTCATCGGCGCCGAGCAGCCAGCGGCGCATCCATCGCACCATTCCGACACGGAGGTTCTCGGTGAACCCGTGCGTCCAGTCGGTCTCGGCAAGGTCAACCCGGTGGGCAACGCCCAGGCGAGTGTAGATCCTCTTTGCCTGGCGGAAGGTCCGCCACGTTCCGTCGATGTCGAAGAAATCCCGGGTGGCGCAGCAGATCAGGGCGGGCTTGGGCGCGAAGATGATGAAGTAGTCGGCGTGGTCCATCCCGGCCGCCAGCAGCCCCGGGACGTTCTGCTCGGCGTCCTGCGGGCCGATGGTCGCCAGCAGCCGCCTGTAGCCGGTGATGTAGCAGCTCGGCGCGGCGCAAGCGATTCGGTCATCGGCAGCCATCATGTACGCGGTCATCATGCCGCCGCCTGAGTTGCCGGTGCAGCCGATACGCGCGGGGTCCATCTCCTTTCGCCCGCAGAGATAGTCCACCCCGCGAATGGTGTCCCAGACCATGTGGGCCGATACGTTCCCGCCGACCAGCAGGCTGCCCGGTGAGACCACCGTGTGCTCCCAGGTCGGCGGGCTCAGCACCCCTCCGCCTGGACCCATCAACTGGTGCCTCTCGCCCTGCCCGATCGGGTCGATGCAGAAGGCAGCCAAGCCGTTCCGGGCGAGCAGGACGCACTGCTTCTGATAGCCGATCTTCCCGTTGTCGGTGTGGCCTGGCGCCACCAGAACAACCGGGTGCGGACCCTTGCCGGCTGGCAGGTAGAGCAGCGCGGAGACGTAATGATGCGGCCGGCTCTGGTAGATGATCTTCTCTATCCGATAGCCAGGCCGGGCGACCCGTCCGACTATCTCGGCCCCCAAGTCGGTGAGCCTGGGCCACGGGCCCAGCGTCGCCAGCAAGGCCCTTCGCATCCGGCGCTGATAGGCCCGCACGTCCCGGGGAGTCTTCAGCGTTTCGTACTCTGCCTCGCGGCGGTCCAGGGCCTGCTCGGCCTGGGCCTGGAGATAGGCGTACATCATCCTGCCGGGGGGGCAGCCGTTGAGGGCGCCAGCGGGGATTCTCATGGCTCGACCTTTCAACTGCCGGTGCGTCGGCGAGCCGGCAGCTTAACCCCAGGCTGGGGGCGAGACAATCAGGGATCCCTCCATCAGGGATTCTTCCACCGTGCGGAGTAGAGCGCGTCCTGGTCGGACGTCTTGAAGGGCTCCTCCAGGTTCGCCAGCAGCTCCGCCGGCGTGTAGCCGGGCAGGCGCGAGACCAGATACAAGGGCCTCCCGTCAACCGCTTCGCGGAACCCGGCGGGGTCGGTCCTCCAATCCGGCAGCGGGCCGGCGGGGGTCTGTACGGTCACGCCTGTCTTCGGCACGACCAGGCGCTTGTAAAGCAGCAGCGGATAACGCGAGGTGCTGTCGGGCAGGATCACGCCGTTCGGCCCGGCCTGCGAGAAGGCCGCCCGGCAGAACTGTTCCGCCGACCGCTCGTTGTGCTTCCAGGGCGTCAGCCAGTAGCGGACCTCGTCGCGGAAGGGCAGTTGCCTCTGACGGATGACCTTAACGCCCAGGCTGGCCGCCAGGTGCGGGCCGGCCCAGTACGCGCCCGGCTGCCAAAGCAGCGAGGCTAGGCATGCGGCCACGACGCCGCCCCGCCACCCTCGCGACACATCTGTCAGCACCGACAGGCCAACCGTCGTCGCCAGGGCGATCATCGCAAGCGAAGGGAGGATGAATGTGAACTGGTCCGGCACGCGGTAGGTCGCAAAGAACAGCACGTGCACAGCCGTTACTGCGCCTAGTGCGACAGCCTGTCCCCGCCCTAGTCTGGCCGCCAGCCTGCACCAGCCCACCACGGCCAGGGGAAGCAGCAGGCCGGCGAAGTTCGCGCCCGAAAGGACCAGGTTCTCTTTGAGCCCAGCGGTCGAGGCGGCCACGCTGAGCATCTTCGACCCATAGCCGGCTGTGAGCGCCGAGCGGACCGCGCCGAGCCAGTCGCCCGTGCTTGCAGCCAAATCGACGACCATGCCGATGTAGAGGCCCGCGCCCGCCAGCCAGGCCCCGCCGGCAGCAGCCAGCGACCAGGCGGGCAGCCTCCGCCGGGCGATCAGGACGATGGCCGTCGCGACGTAAACGGGCAACGGCAGCAGGGCGAAGTTGTGAACGCACAGCCCCAGGCCGTTGACCAGCCCCAGCCAGACCAGCAGGCCCCAACCCGGCTGGCGAAGCAGCTTGACTAGCAGCCAGACCTCCAGCGTGAACCCGGCCAAAGACCAGGTGTACACCTCCGCCGCCGTCGACAGCCACCACACCGTGTGGGCCGTCGCCAGCATCGCGGCCGTCAGCAGCCCCGCCCACCGTTTGCCGGTCAGCAGCGCGGCGACGGCCGCCAGGTTGGCCAGCGCCACAGCCGCCCCCAGGCCGCTGAAACAGTTCAGCAGGAGCGGCAGGCGATCCTGTGAAAGCAAGGCCAGCGTCCTGCCGCCTGCGATGTAGAGCGGGTGCGCCAGTGCGAGGCCCAGGTGGCCGCAGTAGTCGCCTTCGAGCACGCGCCACTGGAACATCCCGCTATCCTGCCAGCTTATCGTCCGCTGGGCCGTGGCGCAGTAGAACGCTCCGGCAGCCAACACCGTAAGACACCACAGGCCGGCACTGAAGTGGCGCCGCCCATCCGGTCGATATGAGATAGACGTGTCGGCCATCGCAGCAGTTATTATCGGCAAAGGGCCTCTGCGCGACTAGCGACGTTAGCCGGCTCAGGCTCCCTTCAGTTTGCCGGTTAGCCCGCGCCAAGCGGCTGGACAGGTCGGAATCGCGGTCTTGAACGAGTCAGGCCAACAAGAACAGGCAGGTCCTTCCAGCCCCGTCTCGGGTCCGGAGGCGCCCCAAAGCGACCTCCCTGTCGGTGCGCCGGCAAAGCTCCGGGCGATCGTTGAGGCCGCCAGACCCAAGCACTGGGTCAAGAACGTCTTCGTGGCGGCGCCGGTCCTCTTCTCGGGGCGGTTCGTCGATTGGCGGGCCTGGGTGCAGTGCCTGGCCGCCGTGGCGTCGTTCTGCATGCTGTCCAGTTGCGTCTACCTGATCAATGACATCTGCGACCGCTCTGCCGACAGCCTCCATCCCGACAAGCGCAACAGGCCCATTGCCTCCGGCAGGCTGGCGGCCCGCCTCGCAGCCGTCGCCGCGTTGGCGCTGGGGCTTGCCGGCGTCGGCCTGGCGTCGGCTGTGGTCCTGGTGGGGCGGAGCGGGGTCGTGCCCGCCCTGGCATACCGCATGCCCCAGCCTCTGGGCGGCATGGGACTGCTGGTCTGGGCCGGCTGCTACGTCGTGCTGAACCTGCTCTACTCGTTCTGGCTCAAGGACCGGGCGATAGTCGACGTGCTCGTTGTGGCTATGGGCTTCGTGATGCGGGCCATGGCCGGCGCGGCGGCCATCGCTGTTCCGATAAGCCCCTGGCTGGTGGTCTGCACGCTGACGCTTTGCCTGTTCATCGCGGTGGCCAAGCGGCGCGGCGAAACAATCGACATGCCCCAGTGGCGGGCCAGCGCGTCCAGGAAAGCCCACGAGGGCTATCAGGCCGAGACCATCGAGCACATGCTGACGGTCTCGGCAGGGCTTGCGATACTGACCTACAGCCTCTACTGCCTGGCCCCGCGCACCATAGGCGTGGTGGGGTCCGGGCACATGGTCTGGACCATCCCGCTGGTGATCTACGGCACGTTCCGCTACTACAGGCGATGCCACTGGCCCGGAGGCGACGACATCGTGACCGCGCTGCTCGGCGACCGGGTCATGTGGCTGGTGATACTGGCCTATGTCGTCCTGGTCGGACTGGTAATAACCTACGGCAGTCACCCGGCGGTCAGGGCGATACTCGACGTCTGAGGCGAGCGCTCCGCCTTCGCCTTAGGTATCGTCGGATTCCATTGGCGGCGGGAAGGTCGATAGAGCGTGGCAGATTTCCTGGTCACAGGCGGGGCGGGCTTCCTGGGCATAAACCTGGTCCGCTACCTGCTGGAGAAGGGCTGCCAGGTCACTTCTCTTGACGTCGCCTCGTTCAACTACGCCGACTGCAAGGACCGCGTCCGCATCGTCACCGGAGACATCCGCGACAAGGATGCGGTCGCCGAGGCCATGGCGGGCGCCGAGGTCGTGGCCCACTGTGCCGCGGCCTTGCCCTTGTACAGCCGGGAGGACATCTTCTCCACCGACGTCGACGGGACTCGCAACCTGCTTGAGGAGGCCGCCAGGCGGAACGTCGGTCGCTTCATACACGTCTCATCGACGGCTGTGTACGGCGTGCCCGACCATCACCCGATCCACGAGGACGACAGGCTCGACGGCGTCGGCCCCTACGGGCAGGCCAAGATACTCGCCGAGGAGGTCTGCCTTCAGCACAGAGCCAGGGGAATGTGCGTGCCGATCCTCAGGCCCAAGACCTTCGTCGGCCCCGAGAGGCTGGGCGTCTTCGCGCTGCTGTACGACTGGGCCAGGGACGGGCGCGGCTTTCCGCTGATAGGCAGCGGCGACAACCGCTATCAGCTCCTGGACGTGGAGGATCTCTGCCAGGCGGTCTGGCTGGCGGCTGCGCTTGATAGGGACGCGGTCAACGACACCTTCAACATCGGCGCCAAGCGGTACGCCACGATGAAGGAGGACTTCCAGGCCGTGCTGGACGAGGCGGGGTTCGGCAAGAAGATCAGGCCTTTCCCCGCCGGACCGGTGATATTCGCCCTGAAGCTGCTGGAGAAGCTGAAGCTCTCGCCGCTGTACAAGTGGGTGTACGAGACCGCCGGCCGGGAGTCCTTCGTCTCCATCGAGAAGGCCGAGAGGAAGCTTGGCTTCGCGCCCAGGTACTCCAACGCGGAGGCGCTGGTGCGGAACTTCCGCTGGTACATCGAGCACATGGACACCTTCTCGGGCAGCAGCGGCATATCGCACCGCGTCCCCTGGAAGCAGGGCATAATCCGAGTGGCAAAGTTCTTTTTCTGACGGACAGGCGGTGGGATAATCGCCACCAGGCCGACGCGGCGTCCGCCTGAAGGCGCACATCCAAGGCACCCGCAGCCATGACCGTATGTCTGAACCGATATATAGCCCGGTGGAGGTCCTGAAGGACGTCTGGTGGATCTCCACGGTCTCGTTTGGCGTCTCCCTGGCGGCCACGCCGGTGGTGCGTTTCATCGCCTATCGGGCCAGGATCGTGGACCGTCCCGACGACCTCCTCAAGCCGCATGGCCGGCCCGTGGCCTACCTGGGCGGGGCGGCGATATGCGCGGGCCTGCTAGCGGGCCTGGCCTGCTACATGACGGTGATGCCCCGCGGGAGGGAGCACCTGTCGGAGCTAGGATGCGACCTGGCGGCGGGGCGCGTCGCCGCGGTAATGGCGAATCCCGTCTGGAACCTGGCGGCCATCGCGCTGGGCGGCGTGGCCATCACGGTCGTCGGACTGCTCGACGACGTGTTCCAGATGAGGCCCAGGCAGAAGGTGTTGGGCCAGGTCATCGTAGCGGCCATCCTGCTTGTCGGCGGCGTGGGCGACCACATGGCGATGATCGCCTTCAACCTGTTTCACTTCATCCCGCCGGTCTGGGTGCTCCTGCCGGTCAGCTCGCTGATGTGCGCGGCCCTGGTGATAGCCACCTGCAACGCCACGAACCTGCTAGACGGGCTGGACGGGCTGTGCGGGGGAGTGACGGGCATAATCTCCCTGGGGTTCCTGGCCTTGGGCGTCTGGCTCGCAACCTACGGCAACTATCCCGACAGCGAGAGCCTTCGCGTCGGCCTGGTGCTGGCGATGGTGGGGGCCGTGTTCGGGTTCCTGCCCTACAACATCCCGCCGGCCAGCATATTCATGGGCGACGCCGGCAGCATGCTGCTGGGCTTCTTTGTGGCCACCTCGATGGCGATGTTCTGCCAGGAGTCCAACCCCAGGTGGTTCCTGGCGGCCTGGGCGGTCTTCGCGCTGCCCGCGCTCGACACGGGCCTGGCGGTGGTCCGCCGCCTGGCCAGCGGCAAGAGCATATTCGCCGGGGACCGCAGCCACCTGTACGACCAACTCGTCGACAGGGGGATGACGGTCAGGCAGGTGGTCGGCCTGTTCTACCTGCTGGCGACGATCGCCGCCGTCCTGGGGGTGGTGGCGGCGATATACGTCCGGCTGAGACACGCCGCCGTCCTCTACGCGGCGCTGCTGGTGGTGGCCTTCGTCCTGTTCCACAAGCTTCGGATGATCGCTCCCGCGCCCCGCGCCCCGGACAAGGGCCGGGACCGGCCCGGAGACCAGGAGGAATGACCCAGCCCGACGGATTTCAGCGACCTGCCTGCCGGACAGGCATGGCTCCCTTCGGGTCTGAGCCTCAGGGTCGAAGACAATCGAGCCGAGACAGGCTGCTGTCGGTGGTGATACCCGTCTACAACGAGCTGGACACGTGGCGCGAGCTCGTCCGCCGCGTGGAGGCCGCCGAGGCGGCCGGCCTGCTCAAGCAGATAATCCTGATAGACGACGGGTCAACGGACGGCACGCGGCGGCAACTGGCGGAGTTCGCCGAGCACGCGACCGGCCAAGGCGACATCCGGTACAAGGTCGTCTTCCACGAGCGCAACCAGGGCAAGGGCGCGGCCTTGCGGACCGGTTTAGCCGTTGCGGACGGCGACATCGTGGTGATACAGGACGCCGACCTGGAGTACGACCCCGGCGATTATCCCAAGCTGCTGGCGGAGATACTCCAAGGGCGCGCCGACGTGGTCTACGGCAGCAGGTTCGCCAACGGCAGGCCGGAGTCGATACTCCCGGCCAACTACCTGGCCAACAGGTTCCTGACGTTCCTGTCGAACCTACTCACCGGCCTGAAGCTCACGGACATGGAGACCTGCTACAAGGCCTTCCGCCGCGACGTTCTCCGGCGGGTGACGCTGGAGCAGGACCGCTTTGGCTTTGAACCGGAGATCACCGCCAAGATCGCCGGGCTGGGCGTTAGGATCATCGAGGTGCCGATAGGCTACATCGGCCGGACTCGCCGCCAGGGCAAGAAGATCGGGTGGAAGGACGGGGCCAAGGCCGTCTGGTGCATTCTCAAGTACGCCCTCCGCCGGCGCTAGTCGAGCCCGGCGACGGCGAATGTCTTGTTGCTGTAGGCCAGCCTGTCCCGCTCGAAGGCGCCGCCAAGGAGGTCGGCGGGCACCAAAGCCGCCGACGCGCCAAACTGCCTCAGCATGCGGACCTGCTCGGGGCCCAGGCCGTTGTCTCGCACCGCCTGGCAGGCAGCCTCGACTCGCCGCAATGCGTCCTGGTCGGTGTAGGCCAGGCTGCCGTGTATCTGGTCGGCCAGCAGGGCCCGCCGGTTGCACCATCTCCTGGCGTAATTGACGCCGTCGATCTCCAGGTCGAACATCACCACTGCGTCCGTCGGCATGTTGCGGTCTATGAATCGCGCCGCCTGATAGAGGTCCCAGCGGTGCTGGGGCGTGGTGACCAGGAACCGGCCGAGGTTCGCCGAGGCCATCTGCCATAACGATGCACTCAAGCCGACCAGTATCAGGGCGATCGCGCCTGCCCTCTTGAACCGACCCCAGCTGCCCGCCCGCGCCATCAATCCGCCGCCGAGGATCGCCGACGACAATTGCAGCACGTGTGCCACGCGGACCCCCCAGTCGTTCACGCGCCCGGTGCTCCGCACCAGCAGCACCAGCAGCAGCGCCACGGGTATGCTCACAACCAGCACGGACTCGTTGAACCGCCACCGCCTGCCCGCCTGCCCCAGGCGCCACCCCAAAAGGCCCAACCCAAGCAGAGGCATGAGTTCCAGCAGTAGTTGGGTGGCTAGGTCGAGCACAGTCCCAGCCGGTCCAGGCAACAGCCAGGACGCCGGGTGTATCGACGGCCTAGGCAGGGCGATTGCCAACTTGGGCTGTCCACCCGACAGGTCGGCTGTTCGCAGGTCGAGGATGTAAGGCAGCGCGAGGGCCGCAGCCAGCAGCCCACAGACTGCCAGCGACAGAGCATGTCGCCCCAGGCGCCGCCGGCGGGCGGCGGAGAACTGAAGAACCAGGCGGACGCCCATTGTCGCAGCCGCCGCCACCGTGACATATGGGCTGAGGTAGAACATGCCCGACAGCACCAGCCCAGCAGCGACGCACCCGCCGGGTCGGCGGCGGAGGTCCAGCGGCAGCCAGCGCACCAGCAGCAGCGCCCCGCCGGCAGAGGCCAGGTGCGGCGGTGCCCACAAGCCGGCGACGTATAGCCCGTCGATGCGAAGCTGCGCCGCATTGGCCCACGCGCTGGGCTGCCCCAGGCTGACGGAGTGCCCCATCAACTTCAGGGCCGCGTTCACCAGAACGTCCATGCCGCCCACG
>Ga0315279_10005278_pt1 | contig 16832 bp, 12 predicted proteins | sample YL17G06_20_MG_FD_203694 | JGI IMG/M metagenome (GOLD analysis project Ga0315279, IMG submission 203694) | Sediment microbial communities from Yellowstone Lake, YNP, Wyoming, USA - YL17G06_20 | ecosystem: Environmental > Aquatic > Freshwater > Lake > Sediment | place: USA: Wyoming | collected...
TCCCGGCTGGCGAGTGCGCCGCGCGCTATAGTCCCACTTCTGGCGCTCCAGTCAGCGTTGCCAGGCCAGGATGGTCTCCGGCTTGACGATGCTGACCACCTCCTTCATCAGCGCGCGGCCCATCGCCAGCGCCGCCTCCATCACCGACCGCCGTTTCTCATCCGTGAAGCGCAGGCGGCCGTTGGCCTCCGCTTTCTCCTTCAGAATCCGGTTCTCCAGGCGCAGGTACTCATTCTCCAGCGTCAGCTCCCGGCACAGCAGCCGCGCCACCACGGCGATCACCGGCAGTCCCATCCAGTCGATCCCGTTCCTTCTGTTCCTCGCCACCCCGGCGCCTCCTCAGATCGCAATCCCAGCAGAGGCATAGGATAGCACGATCACCGTTCCAGCACCACGAGCAAGGCGGATGAGTTTCTGGACAGCGCGGGCAGGAGTGCTATTGACGCACCGTCTTACAGAGACTGGCGGGAGTAACTTCACAGCTCCTGCCCACGGCTTGGTGCTAGCTTCTCAGATAACCACCGAATTGCGGTTTCGACGTATGCAGCCACTCGCTCAGGTTCTTCGGGCCAATGGTCTTGGCCTTGGAACTGCAGGTACGTCACATCCCGGCCGGCTTCTGACAGCCCGACGTAGAATCGTTCCGCGTTCGGACAGGATGTGTCGCTGCTACCCATCAGAATCAATATGGGCGCTCGGACGCGCGCAACCCCCCGTATGGGGGACGCCTCCAGGTATTCGCGAGGACGATGCCATGGCGGCCCGCCGAACGTCTGTTCCAGTATCGGGTTTCGCGTGGCCTCGATGCTATAGAGGCTTGCGAAGTCCGGCTGAATCCCCGAGACAACTGCAGCGGCTAGCACATCCGGATACGACGTCACAATCTCGCAAACGAGGTCCCCGCCGCCACTCTGACCGAAAGCCACGACCGGTGCTTCGTCACCCAACCGTTCACGCAGAGAGCATACTCCTGATACGATGTCGGCAACAGCATCGAACGGTCGGAATTGATCTCTCAGATATTGCAGGGCGACAAGGCCCGTCAGGCGATGTGATGGGATGAAAACCCTGTACCCACACTGAGCCATCCAGTGCGCCAGGAAGCCAAGATTTGCTTCGGGCTCCAAGCAAACGATGTTCCAACCGCGTTCGTTGACCATCGAAAAGAGCAAGATTGGTGCGCCTGCCGATGACTCTCCTCCCGACTCAATGACGATGCCTTCCAATGGCAACCCGTCAGCAGAAGTCCAATGGTGTGTCCAGACCCGTGAGAGAGCTAACTCATCGAGGATCTGCGATGCCGACGTGATGCATGTCGGTGATCCGTCCTTCGTCGGACAAAGCCAGATCTCGTTTAGCCCGGAAAAGGAACGGGCCGATACGGTCAAGTGGCCTCCATCAGGAGAGAGTGCTGCTGCCGAGCAGTAGTGCCCGGCGGGGGTCAGATCACGCGACGAATTGCCTTCCGCTGAAATGGCCACGTACGGTTGCCCCGTGTGCCGAGGCACACGGCAGTAGAGCACCCTACCGTCGGGCGCCCATATGGGAGCCGTAGTGCCGATAACTTCCCGGCACTCCCAACAGACAGTTTTCTTATTGACGTCAAACACGGTCAACCATCCTAAGCCATCCGATGTGAAGTGTCCCCAGGGGTTGGCCAGTAGCGCGAGTCGGCCGCCATCAGGCGACCATGAGAGGCGGCTTGTCGACACAGATTCACCGACTTCGACCACGGTGGGCCGACTTGCCCCGGGTTGCCATAGGCGTGTCTGACGCTGAACCGGCCCGGGACTGTCGAACAGCAGCTCCCAGTCGTATCCAAGCGTCCGACTATCAGACGACCAAGCAAGCCCCGTGACCTCCGCGCCAGGCGGTAGTCTGTCGACGACAAAGCTCCGGCCGTTGGTCAAGTCGATTACGCACAGCTCAGGACGGCCGGGGAAGCTGCCAATCTGCACAACGAACTCTGGAAGTTCGCTGAGTCGGGTTGCGTTGGGCTCCACGTGTACGTAGGCAAGCCGCTGCCCATCGGGCGAGATAGCCCAGGGATGTTCCTGTGCGCTTTGAGCAATCTGCTCTGGTGCCCTCATAGATTCAACATCGGCTCGTACGATAGGGCCTTTCCCGTCCTCGTCCTCGATCCAGTATATCATCGTGCCCGTGGGGTGCCACTGAGGCCCTGCACCTGCGCCCACGCATCTCGCGCCGCTGCTGTCGCGCGATGCGACAAATATCTGCCCGTTGCACTCGAAGGCGAGGCATTCTCCGTGTGCCGACCATACGGCATCATGGCCCCTGAAGCGAACCACAGAGCGGCGCCGTACTATCTCCCAGATACAAGTCTCGGGACCCTCCTCGTACAACAAGAACCTACCGTCAGGCGAAAACGAAGGACGCGAGGCGCCTCTCGGCATCTTTGCGGCCGACAATGCTGTTAAAGCCCTGCGTGGCATCTCTTCACTCATGCTATGCTCCCACTGACTCGGATTAGATTCGCCAGCTTCACCTTTGAACCAACTAGGTTCGAAAGGGCGTCGAGCATCGTTCGCCAACCCGGCCATAAGATCACTGTCACTGCTTGGCTGAGCCGAAGATGCTCTTTCAGCGCCCTTTCCACCGTCGAAGGTGAGACTTCTTGATACCGAGAGGCAGCCAACTCAACGCTGCGCCCTGATACTTCACGATCGACGAGCTCCAAGCCCCAGGCGGGAGGATCTGCGCACAGTTCCTCTTCGCTTGCAGACAAGGCTGCCTTGGCCATTTCCACGCGCTCGATATCAAACCTGTCCGCATGCGCCTGTGCCAAGATCAGTCGCATCCCACGCAAGCAAGCGGCGGCGCGCCAGGGCATGGCGATTGCATACAGCCCAAACACGCCTCCATACCGACATCTGCGATACACGGCTCCTCCTTCATAGACTGGAGCGGCACCGGTTCGTAGCGCTCCAAACAGACTTCCCGAAAGGAGCCAACGCAGCAGTTCTAGATCATCCGCGCTGCCGGCTTCAGGAGGAAGTGGCCACGTCATGGAAACAGCACTCAGCGGCGCATTCAGCCACAGAAGCTTCCTTCGTCGATCGGCATGAGTCGCGCGGTCCCGATGCAGGATCTCTCCAGGGCGTAGCCTCTCGAGCGCGTCTGCGAGCCTCATCACTTCCGCGTCCGCGATGCCACCAGTCATCGCCCAGACGCTTCGACAACCTACGAAACTCTCGTTCCAGCAGTTCAGCATGTGCTCCCAAGTGACAACTTGCTGAGGACTATGGCCGTACTGATGAGGGAACATCTGCGCAAACAACCGCAGGGGTATTGACTGGCCCGGGTCCTTCTCCGCCAAGCGACGGTCTCGCTCAGCCCAAGCTTGGGCGATCGGGTAGAACCGAAAGTCCGGGGGCGTATGAACCACCGGCAGCAGGTAGTCAAGGGCCGCCGCGAACTGTTCCCTCGGTCCCGTCATCTGAAGCCACGCGTAGTCGAGCCCGCAGCCGCACCGCAACCTTAGATTCCTAGTGGCCAAGGCGCGGATGAGGCGGTTCCACCCCTCGCCACCGCTGGCGGCTAGAACTGCAGGCAGTGAATCCCTCGCGTTCATAAACCCGGCCGTCAACGTGAACTTGGGTGCCCGGGAAGGATGAGCCAAGAGGATCGCGCCGTTTGCCGCCCTCATCCGGACACGGACCGATGAAATCGTCTCCTCGGAGACTGCGTCTTTCGCGGGAGCGATAGCTTTTTTGCCCAAGGACTCCACGTGACCGCTGGGGGACACCGCCGGCCAGGCCGGGCTGCGGCGACGAGCGTTCTCTGGCCATGCGCACGTGATCAATGCCGTGTCTAGGCTTAGCAACGAGCGCCACCGCTGCCGCAGGGAGTCAGCGGCGGCCGACACTGCTGCTTCACGCACAGGCCACCCGTCCCCCCGCGCCGTGCAGCGCGCCAGCGCTTCGCAAACCCAACGACCATTCTGCATACTCTCCGCATGATCTATCAGCAGCTGATACTTGGCCGCCTCGATAGTGGAGCGATCAGGAGCTGCTCTGGCGAGGTTGCCTAGACCATGGAGCAGTTCATCCCGACCGAGAGATGCGAGTCCGTCCGCTTCCACTTGGACGATTAGGGTCCGGGCGGACCGAGCCAGCCAAGCCTCGGCCGTTCCAGAAAGACACGCAAACCCTCGCTCGAGCAGCATCTGCTGGAGAGGTCCTCCCGGCATGCGTAGCAGCTCTGCCAGCAGTAACGCGGATACGGTATCTGGCATGGGCAGCCACAGGGAGAGCTTGCCTCCTTTCCGAGGCGCCCGAAAACGACGTACTATCGGCCCCAGAGCCGGACGCCGAAACCGCGGAGGGCCGACAGCAGGTCGGCCAGGCGGCATATCCGCAAGTCTCGAGGCAGCAGCCTGGCACAGCGCATCGACGTCGCATGGTCCCACCGCGACGAGCACTGAGTTGCGGCGTACGTAGTGCCTTCGGCGGAACTTCTCTAGAGTGCCCGCGTCCAGCGCTCGTACTGATGACGGCGTTCCAACCACCGGCCGAGCATACGGGTGGCTGCCAAAATAACATGCAGCGGTCTCTTCGAACGACGCAGGCGAGCGGGTCGGTGGCATCTCGTCCAAGACAGCACGGCGTTCCGATTCCAGCAAGGATTTGGGATGTGTGCTGCCGAATGCGATTGCCGCTATTGCTGCAAGGACTTCCTGCCATTTGTCAGCTGGCATCCAGATAAGGAAGGTCGTCGCATCCACGCAAGTCTGGCCCCTCAGCCCACCGCCGGCGGCCCGCAAGTGCTGCCAAAGCCCGTGCGCCGGGAATCCTCGCGCCCCGGCGACGCTCACGTGCTCCGCCATGTGCGCTAGCCCACTCTGTCCCGGGGGGTCAGCTGTTCCTCCGCTACGGATTACGAGAGCCATCGAGACGTACTTCGAGTCCAAGGACGCGATAACCAGTCGCGGTGAACCGTTGCTTATCCTTGCGGTGATTCTAGGCGTGGGAGCCATCCGCTGTCGAGATCCTAGCATGAGTTTTGCGTTTTTCAGATGCGCCAGCCTTGGCCTTGGGCGCAATGGTCAGACGTGGGCGGCGAGAGCGCGCTTGACGTAATCGGGACTGTGATGCTCACTGAACATCCGCCAGATATGATCCACCAGACCATCCAATACGTGGCGCTCGGCGGCATGATGCAGCGCTTCGGTCGAACGCAGGAACCGCCGCGCGGCTCTCTGAGGCGCACCCACAGCACGGCACAAGGGCACCAGCGACTCCGCCAGCCAGACCAGGCACCAGTGCTTGGTGATGCCCGCCATCCGGCGCAGCTGGTAGGCACTGAACCCCAGGACGCACTTGGCGGCTCGATAGCCCCGCTCAATCGCCCAGCGATGACCGTAGTGGCGCAGCATCTGATGCGCGCTCCTGGCCTGCCCCCATGAATGATACCACGGGCTATGTTAGTCCCGGGGCGTGCACGACGAACGATTCTGGGTTGTGCGGCCGGGGCCGAATGGCCTCCGGCGCCGGCGGCCGATAGCCCAGGGCGCTGTGCGGCCGCGCGGTGTTGTAGTGTTTTCGGTAACGCTGCGCTAACACCTGCGCCTCCAGTAGCGTGTCGAAGATCTCCACGTTCAGCAGCTCATCCCGCAGCTTGCCGTTGAACGATTCCCCGTAGCCGTTCTCCCAGGGGCTGCCGGGTTCGATGTACAGCGTCCCGACGCCGAGCCGCCCCAGCCAGCCCCGTACCGACGTGGCGATGAACTCCGGGCCATTGTCAGAGCGCAGGTAGGCGGGCACGCCGCGCTCCGCGAACAGTTGCGTGTCGAGCTTCAGGAATCTTGGGACAAATCCGGGGGCAAATTAAGGTACCGCTCTGGTGCCCCTGCCCCTTGCACCTTTGAGTAGCCCCGACGAGGCCGCGATGGCGATCGCGCCTGGCCACCAGGGTCCGAACCTGAAGCGCTTTTCGCCACGCGCAAACGGCTTCCTTGCGCGATAGGCTGCTGGAGGAAAACGACCTGCCATCGAAACTGCGGAGATGTGGACGAGGTCGCCGATTTCGATGCCAGAGCGTTTTGGTAGTCCGCTTGAGAATCGAACCCTCTCCGGTTCCGCGGGGACCACGGGCCGACCGCCTCAGTCCCATCGCCGCGGCCACGCCCACCATCTCGCCATCATCCGTCAGGTGCAAGGCACCATCTGCGTCGCCCAACCGGTGCCCCAAGCCGACTTGACAGGGACAGGAATTCCGAAGCTTGACCGAACAGACAACCCTAGAGTACACCCAGGGCGGCCTCATGGACGCTTGACAGGGACACTGGGCCGCAAGTTTTACTGACTCTGTGTGTCCTGTTTCGGCATCTCAACTCGGACAAGTCTGCCCTTGATCCCTTCACAGGATTGAATCGAAACGACCCTGAACTCCTCGCCATCGTATCTCACAGAGCCGCTAAAATGATGATTCTCAGGTGGACGGTTCGAGGCCCCGACAGACACATAGGTTCTGTTGGCGGTGAACATTCTAAGCGAATCTGCATCCATTGGCTCGACCGGAACCCAGCCAACGGTATTGATATAGACCTCTGCCCAACCGTGACCACCGGCTGGCGAAATGTCGAATTCCTTGCCGTCGATGGGCAACACGATGCCATGTGCCACACAGGCAGGTACTCCCGCGGCACGGCAGAGGGTCACAAACAGGCCACTGTTATGATGGCAGCCCCCATATCGCAACTTTAGAATGGTCCCTAACTGCCCAAGAGCGGGATCGTCCTTGATGCTGGCGTCGAAGCGGATATTCCTCCTGAACCAGTTGAGGATGTTCTGGACAGTTTCCGCGCTCGTTCGGCCTTCGACGCTGCGGGCAATGGCTTGAACTTCCGGCAGTTCAGGATCCCACCAGGAAAGGTTTTGAAACTTGGTGAGATAAGGTTTCAATTCAGTTAGACATCCGCCTGGTGGTACTTCGGCCAGCCGTGCGGAACCCAAGCAGAAAGGCCGTAGAACAAGCGTCCCTTCTACAAAGAACGGCTCACCAGGTTTTTGAACCACCTCGATGTAATCTCTTATGCCCACATGTCTTTCTGTGTGTGAGACAGCGTTCCGCACACTGAACCTGAAGTTCTGTATTCCCGTTTCCTCTTGAGGTATGAGTAGCCAAACCGGCTTCTGGGTTGGCCCGCCTTGTTTCAGGTCGACTTTGAACTGAATGTCGTAGGTGCGAATGCCCGTAGCAGAAAGCAACCAATCTGTGCAGGTCTTCAACGCGCCCTCACAGCCTGTTAGCAATTCGTGCGGTAACCGCTTTGCCTCGTCCAAGGCTTTACGGGCAAGGGGAAAATCGCCGTTGCCAAGAGCGGATTCCGCGAGCTGTGCCAGAGACCAACCGCATACGCCATTTCGCCTGATATTCTCATAGGCATTTGACAGCGACTCCTTCCATTTTCCCTGTCTGCCCTGGGCCCATGCGAGAGAACGCCAAGCGTATTCGTCCCCAGCACCATAGCGAAGTGCGCTTTGAATAGCACTTTCCATCTTCTCAAAGTCACGCGCACGCTTGGCTTGTTCACACAAACCCATATAGTACCTGTAGTAGTCCTGCGCTCTGACCGTCGCCGTGAGCATGAGAGATACCAGGCAACAACAGGGGATCAACAGCCATTTGATTCTTTGGGGGTTCATGTGTCGGCCCTCAGCGTCCCTGGGACAAATCCGGGGGTGAATTAAGGTCCGGTGTCCCTACTCTTGCATCTCATCCCATCCGCGCGAGCTTTCGATAGTTCTCGCGCCTGGCCACCAGGGTCCGAATCTGAAGCGCCCCTGTGCGAAGCCGGGGCGCCCCGGCCCGATGGGGCACAGGGCCGCTTTTCGGCGCGCCAGAATAGCTTCGCTGCGGCCGCTACCAAGGCTTAGGCGGAACCCCCCTTCGCCTGGCCTCACAGAATGGGGCGGCGGCGTTGAAGCGCCGCCCCATCGATGTCGCGTGCGCCGTCACACCCGGCCGGCGCGAGTCACCCGCCGAGGCGCTCGTCGGCTATTACTTGATCGCAAACTCGTAGGTGCGGCTGTCGCCCTCTTTGAGGTCCAACGTCTGCGGCGTGCTCGCCTTAGGGACGGTGAAGTAGATCCGCACGCGCAGCTGCTGCCCCGCTTTGACATCCTGCGCGACTCTCTGATTTGAGGTGGCGAACACCATGTCGTTATAGCCCAATTCCTGGCCGTCCGTGCTGGTCACCACCGGCGCGATGTAATCGCTGCGCAGGAAGGTATCGCCGGGAGATGCGTTCGCGATCAGCAACGTGGCCACCAGGTAACGCTCGCCCTCTCCCGGGGCCTCTTCACCCAGCGCCTCGGTGGTGTACTCGAACTTCTCCACCGTCATGTTGAACTTCTCGTAAGGATAGACGGTATTGACTTGCGCGGGCACCTTCGTCAGCGCCGTGGAGCCGGTGGGGTCGGAGGGATCGGCGATCGGCGGCTGCAGGGGTGCGACTTTGTCGCGAAGGTCATAGCGGAGCACCGGACCGTCGTTTTCGGACGGCGGCATAACCATCAGCTTGGGGACCAGCCCTTTTGCCGGGACTCTGACCACCCCATAGACTTCGATATTCTGCGCAGGCTTCAACGTCAACGCTACGGTATTGTGGGTTTGGGCGTCACCCCAGCTCGCCTGCGCCTCATGGTTGACGTTCATGGCATCGACCGCAGTCATCTTCAGGTAATCGCCGCGGACGAACGTTTCGCCCTTCTGCGGGTTCTGGATGGTAAAGTGTAGCACGAGCAGCTTCTCGTCCGCCGTCGGGAAGATGAACTCATCGCCGATCTTCACCTGCGCCGTGGTGAATTCGGCACTCTTCAAGCTGAAGTAGAGCGGACTGCTCTTGACCAGGGAATAGACCTTGCCCAATGCGCCGTTGTCGCCCGCGAGCTGGGCGGTGCCCGCGGAAGCCGCCGCTTGCCCTCCGCTGGAGACCACCACCTTATGGGCGGCGGCATCGAAGCTGGCTGTCCCGCCCAGCAACTTCACGAGGGCAACCACGTCAACGTAGGCCTTCCCATTGGTTTCGATCACCAGAACCGACACGGCTTTGCCATTGACGACGACGGTGGTCGCCGCAAAGGCCGAGGCGCAGAGGATGAGGATCAGCAGGATGGGCATCAGGTAGCGGAACATGACGTTTCTCCTCCTTCGACGGATTCTCCGTGCGCGAGCATCGATGATCTCCGACGGCGGTGCGCGCCTCCCGCCCCCCGTGACGCAACATAGCGGCCGCGTAGCACGAGCAGGTGCAGAGTCACGCGCGCCGCCGCAGTCGGCAGGGCAGTCGCAGCGCATCGATGCACTCGACGGCCGCCTCGCCCGTCAGCTGCCGCGATCTCGACCGAGCCTCCGGCGGCTGCGCAGACTCATATTTGTCCGCTCCTGCCCAGGCGGGATTTGAACCGTTAGGAAGCACGCAGAGGTGGTAGCGGCGCCATAGCGCGCCCTGGGAACCGTGGTAGCCCCGGCCCGCTTTTGGCTCTCTTGCAGAGCCTCGACCCGCCTCCGGTTGAGGTCGAGCTCACAGGGCGTCGCGGAACTGCTGTAGCGGTGGGGGCGGCATGAGCCTCCCCGGGGCACCATTTCGCTGGCCCCATTGTACCGGAATCGAGACGTGTACACAAGTCCGACGCACCACGCTCCACGCCATTTCCGGGGGGAAGACGTCAGGGCTGGCGTAGCAGGAGGGTAGCGGAGGCTGGATTTCACGAGCTTTGCACGTCGGTAGACGTGCCGATCTTCGAACGGCTAGCGCTGGAGAGACGTTCCAGTCCCGCGGCGCGATTTGATTCATCGAGCAAGATATGAGCCGGCCTAGCAGGCTAATAAACCACTGTTGCCGGCGGTCGCGTGGGCGCACCACTGGAAGGAGCCATGCAGCAAGGCCGCTACGCTAGCATTCACGAACTGGCTGCCGATCTGGGTCTGGACAACTCCTACGTCGCGCGCCTGCTGCGGCTGACCCTGCTGGCGCCGGACATCATCGAGGCGATCCTGGATGGCACCGAGCCGGACGGCCTCTCGCTCGAAAAGCTCTACCGGCTGCCGGTGGAGTGGGCCGAGCAGAGGCAGGTGCTGGGGCGAGATCCTGTGGGGACCGCGGTTAGCCCAGGCTGAGGACTCCACCTTAGCCCTTGGCAAGCACGACATGCCGGCGTACAATGCGGGAGTACCGAGGCACCGCAGGCGCGGCGTGACAAACCGGAGGTCGGCGAAGATGGTGAAGTGCTTTGTGTCCAGGAGTGATCGCATCACCCTGGCGCTCGCGCGCAGGTTGGGCTGGCCGACCAGGGAGATCGCCCTGAGCGTCGAGATCGAGTTGCCCGAGGACTGGGCGGCCCGCGTGGTGGCCGAAACGCCGATGCGGGCCGAGATCTGCCTGCCGGTGCTGCGCCGCGGCCTGGCCGCAGGATCGTAGGCGCGCCGGCGCCCAGGCTGCGCGTGGCGGGCGCTGGGGCGAGGTGAATAGGTCGTCCCGAACACCGACCGTGCCTACTGGGCGCTGACCGCCGAAGGCGTGAGGGAGACTTCAGCGCGATCGGGATGATTGCTCACAGAACCGGTTCGATACCCGTCTGCTACTCCGCGCGATCCTATCCTCGAACTCGCACCCGCCCCTCGAAAAAGTCAGCGATTTCCCCACGTTTCTCCGTATCGGACGGATTCGCGCAAGTCTCATGGATTCAGAGAAAAGGGAGGGCAGAAAGCCCGTTTGGGGGCCGAAAACGGCTGCCGATGGGGTCAGCTCGTCCGATGGCGCCGCGAATGCGATTCGCCCAGAACCTCGCCACACACGCGAGAACGGGCGGATCTGGTCTCGTCCCCGTCAGCCGCCCATTACCCCAGGGAGAGGTTTCGAGCGCGAGAGAATGGTGGAGGAAAACGACCTGCCATCGAAACTGCGGAAATGTGGACGAGGTCGGGGATTCCGATGCCAGAGCGTCTTGGTCAACCTGCCGGCTGCGCGCCTGCAAGGTCTCACCGCCGCTGCAGTCGCGCCGACCCTCGCATGAGCAGCCACGCGACTGAAGTCCGCCTCCACGCTACTGTGACCAGCCCGGCAGCGAGACAGTGGCCTGGTAGTTGGAGTAGTTGTGAAGAGGGTTGCGCTTCGGCTTGTATAGCCTGCCCGACTTCGGACTGTCATCCTGCGTATAGGCCCACATTTCGTGCGGGTCCCAGACGACGATCTCGTCGCGGCAGTCACCGGTGATGTTCAGCACGGCGTAACACATGTCCGGGTGCCCGTCGGCCGGGAACTCGACGACGCGGCGCCCCCAGCCGTCGAACAGGCCACCTTCGTCCGCATTGGCGGACAGGACGAAGTACTCGCCCGGCTGCCCGGTCCAGTTGACGGGCAGGCACATGCTCCCGTGCTGGCACGGCTCGAAGTCGTGATAGATGTCGCCCTCGGCGTCGTAGAAGTGGATGATTCCCTGGTTCCCCCAATAGTTGATGGAGACCGTTTCCAGGCCCGGCAGGTCAGGCCGGAAGTCGGCGATTGCCGGGCTCTGCACGTGACCCAGGCGATGGTGTTTGAGCACGTTGCCGCGCAGGTCCGCGAGCACCATGCCCTCATCGCTCGCCGCGCACAGGAAGACTGGCTCGGCGCCGTCGCGAAGCCTCACGATGGCTACGCCATCGGCGTGATCCTGAAGCGAGCGATCAAGGCTCCACAGCAACTTGCCGTCGTGATCGAACAGCGAGTAGCCCACAGCGACCTCGTCCTTGCCGTCGCCGTCAATGTCGCACGCGAACGGGTAATGGCCGGTCTTGCAGGCGGCGTCCCAGAGCGGCTCGAGGTTGTTGTCGAGCGCCCAGATGTGGTGGTAGCGGTTTTTGATTATGATGTCGCTGGGGCGGCCGGTTGCCCGCAGGTCGCAGAAACAGAGCGCATCGCCGAGTATGCGCGGGAAGCGGTCGTACGGAGCGGGAGTCTTCTCTGGCGTCTGAGGCGTCGGGGCCTTGTGCCTGGTCTTCCCAGTCGCGCCGTCGGCGACGATGAGTTCGCAGTTCATGCAATATACGACCTCATTGCGTCCGTCCCCGTCAAGATCGTGGATCTGAAACGCGACGTCGTTGGTCAGAGGCCACCTCCAGGGATCAGGTTCCCCGATCTGCCACAGGACCTTGCCCTCGAACGTCATCGCGGTCAGGCAGGATAACTCGCTGTTGCAGTCCTTCGGGCCGTGATGGACGACCTGGCCGATGAGGACATCAACCTGCCCGTCGCCGTCAAGGTCGCCGAACCGGACATTGCGCCCGGCCCCGAACCCCTCGGTGCTGATCTTCTTCCAGACAATGGGTCTAGGATTAGCCGCCTGAAGCGCGCGCAGTTCGCGCTCGCGCGCTGTGATGCTTTCGTCCAGGCGTTGTTTCCCCGCGGCGCTTGTCGTGACTCTCACCTGCGAGTATCGCGTGGGAACATCGGCAGTCAGGCCGATCTTTCCCCGAGGGAAAGTGTCGTCCTCAGCCTCCAGCGTGGGCCCGCCAAGTATTGCCGCGCGGATGCGAGGGCCTTCCACGGTGACTTCGGCTACGAGGTAATGGCCTGGCGTCCAGGCAAAAGGGGTCTCGGCAAGGGTGCGCTCATCTGGTTCGTGGAAGGCTTTCTCGTGGCGCATCACCTTGAGGACCGCCTTCTGGCCCTCGACGCCGAAGAAGTAATAGCACCGGTCGTTGCGGTAACGCAACACAAGCCCGCTGCGGCCTTCCAGGTTTTCCGGCGCGAAGCGCACGACCACCGTATAGTCCGACCACAGCGCATCTCCTGCGACCAGCATGGGATGGGTATGCCTGTCAGGGCTGCGGTACGTCTGGGCCATGACTGACAGATCGTCTTCTCGGCAAACGCGCCACGCCCGCTGCGATCCGACCCGCGACGTGAACGCAGACACCGCCCAGTTGCCTTCTGGCGCGCATTCTGGCATGTAGTGGTGTTCGGCCAGGGCTCCGACCACGCTCGAGAACATCCCGACGCGCAGGCGGCTGAAGTCGTCCTCCAGCAGCACCACCGACCCCTCATCTTGGCACCGCGCAGTCAGCGCGGCGGCTGAGCAGAGAATCATGACTGCCGCGAGAGATAGCGCCAGGTTCACTTCGTGTTCTCCTTCTCGCTCCCAACCACGATGGCCCAATCCTTGTCAGGGCTGCCGGGCGGCCTACCCAGGCCGGCCATGCCGGGGCCGCGAACGACGACACCTGGGACCAGGGGCCCACCCTCCCGCGGGTTGTACCAATGCACCCGAAATCTGCCCTGGGGCAGCCGCAAGCACGCGTTCGTCGCCGGCCAGGCGTAGATTGCGTAGACCTCTCCTGGCATTGCCTGTCCTTGTCAAGGAGCCGTGAAGCCGGCCTGCGATCAAGCCGCCAACCTATATGCCGTGGTTCGAGTATCCGGGAACAACCGGCACGCGATGGCAAGCTCATAAGCCCGTCAGAGCGGTCTCACGGGCGGTCAACAAGCACACGAGGGTTCGTTACCACTGGCGCGTGTTCCTGCACTTTGTGGCAGTAGGAGCGAGGCGGTGGGGGCTGCCTCAACCGGACGGTCGTTTGTGTGCATCACCAGACCAGAAGGTGCTTAAGCCCGGGAGAAGAATGACGTGGCGCCTGGTGATGTAGCGGGCGAGATCCGCGCCACATCTTGGCCGTCGCAAGGAGGTCGCGATGCTGAAGGACTTCAAAGAGTTTGCGATGCGGGGCAGTCTGGTGGATATGGCCGTGGGGATCATCATCGGCGTCGCCTTCGGCGCGATCATACAATCGCTCGTCGCCGACGTGCTGATGCCGCCCATCGGCCTGGTTCTGGGCAAGGTGGACTTTGCCAACCTCTTCGTGGTGTTGAAGGAGGGCGCCGCGTCGGGCCCATACTCGTCGCTCGCCAACGCAAGCGCGGCGGGTGCAGTCACCATCAACTACGGCAAGTTCGTCAACACGTTCATCAACTTCATCATTGTCGCCCTTGCCATGTTCCTGGTCGTTCGGGGGATAAACCGGGAGAAGCGTAGGCTGGAGGCGCCGGCGGCCGCGACGACGAAAGACTGTCCCTTCTGCTATTCGGCGATCCCGATCAAGGCGACCCGCTGCCCCCATTGCACTTCGGAGTTGCAGGCCGCGGCAAGCTGACGGGATACGGTACCGGAAGGCCGCGCCAAGTCGCGCCCTGGCGCAGGCTGTCCTTGTCACGGACGCGTGAAGCCGGCCTGCGATCATGCTGCCAACCTGTATGCTGTGGTTCGAGTATCCGGGAACAACCGGCGCTCGATGGCAAGCTCAGAAGCCCGTCAGAGCGGTCTCACGGGCGGTTGACAAGCACAATAGACGGCAACAACGGGGAAGACGCGGATTCCCCGCGCGTAACCGGCGCCGTGACTGAGCGCGTGGTGCGACAGCGGAGGGCGAAGCCCCGCCCCCGCTTCCGCTCACTCGCGCAGCGGCTCGCCCAGGCTGATCACCGTCACGTAGGCCCGGGCGCTCACGCCCCGCGGCGCATCGCACGCAAACTCCACCTGGTTCTCCCCTGCCGCGAGTTCGGGCGCCTCGCCCTGGGGCCGCACCTCGCCGATGAGCTTTCCGGCGGGGTCGTAGAGCTTGCAGTCCGACATCGAGCGGAACTCCAGGTAGCTCCCGGTCTTGATGTCAACAGGGAAGGTGATCGTCTTGCCGCCGATGCTCACCGCCGGGTGGTGCAGCGTCGTCTCCACCAGGGGCAGGCCCTTCACCGGGCCCAGGTAGCACGCGACGCGCTTGCCGCGCGGCAGGTTGTTGCACCACAGGCCCAGCGACGCCACCTTGGCGTAGTCCACGTTTTCGCGGTACATCGCGTAGGCGCCGCCGTACGGCCAGGAGTAGTCCTCGTAGCGTTCCCCCTCCGGCTCGATCAGCTCGAAGTAGCGCCAGCCGGTGAACTCCACGGTGATGTAGTGATCGTGGATGCCCTGCCCCACGTACTCGGGGCTCCTCAATTGCAGGTTGAGCACCTCGCCATTACCGTCGCCGTACACCCACACGCCCAGTGCCTGGTTCTTGCTGAGGTCGAGCGGCGTCGCGAACTCCCGAACCATCTTGACCCACGACGACCTGCGGTCACCGCGGTCGCTGGTCGCGGTGAAGCAGCCGCTCGCGGCGCCTTCCTTGACCTGCTCAGTCGAGGGCTGCAGGTCGGCAGTGACGCCGGACTGGGCGCCGCGGTCGGCGAACTCGCCGAGGCTGGCGAAGTCGGCCAGCGTCACATTGCCCGCCGCGTCGTAAGGGCCCGCGGCCAGCAGCGCCTCGATGCGCAGCTGCACGGGCTGCGGCCCGAACTTGTTGGCGACGCGCCACACGTTGCTCCAGCCGTTGATCCCCTCCACCTTGTGCCGCGCATCCTCGGCCGGGCGGAACCGCCACCTCCCCTCCTCGTTGACCAGCGTGTACTCATCGCCGGGCACCCGCAGCTTCGCCTTGATGGACTCGGGGAAGTAGTGCGCGTGGCGCAGGTCCTCGTACTGCTTCATGATCGCGGCCAGCCTGCCGAGCGCGGGAACCTGCTCCACGTTCTCGGGGTAGATGCCCATCACCGAGAGCCCGGTGTCGGTGCCCAGGGCCTTGCAGCACAGGTACTCGATGTCATCGGAGAAGGTGGGCTCGCGGTCCGCGCCGCTCCAGGTCAGCAGCGCCCACCACCCCAGTTGCCCCGGCAGGAACATCTTGCGGTTCGCTTCGTTCGCGCCGCAGTGGATGTCTATGAAGCGCTTGTGGCTGCGCGTGGGATGGTCCCAGGCGCCCATGCGCGAGCGCACGTACCACAGGTGGTGATGGAAGGTGCTCATCTCCATGAGCGCCGGCCGCTCCAGGCGCTTCCAGATCTCGAACACGAACTTCGAGCCATAGTGCCACGCGTTCCCGGGGCCGGCCAGGATGTCTTCGCCGTCCAGCGCGTCGAGGTAGATCATGTCGAAGCCGCCTTCGTTGAAGGCCTGCGCCGTCTTCGCCGCGACCTCGCTGAACAGCGTGGAATCCGGATCGGGGACGAACAGCCCGAAGCATTCCTTGAGGTGCTGCACGCGCGCCCCCTGCGCGTGCGCCGCCGCGTGCGTGCCGTAGGCGCCCCGCTGGCAGCCGGTGAAAGCGTAGGGCGGGTCCTTCGAGACCGCGCCGTACACGATGAGTTCGTCGTCAATCTGCACGGTCGCGCTGTTGCGTACCTGGAAGCCCGTGACGGCCGACATCTTCTCTGTTGACTCCACCACCGGGACCGTGGTCTCCTCCGCGCTCAACGGCGCCGCCAGCGTGAACGTCGCGTCCTTGGCCAGTCGCGGGTCGGGCACCGACGTCACCCATGGGCAGTCCTTGGCGATGAAGAAAGCGTAGGTGTGCAGCCCGGCCTTGATCCCGGCCGCGTGCAGCCTGTCGGTGACGGCTTTCATGCTGGCGAAGCCGCGCGGGTACCACTCGGGGTTGGGGCGGCAGTCGCCGAACCGGAAGGAGCCGCCGCCGTGGAAGTCTATCTGGTTGAACCCGATGGAGTGTGCCAGCTCGATCCACGCATCCACGGTCTGCTCGGTGAGGTTGCCGAAGTTGAACAGGTACGAGCCCTCGTTGATCTCCTGCCCCAGCGCCCAGGGCCCCCCGATGGGCGAGTGCGGCAAGTCGGGGGCCGCGCTCACCACCTCCTGCAGCGCGCGCCGCAGCTCGCCCGGCGGGCAGGCGATGAGCGCCGCCTGGGCGCCCACCAGGCCGAACCTCGCGGAGCACGCCGCCTGCAGCCGGTCCTGCGGCCCGGGCAGGGCGCGCACGTTGGTCTTCAGGTTGAGCGCCAGGGC
>Ga0315279_10005279_pt1 | contig 16831 bp, 20 predicted proteins | sample YL17G06_20_MG_FD_203694 | JGI IMG/M metagenome (GOLD analysis project Ga0315279, IMG submission 203694) | Sediment microbial communities from Yellowstone Lake, YNP, Wyoming, USA - YL17G06_20 | ecosystem: Environmental > Aquatic > Freshwater > Lake > Sediment | place: USA: Wyoming | collected...
AAAAAGATTTAACTCAAACAAATATAGCTCGTAAATTGGGCATTTCTCAAAGGCAGGTTTCCCGAATAAAAGAGTCTGCTCTTAAAGAATTAAAAGAAAGTATTGAAAGAGATTAAAGGGCGGAGGGAGCATTATTGTGGAATTAAATATGCATAAAGAAATTACTGATGACCAGATTTTAAAATTCAAACCTTTAGTAAAAAATATTGCCTACCAATTTAAAAATTCTGGTGAACCACTGGAAGATTTAGAACAGCTCGGCTATATAGGCTTAATTAATGCCATCAATCTTTATAATCGGCAAAGAAATGTAAAATTTGAAACCTATGCCTCCTGGTTTATTTCTGGCGAAATCCGTCATTATATCAGAGATAAACATCAAGCGATAAAGATTCCTCACTGGATAACTGAGTTGAATAGAAAAATAGATGAATTTATTGTAAAATATAAAGAAGAAACCAAACAGACACCTTCTCTTAAAAAAATTGCAGAAGAATTTAACCTTACAGAGGAAGGAGTTAAAGAGATATTAAAGGCAAGAGATGTAGTCCACGTAGTTTCTATTGACCAGGATTATCGTAATTATGATTACAATGAATATCCTGCGTTAGAAAAAATAAAGAATGACCACTATAAAAGTTTTAGACTGTCTATAGAAGATTTAATCGCCTTAGAGCTTGCTTTAGATAAATTAAAAAATTTGCAGCGAAAAGTTATTAATTATATTTTTATGAAAGATTTAACTCAAGCAAAAATAGCTAAGAAACTAGCTATTTCTCAAAGACAGGTTTCTCGAATAAAAAACGAAGCCCTTAAATCCTTAAAAAAAGAATTAGAAAAAGATATATCTTAAATGTCATTGCGAGCGACCGCAGGGAGCGTGGCAATCTCGTAATTTTATGATAATAAGGCTTGATTTATCAAGCCCGCATATTTCTTCTGTCATTCCCGCGAAAGCGGGAATCCAGAAAAAATAATGCCAAAGGAGTCAATAAAATGCTCAAAAAAAAAGCTGTGGTAAAATATCAAAATGGAGAAATTATAAAAGGCTGGGTGGAAGATTTTCGACCCGATAGAGAATCATTTATTTTATTCCCCCTTATTGAATATAGCGAAGAAGAGAGAATGGAAATTAATTTTAATTCTCTAAAAGCAGTATTCTTTGTAAAAGATTTTATCGGAGATAAAAATTATAAAAAAGTTAGAACCTTTGATGTTGAACTTAAGATTACTCCCAGTCAGCGTAAACTAATTGTAATTTTCAAAGACGGAGAACATTTATACGGTACCAGTCACAGCTATGGCAGATACAAGGTAGGATTCTTTATATATCCCGTCGACCCAAAAGATAACAGTGAAAGAATTTTTGTAGTTCAATCAGCAGTAGAAAGCATCCGTCTGATGAAGATCGAAATCTAAAATTGAAAACCTATCATTTTCCTCTCCCTTGAGGGGAAGCAATCTCATCTTGCAAAAAAGAAATTAAAATACTATAAGAAAGGAACCTAAAAATAATGGGAAATAAAATTGTAGTAAAATTTAAAGATGGTAATATTATTAAAGGTTGGTCTACAGATTTTGGACCTGATAAAGAAATTTTTCACTTACACCCCCAGGAAGAATATGGTAAAGATATATTAGAAATAACCGTATCCTCTCTTAAAGCAATCTTTTTTGTAAAAGATTTCCAAGGTAATAAAGATTATAAAAAAGTTAGAACCTTTGAGGGACAACCTAAAGGAGTTCCCAGTCAACGCAAAATAATTGTAATTTTCAAAGATGGCGAAAATTTCTACGGAACCTGTCATAGTTATGATCCAGAACGAAAAGGATTTTTTGTCTATCCTATAGACCCTAAAGATAATAATGAAAGAGTTTTTGTAGTTTCTCCGTCAATAAACAGTGTTAAATTACAAAAATTCAATGCGGAAGACTTTCAAATACACGTCTACAAAAACATATAACCTTTCTACCATTCTCCTCTCCCTTGAGGGGAGAGGGTAGGGTGAGGGGGCTTGATTTGTAGGGGTTCGATTCATCGAACCCGCATATTCCTTCTGTCATTCCCGCACCCAATATGTCATTCCTGTGAAAACGGGAATCTATTTATGCCGTCCCCAACACCTTTATTTATAAGGGTTTCAGCAATCAACACCATAAAATCCTTATAAAATAAAACTTTAAATAGAGCTGAAATTAGCCCTTTTAAAGCACAAAAGCCCCCCTCTCTAAAATCCTTATATTTCAACACTTATAGATTTTCCTATTATTTTCCTCCCCCTTGAGGGGGGAGGACTAAGGTGGGGGTGAATAAATCAATGTAGGACAGGCGTCTCGCCTGTCTACTTGTCATTTCAAGGAAAAAAATCCCGAATCAATCTCTTAAATTGGTAAATTGGAAAATTGGAGAATTGGGGAATTTGTTAATTGGATTATTGGATTATTGGTAAATTGGCCAATTAAAAAAATTTTAATAAATTTTTTTACATCTTGTCTATTTATTCTTAAATATGGGAATAATATAATTAAAAGGGTATAAAATTTAAATTTCCAAAGGATAATCAATGAGATATAAAAAGGGTTTTACCTTAATCGGATTATTGATGGCAATGTCTATTGTCGGAGTATTAGTATTAATTGGGTTAAGATTTTATAGTGGCGACCAACAAGAAAAGGCAAAAAATACCATAGTGGAAGAAAAGGCAAAAAATATCCTAGTTCAAGCTAATGCTGAAAACATCCAAAGTTTAATACAAGCAGAACTTGCTGATAGAGATATTAATCGTGATGATGCTGCAAATATAGCTCAAAATGCAGGTTTATATAATCCCTTTAATGAAGTTGCTATGAACACATCAGCATGGTTTCCGGAAAGCGCTAATAACCCTGGTGAAATTCAGATTACCTTATCTGAAGGAACTTTTTATATTCAAGGATATGGAGCTGATGGTTTACTTCCCGTTATCCTCACTGCCAGAAAATAAAATGTCATTGCGAGGAGCATAGCAACGAAGCAATCTCGTATTACAAATTAAACGTAGGACAGGCGTCTTACCTGTCATTCCTACTTTCCTTCCTCTAATTGAAGGGGGAGGACTAAGGTGGGGGGTGAAGTATTTTCCTTCATTGCGAGGAGCGAAGCGACGAAGCAATCTCGTTAATATAGACCTTTTTAATTATTTATATAAAAAAATTAATGGTCATAAAATATATACTAGATTGAATTGGTAAATTGGCCAATTGGAGAATTGGTCAATTAAAAAAAATTTACAATTTTTTTTATAATCTTGTCTAAAAACCTTCAAATTTGGGAATAATATAAATAGAAAAGGATATAAAGATATTTATGAAAAGTTGAAAAAGGCAAACCATCTGAAAGGATGAGACGCAAAGTTCTGGGTCTAAGATAAAGAATAACCTCATAAAAGAGGAAAATAAAAGGAAGTGATTAATTAAAAAATAACAAAAAAAATTGAGAAAGGCAAACTATCCGAAAGGATAGGGCGCAAAGTTTAGGTCTAATACATGGTCATTGCGAAAATTGTCATTGCGAGCCTACTACAAGTAAGCGAAGCAATCTCGTATTACCTTAAACCATGCCATGACCGCTAAACTGCCGATTTTGTTTTTTAGAGAATTGTTCAATCGGTCAATTAATGAATTGATCGGTAGATTGGTCGATTGAAAGATTGGACGATTAATTATAAATTAACTAAAAGGAGGAAATTTCAAAATGATGTGGTTAAGAAAAAGTAAAAAGGGTTTTACCTTGATCGAATTGATGGTTGTAGTGGCCATCATCGGAGTATTAGTCTTACTTGGTCTAAGAGCTTATTCTTCTCAAAAACAAAGAGCAATGAATTCTATAGCTAAAGCAAATGCAAGTACTATTCAAACCATGTTAGTAGGATTTATGGGAGACCATTCGATTAATTTAGCTACTAGTACTACTGATATAGAAGCAGCACTCGGTGCTGCTGGTACACCATTAGAAAGCATGGTAAATCCTTATAGTGATATACTTGCTGTATATCGTATTTCTACTAAAGGTACAAGTGCTTTTGATGATGTTAGTTCAACACCTACTGCTGTTAATGGCATGGTTGATGTCGTATTATGGAAAGATAATGTTTTGTTAGTCAATGCTAGAGGTGCAAAGGGAGAATTAATAATGGATCATTCATTGCCGGCTAATAAATATTAATCAATAGATTATAAGATTTACTCAAAAAAAAGCCCTCTTCAAAAAATATTTAGAGGGCTTTTTTAATATATACCTTAAATTTATTACCTCTAATATTAGTTTATTTTATAGACCGCCAAAGTGAGTTTTTTATATAATCGAGATAAAATAAATATTTTAGGGTAAATTTTGTGGAAAATTAAGGTGAACTATTCGAAAGGGTAGGAAGAAAAGTTTAGGTCTAAGGCATTATGGGCTATGACTGCTAAACTGCCGATTTTTTGAATCTATTTTTAGAAATAGTAAATTTCTTAAAAAATAAAAAGAGGAAAGAAGAAACGTTATGGTTATATGGTTAAAAGAAAGTAAGAAGGGTTTTACATTGATTGAATTGATAGTGGTAGTAGCTATTATCGGAGTCTTAGTCTTACTGGGTCTAAGAACTTATGTTCCTCAAAAAGAAAGAGCCTGTAATTCTATAGCAAAAGCTAATGCTGGTACTGTTCAGACTATGTTAGTGGGGTATATGGGAGATCATGATATTTTAGCAGTTAGTGCGGCAGCTAATATAACAGCAGCACTTAATGGTGTTGTAGCTGAAACAGGTCACCCCTTAGAAAGCATGGTAAATCCTTATAGTGATACCGCAGGTGTATATCATATTGATACTGCAGGTGCTTCTGATTTTGATGCTGCAGCAGTTGGCCATCAAGGTAAGGTTTCTGTCTTATGCAAAGCAGATAATGATTTGTTAGTCAATGCTAGAGGAAAAGAAGGAGAACCATTATTTGACTTTAATAATGCATTGCCAGCAAACAAACATTAATAAATAGATTAAATTTATTATATCTAATATTTAATTATTTTATAAGCAATTAAAATTAATTTTTTTTTCAGTAATCGAGACAAAATAAATAGCTAAAAAATTAAGAATAATTAATTTGATTAGAGTAGTTAAAAATGGATGAATACAAAATAGAAAATATTAATTTTTATCAAAGAATAACATTAAATATGGTAAAATTGTTGATTTTATTCACTCCTCTTGTGGCGAACAAATATGTAGATAGATATTTAGCTAATCAAGAAGCTTGGCTGAAATTATTAATGGTTCTTGGTGGTGGAATATATCTCATCGGTTTTCTAATAGGAGAAAATATAACTTATAAAAAAAATAAAATACACTTACCTCTGTTATTATTAATTTTAATAGTAATATTTTCTTACCTTAAAAATGGATTTTTAATGGGTAGTCTTCATGATTGCATTATATTTTTAGCTTATTTCATTTTATATTTTTTAATAATAAATAATATACAAAACGAATATCAGTTTAAGTCATTTACCCAAATATTTTTTCTAACTTCTTTTTTTATTGCCCTTTATACTATTTTACATTATTATAATTTTATTTCTTATTTACAAGAATATGGTAGTGTTGCCTCACTAATTGGTCAAAAGAATTGGATTTCGAATTATTTAGCTTTAATTTTTCCTTTAATGTTATGTTTTTATTTATTAGAAAAAATTAAAAAGAAAAAAATAATATACTTCATAACATTATCTTTTCTTTATGCCGCTTTAATGATCTGCCAAAGCAGAGGTATATGGATTAGTCTAAGTCTTAGCTTATTTTTTGGTATTTTTCTTATTTTTAAATTTAATTTATTCAATTTATTTAAAGAAAATAAAAGATGGCTTATTTTATTATTGATTAGTTTTATCATTATTACTCTTATTTATTCTACCGATAATCCTTTAAATATAAGTCCTCTCACTGTGACCCAAAGAGCTATGTCCACTTTTGATGAGAAAGACCCTTCCATAAATACTCACATTTTAATGTGGAAAGTTACCGGGCTAATGATAAAAGATAAGCCTTTCTTGGGAGGAGGGGTAGGAAGTTTTAAAATAAATTATTTAGATTATCAAGCAAGATTTTTAAAAGAGTATCCAGAATATATTATATATTGGACCAATGCTAAAGAAGCCCATAATGAATATTTACAAATAGGGGCAGAGATAGGATTGCTTGGCTTAGGTATCATTTTAATAATAATATTAAAATTATATAATTTATTCATAAATTTTTTAAAAAAAGAAATAGATAATAAAAGAAAATTAATTTGCTGGGGTTTATTGTTAGGTATTACTTCTTTTTTAATGCATAGTCTTTTTTCTTTCCCTTTACACGTTCCCGCTCTGGGTTCTGCCTTTTTTATATTCGTAGGTCTTAGTGTAGTATATATTAAAAACTTTGATTTATCAGAAGAGAGAGATAAAGAAACAAATAAAAATTGTTTGAGGAATGGAGAAAAGAAAAGGTCAAACAATTTTCGCCTGCGCCTTCTTTATACAATTTTGATTTTGCTTATTATGTTATTGGTGATAGATAACATAGTTGTAAGACCTTATTTAGCTGAAGTATATGCTTATCAAGGGGGAAAATATTATGATAATGGTAATTACAAAGAATCATTATTAAAATATAAATATGCCAATACACTAAATCCCTTTAATGGAAGAGTATTATTTAATTTAGGGGTAAATTATTATATTTTAGATATATATGAAGAGGCAGAAAAGATATTCAAAGAATCAAAAAAGTATTATAATGATCGAAATATTTATGGTAATTTAGGATTATGCTATATAAAGATGGGTGATTATCAACGAGCAGAAGAAGAATTTAAATATGCTATTTACCTTGATCCTCGATTTAGCAAAGCCTATTCTGATTTGGGTTTTTTGTATTTTGAAAAAGCAAATTACGATGGAGCAATTGAGCAATGGGAGAAGATATTAAAAATTGAGCCAAATTTTCCGGAGAATTATGTCGTTTTGGCTAATTTAGGGGCAGTTTACGAGAAGAAGGAAATGCCTGATAAAGCCTTAGAATATTTTGTGCAGGTTTTGCCATTAGTGCCGGAAGGCAGCCCTATTGAGGAAGAGATAGAAGAAGAAATCAATATGATTTATAAAAGTAATTTAGGGAATTAAGGTAAATATAGATTTCCATTTTCATGGGAATGACCACACCCCCGCCTTAATCCTCCCCCTTCAAGGGGGAGGAGAGTAGAGGGGAAGATAGATTCCCGTTTGCACGGGAATGACAGGAAAATAAGCGGCAATGACAAAATAAAGTTTTTATTAGATTTTTTTGACAAAAAGGATAACTTATGTTATCATTAATTAACTGAGGTTAACATTATGGATACAAAAAAGAAATTAATAGGAGTAAGAATTCCTGAGTCAGTTATTATAGAGTTAAGAGAATATTGTAAGTTACATGGAATTTTAATTAACCATTTTGTCTCTGAAGCAATTAAAACAAAATTGGAAAAAGCAAAAAGAAGCGAAGAAAAGGTAAAAATAGAAAAAATACCAACGAATTAAAGGATGTGAATAAAAATGTTACTCAACAAACGTGGAGTAGTTATATTAACTTTAATCATCTGGATTGTTATTATTGGGGCAATAATTATTTATGCTCCTCGCCTTTATAATTGGTATGTGGAGCAAAATGAAATAAAAATTATAAAATCAAATGTAGAATCGGTAGAAAAAGAAATAAAATCATTGCTAATAGACAAACATCCAGTACTTATCTGGAATGATATAGATAATATTGTAAAATCTCTAAATATACAAAACCCCATTACCAGAGAAGCTCAAATTAAAAATGGTTGGAGCAGTCCTGGCCAGGTGGTAGTTTCTTTTAATGGAATTGACACTCTTACGATTGATGGTATCGGTCGTCGAGGCGAAACCCTCCATTTAAATGTTATAATTAAAAAATAAAAAATGGTAAAGATAATGGATAATAATAAAAAAGAATTTGATCGTTGGTTGGATAAAGAGAGGATGCCGAAGAATGTATGAAATATGCTGGTCAGACAATTTCATTGATAGATAAACTAACAGAATAGTTAAAAGATTTATAAATTTGATTATTGAAAAATTTAATCTAAAAAAGATAATTATTTTTGGTAGTTTTGCCCGAGGAGATTATCACAAAGGAAGTGATTTAGATTTAGTTATCGTAGGAGAATTTAAAGATAGATTTATAGACCGCATTGGTAAAATAATAGCTCTTAATAATTCAGATTTAGAGATTGAGGCGATGGTCTATACAGAAGAAGAGTTTCAGAAAATGATTCAGGAAAGACGGCCTTTTATTGAGCAAGTATTAGAAGAAGGAATTGTAGTTTATGAAAAAAAGGAGCATAAATGTATTATGGGATAGAAATTATTTTAATATTTAGCTTAGGTCTAATCGTAGGAAGTTTTAGTAATGTTTGCATTTATAGAATTCCCAGAAATGAATCAGTAATATATCCCGCCTCACATTGTCCTAAATGTCGCACTAAAATAAAACCAGTAGACAATATACCTCTATTGAGTTACATCCTGCTTAAAGGCAGATGCCGTAATTGTGGAAGTAAGATCTCTATCCAGTATCCGGTAGTAGAATTTCTAACTGGGTTAATATATTTAATAATTTATCTAATATATGGTTTAAGCATTCAATCTTTAGTTTATATAATTTTATCATCAGCTCTTATAATTATAGCTTTTATCGATTTGCAGGAACAGATGATACCTGATATTATTTCTCTACCAGGAATAGTAGTCGGGTTGATATTGAGTTTTATTGTTCCTTATATATCATTTATAAATTCGGCTTTAGGGGCACTGGTCGGAGGAGGGATAATATTAATTATTGCTTGGGTGGGCTCTATAATTTTCAAAAAAGAAGCGATGGGGGGAGGAGATGTTAAGCTAGCCGCAATGATTGGCGCCTTCTTAGGCTGGAGATATACTATAATTTCTCTGTTTTTAGGATTTTTCTTAGGAGCATTAACCGGAATTGTCTTAATTATAACGAAGATTAAAAAAAGAGAAGATGCTATTCCCTTTGGACCATTCATTGTCTTAGGTTCTATTATCACCCTTTTATGGGGCGAAAAGATTCTCTTATGGTATTTAGGATTTTAAAAATTGAAATGTGAGGTTATTAATTTACCCGTTTATGAAAATGGTAGGGGCACGATGCATCGTGCCCGCAAAAGGCTTCTGTCATTCCCACGAAAGTGGGAATCCAGAATTAAATAAATGTAATTAGAAACAGGAGAAACTTATTTATGAAATATAGAATTTTGATTGAGCAGGATGAAGATGGGATATTTGTTGCTGAATGTCCTTCTTTGCCTGGATGTATTTCTCAGGGCAAGAGCAGAAAAGAAGTTTTGGAAAATATTCAAGATGCAATTAAGGGATATTTAGAGAGTTTAAAAAAACATAATGAACCTATTCCTTTTGTCATTCCCACGAAAGTGGGAATCCAGAATTAAAAAAAATTAATAAAAACAGGAGAAAAAATATATGAAATTTATAGTGGTTTTGGAACCAGCTGAAGAAGGAGGATTTAATGTCTCTATTCCTGCACTTGATGGTTGTTTCACTCAAGGTGAAAGCGAAGAAGAGGCTTTAAAAAATGCAAAAGAAGCAATACTTTGCTATTTAGAAGGAATGGAGAAAGTTAATGAGATAAAAACTAAGCCAGGGCTTATTGCTAAAGAAGTAGAGGTTAGTCTATAAAACGTTAGGCAACATGACATTTATAAAAAGCAAATAGAATTATTAAAAAAGGAGGCCGAGGCCATATGACGGTTAAAGAACGTCTTGTAAAGGAAATTAAGGCGCTCAATGAACAGCAATTACATGAGGTGGAAGAATATGTGGCATTCTTGAAGTTCCGTTCACGTTTTATGTCACCCCCATCGTTTGATGAAAATAGGATAGCCAAACTTTATAGTAAATTTGCCAAAGAGGACAGAGATCTGGCTGAAGAAGGTATGACTGATTATGTAAGTAGTTTGATTAAGGAAGATAGAAAATGATTGTTGTAAGTCGTGGAGAAATATGGTTAGCTAATCTCAACCCAACTCGTGGTTCGGAACAAGCAGGTATTCGTCCCGTGATTGTTTTTCAGGCTAATGCACTTAATAAGTTTACCACCACTGTTTTAGCTATTCCCTTAACGACAAATCTACAGCGGGCATCATTACCTGCGTGTGTATTCATTTCAAAAGGAGAAGGCGGTCTTGCAAATGATTCTGTCGCTCTATGTCACCAGTTGCGTGTCTTAGATAAGACTCGGTTACAACAGAAAATTGGAACGTTGAGTCAACAAACTCTTTCTATAATTGAGAGTAGAATGCTGTTCACAATGGGGATAATATAAAACCCGATAAAAGAGGAGCACGTCGCCTAAAACTGAAAACCGAGAACTTTACAATAAAAACTTTGTAATTAAAAACTAATAAAAACGAAAGATAAGTAGATATAGTATGATTCACAGCACTAATCGTAGCAAAGGATTCACCCTTATTGAATTAATGGTGGTAGTAGGAATAATCGCTTTATTACTTGGTCTTTCTTTAAATGGCTTGAATAATTTGATACAATGGAATAAATTAAATGTTGCTGCTGCAATTTTAAGCTCAGAATTGAAGACGGCTCAAGCAATGGCTTTTTATGGAGGAGTTTATTACAAATTACAATTTTGGCCAACTTTAGATAGATATAGAATTTATAGAAAAACTGAATTAATTCAGGATATAATATTAGCAGATATAGATTTATTTAACACTAATTTTACAGATAATAATTTATATTTTTATCCCAGTGGAGTTCCCGGCCAAGGCGGGACTGTTACTTTGAAAAATAAAATAGGGAAGGTTCTTTATGTAATTATGACTCCGGTAACTGCTCGAGTAAGAGTCAGTCCAGAACCTCCCGAAAATTGGTAAATTAAAACAGTATCAATATATAGTATCGAGTATATAGTATATAGTAAAGAAATAATAAAAGAAAAATTGGAAAATCGGTAAATTGGCTAATTGGTCAATTGATTTGGTGGTGATATTATGTTAAACAAAATATTATTAAGAAAAATAAAATTCCCTCTGTCATTGCGAGGAGCATTCTCTTTTTGTCATTCTCGCCTGTCTGCCGTGCCTGCACAGGCAGGCGAAAGCGGGAATCCATCTTCTCTGTCATTGCGAGGAGCGAAGCAACGAAGCAATCTTAAAGGCTTCTCTCTAATCGAATTAATGGTAGCAGTCGTCATTCTTTCCATGGCTATATTTGGAATATTTAATGCATTTAATAGCGGGTGGATGGGAATGGCCGATTCCCGAGATAGAACAGTAGCTACTAATTATGCTCAGGAAATATTAGAAGATATTAAAAATAAACCTTTTGAAAAGATACACAATGAATCTACATCCCAGATTGGCGATACTAAGTTTTATAGAAGTATCAGTTTAAATCCAATTATAAATCCAAATATAAAAGAAGTCACTGCTCAAGTTACTTGGAAAAACTGGAGGGGTTCTGTAAAAAATGTAGAAGCCAGTACTTTAATATATAGTCAATTTTCTTCAGAACAGACATCTGATGCGGTTGCCCTCGTGCTTTACGCTGAACCCTATTATAATATCTTACCTGGTAGTTCTAGTACAATATTAACTGCCTTGGTTGAAGATATAAATGGAAATTTAGTTACTGATTGGGATCAACCTATATCCTTTTCAATCCCTGTAACCCCTATAGATTATTCTGGAATGGGAACTGTTCCAACAGAACCTATTCCGCCAGTTTATGGAAAGGCCACAGTATTTTTTGCTTCTTCAGGAGTCTTTGGCGAGGTAGTTATTGTTGCTTCTTCCGATGGCTTAACAAGTGATTCGGTCACACTTATAATAACTGATGCGGCAGTAGCAATTAAACTTGAAGCTGATCCAACTACTATTTCTACAGGAGAACAATCTGTAATTAATGTATCTTTATTAGATGCAAGTTATGTAGACCCACCAACAATTATTAGTGAACATTTAGTTACTCTTTACGTTAAAGAAGGTCCCGGTACAATAACACCAATTTCGGTATTGTTGAATGAAGTTAATGAAGGAATCTCTTCTACAATTTTAACCTCTTCCGGTACCCCGGGAGTAGTAACGATAGTTGCGTCTTCTATTGATTTAGAAAGTGCACTGGTGAATGTACCTATATTAGGCTCGGCTGAATCAATTTCTATTACCGCTAATCCTACTTCTGTTTATTTGGGTGAAAATACAGAAATAACGATAACTATAAGAGATAGTGCTGGGAATTCTGTATTATATAGCGGCGATATTAATTTATCTTTATCTGATGATAGCAAAGGAGATTTAAGTGGAACAGATTATAACGAAAACGAACCGAACCTTGTCTTTTTCAACGAAAGTTCGAAGAAAATTACTTTTACGGCATGGGATGATGGCGAAGTGAATATAACTGCTGCTTCTGCTTTACCAGGGGAGCTTTCTCCAGATACAGTGACTGTTTATATTTCGAAAGGTAGGAAGATAGAACTTACTGCCGAACCAGAAATTATAATAGCTGACGGAGAAAGCATTTCTACTATTACTGCTACCGTTTTAGATATAAATAATGAAATAGTTACCGACGAAAATTACCAAATAGTTTTTGAAATATTATCTGGTGAAGGAAATCTATCAGAATATATTAAAACTACCACACTTGGAATAGCAAGCATAAACCTTACTTCTACAATTAGTCCTAGCACAATAACGGTTATTGCTAGGGGTGTGGATTTGACTTCAGATAGTGTTACAGTACAAACTACTTATCCGTTTATTTATATTTCTGCAGATACAAACTGGTTATATGAAGGTGAGGGAGCTGTTATCTCGATAGATGTGGTAAATAGTGTAGGAGATTCAGTAGAATATGAAGGATTAATTAATTTAACTTTAAGTGGCTCTGGCTTAGGAAGTTTTAATCCTGAAACTTTGAATTATCCTAGTCAAACAACAACCATTTTTACCGCTTCATCTACCGGAGAAGTTACCATAACTGCAGATGGAGAAGGTATAAATTCAGATTTTATCACTATACAAATTCTAGAAAAAATTACCTTTGAAGATAGTATAATTATTCTAGATAGTGGTAACACTATCACTTTTAACATTAGTGTTGGGGGTGTAGCTTTAGAAATTGTACAAATGAATATAACCTGGGATTCTCCGTCAACGTTAAATCAAATATGCTTTTTTTCAACTACAGGGCCTTGCTTTCTTTACGATCCGGTAGTAAATTCTGGAGATTTAATTAATATCATACCTACTACTTTGCCTTCTGGTGTATCTACCATATATTTGTATTTTAACGGTAATATGACTGGACAGACTATAACAGTTATATTTTATGATTCCGATTTAGTACCGTATCCTCTAGAAGGATTTATTATACAATAATTTATTAAAAATTTTTGGTGAAGTTAAAAATGAAAGTGAAAAAAGGGATTAAACTTAAAATAAATAGAAAAGGGTTTAGCTTGATTGAAATGATGGTTACCCTCGGTATCTTAAGTCTTATTATTATTGGATTGGTAACTTTTTTTTCAGGGGGGACTAGAGCCTGGGTAACTGGACAGTATCAACTTGAAGCTCAGAGAAACGCCCGTCTCGCTATGGATCGGATGGTAAGAGAAATTCGAGAAGCCGATTCAATTAATGACAGTTCAACTTCATACAGCATTTCTTTTCATACTCCTTTTAATGGAGACATCATTTACAATTATAATTCAGGGGATAAAGCAATATACCGACAAAAAAATGGAAACAGTTCAATCTTAATAGATCATGTTTTAGTGTTTGGGGTTATTTATTGGAATAGTAGCGAAGTTGAAAAAAACCCAAGTATTGAAAGTAATGAAGTATCTAAATTACATATTGAATTAAAAGTAGATGTTGATAATGATGAGAGTCCGGATATAACTTTAAATACAGATGTTAACTTGAGAAATTATGGATTATAAAACTAATCGAAATTATTTTATCTTAGACAGGCGGGCCTGTCCCCTGTTTTCACAGGGGCAGGCTCTATGAAAACGGGGAACGCCTGTCCTACGAGTTGTTAAGTAAAATAATCGGTGAATTTGCTAATTTAAAGAGGTGATAAATATGAAAAAAAAGAATAAGAAAATTAAAGATTTATTATCGAATCAAAAAGGTATAGCTCTTTTAACTGTCTTGATATTTATTTTTCTAATGGTGACTTTCGTTGTAGCTTTACTTGCAATGACCGGTAATGATATTAAAATATCTGCCATACAGAGAGATTCTACAAAAGCATTTTATCAAGCAGAATCTGGCATTGAACAAGCTTTATATAACCTAAACGTTGATAATATTAATTATGATATAATACACTGGCGACCCGATTCTTCCGACCCTTATATAAAAGAACCATTCAACAGTTCAGAATATTACGAAGTAACTATTACTGATATTGGTGATCCTGAGGCTGATCCCCCAGAATTATTGACGGATAAAATTAGTATTATTTCCACGGGTATACTTAAACCTGTCGGAGTAGAGAACTCAAGAAAGAGAAGCATAGAAGTAATAGCAGAAATTGGGTTTAATACAGATGTAACGTATAAATACGCGCTTCTAAGTGATAAAGTAGTATTAATTAATGGAAGTGGACCTGATTGTCCGAAAATAAGTGGAGACATTCATTCAAATGATAGCATAGAGGTACATTCTCAAAATTTTGATGATTTTTATAACGGTACAGCAACTGCTTCGGGAGAAACTAATGACTTAGATGAAACTGAAGATGGTGAATTCACCGGTGTTAATCCTGTTGATATACCTCCTGTTGATTATGAAAAGCTTTTAGCAAGTGCTAATGGTGGTGGTGAATCTGGTGAATATTTCCCTGGAGATATGATAATAGAGACTGGTGAAACTTGGGTAGTAGGTTCTGATGGGGTAGTAGGTTCTGATGGGCCACCAGTAGTTAATGCCGGGATACAATATATAGACGGAGATCTTATAGTCAGAAATGGTGGAGTGGTAGATATTCATAATGGCGCAATTGTGGTTACGGGAAGTATTGAATTCAAAGAAGGTTCAGAATTAGAAATTACTAAAGATAATTCTTATATTGATTATAATGACCCAAATACTGCTCTAGCATTAGTTGGCCAAGGTGATATTAATCTTAAAGCCAAGACAAGTTTTATTGGCGGGATAATTCAGTCATATTGTCCTCTTCCTGATGGCGGTTTTACCTCTGGTACAGTAGAACTATATAATGATTGCGTAGTAAATGGTGCGGTAATTGCAGAGACAATTTTTATGCATAATGGCACTGAAGTTAATTATGATGAGACAAATTTGCAAAAATATATTACCCAAGGAGATCCCTTTTATAAAAAAATATCTTGGAGAGAGCTATAATAAATAATTTTTAAAATATTTTTCAAAAAAAGAAGGATTTTTAAAATTATATGGAGTATAATTAAAAACAGTATTAAGTATATCTTGTATAGTATATAGTATATAGAAAAAGAAAAAAGAAATTCATGCGATGGATTTGCAATGACAGAAAAGATGGATTCCCGCTTCCGCGGGAATGACATAAGAAACTGCTAGAATGACAGGATGGAAACACTCCACCCCCACCTTAGTCCTCCCCCCTCAAGGGGGAGGAAATATAAGGATTCGCAAGGACAGAAGGAGAAGATATGTTTGCCATTGATTTTGGTGCACGTTCTATTAAAGTAGCAAAATTACATAAGACAAGCGAGGGATATGAGCTTGCTAATTATGGAGTTCAACTCAGCCCACCAGATAGTATAATCAATGGAGAGATATTAAATCCTATAGCTGTGGCAGATGTTTTAACCGAAATAGTAAGAGATAGTGGTTTGAGGGATAATAGAGCAATTATTGCTATAACCGGACAGAAAGTTATAATTAGAGAGATTGTTCTTCCCTTAATGGAAGATAAAGAATTAATGGCTGGAGTAATGTGGGAAGCCCCAAAATATGTCCCCTATGATTTGGATGAATCTATTATTGATGCTGCTAAGGTTGAAGAATTCGAAGAAAAAGAGGGGAATAAAATGATGAGAGTACTTTTGGTGGCAACTCCTAAAAATGTCGTTACTCCCTATATGGAAGCATTAAAAAAATCCAGGATAATACCCAAGATAGTTGATGAAATATCTTCTGCAAATATTAGAGCTTTTGATCATTATCTCTCTGATAAAGAAGAGAAAGATGAAGAAAGTTCAATTATTAATATAATATTATCTATCGGGGCAAGTAGTACAATTCTTACTTTGGTTGAGAAAAAGAATCTCAAATTTACCAGAAATATTTTAATGGGGGGTAATGATATCACCAAGGCAATTGCCAAATCTTTGAATATTACCTTTGAAGAAGCAGAAAAGGTTAAAAGGGATACAGAGATAGTATTAGGTCCCGAGACTGAGGAAGAAAAGAAAAGCGAAACTGAAAAGATTATTCTAAAAATACTAAATCAAATAGCTAAAGAAGTACGAAAGTCATTGAGTTATTATAAGACCCAAAGTCAAAAAGTTAAATATAATAAGATGATATTATCTGGCGGTTGTGCTAAAATAAAAAATATTGATAAATTTTTAAGCGAACAACTTGAAATACCCTTAATCATCGGAGATCCACTGGAAGAGATAAAGATAGACGAAAGAGTATTCGATTTAGAAAAAATAAAAATATTTAAAGAATCATTAGCCACGGT
>Ga0315279_10005283_pt1 | contig 16828 bp, 20 predicted proteins | sample YL17G06_20_MG_FD_203694 | JGI IMG/M metagenome (GOLD analysis project Ga0315279, IMG submission 203694) | Sediment microbial communities from Yellowstone Lake, YNP, Wyoming, USA - YL17G06_20 | ecosystem: Environmental > Aquatic > Freshwater > Lake > Sediment | place: USA: Wyoming | collected...
AAATCTACCACAAATCTGGAGATGGGGAGAGGTATATTTTCTAATTGACCACACCTTACTTGTTTTGCTGAACCCATATTTAAAAATAAGATATTTTTGCTTAAATCATCAATACTATAAATGGCGTTCTTAACATCAATTACTATTCTATCCGGCTGCTCTAAATAAGATACTTCATATTCTGAAATTTCTCCAGTTGCTTTAACAGTAAGATGGGTATAATTAGGTAATTTTTTATACCAAATATTGGTCATATATATATCTTGGGCACTGGCACCACTGGTCAGAAATGAAGTTATAAAAAATAAAATCAAAATAATAAATAATAAATTAGTTTTTCGAGATTGCTTCCCCTGCTTTCGCAGGGGCAGGCTTGCTTCGCTCCTCGCAATGACAGAAGAATCTATTTTTTGTCCACCTTCATCTCCATAAAAAGAGGAATCTATTTTTTGTCCACTGTCATTCCTGCGAAAACAGGAATCTATTTTTCTAAATATTGCTGTTTTATTATTCATTAGAAGTATCCTCACCTCCTATTTTTAGTGAAAAAAAGTATCCGTTAATATCAATAATTACTTCATCCTTCTTAATCTCTTTTACAATACATCTTTCTAATAAAATATCGTATAAATTAGCAATAAATGTTTCCCCGTTCATTTCAATAATAGCCACCTTCTTATCTTTGGAATCAATTATTCCTGATAATTTTGTCCCTGGAGGTAATTCTGGTTTAGGAAATCTTAAAATTTGGCCTTCGGTCCCTTCTTCTCCCTGCCCTCCTTCTGGAGTAATATTTCTTACTATTTGGAAAGGATTTCGGTTACTAGGAGGTTCGTAAGGCTCATAAACAAATATTTTATTTTTATATCCTTGCTCCCGCTTTTCCATTTCTATTTCAAATTCAGTCTTCTCTTTTACTACCGGCTCTTCTTTTATTAGTGTAGAGGTAGATTGTTCGAGAGTGGTAGGTATATTTTCAGTACTATTAGTTGCAATGGTAGTTTTCATAGAATTAATCGGGAATAAAAGAGGATATCCCCACCAGTAAAATGCACCGGCGGCCACTATAAGAACTAGTAAAAGAATTAGTATTTTACTTTTTTTATTTCCACCCGTTTTTGATTTTTTAAATAAATTTCCCAAAGATATTTTTCTCATTCTATTCGGAACCTTCTTTTCTTAGGACATAGGTAAACATATTTATGGAAATATTTAATTTATCGGCTTCACTTCCTGCCTTGCTTAAGTTTAATGATTGAACATCAATTATTCGAGGAAGGTTCTCTATCCGATCTAAATAAGCGATCAAATCAAAATAGCTGGCGGTTAAACTCATAGCTATGGGCATTTTTCCGTAAATTCTATCTTTTTCCCAGGAAATATTCTGAGGAGTAAAATTGGTAAAATCAACCTTAAATTCAGTTAAAGTATCCTGAATCATTACTAATAAATCAGGAATTTCTTTTTCTTTAGGTAACATCACTTCTAAGAATTCTAATTTTTTCAATAAAGCCTGGTATTCTTCTTTTAAAGGACCAAGCCGCGCTGCAATTCTTTTCCCTTCAGCAATCTTTTGAGCAGTAATTTCAATATCTCTATCCAATTGCTCAATCTTCTGGATTCTTGGTTGATATACGTAAGTATAATAAACATAGACAAATCCTACAAAAATTATAAATATTATAAATATAGTCATACCTTTAGATAGTTTCATCTAAAAAATACCTCTATTTTCTATTCTTACTGTCATTGCGAGTGACCGCAGGGAGCGTGGCAATCTCGTATAATGTCATTGCGAGCCCTGATTTATTAGGGCGTGGCAATCTCACCCTTACCTACTCTACTCTCTTTGGAATAAAAATCCCAGATAAGCTAAAGTTTACAATTTCTACATCTATATTTTCTTCTTTAATTTTACTCTTATGAACATAACCTAGTTCAATATTATCAAAAGTAGGCTCATTCTTTAAAGCCACCATATATTTAGCAATTAAATAATTATTGGAAGTATTGGCAGTAAAATTAAAAGTTTGATTGGCACTTAAGTTAAAATTATCTACCCAGACCTCATCGAGAATAGAAGCACTAAATTCACCCAAAATTCTAGATAAGTGGGATTGATTATCAAATAATCCTTGAATAACCACAATTCGTTCTTCTATCATTTTTTTGTCTTTTTCCAAATTCTGTACTTCTTTTATTACCTTTTCAATGGCTGCTAATTCAGACTTCATGGTGGTGAGTTGTTGTTCTTTATAATCTATTTGGAATTCCAAAGAAAAATATAAATAAGCAGAACCAAAGGCTAAAAGGATAATAAATAAAATGATTAATACTCTTCTTAAATTAAATTTTTCTTTCTCTCTATACTCAACTGGTAGAAGATTGATATTTGCCATTATATGCTTACCTTTCTCTTTTAGCTAACCCGATTACCGTGGCTAATGATTCTTTAAATATTTTTATTTTTTCTAGATTGAATACTCTTTCGTCTATCTTTATATCTTCCAGTGGATCTCCGATGATTAAGGGTATTTCCAGTTGTTCGCTTAAAAATTTATCAATATTTTTTATTTTAGCACAACCGCCAGATAATATCAGCTTATTATATTTAACTTTTTGACTTTGGGTCTTATAATAACTCAACGACTTTCGTACTTCTTTAGCCATTTGATTTAGTATTTTTAGAATAATCTTTTCACTTTCGGTTTTCTTTTCTTCCTCAGTCTCAGGACCTAACACTATCTCTGTATCCCTTTTAAGCTTTTCTGCTTCTTCAAAGGTAATATTCAAAGATTTGGCAATTGCCTTGGTGATATCATTCCCTCCCATTAAAATATTTCTGGTAAATTTGAGATTCTTTTTCTCCACCAAAGTAAGAATTGTACTACTTGCCCCGATAGATAATATTATATTAATAATTGAACTTTCTTCATCTTTCTCTTCTTTATCAGATAGATAATGATCAAAAGCTCTAATATTTGCAGAAGATATTTCATCAACTATCTTGGGTATTATCCTGGATTTTTTTAATGCTTCCATATAGGGAGTAACAACATTTTTAGGAGTTGCCACTAAAAGGACTCTCATCATTTTATTCCCCTCTTTTTCTTCGAATTCTTCAACCTTAGCAGCATCAATGATAGATTCATCCAAATCATAGGGGACATATTTTGGGGCTTCCCACATTACTCCAGCCAATAACTCTTTATCTTCCATTAAGGGAAGAACAATCTCTCTAATTATAACTTTCTGTCCGGTTATAGCAATAATTGCTCTATTATCCCTCAAACCACTATCTCTTACTATTTCGGTTAAAACATCTGCCACAGCTATCGGATTTAGTATCTCTCCATTGATTATACTGTCTGGTGGGCTGAGTTGAACTCCATAATTAGCAAGCTCATATCCCTCGATTGTCTTACGTAATTTTGCTACTTTAATAGAACGTGCACCAAAATCAATAGCAAACATATCTTCTCCTTCTGTCATTGCGAATCCTTATATTTCCTCCCCCTTGAGGGGGGAGGACTAAGGTGGGGGTGGAGTGTTTCCATTCTATCATTCCCGCAGTTTCTTATGTCATTCCCGCTTTCTTATGTCATTCCCGCGGAAGCGGGAATCTATCTTCTCTGTCATTGCGAGACTAACATAGTTAGTCGTGGCAATCTCTTATTTCATTATTCATTTCTTGAGTATAATTTAAAAAATTCATCCAAACTTATCTCTAAATCTTCTCTAATTATCTTACGTAAAAGTCCTTTTGGTATATCCTTGTTTCTATGTACCGGAATAGTTGTTGCTCTCCCGTCCTCAGATCTCAACCTAACATGAGATCCCTTTGTTCTTGTAATTCTAAAACCTATCGATTCTAAAAATTTTATAAAATCTTTTCCTTTAATTGCAGGAAATTTAAGCATTCTGACCTACTTCTATTTCCCTAAATCCAACGAATTTATTAAGTTCCTCAACTTTAGTTTCCTCTAAACATAAATCAATGACTTCTTTTATATTCTCTAACGCTTCATCTATGGTTTCACCGTAAGAATGGCAACCTTTAAATAACGGACAAGTCACAATATAATATCCATCTTCATCAATTTCAATAATTATTGGGAGATGTATTTTCTTCATTTCTAATCTCTCCATTACAAACCCATCATATTAATTTCTTTTTTCTTTTTCAATACTATATACTCGAGACAGTTCTCTCTTGTCTTTGTTTTTACTCGATACTATATACTCGATACTCGATACTGTTTTTATACTGTTTTATTATACTATTTTTAATTATACTCCATCTACTTTTAAAAATCCTTCTTTTTTTGAAAAATATTTAGAATTATTTAATATACCTCTCTCCAGGAGGCTATTTTCCAAACTGGAATTCCAGTGCCAGGTTGGGGTTGATATAGATTCTTGACATTGTATACAATTTTAGTATCTGCACCTGTACCATTTACAACTCCATCTTCGGCTAAAATTGCTCCTTCTTCTACATTAGTAGTCCCATTCAATGTGATTTCCCCTTCTGTATGTATAATTCCAGTAACATGAACATTTCCATTAAGGGTAATATCTCCTGATGCAACCATTACCAGACTTATAGCTCCATCCTGTACTAAATTTATTTCTGGGTGACCTTGCACTGTTATATTTCCCTTGACAACAATAGTGCCAATGACATTTAAGTCATTTTTAATCAATACATCACCTTTAAAATAATGTATCCCCTGTAAAGGTTCACCACCACCGATTTCATATGCGGTGCCTTCAGGATAAACTTTATAAGCAATTTCCTCATAATATTTCCAATTAATAGCTGGATAAATTTGAGGATCTTTTGGGCTTACATTTGTTCCAGTTATAGTAGTATTTTCTCCAGAGAATGATACATTCCCATCTACATCCTTATCAGGATCCCATCCATCTCCGGTAATATCACCATTTGAATGAACATCCCCTTCAATTTCCACATGTCCGTGAAATGTTAAATTAGAATCTTTACCATAGGTCATTAAAGCATAATTATAAACTGCACCTTCTGAATAGGCTGTACCCTCTTCGAGTTTAACCTCAACAATTCGGGTTCCCTTATTATATTCTCCTCCTAATAATACTTTTCCGGTAGATTGAATAGTAACTATTTCTGCGACCCCTGGACTGGATTCAGTAGTAGTTTCTACAGTAGCTACATAATATTCATTTGCAATTCCATCTGTTAATGAACCTGGTGGAACAGGTGGAACAGTTACATTGGTTCTCCAATTTATACCATAACCTCCCTGAGCGGTAGGGGTATTTAAATACCACAATGCCTTATCCACCCCTGTTTCTGCCAAATAAAAAGCCCTGGTAGATTCCCGATGAAGAGTAGAAAGTTTAGAATCATTACCGGTCATAACCAGAAGGGCAACACTAAATGAAACCAATACAAATACAAAAATAAGCGTAGCTATTAAAGCCATTCCTCTTTGATCATTAAAAATAAATTTTTTTCCTCTTTTTTTCTTATCAATCATAATCATTTTTATCACTCTCCCTTAATATAAACTTAATATAAATAAGCTAAAATGTAAATGATCTCTAAATTTTATAAATCAAAATTTCTCAAATCAATATCCGAATTAAGCGTGATATCAGGATTATTATCTCCATCTACATCTACCTGTAATTGGATATGAATTTTAGAAACTTTATTACTAAATTCTAAATCTGAAGTTTCTATCACATTATCCGGCGGATCAGTATTATCGAGATAGGTAAAAATTAAACTTAGTACATCATTTATGATTGGATTAGTATTTCTATAAAGGATTCCGGTTCCGTTATCCAAATAATAATTAATATCCGGGCTTCCATTAAAAGGTGTCTTAAACACAATTGAGGTAGAGGTAGAACTATCTTCAACAATTTTCCCATGCCTTATTTCTCTCACCATACTTTCCATCGCCTGCCTGGCGTTTCTCTGGGCTTCTAATTGATATTGTCCGGTTATCCATGATCTAACCCCACCGGTGAAGAAAACCACCAGGCCGAGGATTATAATAGATAATATGGCCAAAGTAACCATTAGCTCAATTAAAGTCATTCCTTTTTGTGTATTTATCATTTTTCTTTAGCTTTCCTATCATTTAAGTAAAATTAATTTATTTACATTTAAATTTTATTAGGTTGTAAATTCACATTTTTATAAATCTATTACGTATTCTTCTGCACAAGAAGATTCACCATCTGCAGGATAAAAAATAATGCTGATATCTTTATCTTCAATACTTGAGTCAAAAGTTAAGGTAACCTTAATAGGAGGTATTATTTCTTCTGATAAAGTGATTGCTTCAATATCAAAATCAACTCCATTGATCATTCCATCAGAATTATCAGAAACAACTCCATCAACATCTATGTTTACATTGGTTAGCTCTTCTAAATTATCTGGACTCCAAGTTACTTTCATTCTATCAATAGTTAGGTCACCACCTTGGACTTCAATATCAAAGGAAACAATTTTTCCTCCTGTCAAGTAAGTTATATTTGGAAACACAGCTAACTTTAAAGTTTTTTCAATATAAATCGTTAATATATTTGAATAAGGAAAAGGTAAGCCATATGAATAAGCTTGCAATGTTGCTATGCCAGCATCAGATAATGATATCAAATCTACTGAAGCCATGCCGTGCCATACAGGAACAGAGTAATTTAGATCTTTGACAAACTTAAATTTGGCGGTGCTATTATGTCCACTTAAAAAACTTAACAAAATATTAACATCACCCATAATATTATATACAGTAGTGCCTCCTGCATCTACAATACTGGCAGTTAATTTGGAAGTTCCTTCATTTCCGCCACCCAAGGGAATATGAACAGGGACAGCAGTCAAGAGGATATGATGAGCCGTCGAATAAAACCCCACATCAATAGGTTTCTCAAGCAATGTTCCACTTACAGCTCGAACCTGGCATATACCTGGCGCACTTCCTGATTGCAGTATAATGGTTGCGACTCCATTAACACAGGTAACAGCATTTGGTTCAGGTTCAGAAAGAGTTCCTCCAATTGTACTTAAAATAGAAAAAGCAACATTTCCACTATAATTATGAACAGTCATATCATCTTCATTTTTAATAGTTGCAGTGATTATACTGGTACTACTCCCATCAGCTGGAATACTAGGCGGATTAGCATTTAAATCAATATGATGGGCTAATAGTTCTGGCTTAACCAATATAGTAAGAGTGGCTGTTTTTGTTTCACCATCAAAAGATCCAGAGGCTTCAACTATCGCCTCAACTTCGGTTTCCGTAGGAGTGGGAGTAAAAGTTCTAGTTTGTGAATTTTCATTAGTAAAGGTCATAAGGTAATTGTTTAGAGTGCCTCCTGACACATCCAAATTTATAGTAATTGAACTAGGAGGAATAGGAGTCACCGGAACTCCATTTTCATCAACAATGGTAACGGTAACCGTAGAGATATCGTCACTATACATGGGATTAGGAGAAGCAGATAAAGTAATGCCCGCAGGTAATCCAGAAGTTCTAACATCACACGAACCATTGAATAATCCCGGTGAACTTGCGGTAACGGTAGCTATTCCGGCGGTAAGTGTTGACTGTAAAGTAATGGTTGCTATCCCTAAAGCAGAAGGTACAGGATTCAAACCGATTAATGCTCCCTCCCCAACTACGGTAAAAGTAATATTGTGGGTTCCATCGTCGACTGTTCCACCAGCTGCATTTTGAATGGTAGCAGTAATAGTGGATTGAGTGATGCCGTCAGCATAAATACTTGAAGGATTGGGAATAAGTTCGATTTTAACCGCACCCCAGGTGACATCAATAGCAATGGTATCGATAAAAGTATTTAGTCCATCAGCCGTAGTGACCGATGCTTTTATAATTATTGTTCCTTCGAGGGCAGATGGGCCTGTTCCACTCGAAGTCAGGATAACACTCGCCCTACCCTGCACCGGAGTAACTGCATAGTCTGATAATGTTCCTAATGAATCTCCTGATGTAATGGTAAAGGTAACGTCACTGCCATCCCAATCGAAAATAGTGTTACCACTTTTATCTTTAATAACGGCAATAATAGTAGTACTGTCGGTTACAGGTAATACTACATTATAGGGGTCAGCATATAGAGAAATTCTGGCAGCATCTCCCGGGGTAAATTGGGTGTTTTGGAGAAGCATAGAACTTTCAACTTTTTTCGCTACACCATTTCTGTCTGTCCAGTTAACTGTGGTGATTACACGTTTGAGGTTAGTTGGACCTGCGACAATTAAATTGGTACTTCCATCAATATATTCTACATTTACATTTCTACTGAATTTTATATCTCCAACAATTTGACTGCTTGCTTCATCTACAACAGTATCAAAATCAGCATTTTTTAATTCTTCCATTTTTTCTTGTACGTAATTTGTGGCAACAGTTCTATCCCGGGCATCAAACATTCCTAAAAAACCAGTACCGAAGGCTTGAAATATTCCGAATATTGCCAATGAAAGTATTGCTGCTGCTACCATTAGTTCAATTAAAGAGAAGCCTTTGAGATTGCTTCGTTGCTTCGCTCGTAATGACAGAGAAGATGGATTCCCGCTTTCGCCTGTCTGTGCAGGCACGGCAGACAGGCGAGAATGACAAAAAGAGAATACTCCTCGCCATGACAGAGGGAATTTTATTTTTCTTAATAATATTTTGTTTAACATAAAATCACCACCAATGAATCAATTTTCCAATCCGCCAATTCGCCAATCTACCAATTATTAATTAGACAATCTACCAATTTTCGGGAGGTTCAGGGCTGACTCTTACTCGAGCAGTTACCGGTGTCATAATCACATAAAGAACCTTCCCTATTTTATTTTTCAAAGTAACAGTCCCGCCTTGGCCAGGAACTCCACTGGGATAAAAATATAAATTATTATCTGTAAAATTAGTGTTAAATAAGTCTATATCTGCTAATATTATATCCTGAATTAATTCATTTTGTCTATAGATTCTATATCTATCTAAAGTTGGCCAAAATTGTAATTTATAATATACCCCTTCATAAAAAGCTCTGGATTGAATATTTTTTAATTCTGAACTCAAAATTGCTGCCGCAATACTTAATTTATTCCATTGTATCAAATTATTTAATCCATTTAAAGAAAGACCAAATAATAAAGCGATTATTCCTACTACCACCATTAATTCAATAAGAGTGAATCCCTTGCTACGATTATTGTTGCGCTTCATACTGCATCTATTCATCTTTCTTTTTTATTATTTTTATTTATAAAGTTTTTTCTGTAAAGTTCTCGGTTTTCAGTTTTAGGCGACGCGCTCCTCTTTTATCGGGTTTTATATTATCCCCATTGTAAATAGCATTCTACTCTCCATATTTCTCCACGACTTACAACAATCATTTTCTATCTTCCTTAATCAAACTACTCACATAATCAGTCATACCTTCTTCAGCAAGATCTCTGTCCTCTTTGGCAAATTTACTATAAAGTTTGGCTATCCGATTTTCGTCAAACGATGGGGGTGGCATAAAGCGTGAACGGAACTTCAAGAATGCCATATATTCTTCCACCTCATGTAATTGCTGTTCATTGAGCGCCTTAATTTCCTTTACCAGACGTTCCTTAACCGTCATATGGCCTCGGCCTCCTTTCTTAATAATTCTATTTGCTTTTTATAAATGGAATAGAGAGATTGAATCCTCCTTCTTCAGCTGGTTCCAAAACCACTATAAATTTCATATATATTTTCTCCTAAGTTCTAATAATTTTTCTTTAATTCTGGATTCCCATTTTCATGGGAATGACAGAAGGAACAGGTTCATCATGCTTTCTTAAACTCTCTAAATATCCTTTAATAGCATCTTGAATATTTTCCAAAACTTCTTTTCGATTCTTGCCCTGAGAAATACATCCAGGTAAAGAAGGACATTCAGCCACAAATATTCCATCTTCATCCTGTTCAACTAAAATTCTATATTTCATAATAAATTTCTCCTTATTTTACAAATTCTAAAATCCTAAGTACCAAGAAAGAATCTTTTCGCCACATAAAAGAGTGATAATTGAACCCAGAGCAATGAATGGTCCAAAGGGAATAGCATCTTCTCTCTTTTTAATCTTCGTCATAATTAAGACAATTCCGGCTAATGCCCCTAAAAAAAATCCTAAAAACAAAGAAATTACGATATATCTCCAACCTAAGAAGGCACCAATCATTGCGGCTAGCTTAACATCTCCTCCCCCCATCGCTTCTTTCTTAAAAACTATAGAGCCAACCCAAGCAATAATTAATATTATCCCTCCTCCGACCAGTGCCCCTAAAGCCGAATTTATTAATGATATATAAGGAACAATAAAACTCAATATCAACCCGACTACTATTCCCGGTAAAGAAATAATATCAGGTATCATCTGTTCCTGCAAATCGATAAAAGCAATAATTATAAGAGCTGATGATAAAATTATATAAACTAAAGATTGAATGCTTAAACCATAGATTAGATAAATTATTAAATATATTAACCCAGTTAGAAATTCTACTACCGGATACTGGATAGAGATCTTACTTCCACAATTACGGCATCTGCCTTTAAGCAGGATGTAACTCAATAGAGGTATATTGTCTACTGGTTTTATTTTAGTGCGACATTTAGGACAATGCGAGGCGGGATATATTACTGATTCATTTCTGGGTATTCTATAAATGCAAACATTACTAAAACTTCCTACGATTAGACCTAAGACGAATATTAAAATAATTTCTATCTCATAATACATTTATATTCCTTTTTTTCATAGACTACAATTCCTTCTTCTAATACTTGCTCAATAAAAGGCCGTCTTTCCTGAATCATTTTCTGAAACTCTTCTTCTGTATAGACCATCGCCTCAATCTCTAAATCCGAATCATTAAGCTCGATTATTTTGCCAATGCGGTCTATAAATCTCTCTTTAAATTCTCCCACGATAACTAAATCCAAATCACTTCCTTTGTGATAGTCTCCTCGAGCAAAACTACCAAAAATAATTATTTTTTTTAGATTAAATTTTTCAATAATTAAATTTAAAAATCTTTTAACTATTTTATTAATTTCTCTATCAATGAAATTGTCTGACCAGCATATTTCAGACATTCTTCGGCATCCTCTCTTGAATAATATTCATTTAAAACATACCCAGTCGTAATTTTTCAAATCTAAATTATCTTGGGCTACTTTAAAGTCATGTTTTGCTTGGCTAAACCATTGATTAAATTCTATTTTATTATTATCCATTATCTTTACCATTTCTTATTTCTCAATTTTAATATTTAAACGAAGTAGCTCACCATCTGGACCTATACCATCGAGGGTAAAGGTATCTACCCCATTGAACTTAACCCACACATCACCAGGTCTATTTAAGCCATTTTTAGTTTGAGTCATTTTGGTAATAGGATTTTGTATACTAATAGATGTAATAATGTTATCAATATCGTTCCAAATAACTACAGGGTGTTTTTCCATCAGTAATGATTTTATTTCATTTTCTACTGATTCAATATTTGATTTTATAAGTTTTATTTTATTTTGTTCAACATACCAATTGTAAAAGCGGGGAGTATAAACAATTGTTGCCCCAATAATAATAATCCAGATTATTAAAGTTAATAAAACTACTCCACGTTTGTTGAATAACATTTTTATTCACATCCTTTAATTCATTGGTAATTTTTCTTCTTTTGCCTTTTCTTGATTTTTTTTAATTTTTTTTAATTGCTCTTTAATCGCTTCCGAAACAAAGTGATTGATTAAAATTCCGTGGGACTTGCAGTATTCTCTTAATTCATTAATGATTGACTCAGGAATTCTTACCCCTATTAATTTTTTCCTCATAGTGTTAACCTCGGTTAACTAATGATAACATAGGTTAGCATATTTGTCAAAAAATTCCACTAAGAACTTTTAATTATAGCTATTTTCGTCCTCAGAATTATTTAGTCATACCTGCGCAAGTAGAAATCCATACATAACCTAATTATCCAAATGATCTTTATAAATATTATATATTGCTTCCTCTATATTCTCCATAATAGGACTATCCTCTGGTACTAACTGCAAAGCCTGAAGAAAATATTCCAAAGCTTTATCATGCATTTCTTTTTTCTTATAAACCATTCCCAAATTAAATAAAATAATATATTTATTATAAAAGTCTGGCTCAATCTCTAAAATTTTACTCCATTGTTTAATTGTCCCCTCATGATCTTCTTGTAGGAAATATAAATATCCTAAATCAAAATAAACTTCAGTAAATTTAGGATCAAGATAAATTGCATGCTTAAGTTCTATTTCTGCTTTTTCATAATTACCAATTTGCATATAAGATAAACCCAAATTTCTAAATAAATTCCTATCATTAATATAGTTTTTACTTTTTTGTAAAATTTCTTCTGCTTTAGATTGAATATTCAAATTATAATAAGTAGTTCCCAAAGCATGCAAAATTCTTCCATTATAGGGATCTAATTGAGCAGCATAATCAAAATTAGGCAATGCATCAGCATAATTACTATTTTTATTATACCTCACCCCTTTAAAATAATATATTTCCGCAGTATAAGGCTTTATTACCAAAAAATCTATCGCTATTAGCATAATAACTAATACTAAAACTACGATATAATTAACATTAAATTTTAAGATTTTTAAATCTATTTTCCTTATATTTTTTTCCTTTTTAAATTCAGATAAATTAGAATTATTAATATAAACCACCGTAAGACTCATAATTACAAAAAAGGCTGAACCTAACGCCGGGACATGTAGAGGAAAATCAAATAAACTATGAATTAAAAAGCAAGTAATGCCCATAAATAATCCCAAAACAATAATTTTCTTTTTATCATTATGCTCCTTTTTAAAATAATTTATTATTAAATAATACGAAATAAAAATAATCGACAAAAAAACTACTAAGCCTACTACTCCTAATTCAGCCCACATCTGTAAATATTCATTATGCGCCTCTCTTGCTTTACCTGAATACTTTATATAATAAGGATTATCCTTTAAAAATTCTGCCTGATAATCTAAATAATTCATTTCAAAGGTTCCAATACCTAAACCCAGCAAAGGTTTATCTTTAATCATTTGTAAAGTAGTTCTCCACATCAATAAACGGGTATTTATAGAAGGATCTTGTTCATCAAAAGTTGAAACTGCTCTTTGTGCAACGGTAATTGCGCTTTTATTCAAAGGATTTTCGGTAGAATAGATAATTGTAATTAATAAAAAAGTTAATAAAAGTAAAAATAACCATTTTCGATTATTTTGAAATGCTCTAACTATTTTGAATTTGAAAATAAAAAAAATTCCTATTAATAAAGTTAGACTAATACTAATCCATATACCCCGGCTTTGACATATCATTAAGGTAGCATAAACAATAGATAATAACAAAAATAAAAATATCTTATTTCTTCTTATTTTCTGCAATAAAAAGTAAGAAAATGTTATAGGAAAAATTAAGGCTAAATAATTAGAAATCCAATTTTTTTGGCCAATTGTAGAACTAAGAGCATATAGTTCTTTTAAATATGGATCTAATCCGTAATATTGCATAAAAGTGTATAATGCAACAATTAAGGATATTGTAAAAAACAATTTAATGAAAGAATCAAATTGATTCTCCTCATCAATATTATTAGAGATAAAAAAATATGAAAGAAAATAGGATATAAAAATTTCATAATCTCTTAGACTCACTCTAATTGTATTAACCCTTAATAGAGATAGGGTCATCACTAAAATAAAAAGAAAAATTGGTAAATTTGAACTATTTTTGAACCATGATATTTCTTTCTCTACAAAATATTTTATTACCAATAAGGTCAATATAATAATAATAAATAATCTTAATATCATTTCTTGATTAACCCTGAATTCATATACATATTTATTGACCAATAATACAATAAATAAAATTAGCACTTTTAAGCAGATTAATATAATTTTTTTAAAATATTCTTCTTTTAAAATACTAAATTTCATAATTAAAATTTTTCCCTTAATTTTATTGACTTATCATTAAAATAAATTTAGAAATATTTATTTAAACAATTCTTTTAATAATCTAATAGAAAAGCCCCCTTAAAAAATTTATATCTACCTTTAAGGGGGCCTTTTCTTTTTTCTATTAAAGTTAAAATCTATTTCGTTGCCATATATTGTTCTCCAATTGGAATACCCTTATCATCTAATCCTACAACATAAAATTTATTTGCTGTTGCTGCAGATAATAGAACGACAACTGCACCTGGATGATTACTATCAGTTGGAATAGCAGAGTCAGATGGAGTTGCGATAGACATAACTACATAATCGCCAGGAGCAGTTTTATGAGGATTTTTCATTCCTGCCGGTCTATCAGTATTAGTGTAAAATCCAACTGCATTAGCGGTCCCATCAGGCTTACGGATATCATCAACCGCAAGCGCAGCAGTTGAATAACCAGTATCAGCAAGATTTCCTTGAATTATAGTATGTACAGTAGCTGCATTTGCCTTGCAAATTGCATTTTTTGCCCTAATCTGCTGCATCAGGAAAAGCCGTAATCCTAACAAAGCAAGGATACCGATAATAGCTACTACAACCATCAATTCAACTAAAGTAAATCCTTTTTTACTTTTTCTTAACCATAACATTTTAAAATTCCTCCTTTTTTTTAAATATTTTAATTTTCTAAAATTATATTATTGAAAAATCGGTAGTTTAGCAGTCATAGCATGATTTAAGGTAGTATGAGATTGCTTCGCCTACTTGTAGTAGGCTCGCAATGACAATTTTCGCCATGACCATGCTTTAGACCCAGAACTTTGCGTCGTGTCCTTTCGAACAGTTTGCCTTTCTCAACTTTTTTTATTTTTCTGGAATTCATCACTTCCTTTTGTTTTCCTCTTTTATGAGGTTATTCTTTATCTTAGACCCAGAACTTTGCGTCCTGTCCTTTCGAACAGTTTGCCTTTTTCAACTTTTCATAGATATCTTTATTTCCTTTTCTATTTATATTATTCCCAAATTGGAAGGTTTTTAGACAAGATTGTAAAAAAAATTGTAAATTATTTTTATTCTCCAATTGACCAATTCGCCAATTAACCAATTACCAAAGATAATAAGTTGACAAGTCTTCCAGTTTTCCGGTTAACCAGTTTACCAGTTCATTAAAATAACAATTTTGTGGTTTTCCGGTCTACCCGTCTTCCAGTTAAATCGGTTGCTTTGCCACTCTAATGTTTGAAATATCAGAAAAGATGGATTCTTTTTTTAATAGGTATTATATAAATAAATATTTCAACTATTTTTATTTATTTTATTGCTTGCAACACTTCTCCAAATAACTTTCCATCTTGATCTAATCCTTGAATTTTAAATTCATTTTTATTTGGTGAAGCAATAGCAATTTTACCGTAATCAATATCATTTCCATCTGTAAGAGTGTCTCCAGAAGCCTTGATAACATTTATGTTACCTGTTCCACCGGTGTAAGGATTATGGCAACCAGCGGCATCAGTAATATCACCTAAAGCAGCAGCAATTCGCGCTGCAGGTATAGCATCATCATAATCAGTATCTGCCATATTAGCCTGAATTAAAGTTTGGATAGTTCCGACATTAGCTTTAATTATGGCGTTTTTCGCTTTATCTTGCAGATTTAAATAAACTCTTAATCCCATTAATGCTAATACACCGATAATAGAGATTACTACTAATAGTTCGATTAAGGTAAAACCTTTTTTGTTGGTCATTGGTTATCCTTAAGGAATTTTGATTTTTTTACCCTTATAATAATATTATTCCCATATTTAAGGATAAATAGACAGGATGTAAAAAAATTTATTAAAATTTTTTTAATTGGCCAATAAATTAATTCTCTAATTATCAAATTCCCCAATTCACCAATTAATCAATCTTCCAATTTAACAATTCTCCAATTTGCCAATTTGCCAATATAACAATTTACCGGTTAACCACCCCCACCTTAGTCCTACCTTCTCAAATAGAGGGAGCAAAATTAATAATAGATTCCCTTTTTCGAGGGAATGACATAAAAAGATCATGGAATGGCAGAAGCTCTGTAATTGTTGACATATAAGGGTTTTAAGGGAGAAGGTTTTTTGAGATTCAAAATAGGGGTAAATTTGAGTTAAAATTTTCAAATTAAGGTTAGTTTAGTAGTTGAAATTTAGCAAATTGAACATAATTAATGTTAATAAAAAATAATATACGCTACAAAAACATTATATTTTAGATATTGATTTTTAGGATTTTAAGGTTAAACCCCCTACCCATACTAAAGAAGTGCTTTAAAAGGGCAAATTTTAGCTCTATTTAAAGTCTTATTTTATAAGGGTTTGAGGGTGTTGATTGCTGAAATCCTTATATTTAAAGGGTTTGGGGATGATAGAAAATATAGATTCCCTCTTTCGTGGGAATGACATATTGGGGTGCGGGAATGACAGAAGGAATATGCGGGTTCGATGAATCGAACCCCTACAAATCAAGCCCCCTCACCCTACCCTCTCCCCTCAAGGGAGAGGAGAATGACAGAAAGGTTATATGTTTTCGTAGACGTGTATTTGAAAGTCTTCAGCATTGAATTTTTGTAATTTAACACTATTTACGGCTGGGGTAACTACAAAAACTCTATCATTATTATCTTTAGGGTCTATAGGATAGACAAAAAATCCTTTTCGTTCTGGATCATAACTATGACAGGTTCCGTAGAAATTTTCGCCATCTTTGAAAATTACAATTATTTTGCGTTGACTGGGAA
>Ga0315279_10005284_pt1 | contig 16820 bp, 12 predicted proteins | sample YL17G06_20_MG_FD_203694 | JGI IMG/M metagenome (GOLD analysis project Ga0315279, IMG submission 203694) | Sediment microbial communities from Yellowstone Lake, YNP, Wyoming, USA - YL17G06_20 | ecosystem: Environmental > Aquatic > Freshwater > Lake > Sediment | place: USA: Wyoming | collected...
CGGCCTGGTCGAGCTGATCGTCAACGCGATGGTGGACGCAAAACCGGGCTTCATCGAATGGGAATGGCACTGACCGCTCCTGCCGCAAATAAATTTCATGGTTGGACTCGCCGCGCCTGCCGAGAAGATGTAAACTTCTGCTCATATGCCGAGTTCCCTCCTGGATAGAGCAACGGCGAGTTGCGTCAACCACCGCTGCGAGGAAGCGGTGGGTCTGCTGGAAGAAGCTGTCCGCCTGCAACCGGCCAACTCCGAGCTTCATTATCGCCTCGGTATCTGCCACAGCGGCGGATGCCGGCAAAATTCCCTGACCAACCCGGACCTCGCCGTCGAATATTTGCGTCGTGCTTTGTCGCTGACCGCTTCATCGAAGGATTCGCTTTGCTGCGCCGGCATCCTGGACGCCCTCGGTAATGCTTATGTTTATTCCCGGCACCTGCCCAGGAAAGCCCGCCTCGAGGCGGCACTGGACTGCCACCGCACGGCTTCTGCTCTCTATAAGAGCCGCGACCAGCTCGACGACTGGGCGCGGGAGGAATACAACCAGGGGAATGCCTGGTGCGAGTTGCCCGAAGAGGAGTATCCCGACAAGTGGCAGCAGGCCATCATGCACTACGAGCAGGCACTCCAAGTACGAACCCGTGATAAGAATCCCTTGCGTTATGCCGCTACGCTCCAAAACCTCGGTACTGCTTACCGCCAGCTCAAATCAGGCGATAAGAGAGCCAACGTGCTGAAGGCCGCAGACTGCTGCCGCCGTGCCTTGCAGGTCTACGACCTTTCCGCGTTCCCGGTCCAGCATGCGGCACTCTCCAACAATTTGGGCAACGCCTACCTCTCCCTGGCCATGGCTGACGAGAAAATCAGGTGTCGATGCGTACACCATGCGCTCGAGCACCTGGACCGCGCCTTGCGCGTGCGTACCCGCGCTGAATACCCGGATGATTACGCGGTGACCCAGTACAACCGCGGACAGGCGTTCCTGCTTTTGGCAACGGAGGATCCTCAAGACGGTTTCGTGAAAGCGGTGGCGTGCTTCCAGGAAGCTCACGATTGTTTCTTGCTCTGCGGGCATGCCAGGTCGGCAAGATCTGCGCGCCAGCAAGTGCAGCGCGTCCGCCTCATGGCCGCGAATCAGCATACCTGATTCCGGATTTCGGAAAGACCGCGCCGCGGTCACATCCATACCCATTGCATAATGTCCCATTTTCCTCGGAGGAAACACCGTGAAGACGATCGGGTTGCTGGGTGGTATGACGTGGCATTCCACGCTTGAGTACTACCGTCTGATTAATGCCGGCATACAGGCTCGACTCGGCGAGAACCATTCCGCGCAGTGCGTCGTCTATTCCGTGGAATTCGCCGAGGTTCAGAAGCTGCAGCACGCGGGTGAGTGGGACAAACTGGCTGGCTTCATGGTCGAGGCTGCAAAGCGTATCGAGCTGGCGGGCGCCGATGTTCTTCTGATCTGTGCCAACACCATGCATCGGATGGCCGATGTCATTGCCGCGGCACTGTCCATTCCGCTGCTCCACATCGCAGACGCCGCGGCGGCCGAGATCCGTAAGCAAGGCTTGCAGACCGTGGGCCTCCTTGGCACCCGCTTCACCATGGAGCAGGACTTCTATCGCAATCACCTGGAAAAAAGGCACGGCCTCAAAATACTGATTCCCGGCGAGGAGGATAGGAAGATCGTTCACGACATCATCTATCAGGAACTGGGGCGAGGAATCATTTCTGAAACGTCACGGGAAGTCTACAAGTCCGTAATCCGGAATCTCGACGAAAACGGTGCTGAAGGCGTGATCCTCGGCTGCACCGAAATTCCCCTGTTGATCCGGCCTGAGGACTATCCCATACCAATGTTCGACACGACCGCACTGCATGCCGCAGCCGCCGTAGCATTGGCACTGGAATAAACCGACATCGCGTCTGCGCGAGTCCGCGAAATCGCATCCGCCCCATTCACAAAAGGCACGCGACTGTGCGCGCCCCAGCTCGGCACGACCGCGCCTATTTCTTTTCTTTGGAGACAAGCCGGGAAAGGTCAATTGAACCCTGTCGAACTCGCACGCTGAGGTCGGAGCGATCTTTAACTGCGACGCGGATTGTGCTGTACTTGCCGGGCTGCAACTTTTCAGGATCAACGTACCAACCGAGCAGGTAGCTGTCCTCGGCCAAGTGCCAATCGTCCAGAAAAAACAGCAGGGTACGTCCGGGATTGGAACTCTTTGCAGCCGGCGGCGGCGGTGCAGGTACAGGCTTGCCTGCCGCTTGCGCCCAGTTGATTCAGTGATTCAGTTGCTTCGTGACTTGAAAAAACCGGCCCGGGCCGCCGAGGCGACCCGGGCTCAAATGTCGCAGCAACATCCATGGGGTCGTACTTTTCTCGCAGGGCAGAAAGCGATCATTCGGCAGCCCATGAGAGAGGGGTACAAATCCCTGCCGCGTCAGTATTGCTGCATCCAGATGTCCTCAAGGACGACTACCGAAGTGGTCAGCGTCTGGCCGCCGACGGTAAGCCGGACGACATAGTTGCCTGGCTGCACGAGGGTGGCGCCTCCACCGCCACCGAAGCCACCGCCGCGGCCGCCGGCGACAAATGGAACGCCGCCGCCACCACCGCGACCACCGCCGCCACCACCGCGGCCCTGAGCTGCCGCACCACCTGCGGCCTGTGCGCCGGCCGCGCCAGCACCAGCACCGCGCCCACCAACTCCACCAGCTCCACCGCCGCGTCCGCCTCCACCGGCCGCTGCCGGCTGGTCAGGCATCATGTCCCACTGGATGCGGTTCATGCCAGCTTGGACGGTCGTGTTGATCGCGCGAATGACCCGGCCGCTTTCGAGGATTTCGATCTTCGCGTCACCCATGTCGCCGCGCGCCCAGAAGCTCAGCGCCGTACCACCCTGAGGATTCTGTCCGCGGAAATCCCTATTTGTGGGGTGGCGCTGGGCGTGCAGATCGTTTTTCCACTGGATCGCCGGGCGTGGATCGAATAGCACGACGTCGGCGCCGTTCGATTTTCCGAGCTGCTCCAGGGGTGTGATGTCGTCGGCAATCCAGAACGAGCGTCCGTGCGTGGCAACTATGAGATCGCGATCGCGCGGATGGATCAGAATATCGTCCACCCTCACGCTCGGCAGGCCGGTCATGAATTTCTTCCACTCCTTGCCGCCATCGAGGCTCACGAAGAGCCCAAACTCTGTTCCGACAAAGAGCAGATTCGGGTTGTCATAGTCCTCGCGCACCGCGTTGATGTTGCCGAGCGCCGGCAGGTTGCCGGTGACGTTCGTCCACGACTTGCCGTAATCGGTCGTCTTAAACAGGTACGGCTTCCAGTCGTCGTTGCGATGATTGTCGAGCGCGACGTAAGCCGTGCCCGGATCGAAGTGCGACGGCTCGATGCGCGAGATCTGCACGTAACCCTTTGGCGCGCCGCTGATGTTGTCAATGACGTTTGTGAAGTTCACACCGCTATCCTGACTCACCTGCAGGTTGCCGTCGTCGGTACCGATCCAGATGACGCCCGGCCTCGAAGGCGATTCGCGAACTTGCGTGGCCAGGGAACTCGACGAGTAGCCATCGTGCTTTGACGCCATCGGCGCGTTGCCCGGAACACCCATGATCGGGATCGACCAGCGGTCCACGTGTTTGGTGAGGTCCGCCGGATTCATCCACCACGTGTCGCCGCGGTTGTTCGACTTGAAGAAGTACTGGGCGGCCATGTAGACCACTGCCGGATTGTGCGGCGAGATCTCGAACGGCGCGTTCCAGTAAAAGCGCAGCGGGTCGAGGTTGGGCGGCGCGTTGAGAACATTGGGGCCGCCGCCACGTCCTCCGCCAGCCGCAGCCTGAGCCGGCGTTTCACTCTCGGCACCGGCTGTTGGCGCCGCACCACCGCCGCGTCCTCCACCACCAGCGTTCGGTTGGATGCTCTTCTGCGTGCCATGACGCAGGTCGTGGCGGCTCATGCTGCCGTTTTGCGATTCACCGTACACGATCGCCCAGTCGGTCGGATCCTGCCGCGTGTAGAAGCCGTCGCCGCTGGCTATGGTGAACCAGTCGTTGTTCCCCGGACCGGTGTTCGAGCGCAGCGCGCTCGGCCCGCACCACGCGTTGTTGTCCTGCAGCCCGCCGCAGACGTAGTACGGCCGCCGCATGTCGGCCGATACCTGGTAGAACTGTCCGGCAGCGATGTTGTTGTGGAAGTCCCATGTGAAACCGCCGTCGTTGCTCATATCAACACCGCCGTCGTGGCCTATCCAGACGACTCGCGGGTCCTTTGGATTGATCCAGATGGCATGGTAATCGGTGTGCGAACCAGACATGCTCTGCCACGTCTTGCCGTCGTCAAGCGACAGCCGCCCCGGGTTGCCGCCCACGAAAATCTTCTGGTCGTTGATGGGATCGACTCGGATCTGGCTGAAGTACATGGGCCGGTCGTTCTGATTGCTCATAACGGTCCAGGTCTTGCCGCCATCGTCCGAACGGAAGACGCCGCTTCGGTTCGGATCCGGCGGCCCGGCAGGGGCACCGCCACGGCCACCACCTCCGCCGCCTGCGGCAGCCCCTGCTGCTGCTCCGGCTGCGCCGCCACGCCCACCGCGCGCAGGTCCGCCGTCGGCAGCAGTGCCGCTGCCCGTACCTGCGCTTGCGCCCACTTCAACTTGGGCATAAATGGTCGTGGGCTTGGCCCTGAAAATCGACATGGCGATGCGCCCGTAGATGCCATCCTTGGCCACAGGCCAGCCGTTGCCTGTGATCCTGGTCCAGTTGTCGCCACCGTCAGTCGACTTCCACAAGCCGCCATTCGGTCCGCCCCCGTTATATCCCCACCACGTGCGCTGGCGCGGATGCGAGCTGGCATAAATGATCTTGGGATTCGACGGATCGATCGCAAGGTCGTTAAAGCCAGTGTTCGCGTCGAAGTACTTCACTTTTTTCCAGGTCTTGCCGCCATCAGTCGATCGGTACAGGCCGCGCTCCTCATTGGGACCAAACAGATGCCCCATCGCGGCGACGAAGACGATGTTTGGATTGGTGGGATCGACGGCAACGCGGCCGATCGACTGCGTGTCATCGAGGCCGAGGTGCTGCCAGGTCTGGCCGCCATCCTTCGTGCCGTAGACCCCGTTTCCGATCGACGAACTCTGCCGATTGTTCGGCTCGCCCATGCCTACATAAACGACGTTCGGATCGGATGGCGCGATGGCGATATCGCCAATCGATTCGTTCGGCATTTCGTCGAACTGAGAGCGCCAGTGATTGCCGCCGTCGGTCGATTTCCACAACCCGCCAGTTGCGAAACCGACGTAGATGATCATCGGATCCTTCTCGGCGCCCTCGATGTCGTCGACACGACCCATCATCGTAGCCGGGCCGATCGACCGGAAGCTGAATCCCTTGAGCAAGGGGTCAGCCGAGACATTAGGGGTAGGACCTGGCGGACCACCGCCGCGGCCCTGCGAAAAGAGGACCCCACCGGCAATCAGGCAGGCGGCCAGCACCGCGAGGCACTGGCTAACGCGAAAATGTCGTGCTTTCATCGCTCCATCTCCTGTCTTGTATGATTCTTCGGGTGTCAGGGAAAACAAGGGAACTTTCCCGAAAACACATGGTGGGTGAACGTGCCACCCATATCTTCTCACGCCTACGTATGACCATTTCTATCTCCTAGGGGTGCGTAGAGCAAGCGAATTTTGAGCGAATTGGGGTGGACGCAGGTGTTGCGAACAAGGAATGGGGACCAGTTCTGGAAGGTTGATTCTGCAGAAAAATCCCTCACCGCGATGCTCGCATATTTGGATGTTGGAGGAAAAACCGGAATGTTCCGTTCCTGTCGCCGCATTTCATACTTGAACCCGAATTTCATGAATGCAACTATAATGAAAAGTGACTTTAGTCACTCAGTGGCTGGGACGATTTGAAGGGCCTTACCTTAATGTTCAGTCGCCTGCTAGCTCTATTGTTCCTATGCTTGGCCTCGTCCCCTGCTATGGGTGGTGACTGGCCGCAGTTCCGCGGGCCCAACCGTGACAACATTTCCACAGAAACCGGTCTTCTCCGGACTTGGCCCGCAAGCGGACCGAGAGTCCTCTGGAAGATTCCCGTCTGCGAGGGTTATGCGGGCGCGGCAATCAAGGATGGCCGGATTTACTTGAACGATTATAACGAGGCGAAAAAAGAGCACCTCGTCCGCTGCATCTCGCTCGCCAATGGGAAGGATCTCTGGCAGTGGAGCTACCCGGTCGAGATTCGGCCCAACCACGGAATCACTCGGACAGTACCTGCTGTAGGTCTGAACCTGGTGTTCTCACTTGATCCCAAGTGTCGCTTTCACGCTCTCGATGCTAAGACCGGCAAGTTGATCTGGGAAAAGAACCTGGTCCAGGAATACAAGGCCACTATCCCGGGATGGTATGCGGGTCAGAATCCTCTCCTTGACGGAGATCGGGTCCTGGTTGCGACGGGCGGCGTTGCGCTCGCAATCGCCTTCGATCAGGCAACCGGCAAGGAAGTCTGGCGATCGCCAAATCCTGCCAAGGATTTAATGACTCACGCCTCTCTCATGCCGACAACCATAGGCGGGATCAGGCAATTCCTCTACCTGACCATCAATAAAGTGGTGGGCATAGCCGCTGCGGACGGCCAGTTGCTATGGAGCAGTCCCTTTACCGCCAAGATAGCCGCAGTTCCCTCACCTGTCTCCATCGGCGACGGGCGAGTGTTCGTGACCAGCGGATACGAGGCAGGGAGCGCGATGTACCAGGTTCAGAAGACCGCCTCCGGCTTCACGGTCCGGAAGCTTTATGAGCTGACAAGCATGCAGTTCAACTCCGAGGTGCACACACCGGTCCTTTATCGGAATCACCTCTTCGCGGTCGGCAGCACGACCCGAGGGAGGTTCACCTGCCTCAGTCTCGACGGGAAGATCGTGTGGCAAAGCCCTGTCGTATCAGGAAACGCCGGCGCATCCCGGACCTTTTACTTTGGCGGCTTTCTCCTCGCTGACGGCATGTTCTTCATCCTCGATGGAAGGACCGGCATGCTCCGCTTGATCGAGGCCAGCATAAATCAATACAAGGAACTCGCGAGCGCCCAGATCCTCGAAGGAGAAGATGTTTGGGGACCGATGGCTCTTTCCGACGGGAAGCTGATCATCCGTGATATGAACCAGATGGTCTGCCTTCAGGTCGGGCCGTCCGGCAGAAAATAGGAGTGACGAGCATATCGGGCGCTTTTCATTCGTCATTCGTCACTTGTTGCTCGTCCTTATGGGGCAACGATGAATCCAGGCAATAAGGAAACTGAGGAGATAGGGTTGCTGGATCGCTTCCGGAAGTCGTGGTTCCCGCCGGTTGCGGTCGTGGGGGCGTTCACCGCCTTCGTCGCCGCCATCTTCCGGGTCCGCCCCGCTCCCAAGACGAATCCGCAAACAACGGAGCCTGCCGGAAGGCCTAGACCGCCAGAACAGTCGTTTAGCATTGCTGCGCCGCGTGTTGAGCTTGAGCGGGAGTACTCCAGGTCCGCAGTGCTCGGCGGCAGCGCATCGACGCACCCATTCCGGCGCTCGCTTGCTGGAGTTGCTATAGGCGCCGGGGACAAGATCTACGCCTTGAGCGATGACCAAGTCAGGATTTTCGAGCCCAATGGGGACTTCGTCCAGGGTTGGAGAGTGCCGCAGAATGCTTCGTGTCTTACGGTAGGCCCAGACGGGTACGTCTATGTCGGCACACGGGGCCATGTGGAAATATATGATGCCGCAGGGGGCCGCATCGGCGGCTTCGCTGCAGGCGAGAAGGATGAGGCCGCCGACATCACCGCCCTCAAGATCTTCCGCAAAGAAGTCCTGGTTGCCGATGCCGCCGCGCGGCTCATCCGCCGATATGATTCAAGCGGCAGGCAACTCGGCGTGATCGGAATTAACAACAAGACTGGAAGTTTCATCCTCCCAAACAAGTGGCTGGATTTCGACGTGAACTCCGAAGGAACAATCAGGGCGACTGATACGGGCCGGCATCTCGTCACAGCATGGGCGCTTGACGGCTCGCCCCTGGGCTCTTTCGGAAAGTTCGGCATGAGCAATCCCGAGGACTTCGTGGGCTGCTGTAATCCTGTAAATCTCGCCCTCACACCTGATGGGAAAATCGTAACCGGCGAGAAGATGGTCGCCCGCGTGAAGGTGTATGAGCCAGATGGAAAGCTTCTCGCGGTCATCGGTCCCGAGAACTTCGATCCGAATTGCATACATATTCACCTGGCTGTCGATTCGAGGGGCCGGATCCTAGCCGCAGATCCGGTGCGTCGCCAGGTAAGTATATTCTCGCTCGTGGCCAAGACCGGTTTAGACAAGCGTTCCTCGACCCGCGGCATTCATCCTTCCATCGACGGGAAACGCGGGGAGCTTGAGCGCGTATGAGTGAAAGAACCACGCGGCGCCAATTCATCGACCGATCCGTTCGCATTATCGGTTTCGCGGGCATCGGCGGGGCAGCCGGCCTGCTTATACGGCGGGCTTCAGGCGATCCTGTGTATCAGGTCGATCCATCCAAATGCACCGCCTGCGATCTGTGCCGCACCTCCTGTGTCTTGAGCCTGTCGGCAGTGAAGGCCGTGAACGACTTCGAAAAATGCGGCTACTGCATGCTCTGCCCCGCGTATTACGATGTGGCGAGCCAACCGGATGAGAAAGGAATTCCCACGGGAAAGGTCTGCCCTCAGGATGCTCTCAAGCGGCGGGTTGTCGGTAAAGTAGATGAGGATGATCCCAACAATAACTACTACGAGTACGTCATTGATGAGATCCAGTGCGACGGCTGCGGCAAGTGCGTAAAAGCCTGCATGCCGCCGGCGGGCAACGGGTCTCTTCGTCTCGAAATCCGCTACACGCGCTGCGTGGAATGTAATGAGTGCGCCATCCAGATTGTCTGCCCGGAGGGCGCGATCGTGCGAGTGCCGGCGCCGGGATTGCCTCCCACAGAGAACCCCGGTAAAGGGGAGCATGCTTAACTCTCGATTCCAGTTCATCAGGTCACGCCGTCTCTGGCTTCTGATCCTAGTCTTCGCAACTCTGGCCTCAGGCGTGCTTTTCGCTCAATATCAGCGAAAGCCGCCCGCTTTCGGGGGGACTTACAGCTTTCCCACCCCGGCGCATCCAGAGCCGCGCAGCGCCTTGGTTCATGTCCTCGACGTTCTGATGCTCGTTGCCGGTTTGGCGCTTGGCGCTTGGCTCATCCTGAAGCGCCGCAGTCGCAATGGGGTGATGATGCTCAGCATCGGGGCACTTGCCTACTTCGGCTTCTACCGGAAGGGCTGCGTTTGTCCGATCGGCGCCATCCAGAACGTGACGCTTTCCCTGGTCGATCGCCACTATACGATCTCTCTTGGGGTGATCGCCTTCTTCTTTCTTCCACTGGCAGCGGCCCTGTTATGCGGGCGCGTTTTCTGTGGCGGGGTCTGCCCGATCGGCGCAGCCCAGGACCTGGTGCTGCTGTGGCCGAAGAAGGTGCCGCGAAAGCTCGACCAGGCACTAGGCTGGATGGCGTACACTTATCTCGGTTTGGCCGTGCTGTTCGCAGGCTGGGGGCTCCACCTGAAGATCGGCGCCTGGCAGATACAAACGGGGCGGCGCTTCCTCATCTGCGAGTGGGATCCTTTCATCGGCCTCTTTCGGGTCTCCGGACCTTTCCACATGCTGGCCATCGGGGCCGCTTTCATTCTGGCCGGGATGTTCATCGGACGGCCTTACTGCCGCTGGCTTTGTCCCTACGGCGGACTTCTTTCGATCCTGTCTCGATTCTCGTGGAAGAACGTGCAGATCACGCCCGACAAGGAACTGGACTGTGGCTTATGCGCCGAGGCCTGCCCCTACGGCGCCATCCACAATTTCCGGGCTGATCGGGCTTCATGTCTCGCTTGCGCGCGCTGCTATGAATTCTGTCCGCGCGCATTGGAGCTTCGCGGCGGCCCGGGCCGCCGCGATGACCTGGTTCAGGTAAAACTGCCATGATGCGGTTGGGGTGCAGATTGATGCCCGAAGGATTGCAATGAAGACCGGCCGCTGGAAATCAATCGCGCGCACCTGGGTGGGCATTGTTGCCGGGCTTACTGCCACGATTGCAGCCGTCTGGCTTCTCTCCGTTTACATTCACGCCCGCCGGGTCGATCCGGTCGAGAAAGCTCTGGTCGATTCTTTAAGAGCGAAAGCGAGGACGGACGCCGAGGTCCAAAAGATCCTCCAGCCGGAGCTGGATCGTGAGCACGCATCCCTTGTCAAGAGGCATAATGCTTACGACCGGGGGGGCCTCCTGCTCCTGGTTTCAGCAGGAATCTTCCTGGCATGGTTCAAGTGGCTCCGACCCAAGCGCGGGAATTGGGCGGGGATTCCTGGAAGGATTCTGAAATACTTGGAGAAAGTCTCCGATCGTCCCGCAGAGGCCGGCTCCAACAAACAGCCCCAAGAGACAAGACAGAAAGCCGGGTTCCAACCGCCAATCTTGCCCTTGACCCCGGCAACGGTGCGTGCGGGGCCCACGACAATCGACCTTGGCCCTGTAAAGGAAATTCTCGAGACCGAGGGTCGAGGGCCTGAGGCAATCATTCCCATTCTTCAAGCCGTTCAGTCTCGATACCGATATCTCCCCGAAGCGGCGCTGCGGCGGATCTGCGAAGCAAGCCGGATCCCGCCGGCCCTGATCGCCGGCGTCGCCACTTTCTACAGTCAATTCCGGCATAATCCCGTGGGCGAGCACATCATCCGGGTTTGCGAAGGCACGGCATGCCACGTGTCCGGTGCGGTCAGAGTAAGAGACGAGCTGCGGCGCCGTCTGGAAATGGCCAACGGTTCCGACACCGATCCCTCCGGGCATTTTACGATCGAGCACGTTGCGTGCATCGGATCCTGCAGCCTCGCACCCGTGATCATGATCGACGAGAGGATCTATGGCAGGTTGAGCGCGCTTTCCGCGGGCCAGGCGCTCCGGGACTTTATTCAAACCCAAAGCGTGGGGAAGAAAAACGGCAACGGGAAGCCGAGGCCGGCTGTGATTGCTCTCGACGCAAGTCCGGCAGGCGCCCAGCAGGGTTCAGTCGAGATCCGGATTGGCCTTGGGTCGTGCGGCATTGCCAGCGGCGCTCCAGAGGTGATGACGACCCTCGAAGATCTGGTTTCGTCGCTGGGCGGCGAGGCTAGAGTAAAGCCGGTCGGCTGCAGCGGCCTTTGCCATCACGAACCTCTCATCGAGGTGATTGAGAACGGCCGCCGCGCGCTCTACGGGAACGTTGGGCCGGGCGACGTCCGCAAGGTTGTTCGACGGCATGTCAAGCCGCGCGGCTTCATCAGGAAAGCTCGTGAGAAAATTCAAGACGCGCGTGCGCGGCTTCTCGACGACAACGCATGGATCCCAATCACAGAGCGCGAAATCGACCCAGCACCTTATCTGAAAAAGCAGGTTCGCGTCGTTCTTGAGAACTGCGGCAAGATCAACCCTTTGTCGCTCGACGATTACTGCAAGCGGGAAGGCACACGCGCACTCGAAGAGTGCCTGAAGCGCCTATCACCGGAAGAGGTGATTGAGAAGGTGCGGGCCTCCGGCCTTCGAGGCCGTGGAGGAGCGGGATTTCCCACCGCCGCCAAGTGGGATATCGTTCGCTGCGCCCCCGGCTCTACAAAATACGTGATCTGCAACGGCGATGAGGGCGATCCGGGCGCATTCATGGACCGTGCGGTGCTGGAATCTGATCCTTTCCGGGTGATCGAGGGGCTGGTGATCGCCGCATACGCCGCCGGGGCCGGGGAGGGGTTCGTTTATGTTCGGCGCGAATACCCCATTGCCGTGCGCCATGTCCGAGCGGCAATCCGCGAGGCCGAGAAGAAGGGGCTTCTGGGCGAGCACATCCTTGGCAGTGCATTCAGCTTCAAGCTGCAACTCCGCGAGGGTGCCGGGGCGTTTGTCTGCGGCGAGGAAACGGCGCTGATCCAGTCTATAGAGGGCAAGCGCGGGATGCCGCTTCCGAGACCTCCCTATCCGGCGCAATCAGGACTCTGGGGGAAACCGACGCTCGTCAACAACGTCGAGACGCTGGCGTGCGTGCCCTGGATCATCCGCCGCGGACCTGAAGCCTTCGCTGCCATGGGAACGGAGAAATCAAAGGGGACGAAAGTGTTTTCACTCGTCGGGAAAATCAACCGCGGCGGTCTGATCGAAGTCCCGATGGGAATCACGATTCGCGAGATCGTCGAGGAGATCGGCGGCGGCATCAAGGACGGCAGAAAATTCAAAGCGGTTCTGGCCGGTGGTCCCTCTGGGGGGTGCATTCCTGCTCGTCTGGCCGACACGCGCATCGATTACGAGGAACTGGCGTCGACGGGCTCCATCATGGGCTCCGGGGGGCTGGTCGTGCTCGACGAGCGCGACTGTGCCGTCGAGATCGCCCGCTACTTTCTGCATTTCACGCAAAACGAGTCCTGCGGAAAGTGCACGCTTTGCCGCGTGGGCACCAAACGCATGCTGGAGATCCTGGAGCGCATCTGTGACGGAAAGGGGCGGGAACAGGATCTGCAAATCCTGGAGGATCTCGGCAATCACATCAGTCAAGGAAGCCTGTGTGGATTGGGGCAGACGGCGCCGAACCCCGTTTTAACCACGCTCCGCTACTTCCGAGAAGAGTACGAGGCGCATGTCCGCGAGCGGATCTGCCCTGCGGCGCAGTGCAAGGCCTTGATCCATTACCGTGTTCTCGACTCCTGCACCGGCTGCACGCTGTGTGCTCAAGCCTGCCCCGCGGGTGCCATCGAAGCCCGGCCTTACCAGCAACACCAAGTCGTTGACAACCGGTGCACACGCTGCGGCATGTGCGTGACTGCCTGCCCCGAGAACGCAATTGAGGCGGCCTGAGAAAGTGACGGCTTATGTTTAACGATTCACGAATGAACCCAAATCAACGTCACTCATGCGGATCAAGATCCCTTGCGATTGTCCTCCTTATGCTGCTTCCGGGAACATTGCCGCTCGCTTCCCAGGATTGGCCGATGTGGGGGGGGACACCGCAGCGGAATATGGTTTCGTCCGTGAAGAACCTTCCCACATCCTGGGATGTTAAGACGAAGAAGAACATCAAGTGGAAGTCGGATCTCGGAACACAGTCGTATGGGAATCCGGTGATTGCCGATGGAAAGGTTTTTGTCGGGACGAACAATGACGTGCCAAGAAACCCTGAGATCAAGGGGGATAAGGGCGTCCTTATGTGCTTCCGTGAGTCGGACGGCAAGTTTCTATGGCAGGCTATCACCGACAAGTCGGCCTCAAGTGCCAACGACTGGCCCGATGTCGGGGTTTGTTCCTCTCCGCTGGTGGAGGGGAAACGGCTTTACTACGTCACGAACCGGGGCGAACTGGTTTGTCTCGATACCGAGGGATTCACGGACGGCAAGAACGACGGACCCTGCCAGGATGAGATTTACAAGGGTCCGACCGATGCCGATATCATTTGGAAGCTTGATATGATGAAAGAGCTGGGCGTGTTTCAGCACAATATGGCTAACTCTTCACCAACAGTCTGGGGAGACCTGCTCTTTCTCGAAACCTCAAACGGCCAGGATGATACTCATGAACACATTCCGTCGCCCAAAGCCCCCAGTTTTATCGCGGTCAACAAGAACACCGGCAAGATCATTTGGCAAGACAACAGCCCGGGTGACCGCATCCTGCACGGCCAGTGGTCTTCGCCCGCGCTCGGAGAGGTCAATGGTTTGATGCAGGTCTTCTTCCCTGGGGGCGATGGATGGCTCTATGGCTTCAACGCCCTCACGGGCGAGAAGCTCTGGAAGTTTGATCTGAACCTGAAGGATGCAGTGTGGCCCAGAACGCGCAATGACGGCATCGCCACGCCTGTTTTCTTTGACGGAAAGATTTATCTTGCAACCGGCCATGATCCCGAGGATGGCGAAGGCGTGGGGCATATGTACTGCATTGATCCAACCAAGAGCGGAGATATCACGGAGACGGGACGAATCTGGCACTACGACAAGATACGGCGCAGCATTTCCACGGCCGCGGCCGCGGACGGGTTGCTTTATATTTCGGACTTCAGCGGTTTTCTGCACTGCCTGGACGTCAACACTGGAAAGCCATACTGGACTTATGACGCGCTCGCCGCGGTGTGGGGCTCTCCTCTGGTCGCGGAAGGAAAGGTTTATCTCGGGGATGAAGACGGCGACGTCGTCGTCCTCCAGACGGGAAAGGAACTGAAAAAGATCGCAGAGTTGAACATGGCCAACTCCGTGTACAGTTCCCCCGTGGCCGCGAACGGCGTGTTTTACATCACGACGACCAGCGCGCTTTACGCCATCGCAAACATGAATTCGAGATCAGAAAATTGAGCCGCGCATTTCACGAAACAAGGCGGGATCGAACCATCGCCATTACCCTGAGACGCCAAGATGCCAGGAAATGCAATTTCTTAAGGCATTTTCTTGCGTCCTGGCATATTGGCCTATTTGCGGTTGCGCTGCTTGCAGCAGTGCAAAGCCCTCAGCGTTCAGATTCATGGCCCATGTTCCGAGGATCGTCCTCGCTGTGGGGCGGCACGGAAACTCAGTTGCCGAAATCGCTGAAACTACGCTGGAGCTACCAGGCCAGGGATTCGATCGAGTCTTCAGCAGCCATTGTCGACGACACTGTTTATGTAGGATCAATGGACGGCTTCCTCTATGCCATCGACCTCACTACAGGCAGGGTACGCTGGCAATACAAAACAGCCGGGCCTGTCGAGGAGTCTTCCCCCTGTGTCCATGACGGAGTCGTTTATGTCGGCGATCTGGGTGCAACGCTCCACGCGGTAGATGCTGCCACCGGAAGGACCCGGTGGACCTTCAGAGCCGAGGACGAGATAAAGTCGTCGCCGAACTGGGCTGAAAACAGGATCTATTTCGGATCCTATGATCAGCACTTATACTGCCTCTCGGCCTCCAACGCCACGCTGGTCTGGAAGTACAAGACGGAAGGCCCGGTACACTGTACGCCCGCAATTGACAAGGGCAGAGTATACATCTCTGGATGCGATGAGAACTTCCGGGCAATTGACGCCGTAACCGGAAAGCAGCTCTTTATGCTGCCCCTCGGCAGTTACACCGGGGCGTCGGCAGCGGTGCGGGACGACCATGCGTACGTTGGGACGTTCGGAAACCAGATTCTCGCGATCGATCTCAAACGGCGCGTCGTCCAGTGGACCTACGAGCATCCAACCCGCAATTTCCCATTTTATTCCTCAGCCGCGCTGACCGCGGATTACGTAGTCGAGGGCGGACGCGATAAGCTTGTTCACTGTCTCAAGAGATCCACCGGCGCAGAAGTCTGGACCTTCTCCACCGGTGCCCGAGTGGAGTCGTCGCCGCTGATCATAGGGAACCGCATATTCGTCGGCTCCAACGACGGGAATCTCTACGAGTTGGATCTAGCTACTGGGAAAAAGATCTGGGAGTTTGTAGCCGGCGCGCCATTGTCTGCTTCTCCCGCCGCAGCTCAGGGTGCGCTTGTCATCGGGTCCGAGGATGGTGTGCTCTATTGCTTTGGCAATTGAAGCTGGGTTATGAAGATAGCCTACATTACGGCAGGCGCTGGAGGAATGTACTGCGGAAGCTGCCTGCGCGACAACACCCTTGCCGCCGCATTGATGGACGCAGGGCATGCAGTTTCATTATCATGGCGAGCTGAGCAGACGGGAAAAGTTCGCCTTAAGGCGAAAGGAACTGGGCTCGCGAGGCTACCGAGGCGTGCGAACTCACTACAGCGCGGCACGGATGGCGGCAAACGTGCTGGAGATCTATGAGTCTCTAGTGAGTGATTCGGCGATCGAAATTCGGTGACAAGCACGAATGGCGCTTAGTTAAGGACCCTGAAAGGGTCCAGCAGGAGAGCCCAGGGCGCAAGCCCTGGGAACAGACGAGCGGATCAAAACGAGCCCTGTAAGGGCGAAGCAGGCAAGAAATTCGGTGACAGGCACCGAATTTTTTGGAGAGACACTGTGCTCGAGGTTCGAAACCTGACCAAAGAGTATCCGACGCCCGCAGGACAGTTGCGAGTGCTATCGGAAATTAGTTTTTCTCTGAGCGCCGGCGAGTCCGCTTCCATCGTAGGCCCTTCAGGGAGCGGAAAAAGCACACTCCTTTACATTCTAGGCGCACTGGAGCCGCCCACTGCGGGGACCGTTTTGCTGGGCGGCAAGAACCCGTACGAGCTGGATGAGAAAAGCCTGGCTGCGTTCCGCAATCAAGAGATCGGTTTCGTATTCCAGGACCACCATCTGCTTCCCCAATGCACGGTGTTGGAAAACGTCCTGATTCCAACCCTGCTTGCGCCGGATGCAGACGATCGGCAGGAGCGCAGAGCCCTCGACCTGCTCAAGCAGGTCGGCCTCAGCCCCAGGATTCATCACCGCCCGCACCAGTTGTCGGGCGGCGAAAAACAGCGTGTCGCTCTGGCACGAGCCCTGGTAGGCGAGCCCCAGCTTGTCCTCTGTGACGAACCGACGGGAAACCTGGATCGCGAGTCCACGGAAGCAGTGGCGGCTTTGCTCTTGGAACTGCACAGGAGACAGCAGAATATCCTGGTCGTCGTCACCCACAATCTGGACCTCGCGGCGAGGTTCAGCACGAAGTACAAGCTCGTCGACACGCGCCTGTACGTCATTTAGTTTCTGTCGCTTAACCGGCCAATCGCCGGTTTGTCATTTGCTTCTTGTCCCTTTTGTGAGAAAAAGGAAATATCCTTGTTTCTTCTTCCTGTCTTGAGAAAAAAGTAAAACCATCATTGCCTCTT
>Ga0315279_10005286_pt1 | contig 16816 bp, 8 predicted proteins | sample YL17G06_20_MG_FD_203694 | JGI IMG/M metagenome (GOLD analysis project Ga0315279, IMG submission 203694) | Sediment microbial communities from Yellowstone Lake, YNP, Wyoming, USA - YL17G06_20 | ecosystem: Environmental > Aquatic > Freshwater > Lake > Sediment | place: USA: Wyoming | collected...
TCCCCCGACTTGGGGGGTGGGGCTGGGGTGGGGGTAGATTTTTTCATAACATGCACCGAAAATGAGATTCGGGGTATGTCATGTTTTAGTTCACAGCCCCCAGTAATTTACAATAATTTTACATCCCCGTTGTACGCCGTTGACATGCCTCCGGTAATATTAGATAAATAAAAAATTACCTTCGTGTGCTTCGTGGTAATAAATCAAATTGGAGGCTTACATGTTTAAAAAAATATTGGTTCCCCTGATCCTTGCTTTGGTGGCCGCCCTGGCCATCGCCGGTGTGGCGTATGCCGCCGGCCAACCCGAAAAAGCGCCCTCCCCGGCTGCACAACTAGCTGCGAAGGATGGGAATACCGCCCAGGCCCGTCACCGCGGACTGGGCCCGATCACTGCTCTTGGCGACGGGCAGTTCACCGTCCAGCTCAAAAGCGGGGAAGAGAAGGTCATCCGTGTAGATAAGAATACCCGCTATTACAAAGCAGACGGGTCAGCAGGTTCATTTGCCGATCTGCAGGTGGGCCGGTGGGTGGCCGGGCGCGTGGTCACCACCGAGAACGGCCTGCTGGCGATGGCGGTCGCGGTACGGCCAAATTTGATCCGACATGCCGGAGAAATCACCACGGTTGACCCCGCAGCCAGCACCTTCGGCTTGAAGGCCCGTCAGGGTGAGAGCCTGACCTTCCAGGCGGACGAGAACACCCAGTATTTTGGGCAGGTGGAGAGCCTGGCGGATCTGCAGCCCGGTATGCTGGCGGTAGTGGGAGCCAAACAGCTCGAGGACGGCTCATACCTGGCGGTGAGGGTAACTGCCGGTGAGAAACCGCAGGTGGACATGAAAAAGGCCGGGCGGGTCACCGCCATCGATGCCTCATCTTTCACCATCCGCGGGCGAGACGGGAATCCATACACCTTCCAGGTCACGCCAGAGACGCGCTTTCGCAGCCGCGGCGGGCAGGTCAAAGGCCTGAAAGACCTGCGCCTGGGTATGGGTGTCGGCGTTGCTGCCCAGGAAACGGAGGGCGGGCAGCTAAACGCCCTGGTGGTGGTTGCTAAAGTAAAATAAGCGAATAACCCCAAAAACAAGGATGCTGCGGCGGAATTCCGCCGCAGCATCCTTGTTTTTGGATTTATTATTTCTTCAGGTATGCTTTCACCGCCTCACGGACGAACGCGGCCAGGTTGGGGTCGATCTTGTCGAACCTGGCCTTGAAGCGTGGATCGTCATTGTACCCGTTGGCCAGCCCCAGCAGCTGCTCCTCGTTCGGCGTCCAGAAGTAATCCATGTGCTTGCGCCAGGCTTCCACACAGGCCCGTGCCTCGGCTGAGGCAGCCCCCTTGGGCATTGCCTGCAGGAAACCCTGGTACACGGCGTTGCCTTCGTCTGCAATGCGCTGTTTTTCGGCTGAAGAATAGCTTTTCCATTTTTTGTTCGATGCTTTCACGATCGCCGGGTCATACATGCGCATGGCCTCTTTCTCGTATTCGGCTTGCTGTTCTTCGCTGAAAGCTTCGAAAAGTTGTTTTGGGCTCATGTCTATTTTTCCTTTCAGATGAAGTATCGTATTGTCCACTGTGGTCACCAGGCGCTCCATCTGCACGATGCGCTTGCGCAGTTCCTGTTTGTGGCTCTCCAGGGCGCTCACCACGTCGAAGTCATGGCGTCCCATGATCGACTGAATGCTATCCAGCGGCATGTCCAGCTGGCGATAGAACAGGATTTGTTGCAGCCGCAGCAAGGCCTCATCGCCGTAGTAACGGTAGCCGTTGTCGCCGACCCGGGTCGGCTTGAGCAGCCCGATCTCATCGTAATAGTGCAGCGTGCGCGGGGTGATCCCCGCCAGCCTGGAGAGTTTCTTTACCGTGAACATGCCGGTAGTATAAACGATAACGTTACGTTAATGTCAAGGGTGTATTAAATTCCGAAAATAAGGTATCCAATTCGTTATTATCGAATGACAAACGGATTGAAATCCGTCCCGTAGTCGTAATGGTCCACCCCCTCCACCCGCTTCAGCCACCTGACCGCCGCGTAGGTGACCGGTGTCATCAGCGCTTCCACACCGCACTTGAACAGGTAGTTGGTCAGCACCAGGGTGACGAACAGGCTCCACGGGAACACGCCGAACAGGGAGGCCACCACGATGAATACGACCGTGTCCACCAGCTCGCCCACGATGGTGCTGCCGATGGTGCGCATCCACAGCCAGCGCCCGCGGGTGAAGATTTTCATCTTTGCCAGCACCACCGAGTTGGAAAACTCCCCTGCCCAATATCCGCCCAGGCTGGCCAGCACGATCCCGCCGCTGCTCATCCCGCCCAGGATCGCCACGAAGGCCGCCTGCCCGGCGTAATCTTGCCAGGTGGCCTCGCCCGGCAGGACACGTACCAGCCAGAGCACCAGCGAGCTGAGCGCCAGACAGATGAATCCCGTCCAGATCACCCGCCGCGAGCGCCGGTAACCGTACACTTCGGTGAGGATATCCCCAAAGATGTAGCTGACCGGGAACAGCAGCGTGCCGGCATCGAAGGCCATGCGCACGCCGAACAGGCTGAAGCCCCAATCCACGATCTTGGCAGACGAGGCGATATTGCTGATGATCAGCACGGTGACGAACAGGCCGATGATCAGGTCGAAAACGCGCAGCCCGTGAGCCGCGCCGCTGGCGGATTCCAAGTTTACAGGGTGGTTCATTTATCTTTTTTTACTTTCTTTCCCCTTCTCGCCCCGTTTCTTGGGGAGAGAAGGGGGGAGGGGGATGAGAGGGGTAAACGCATTCTATACTAACTCCGCTTATTCGCTTCCTTCTCCAGCAGCGGCTTGGCGCGCAAGTACTCCACTTCCGCACGGCGGATCAGCTCCCCGGCTCCATCCAGGATGCCGTCCCTGGCGCGGACTTCCAGCTTCCTGGCAACCGCCGACACGGCCATCATTCCGAAGGTGGCGCTGGTGGATTTCAGCGTATGGGCGATGCGCTGCACCTCCGCGGCCCTGCCGGCATTCAGGGCGTCCTGCGCTTCGCCGGTCAGGCGAGCCACGTCGGCCTTGTAATTTGTCACCAGGCTGGGCAGCATATCGCCGGCTTGTTCGCCCAGGGTGGCGCGCAGACGGGTGATGGCGCTCGGGTCGAAGGTCGCCGGGGCATCGTCTTTGTTGCCTGCCGGCCCGTCGGGGCCGTGATCGGCTGCCGGCGGATTCAGTTCGATCGTGCGCAATGGAGCCGTGCCTCGCGCCAGACGCGGCCGGCACTTGCTCAGGCTGGCTACCAATTGCCTGACCTGAATCGGCTTGCTGATGTAATCGTCCATCCCCGCAGCCAGGCAGATGGCGCGGTCTTCTTTCATTGCGTTGGCAGTCATGGCGATGATGCGCGGCTGCGCTTCGGGGGGGAATTCGGCGCGGATGCGGCGGGTGGCCTCCAGCCCGTCCATTTCGGGCATCTGCACGTCCATCAGCACCACATCGAAATGCTGGCGGCTCAGGGCTTCCAGCACTTCACCGCCGCTGCCTGCCACACCGGCGCGGTATCCCAGGCGGTCGAGCATTAGCAGAGCCAGTTTCTGGTTGACGGCATTATCTTCTGCCAGCAAGATGTGCAGCGGCAGGCGTTCTCCCATGCGGCGGTCGTATTCGCCGTCTGAAAGGCGGGTTTCCGTGCCTTCGGGCGGTCGTTGACCGTCTGCACCTGCGTCCGCCTTTCCTTCCTCTTCGACGCCAGCCAGCTTTTGCCAGCCGAAAATCTGCCCCAGTGTGTTGTATAGCTGCGAGGCTTTGACGGGCTTGGTGAGGTTGGCACTCAGCTGATTTTTCTCGATCAATTCATCCAGCCGGGGGTCGCTCTTCAACCAACCGGATGAGGACAGCATGATCAAAGGCAGGGCGGCCTCAGCCTCCAGGGCGTGAATTCTCACCGCCAGCGTCAGGCCATCCATTTCGGGCATTTGCATATCCAGGACGGCAATATCGAACGGTGAGTCGTCACCCGTGCTTTGAGCGTCGCTCGAAGCACGAGCGTCCGCGGTTGCTGGCTTCCCCAGCAGAGCCAGCGCCTCTGCCCCGGAGGGCACCGCCGTAACCCGCATCCCCCACGATTGCATTTGTAATGTCAGGATCTGCCGGTTGGTGGGATTATCGTCCACCACCAGGGCGCGCTTGCCGTTCAACTGCGGCTGGTCGGGGTGCAGATGCACTGGCACGCTGCTCTCCACCACCTCCACCTGGATGGTGAAGTGGAAGGACGAGCCTTTGCCCGCCTCGCTCTCTACCCAGATACTGCCTCCCATCATTTCTACCAGACGTTTGCTGATCACCAATCCCAGGCCCGTGCCGCCATATTTACGCGTCGTGGAAGCGTCCACCTGGCTGAAGGATTGGAACAGCCGGTTCATCCGCTCTGGCGGGATGCCGATGCCCGTGTCGCGCACGGAGAAGTGCAGCGTATGCCCAGGCGCTGCCGCAGGAGTCCGCTGGGTGTTTATCTCTTCCACGCTGAGCACGACCTCGCCTTTTTCGGTGAATTTAATGGCGTTGCTGAGCAGGTTGATCATCACCTGCCGCAGCCGCGTGGGATCGCTGATAATCGTGACGGGCGTGTGGGCCTCGATTTGGCAGGCCAGATCCAGGTTCTTGTCGGCCACGCGCGGGGCGATCAGGTCGAGAGCTGATTCCACGCACTCGCGCAGGTCGAAGGGGTTCATCTCCATTTCCAGCCGGTTGGCTTCGATCTTTGAAAAGTCGAGGATATCGTTGATGATCGTCAGCAGGTCATCCCCGCTGGTGCGGATGATCTCGACGAAATCGGCTTGCTGCGGGGTGAGGGGTGTATCGAGTAGCAGGCCGGTCATGCCGATGATGGCGTTCATGGGGGTGCGGATTTCGTGGCTCATGTTGGCCAGGAATTCGCTTTTGACGCGCGCCGCCTCGACGGCCTGGTCGCGCGCCGTACTCAGCTCCTCGTTCTTGTGGGCCAACTCATTCGTGCGCTCCGACACCTTGGCTGCCAGGACTTTTTCCGATTCCTGCAGCCGGGCCACTTCCTGCTTCTGTTGTTTGCGCTCGAGGTCCACGCGCTCATGGATCAGCGTCTGGATTTGGGTCGACATCTGGTTGAAGGCCGCGGCCACTTCCCCCAACTCGTCATGTGTTTGCAGCTGGATGGTGTGCCCCAGTTTGCCGCTCGACAGCGCCAGGGCGCCTGCCTGCAAACGGCGCAAGGGCCGGATCAACACGAAATGGGTGATGATCGAGGACAGCAGGATGGAAATGATGATCCCGCCAGCGCTCAGCGGCAGGATCTCTCTCCACGCGCTCTGGCTGATCAGCTGTCGGGCTTCCTGGGTTACCGAGGCTTCCACCAGCCCGACAGCGGTTAGCGTTCCGTCCGCATTTTCCTTCACGATGGGAACAATATATCCATAATAAGAGCCAAATTCGTCGCTGTACTTCACTTTGCGGTTTTTCAGGTCTTCGTAGGTTGCTTTATGTTCGGCAGTAGCCTGGAAGAACGGGTAACCGATCCCGGTCGTGTCCGCATCCACCACGTAACTAAAATAGCCCTTCTCCTGGCGGTAGATCCCTACCCACGCCAGGTTACTCGCCTCGCGGGACATGGCTACCACCTGGTAAACCTTCTCGTAGGCCGCCAGGCCTGTATCGGCTGGCTTGCGGAGCTGATCTAAATCCTGCGGATTGATTGCCCCTGCCACGTACATGGCTGCCCTGCGCAGGCGGTTGTCCAGGTCGTTCAGCACATGGGAGTTGACCAACTGGTAGACGCGGTAAACCGAAAGGCCCATTGCCAGCATGATCAGCACAGCCAGCGGCACGGCAATTTTGACGAAGAGAGGGAAGCGCAGGCGCATCAGTGTACCTCGATTTTTCGCAGGAATTGGCCATCCGGCCTGAAAGCCCAGATTACCCGGTTGAGCGCATCCGCGGCGTAGATCGTCTGGTCGCCCGGATGCTGCGTATCCGCAGGATACGACGTATCCGCGCCAATAGCCAGGCCCAGCACCTGCCATTCGTCCACGGGCGGGGAGAACTCGGCGACGAAATTACCCCCTGGATCGAGGGCCAGGATCCTCCGGTTGCCCATATCCCCAACGTAGATAAAACCGGTAACCTCGTCCACGGTCAGGTATTGGGGAAAGGAAAACTCGCCCGGCCCGTGGCCGAAGGTGCCTACCGAAAATTGTAGTTTCAGTTGGATGGTACCATCGGTCTGGATGCTCAGGCGGTACTGGTCCAGCTTGCCATCAAAGTAATCGGTCAGGTAAAGCAAATCCCGCCGGTCATCCACCGCCACATCGCCGATTCCACTGTACTTGAAGCCTTCCACATTGTCAGCGTTGAGTTGGGCCAGCAGCTGGCCCTGGGAATTGAACACGCGCAGCTGGTTGTAGTTGAAATCGGCCACATAAATCCAGCCGCGGTTGTCCACATCCAGGTTATAGGGGATAGCCGATAATTCGCTGGAATCGACGGCGTAATCGGCCGCGCCGATTTCGGTCAGGAACTCTCCTCCCGGGCTGAAGGACATCAGGCCATCGTGCACCGTGCGATCGTCATTGCTGACCTGGTTGCAGTAATACACATTGCCGGTCGGGCCGACAGCGATATCCCAGCCCGCGGACACCAGGCCTGGTTTGGGGTCTTCTGGCTGGAAGGTGTCCAGGATTTTACTCTGCGCGGAGATATGCACCACACGGCTGTGCTTGAGATCGATATGATCCATGACGTACAGGCTGCCATCCGCTGCCGTTGCCACGCCGGTCGGGTGCGACAGCCCGGCTTCACCTGGGCGGCAGGCGACCAGGAGGCAGGCGCAGAAAGCGCACCCCAAAACTATGCGTATAGTCGACCAGAAAAAGTTATGTCTCATCGCAGTTCCGAGGAATGTTAATCAATCTCAGGCTTGTCACCCTGAGCGCAGCGAAGGTCTCTCAAGCCAATCTGTCACCCTGAGCGCAGCGAAGGGTCTCTCTCAAGCCAATCAGAGATCACCGCCGCTGCAAAGAACGCAGCATCTCAGAATGACATCAAGTTTTTACCAATATGCTATTGCATCAGCTCCAGTGCTGCCCAGGTGCGCTCGTAGGCCGCCTGGATTTGTTCCAGCAGCGCCTGCGCACCTTCCAACACCCCGTCGCGAGCCTGGTATTCCAGCTGCCTCGCCAGGTCCGACAGCGCCGTTGCTCCAAAGGTTGCACTGGTTGATTTGAGCGTGTGCGCCGCTCGGCGCACTTCATCCGCTTTTCCCTGCGCCAGGGCTTGCTGGGCCTCCAGGATCAGCCGCGGGGCATCCAGGCAGAAGTTGGCAATCAGGGCAGGCATCAGTTCATCCGTCTTTTTGCCCAGCGTTACCTTCAATCGCTTGAGAGCCCCCGTATCGATCACCGGCAGCTCGCTTTCGGGTGGGGCGGGGCGGACACGGCCGGTACCGAACACCGGTGGTTCCGCCCGAACGGGGGCAGGTGTCTGCCCGTCCGGAATGGGACCCGCCCGTTCGGTCAGCGCGCGGATCAGATCCCCGATCTGGATCGGCTTACTGAGATAATCATCCATCCCCGCCTCCAGGCAGATGTCGCGATCCTCTTTCATGGCGTTGGCGGTCATAGCGATCACATACGGCTTGCGCACGCCGTCTGCCGTAGGCGGAAAGTCGGCGCGGATGCGGCGGGTGGCCTCCAGGCCGTCCATCTCGGGCATTTGTACATCCATGAGTACCACATCGTAATTCTGGTGGTGCAAAATTTCGATCGCCTGCTGCCCGGTCGTCGCCAGATCTGCCGCATACCCCAGACGTTCGAGGATCAGCAAGGCCAGCTTCTGGTTGATGGGATTATCTTCAACCAGCAAGATGCTCAGCGGTCCGGTGATCTCTGCCGGCAGGCGTTGCCCGATGTGCTCATCGAATTCAGATGCGTTTTCAGTGGATCGATATTCGCCCTCACCTTGAGCCGCCTGGGTTTCACCCTTCAGGACTTGCAGCAGAAGATCATATAAAAGCGCTGGCTTGACCGGTTTGTGCAGGCTGGCTGAGAAGCGGTGCAGGCGGGCGTCGTTGGACTGGATTCCCAGCGGGGTGAGCAACACCAGCGGGAGGGGGGCAGCTGGGCCCACGGAGTGGGCCTCTGCCATGGACTGGCCCTCTTCCGTGCGGATTGCTTCCGCCAGAGCCAGCCCATCCATACCCTCCAGGTTTAGATCAATAATTGCCAGGTCAAACGGTAAAGCCTTGGCCCTCGCCTTACGCAGGAGCTCGAGTGCCTCAGCCGCGGAGGCAGCTGTCGCCACCTCCAGGCTCCATTCCGCCATCTGGCGAGCGAGCCACTTGCAGCTGGTGGATTGATCGTCCACAGCCAGGACGCGCTTGCCCTTCAGCTGTGGCTGCTCTGCGTTCAGATAAGCCGCGCGGGCAGTCTCGACGGCCGGGGCGCGTAGGGTGAAAAAGAAGGTCGATCCATGCCCGACTTCGCTTTCTACCCAGATTTTGCCGCCCAATAACTCGACCAGCCGCTTGCTGATCACCAACCCCAGACCGGTGCCGCCGTACTTGCGGCTCATCGAGGCGTCCAGCTGGCTGAAGGATTGGAACAGGCGGTCCATACGCTGCTGGGGGATGCCGATCCCCGTATCGCGCACCGAGAATTGCAGGATATAAGTGCCCAGCGTGCCCGTCACCGGCCGCACGCTGGATACTTTTTCGCTAGAAACTGAAACTTCCACCTCGCCAGCGTTGGTGAATTTGGCCGCATTGCTGAGCAGGTTGATCAACACCTGGCGCAGCCGCGTGGGATCGCTGAAAATAGTGACCGGCACACTCCCATCCACCGTGCAGATTATGTCCAGGTTATTTTCTGCCGCTTTAGGAGCCACCAAATCGAGGGCCGATTCGATGCACTCGCGCACATCGAAGGGGTGCAGGGCCAGTTCCAGACGCCCGGCTTCGATCTTGGAGAAGTCGAGAATGTCGTTGATGATCGCCAGCAGTACATCGCCGCTGCCGCGGATCGTTTCTACGTAATCTTGCTGCTGGGGGGTGAGTGCCGTCTCCTGCAGGAAATTGGTCATGCCGATGATGGCATTCATCGGCGTGCGGATTTCATGACTCATGTTAGCCAGGAACTCGCTCTTGGCGCGGCTGGCAGCCTCCGCAACATCTTTGGCTTGCTGCAACTCGGTTTCGGTGCGCTTGCGTTCCGACAGCTCCTGCTGGGCCGCCTCGTACAGGCGCGCGTTCTGCAGCGCAATTGCCACCTGATCGACCATGGTTTGCAGGATGGTGATGTCTGCCTCCGAGAAGGCGTTTGGCTTCTCGGATTGCACCCCCAGCGCGCCCAAAACCGTCTCGCCCACCTTTAACGGCAAGGCCAGCTCCGAGCGGGTGGCGGGCAGCAGCGGGTTGGCGTAGCGCACCGGGTCCAGATCAGCTTGCAGGGCGATGCGCGGCTGCCGGTACGACATGGCCCAGCCGATCATCGAATGGTCGCCGATTTCCAGGCGGTGGTTTTGCTCTACCAGGCTCGCACCCACTTCGCCTGTGGCATATTTTAATACCGCCCAGCGCCCGCTTTCATCCGTCAGGTACATGGATACAAAATACAGGTTGAAGCGCTCGCGGATCAGCTCGGTGGTTTTGGCGATCAGCTCTTGGGTATCGTGCATGGCGTTCGCCGCCTGGCTGACCTCCGCGGCGGTGGTCAGCTGGCGGGCGCGACGCTGTGATTCCTCGAACAAGTTGGCATTCTCGATGGCGTTTGCCACCTGCCCGGCTACCGTTTCAGCCAGAGCCACCTCCGAGTCGCTGAACACGCGCCCGGGCTGATCGGTATCCACCCCGATCGTGCCCACGATCCCGCGCCGCGTGCGCAGCGGTACGATCATCGTGCATTCTGACTTGCGCGCCTGGAAGGTGTCGTGCATCGACTCGGTCATCGTGCTGGTCTGCGGGCTGATGATGATGATGGGCTTGTCGTCGATCACCGAGCGGGAGGAGGTTTCCCCTGATACAGGGATCACTCTGCCGAGGGCGCTGGGGATGTCGGGGTTGACCACAAAATCGGCCACGATGGTCATCTCGGTGCGCTGGGGGTTCAGCAGCGCAATCCCGCTGCTTTGTGCGCTGAATATATTCGCTATTTCCCGCACCGCGGTTTCCATCACCACCTGCAAATCCAGCACCGAAGCCGCATTGGTCACGCGGTTGAGCACTGCCAATTCCTCGTTGCGCCGTAGGATCTCCTGGGTGAACCGTTTGCGCTCGGTGATATCGTGGAAGGTGAACACCCGCCCTATCAGCCTGTCGTGGCTGTCTTTCACCGGGGTGAGGTGGAGATCGAAATATTGGAGTGGTTCCTTCACCCCAGGCGTGCTCTTTACGCCAGGCGTGCTCTTTACGCCAGGCGTGCTCTTTACGTCAGGCATGCTCTTTACGTCAGGCGTGCCCTTTACGCCCGAGATCCACTCGACCTGCTGGACGGTGCTGCTCTGGGTGAGGGCGATCAGCTCAGGCCACTGCCCGAAAACTTTTTCGAACGGGCTGCCCAGGGCCTGTTCCGCAGGAATCCCGGTGACCTCCTGGGCAATGTGGTTGAAATCCACGATCTGGTTTTTGACATCCACTACCACCACCCCATTTCCCAGGCTTTCGACGATCAGATCGCGGGCCATGGGGATCAGGTTCAACATGCGGTAGCGGAACATGCCCCAGGCGATCAGTAGCCCTGAGATGCTGAATACCACCGGGGTGGGATCATAGCCTTCGGTTACCAGGTGGCCTCCCGCCACGAAAATGATATTCAAGCCAAGCGGCACGACCAGCGCCAGCTGCAATGTGAATAGCTGGCGGCGGAAAATGGAGGTAGCCCCAAGCATGGAGATCCCCAGTAAAATCATGCAGGCGAACAGCAGCGCATAAGAATAGACCGCATGCACATAAAACCATGGCCCATTCGTGGATGCTATCACCAGCAGCGGCCCGGATTGGACCAGGTGGAGATTGCGCTCTACCAGGTGGTGGATCGAATTCGTCCACCCGAGCAGGCTGGTGATAACCGGGATGATGAACAGCGCCAGCCAGCTTCGCTTGGGGAACATTCCCATCCTGCCGGTGTACTGGAGCACAAAAAGCAGCATCAACATCGGCACCGCCGTGTAGAGCATGCGGATGATGTCTTCCCACAGGGTTTTCATCTCCAGGGAGGAAGCTCGCAGCAGCAGTGCATAACCCAAAGCCCAGGCAGAAAGGGTCAGCGTCAACACTGCAAACATCTTGGCTGGCGTGGTGCGCTGCTGCCAGGAATACACGCCCACGAGGCCGGAGATAGCTGCCGACAGGATCAACGGCATGAGATATGCGGTCATTAATATTTTCTCCCGATTAGCATGTAGGTGTGCATTTCACCTTTACCCTTGACCTGGATCACGCCCTGTCCCTGGAACTCGAACTTGCTGCGCAGGCGTTCGTAGGTGCCGGTCGAGACCTGGATCTCGTTGGCCACCCCATGCGTTTGCATGCGGCTGGCGGTGTTGACAGTATCTCCCCACAGGTCGTAGGTGAATTTTTTCTGCCCGATTACCCCGGCAATCACCGGCCCGCTGTGGATGCCGGTACGCAGGCGCATGGTGATGTCCTGGCGGCGCACGATCGGCAGGCTGTTGAACTCGGATCGCATATCCAGGGCCATCTCCGCCACTGCCTCGGCGTGATCGCTGCGCGGCACTGGCAGCCCTCCGGCGATCATGTAGCAATCTCCGATGGTTTTGATTTTCTCCAGGCCGTAATAGTCCGCCAGACGGTCGAAGGTGGAGAAGATGGCGTTCAGCACATCCAGCACTTCGTCGGGAGAGCGCCGCGCCGCCCAGGGGGTGAAATCGACCACATCTGCGAACAAGACCGTCACATCACTGAAGCTCTCGGCGATCTTCTCCCTGCCTTGTTTGAGCTGCTCGGCAACGGGGGCCGGCAGGATGTTGAGCAGCAGGCGGTCGGCGCGCTCGCGCTCAGCCTGGATAGCCTTCATGTGCGCCTGTTCGATATCGTGCATGCGTTTGCTCACCAGCGAGGCATTCAGGCGGGCGCGCAGCAAAACCGGGTCGAATGGCTTGGCCAGGTAGTCGGTGGCGCCCATCTCGATGCAGCGGATCACGCTCTCCATCTCGTCCAGGGCGGAGATCACGATCACCGGCAGGTGCCGCAGCACGGGGTCCTGCTTCATTTTCTCAAGCACCTGGTAGCCGTCCATCTCGGGCATCAATAAATCCAGCAGCACCACATCGAACGGCTGCACATGCAGCAATTCCAGTGCCTGTTTACCGTCCCTGGCTGAAGACACCGTGTAGCCTTGCTGCTGCAAGTTGGTTGTCAATAACATCCGGTTAAGGCTGTCGTCATCCACCACCAACACGAGGCCAGCGTTTTCGATCATGATCACTCCATAATACTCTTTAATTCATACTGGGATGAGCAGGATATACAGGATAAAACTTTTTTCTCTTCTCCTGTCCATCCTTGTTAACAGAGTGTTCTTATAGTCGGTGGGATTGTCATTCTGAGCCGCTGGCGCTCTTCCAGCGGCGAAGAATCTCCCGCACCAAAGTCATTAGAGATGCTTCACCACCAAAGAGCGGTGGTTCAGCATGACATACGAGGGAACATAATCAGTTCACGCCTCGTGGATTTGCTCCCGCACGACCAACAGCGAGATTTTAACCTGCTCAAACTCCTTCGCAATTTTCACCAGTAAATCCGCCGCGCCCTCCACGGAATTGTTCCTGCCCACATTTTCCAGTTCCAGGCAGGCCGCGGCCATCGCCGTCGCGCCGAAATTGGCTGCGTTCGATTTTAACGTGTGGACGGCGCGGCGTAGCCCATCGGGCTTTCCCTGCTGCACAGCTCGGGCGGCTTCTTCCTGCAATTGCACGGCCTCCTGCATGAAGGTGTCGATCAACGTGGGAAGCATTTCCACGGATTTCGCCCCCAGCATGGCCCGTAAGCGGCTCCAGGCGGCCGGGTCGAGGATCTCGTCAGCCGGCGCCGGGCGGGTGGCGGCAGGCGCTTTGCCCGGCTCTTTCAAGCTGGCTTGGCCTGGTTTACAGAGCCTGATTGCATCCATCAGCTCCCCGAAATGGATCGGCTTGCCCAGGTAACCGCTCATCCCGGCCTCCAGGCAGCGTTCGCGATCGCCTTGCATCACATTGGCTGTCATGGCGATGATATACGGCTGCGTCTCGGCGGTGAATTCCCGGCGGATGATGCGTGTGGCTTCCAGTCCGTCCATCTCTGGCATCTGCACATCCATCAAGATCACATCATACGGCTGGCGGTGCAGTGCGTCCATCACTTCCAGCCCGTTGGCAGCCACGTCGGCGCGGTAGCCCAAGCGCTCCAGCATGAGCAAAGCCAGCTTCTGGTTGGTGGAATTGTCTTCTGCCAGCAGGATGCGCAGCGGCCATCGGTCAGCCAGGTGGGAGTCGATGCTGACTACTTCTGCCGAGATAGAGCCGGGGGGTATCTCCGCCAGGCTGGTGTTTGCCGCCCCGCTGGCGAATACGTTCACCAGGGTGTTGTACAACTGCGAGGCCTTGATTGGCTTGGTAAGGAATGCAGAGAACTCCCGCAAGCGCGGGTCGGTTTCTAAGCGACCGAGCGAGGTGAGTATGATCAGCAGCATGCGCCGCGGCGGATTGAGATCCTGCGAGCGCTCAATCTGCCGGATTCCATCCGCCAGCATCAGCCCGTCCATCTCCGGCATCTGCATATCCAGGATTGCCAGATCAAAGGGCTGTCCTTCTGCCTGGCGGAGCAGCTCCAGTGCCTCGGCCCCGCTGGCCGCCGGTATCGAAATCATCCCCCAGCCGCTTGTTTGCGCCAGCAGGATCTGGCGGTTGGTGGGGTTATCATCTACGATCAGCAGGCGTTTCCCGCTCAGATGAGGCTGGCTGCTTCCCATATAGGAGGGACGCGGCAACTCGGTGTGACGGGCGCGGATGGTGAAGTTGAACGTCGATCCGTGCCCAACCTGGCTCTCTACCCAGATGGTGCCTTCCATCATCTCACTCAGGCGTTTGCTGATCGCCAATCCCAACCCGGTGCCGCCAAACTTGCGCGTGGTGGAGGCGTCCACCTGGCTGAACGATTGGAACAGGCGGTTCATGCGGTCCTCAGGGATGCCGATGCCCGTGTCGCGCACTGCGAAATGCAGGATGAAGGCCGATGACTGGATCTCAGCCGGCTCAGTCCACATAACTTCGCCCTCCCCGGCTCCATCGTTTTCAGTTTTTACCGAGACCACCACTTCTCCCTGGTCGGTGAACTTGACTGCATTGCTGAGCAGGTTCACCAGGATCTGGCGCAGGCGGGTGCTGTCACCCAAGATCGCCCCGGGCGTGCCTGGCTCGACCATACAGGCCAGCTCCAGCCCTTTTTCAGCCGCGCTCGGTGCCACGATATCCAGCGCCGATTCCAGGCATTCCTGCAGGTTAAAGGCATGATGTTCCAGCTCCATCCGCCCAGCCTCGATCTTGGAAAAGTCCAGGATATCATTGACGATGGTTAGCAGCGAGTCACTGCTGTCGCGGATGGTTTCGACAAAGTCGCGCTGCTGAGGCGCCAGCGGGGTGTCGAAAAGCAGGCCGGTCATGCCAATGATGGCGTTCATCGGGGTGCGGACTTCGTGGCTCATATTGGCCAGGAAGTCACTCTTGGCGCGGCTGGCAGCTTCGGCGATGGAACGGGCTTCGATGGCTTCGTCGGTGGCCCGCACCAGCTCGGCGGTGCGCTGCTCCACTTTATGCTCCAGCGACTGGCTGTATTCACCCAGCAAGATGTGAGCGCGGTTCAGCTCCAATTTGGCCTTGCGCTCGGCCTCCAGGGTTTTCATCAGGTAGAGATGGAACAGCACCAGCAGCGCCATTGCCACCCCCAGGATCAAAACGGTATAGGTCTGTTCGACCACCCAGGCTTCCGGGTTCAACGGGTTCTGGATGTAGATCATCCAGCCGCTGTCCTGCCAATTTTGGATCATTCCCTGGCGCGCCAGCCAGACAAATACGGCCATGATCACCACGCTGAGGCCTGCCAGAAGCAGGCCGGCGCGCACACCGATCAGGATAATGGCGATGACCGGCAACATGAGCAGGTATTCCCGCCCAGTGCCTGCCAGCCCGCCGCGGCTGAGAGCCAGGATGCCAGCTCCGTAGCCGATCAGTATGAAACCTAGCCCGCGCCAGCGTACATCGATGCGCCGGAAGACCGCCAGCCCGACCAGGAACAAGTCGCAAGCCAGGAAGATCAAGACCGCGGTCAACTGTTCGGGTTTCGAGACCGCATCGATCAGCAGCACGATCACCGCCACCGACATGGCCACCGCCGCGATGGTCAAGATTACGTTCAAGGTGCGCCTGCGCCACTGGTTCAACACGGCGCGGATCTCCTGGGTGATATCGGAAGGGGAATTATTCATATTTGATCATGTTGGTCGAGTAGGGATTTGCGGCGGTAATCCGCAAATCCCGTATCGAGACCCTGAGGGCTGGTTTCGATACGGGCGTAGGCGGGCAAAGACTGCCCGGGCATCGCCCTACTCAACCAGCCTTCCATAGGAATGGGACGCTGAAAACGCTGATATTGTTTGTGTAATCCGGATAGGACGCTGATAACGCTGATGTAATTTATATTAACTCACCGTATGCGGTGGTTTATGCCGCCATCAGCGTGAATCAGCGTCCCATTTGGTTTTAATATAGTACCTCCGCACCTTTGCCCTGCTGGATCAGCGGGACGTAGGTTTCTAGCTCTTTCTGCACCGCGGCATCGGTCAAGTCGATCACTTTCCTGCGCTCGGCTGACATGTAAGCCGCCATCACCAGTTTGGTGATCTCCAGCCCGTAGCTCCACGGCAGGTAGCCGTCCCGGCCCGCCAGGAAGGCTGCCGCAGCTTCCTCATTCTCGTCGGTGTAACCGTAAAGATCGGCCTCATTGTGCTGTACCGCCAATAAACCACGGGAAGCGGTGGCTTTTTCCAGCGCCACTTCGGCATTGGCAGTGGCTTCCGCGGCGGCATCGCCGATGAAGATCTGCAGGCTGGAGGTCAGCGTGTTGATCTCGAAAGCATAGCCCGGTCCCATGCCGTCCATAAACAGCCGCAGCCCTTGCTTTTCGAACATCCACGAGTCGGTGAACTGAGCCTTCACCTTCTGCCCGGTCTCGGGGTTCTGGAAGGTGACTATTCCGGTGGCGAAATCTTCGGCGGGGGTCCTGGTGTAATCCACGCCGCGGTCCTTGAGCAGTTTTTCACGCCACTGGGGCAGGCCCCACTTCAACAGGGCGGTCTCAGCTGAGATGGAGACCGGCTTCAGGAAGGTGACCGGCTTGCCCAGCGGGGTGAGAGCGTACCATCCCACGGCGATGCTGTGACAGCCCATATCGCACAGCACCCCACCACCCTGGCGGGTGGGATCCCAGAACCAGCCCTCGTGCGGCCCGCCGTGCTCCTCGGACGAGCGGGTTAACGCGAGCGGGCCCATCGTCCGCTGCTGTGGGGCCAGCTGCGCCAGCTGCGCCTGGACGGGCTTCATGAAAATCTGGTTCTCGAAGTAAGCTGTCTTCAACCCAACCGAATCAGCCAGCTCCACCAGCTGGCGAGCTTCCTTCACGTTGCGCCCCAGGGGTTTTTCGCAGATCACGCCTTTCAGGTGTGCGCCTTTCTTCACCGCCTCCACGATCTGCTCCACCGTCGCCAGGCGGGCGAAGTTGGGCACGTAGACAGCGATGGCGTCCACGTGCGGCGCCATCTCGGCGATGCTCGGGTACAC
>Ga0315279_10005287_pt1 | contig 16815 bp, 10 predicted proteins | sample YL17G06_20_MG_FD_203694 | JGI IMG/M metagenome (GOLD analysis project Ga0315279, IMG submission 203694) | Sediment microbial communities from Yellowstone Lake, YNP, Wyoming, USA - YL17G06_20 | ecosystem: Environmental > Aquatic > Freshwater > Lake > Sediment | place: USA: Wyoming | collected...
GGCGACTTGCTAATCGTGCGCCGATGTCGCTCCGGCCCAAGTCACGGGAGTTCCCGCTTTCACCCGATGAAATGGTCGACGTACTAGGCAAGCAGCTCGGCGTGAAGTGAAGATGAGCACTCGGCGCGCCCCAGCGAAAATCTGGATAGAAGTTCTTAAGAAAATCACACCATTGCTCGCTGAATGCAATGTAAACGACGTGATCCTCTTCGGCTCTCAGGCTATGAGTGTCTACACGGAAAGAGCGCTCGCCAGCAAAGACATCAATTTGATAGCCCCAGCCATGTCAATCAACAGTCTCGAAAGATTGCGCAACGAACTTACACCGCTAGCTAATCAAAGACCAACTTATGACTACCAAGTCGGCGAATACCTCGGAAGGAAATACCCAGTCAGCCACATTTACCTCAAACACAATAGTGGATACCCGTTCGTCGTAGAATTCTTTGAGAACTTCCTCGGGCACGAATCGACGAGGCTTACTCCTTTCCTCACTTTCAAGGAGAAGTGGGGGCTGTGGCTTCAGGTTCCCTCGCCAGAGGCAATAATCGCAACCAGACTCGCATTCCGACCTCCTGAAAGGATAACGCCATTCAACGCGTCAAGAATGAATCGATTCATAAAGACGCTTGGGAGAGTTGACTGGTCGCAGGTGAACGCCTTCATCGACGCTTTCGAACTGAGAACTGTGATCGCACAGAACCTAGCAGCGCTCAGCTCAAAACGGATCTCAATCTCCGGCTCTTCCAAGATCATCCAAGCGAGACTAAACCAAAGCCCACATGCAAAGAAGATGCGTGAGTAACAAGCGAGCGATACTCCAGTCTTATTCGAGACAAGAGAGACAAGTTCATCCGTTCTGCTATCGTGCATTCTCGCTATCTCAGCATTCTTTTCATTGTTGACGCTTTCTCCTGATCCTCCTCGTCATCATCGTTGTAGTCATCGGCACCTTGTGCACTACTGCGTTATTATGGTGGGGCCGGCGGCGCTTGGAACGACGATTCTTGCGACCAATAGATTTCAAAAAGAGAATTGTCTGACCATAACTGGGCGAGCGTAAGCTCCCGACTTCTGGTCGTGGAGTATGCGAGCCCTTGCAGCTTAAATGTCTGGCACACACCGGATCTGCTAGGGCCGAATGAGACAATCCCGGAAGGGACAGTAGGCTCAGATGTGGTTGAGATGTCCGAAACCTCGAATAAGGCTCCCAACCGAAAATAGGCGGGGAAGGTTCGAGTAAGCAGAGGCATCGTGAATATGGCGGCTCGCTACGGCGGGTACGCTGTCAGGCCAATGGTTTGGCCTATGCTTCTACACTGGGATGGATGCGGGTGGAACCGCAACAACGGAATGCCCACCCTAGAGAGGATCGTGGTGGAAGCATGAATCCCCGCGACTTCAGTCGAGGAGAGAATCAAGCAAGCGCATGTTGCTCGTGCGAGGGTGGCGCCATGAAGTCAATGCAAGGTCTGCCTCACTTCATGATGCCGATTCTCCCCTCTTCCTCTGCGGAGATCAGGGGGGCCTGGTCATTCTCGTTCGAAGATGTTTGCCCGCGAACCATTGGATAGGGGAGCGGTAAGAGCTCTGACGATGAGTTGCGGGGTTCAATACGCGGCAGGAGATAGTCCTGAAGCGTAATTGCGGAGGACTTGCTTGGCAAGCGAAGATCGAGCATATTCATTCACGCCTTTCTTGGTCGTTGTTCTACTGGCGTTTGCGAGCCTTCAGGTTGTTGCCGATGCTGTCAGGCCAATGGTTTGGCCTATGCTTCTACACTGGGATGGATGCGGGTGGAACCGCAACAACGGAATGCCCACCCTAGAGAGGATCGTGGTGGAAGCATGAATCCCCGCGACTTCAGTCGAGGAGAGAATCAAAAGTGGCTAACTATCATACAAAATGCGTCAAAGCAGTAGGTACACTCCCTCGGTGTCACCGGCCGAGGGGGGGATGAGGGGGAGTAGTCCTATATATTCCGCGTATCCATGATCATGATGACGATAGGGCAATCGGGCCGAGTGCAAGACATGTCACTACTGAAGGAGAAATTAGTCGGGCCAGTTGAGAGTGCATCACACTATCTCATGGTATGCGTCTATAAGCTCCTTAGAGTCAAATCAGACAGGGAAGTATTGGTAGCTCTTCACAAAGACCTCGCTGCATGGGAAAAGCTAAGTGATGAAGCGCTAGAGAATTTCGAGAAGCGCTTTGACTAAGGGCGACATTTGGCTCGTGGATATACCTGAAACCGTGGGACATGAGCAGTATGGAACTAGACCAGCGATAGTCCTCGCCGAAATCACTCACTATTTGATCACGATCATTGTTCCAATAACCAAGAATGTGGGCATAGCGTCTGCTCCATTTACCATATCCGCGCAAGAAAGCTCCTGAATTTGTTCATGGAGATGAATTGCGTTCGAGGGGCACTTTCATTTGTCTCTCGGGTTTAAATGCGATCGCTTGAAGAGCGTATCATGTGGACGTGTAGCTCCATTTGATGCTGCAACGAACAATCCACGCGAAGCTAGTTCTGGACAGACAAGGCAAACGTGAAGCCATCGAACGTGAGTACCAGGCGTGGCAACGGGAACTCCGAGGAAGCAGCGAAGAGCTGTACTCAGCAACGAAACAGCAAGCGGAACGATTCAAGCGGCGAGTCAAGAAACAGAACCACCGTGGCCTCAAGACAAGAGAGTATCCATTGATCCTTCGGCATGACTGCGTGAAACTGCAGCGACAGAACGAATCGGTCTTTCACTGGTGGATTCGCATTCCAGCCTACCCGAAGAGCATCTGGGCACCGATTCAGCTACCATACAAGCAGGAACCGCTCCTGAAGCATGAGCTGCGAGAATGCAAGCTGCTCCACGGAGAAGACGGCGAATGGTACGTGAACATAACCGTTCAGAAACAGGCACGCTTGAAACGCAAGTATGCAACCGTTCTACCGATAGACATGGGTGTTCGTAAACTTGCCACAACCATTGAGGACGGCAAGCCGAACTTCTACGGCAAACAAGTACGGACAATACGAGGACACCACTACCGTCTCCGACGCTCCGTCGGGAAACCCAGCATCATCAAGAAGTGGAAGCATGCAGAACAAGTCTCCGTGAAGCATGAGGTTCATGCGATAACGCGGCGCATCGTTGAACACGCCAAACGCATGAATGCTCTCATAGTGGTAGGAGACTTGGAAGGCATACGAGGGCAGGATCGTGGAAGAAGATTCAACCGTCGCTTGTCAAGTCAACCGTTCTACCTGTTCAAGCAACTGCTAACGTACAAAGCGAACTGGGACGGCATACGCGTCCTGACGGTTTCGGAAGCGTACACGTCGCAGATGTGTCACCGCTGCGGTGTGAGAGGAGAGCGTGTCGCTGGAAGATTCTCATGCCCTACTTGCGGCTTGGTATGTGATGCAGATGTGAATGGCGCGTGGAATATTGCGAAACGGGCTCATGGGTTGCTTATCCATGAGACAGGGGGCCTATTGGCAGTCCCCAGAACTCTAGCCGTGTGTGAGCCATGAAGAGCCTCGAATGGCTAGAGAATCCCACGAATTCATTCGTGGGAGTGTCAATTAGCCATGATACGAGTTGCGTGCTGCTACAACTAGGGTTTTTTCGAAGGGTCAGGTTGTGATTCCTGAAGCTGTGAAGAAGGCGGCTGGTGTGCGTAAGGGAGACGACCTGCTTGTTGTTGCCATAGGGGACACGATAGTCATGAAGAAGCTATCTGCAATGAGTTACGACGAAGTGGCCAAACCTATCTGGCGCACCGTCAAGGCAATAGGGCTTTCAGGAGAAGAGCTCGACGAACTCATCGAAGAAGCGAAGACCCAAACTCGTTCTAGACACTAACGTCTGAGTTTCAACATTCTTAGCGAAAGGCCCGCTGTCTAGAGTCGTGCAAATGGCGGAGGGAGTCGTGCAAATGGCGGAGGACAAACTCGTTCAGCTCTTTGTCTCTCTTGAGAACCATCGCGAAAGCCATATATGCTAGAGCCTCTATGGCGGCTATAGAAGTGCCTTGGCGACCACGACCATCCAGGTGGAAGAGAAGACCAGGCAGCAGCTCTTCAGAATAGTGTCGGAACTTGAGAGAGAGAAAGGGAAGCGTGTCAGTTACGACGAGGCGATCATCGTACTCATTGAGCGTGCAAGAGGTCGGGACACTGCCAGGGTTCGTTTCCGCAGTCTCTACGGCACATTGGGTCCCGACTCGAGGGTTTGGGTCGAGTTGAGAGGCCTGAAAAGGAGCGAAAAGGCGAGACTTGAACGAATCGTCAAGGCTCCCCGATAGACTCTCGATAGATTCGGGAGTGATACTGGCATACTATCTTGGTGAGGAGATTGGCGCCGTCGCTCGGAGCGAGATCTTCGAATTGTCAAAGAAGGCCCTCTATCATAGCAGGCTCTGCATAGCCGAGCTCTTCTATGTCTTGTGTCGCAGGAGAGGTATCAAAGCTGCCAACGATTATACTCACGCATATCTTGATGCGGGGCATAGTGTCCTGAGCGATTCCGAGGAGATCGACATTGCCGCAGGAGCCTACAAGTGCGAGAGAGCTATCTCACTTGCGGACTGCTATGTCATCGCAACAGCAAAGTCTCAGACTGCCTCAGCTGTTTTCGCCCGTCACGAGAGGGACCTAGATGCGGAGATCAAGAAGAGACGTTTCGATGTGGAGGTCTTGTTTCTAGAAGATCTCAAGGTCCGGCAGGGGACCGAGTGATGTGGCGCGGAAGGAGCCGGATCCACAACCGCGAGCCGCACCTTTCAGGTCGAAGAACCAGTCCATCTCAGCGGAGAACGCGACATTTCGATTCCGCTTTGGTGACGAAATGGCAATAGAGGACCGTTCACGCCCTAAGACGTGGGACGAGAGGTGCGAGAATTGCATGCCAGCCATGTGCCGACAGGTCAACAGAACTTCTCGTAGCGATATGTCCGGCTCCGAGTGTTCGCCTTATATATGGTTGGGGAGGTGTTGTTCCTTTTATGGTACGCACACGAGGCATACGCGAGTGTGTGTACCTACGTTAGAAAATAGGTGAAAAAGAAAGTTGAATAAGAAATTTTTAGCAATAGCTATCACTGTACTAATGATTGCAGGACTACTTCCAGCACTAATCCCGGTTGCGAACGCGCAACAGCATGAGCTTCAGTTCCACTACTGCACAGCAGCGGACTTGACAACCCATTTTCCAGCTCCGTTCTGTGTCTTTCTGCATCCAGGCGTCAATGACACTTACAGGCACGGCTGGAGCCACACATTGGGCACTCTTTGGGGAAGCGATTACCCAGGATATACCGGTGTGCCTGGTACACCAGACAATAATGCTCAGACACGTGAAGTCTTCGACAAATACCTTGACTATGCGATACTCGCAAGTGCATCCGACAGCATAGGTGATGTCCAATTCGACTTCGACATCCCAATAACCACTCCCGTCACGAACGTAACAAACATCGACATCTTCGTTCCACCTGAGTTCACATTCACAGCCCCGACAAAGGTCGAATCTATCTGGACCGACATAACCCAAGACCAAGCCTACATCAGCGTTAGCACGAGGAGTGCTTACGATCCGATCGCGCCGGGCTGGACACGTGTCAGAATCGGCCAGGATAACGCTCTTGGCGGCAGATTGGTTGTCAGCACAGGAATATGGCACGTTCGCCTGTTCCACCTGAAAGCACCATCGACAGCAGGTCTATACCACTTCAAGATCTACGCCAGGGTCGTAGACGGTCCCCCTGCACTCATAGGCTATCACAGTATCGGAGAGTACAACTATCCGATCACAGTGATCAAGGGTGAACTCAACCCCGCATGGGTTGAAGTTACCGTTCGAACCCACGCGTTCGACTACATACCAGGTGTCTTGGGATACGCGTCAGGCAAAGTCGTTGCTGATGGAACAACCCCAGACGGACGCTCCGTCCAAGCATGGGGATTCTTCAGTGTTCACGACTTCATCGGCAACAGTGCAACAGCAGGCGCTATTGGAGCCATGTACAGACTCTATCTGTTCGGGCTTCCAGAAGGAACATACACAGTCACAGCTGAAGCTTCAGGCTTCAACCCGACAGTCACTGACAGATTCACCGTACTCGCAGGCCAATCCTACCACATATCGATCGTCGTGTTCAATTCGCCTTTCATAGCGGTGACACTATGGTCGAAACACGGCACAGGAGCCATACCATGGCACAACCTGTGGGAGAGGCCGTACGGAACAAACGACCCAGCAGCAGCTCCGAGCAATGTCGCTTTCAATGACGGATCCAACTTAGGGTTCGTGACGCCCGCTGTCAGAGACGTGACCTTGAACCTGTTTGACAAGGACAACAACCTGATCGCGTGGTGGGCATCCGATACCGTGCACGGCGCAACCCAAGCGGTCCCTTGGGCCGGTGGATACGCCAGTGGCGCGAACAAGGAGCTTGCTCCGCCCAACATGTTGCTCGGATATCACGATGACGCGAACGTGATCCCAGTCTACGGAACAGTCGGTGGAACACGACCACAAAGCACTAGCTACTATGCAGCGCTCAGGGACAACTGTGACCCAACATGGACTTGGGACACCGGTGTAATTGGAAACCCGAGAGGCTATTCATCCACCCACTGGGACGGACACGTCCCGTATACGTGGGCCGACTACGTTGCAGGCTGGGCTAACGGTCAGTACACTGTCGAGGCGTACATTACAGGCTACATAATGGATGAAGCAGACGCATACCAGCGCACCTTCGTACTCGCAGGCCTACAAATCAACCAGCAGATCGACCTTCGCAGAACCAACTGGATTGAGACAACAGTCCACATGCCAGTGAACGCCGCATTCACAGGACCACTAACTACGCTCGTTCTCACCGCCGAAGACGCAAACGGCAATGAGAGAGGCGCCGCATCCTTCTTCGTCACCCCAGCCATGGTCGTGAAGCCCGCTGGAAACGAAGTCATAGACGGAATGGACGCATCCGGCGGCACATACCATGGTGGTATAGTGATCGAAGGTTGGAACGCGATCTTTCCGAACTTCGGTCCATCCGGCACTGCCCGCAACGCGAAGTACAAGGACTATGGCCTTAACCCAACTGCCTCGACGCATTCGCCCGATGCGCCGGTAGAACTAGCAGGCAACCCGTACACGGTCAAACTGTACATGGCTGACATGGGAATCCCATCCCGGCGCGTCAACGGTACAGGATGGTACAATATCGTGGGCGGTCCCTGGCAAACAACCGTTGCTCTCTGCAACAGTCCACAGCCACTCAGCTTCAGCGTTACGAACGCCTCGCTCTGGATAAGCCTCAGGTCAACCGACTTTGAGATACCTGCTCACTCTCGCCCATGGACGTTCCCAGGCTCCGAGATATGGGTAGACTTCATCAACGACCAAGGCACGTCCCAAGCGATTCTCGACCCGACAATCTACGGCCTCATACAGGACGCAGGCACATGGAACGCCACAATGGGTTGGTACATACCTGGAACGAATAGACCAGCCTTTGACCCAGGATACGGTGTGAGCCCGTTCGACATCGACTACTATGACCTCCCAGGTCAGCACGAGCACGTTGGAGTCCACTACTACGGAGTCGACTGGTCTACGCCTGACGCTCCGATGTGGGGATGGTACTATCTGGAATCGGCGATGGATGGTGACGTGCGACCCACGAGTCTACCGGCAGGCCAGTACACATACCAGGCCTACACTCACGGCTACGTCCAGCGCAGGTCATTCCCAGTGTCAGTACCAGCAAGCGGCTGGGCAGACATTGAAGCAGACCTGATCCAAGGCGGACAGATACGCGTCATGTTTGACTTCTACCATGAGAACACCGGCGTGGCCTTCAATGGATACGTACGCGTTGAAGTCTTCAACGACAAAGACCAACTCGTAGGAGCATCCATCTACGGACAAGCCGAACCCAACCTATACACGCAAGCAGGCACCGGCGGAGCATACTTAGGTTACAACATACTGGCTAACAATAGGGGTCTGTTCGCCCCGAACGGGCCAGCACAGGCCGCAGACTTCGGCCAACCCAACGTACATGAAGCAGGTAACACGTTCCCGTCGAGCAGTATCTTTGCTAACGGGCAGCGCGCAGTCGTAAGCAGCGGATTCTACAGCAGCAAAGTCGCCAGACCGATCCCGGGCACAATCACCCCGGGCGCATTCAACACATGGGCCGGCTGGGACGGCTGGAGATTCATAGCTTGGCAGACGCAGAATGACCGCTACAACTACAGAGCTCGATCCGACTCGCTCACCATGCATGCAGGGGACTATCAGGCATTTGACGTCTATGGCTTCTACCTGTACTGGGGCGATGCAGCACGCACTTGGGGCGGCGGTTACCCAGTAACCAACGGCTTCCAAATGAGCGGCAGCTGGATCGACCCAACGAACGGCGGCAACTACTGGTTGGGCACAGACCAATGGGACTACGGAATGCCAGGTAGCGTCGACATACCCGGTTGGGCCGGCAGCGGAGGAGGCCTATACCACGTGAAGGTTTGGGCTTTCGATCCGTGGGGACCCAATAACCTGTTTGAGCATAGCGGATTCACAGACGACTGGCAAATGTACTCCATGGGCTGGCCTCTAGAGAACATCCAGCTGCCTTGGGGTGGAGCTGTCTCACTGTGGATCGACATGAACGCCATGGCAACCCTAAAGGGAACAGTCAGATGGTTCGACATGTTCGGCAACCTCAGACCGCTCCCGTGGGCCCAGATCAGCGCAACGAACCCAGACACAGTCGCATACGCTAGCGGTCTCGGAGCAGTCGCAGACGGAACGAGCGACCCGTCCGGATCGTACATCATGTGGCTCCCAGCGGGAACACACGACGTTAGCGTAAGCACCAGCGAAGCACCAGGAATCTGGAGCAGCTCTGCACCAACAAGCCAGGCATCATTCACGATCTCCGTGTCTGATGGCTGGACCAGCGACGTCGCTACGCAACTGTCCGGTAGTGGCACGCCAGTCCCAGAGGTACCAGCGTATCTGGTTCCGCTCGGATTGTTCGCCGCACTGGCAGCGTCCGCGTGGCTACTCCGCAAGAGAAACCTCAACGTACCCATATTGATGAAGTAAGGGATCGCACGTAGATCCCTTACCCTCCTTTTCTTTACCTAACTACGACGTAGCGGAGCAACTAGACCAGAAAGATACTCAGCGGTCGGAATGATTTATTGCGGCGACTATGCAATTGCGCCGCCACAGTGCCACACATGAAGCGGTTAATTGTCGCCATACTTCTGGCCACTAGCGTGCTTCTCCAGAGCACCTCATTCGCGGTGGGACAAACAACCATGACTCTGTATCCAAGTGCGGACAACTATGTAGACAGCAAATACCCTGAACGCGGACACTATGGAAAGACCTCGATCCTCTATGTGGGCAACAGCTACGATCATGCGCAGGACATCTGGGGATCCGAGCGAATATACATCCGGTTCAACCTTAACGAACTTCCGAAGCAGTACGTGATACTGCATGCGACGCTGATACTCTGGCAATTCTACGCGCCGAAAACGAACCAAACCTACGAAACCCACCGTGTCGTCGGAGACTGGAACGAAACCACACAGAACTGGAACACACAACCGGCATGGTCAACGGAGAAGACATCAGAGGCAATAGCCCCTGCAACAGAAGGCGTCGCGATTGAGTGGGACATCACCAAGGACGTGCAGGCATGGTATGGCGGGCAGGCACCAGATTACGGCACGATGATCAAGGTCCACAAAGAAGAACATGCAAAGGACGCGTCATCAGGATTCTGGTCAAGAGACTACACTTTTGATTCGCACGAGGAGTGGAAACCCAGACTCGTCGTGACGCTTGAGCCTATCCCAAGCGTCGCATACTCGGTAGTCGTAAGCATCGCAGGCCTAACGACGCCACAATCGACTACGATCTATGTTGATGGGCAGACATACGGCTCGGCGTCATCAAACAAGACGGAGACGATCCTGTTCCTGCAAGGCACTTCCCATAACATCACAGTCAGCAAGTATGTGGTTGAGTCGACTGGAGTCAGGTACACGTGCGGATCCAACGAAGCGCAGGTCTCGATGGCAGGATCTTACGTTTTCACCTACGTTATCGAGTATGAGGTGACTTTCCTCGTCGATCCACCTAACCTGTTTCAATCACCTAGTTCCGGATGGTACAAGTCCGGCGAAGAACTTGCACTTGGACGTACCGGTCCGGATGTGATAGACACTGCTCTGGGGGTTAGGCTTGTGTTCGACGGTTGGCAGCTTAACTCTCAGAGGCTGGCAAGCGAGCCTAAGACCCTGGTCGTCGACAGACCAATTACGCTCGAAGCACGCTACAGAACAGAATACTACCTCAACGTGACAAGCCCGATCGGAACGACAAAAGGCTCAGGATGGTACGCGAAGCACAGCACCGTGTCCTTCTCCGTCGACATGAGCACATATCCTGCTCCAAGTTACCTTGGCCTACTAGGCGTCAAGTATTCGTTTCTTCGATGGGTCGGTTCGAACAACTTCATGGGAACGCCCGAGTCGCCTCAAGGATCAGCTGAGCTCACGGAACCCACAACGGTCGAGGCTGTGTGGCAAGAAGACTGGTCATCAGCCTTCACCAACACATTCCTGATATTCATCGTCTTGGCTGCTTGCGTCATTGTTGTAGTGAGGAGACGGCGCGGCAGCAAACGGTAGTGGATCAAGCAGCAGGGCCATTCAATTCAAGAAGAACACATTTGAACCGGCTAGCGTCCGTAGGATTGAAACCAGAAAAAGCAGGGAGATTCGACGGCCAGTTCGCGCAAAACATGTACGGCGAAGTTCGAATAGGTGCATGTGATGTTCGTGAGACGAACTGAAACAGGGTGAGCAAGTGTCAGAGCTTGAAGTCACCGTCACCGTACCAGTAGATCGGTGGCAAGGTGGCAGTCATGCCGTGCCCAGACATTAAGTACCTGTAAAGCTGGTTCAATGCATCTTTGACGGAAGCACCGCGTGACATGTACTTCAGAACCTGCGTCGAAAGGGCATCCAGCCTGCCCCAGGCAAGGCCATAGATGTCCTCAAAGTAGCCGATGAAGGCCGATGCCCCGGCTTTGATGAACGCCGACGCCAATTCCGCCGAGGCGCCACTAATCACGTACACAAAGCCATGAAGGCTGCCCGCTGGATAGTTGTTCATGAGAAAGAGCAAGCTGAAACCCGTGCATTCTTGTACGTCTACCTCGTGACTCGAGATCTCATGAGCGTAAGTGCTGCGCGTCTTTGAAGTAGCGGGGTCCCCTGCGCAGAAATAGTTCAATCCTTCGCCAGTGAAATAGTCAGTTCGCAGAATGACGACATCATATTTCGCCAGCCCAGTTTCTAGGAATGCGATGCTGACATCCTCGTTGATCAGAACGTCAACTTTGTAGCCTGCGTTCTCAAGCATGGAGACGTACCAGTCCTGGTGCCAAGTTGGCATCGTTCGCTCCAAGGGTGACATGAAGGCTGCCAGTCTGCTCGTCCCGGTGAAGAAGGGCGCGGCGGCTACGTTCGTGATCCCGGCTGTGACGGTGAGGATGCACAGTGTTAGGAGAAGTATTCTCTTCAGAGTCGATTCACGTCCTTGGGTGTTCCGTGGCATTGTGGGGTGTTGCGTGGGGATAAGTCGGCCTACACATTTCGAACTCAATGAGTAGCCGGCTTTCACGGGCTGTTACGCATGAACCTCTGCATGGCGGGTCTGGCATTAACACGGTCGTTTCAACCTTGGCTGCCAGAACAATGAGGGCTTCTGCGTGCAGGTGTTAACCAAAATCAGAGTTGACTACTCAAGCGAATCAGACTCGCACGGAAGGAGAACACCCTTACATTCGAATAATCGACACGCCTAAGTCAATCTAGTCTAGGATTGGGCGCACTTGGGGCGCGGGTAGGGCTTGTGGTCAGGACTGGCGTTGCCAACATGCAAGCAGGTATGCACGATGCTCCTTCTTGCGCTGGCGACAACAACCGCGCCAGCACCGCTTGCATGGACCTACACAACCGGCAACTACTCATGGGCAGTGGCGGTCTCAAGTGACGGGCGCTACGCCATAGTCGGCAGTGACGACATGCACGTGTACTTCTTCGACGTGAAGTCGACGCGTGACACGCCTCTGTGGTCGTACGGCGCGACGGGATACGTAAGATACGTGGCCATCTCTGCAAATGGAACGTACGCGGCCGCAAGCGACACCAATGGCGGTATCTTCTTCTTCCACTGGTCGCAGCAGGGTGCAACTCCGGTCTGGCGGTACCGGTCTGATTCTGCGATCGAGGTGCTCGCCATGAGCAGGGATGGTGACTACTTGGTTGCCGGGGATCGACAGGGTGCGATCTACCTCTTCAGGACAGAACTGACAGACCCCTTGGTCTGGAAGTACGTGATCCCAGGGGGGATCACTGCAATCTCGCTCTCGACGTCAGGATCCTTAGCAGTCACGGGAACTCAAGGTGGCGTGTACTTTTTCGGAAGCGTATTATCGCTGTCCAGCTACGCTTGGGTTTTTGGGGAATACATGAGCTTTCCACAAGTCGCGATGAGCGACGATGCGGGATACGTCATTGTGGGAGCGAGCGACGGGTACATGTACCTAGTCAATGCTTCAGGCCGATTGATGGACAAACAGAGAGTCGGCGGTGGGGTGTCAGCTCTCTCAATGTCATCGACGACACACCTGATGGTGGCTGGAAGCACTAGTGGCAATCTGTCGCTCTATTCGATCGGGACGGGGCTTGATAGGCTAGACTCCTTTGACACGGGAAGACCGGTCTTTTCGGTAGCCATATCCGAGAGCGGCCAGAGAATCGCGGTCGCTGATCTCGACGGTGCTATCTTGATGTTCGGTCAATCATTCGCGAGTCTCATGTGGACGTTCGGTGCAGGGGCGATAGTGCACTTGCTCTCCATGTCGAAAGATGGGCAGGTCATGGCTGCAGTGAGCGACACGGGTGGCGTCTACCTGTTCGACGAGACTCTCATGTCGCCTAATCAGTTGCCTGAGGTTGGCATGTTCATGCCAGTTGTGGCAATCGTCGCGGTGGCCTTTTTCACGGTTGTGGGATATTTCATGTGGCGCAGAAGATGCCGCGGAACACGGGAAGAGAAGACTTATCGGTCTCGGTGAAAACGTAGAATACTGGTCTGCAATGAAGCGAATCGCAGCCGTTCTTCTCTTGGTCCTAGGCTTGGCAGCGTTTTCCCTGATGGTCACGCCTTCACATGCGTCGATGTCTATGATCCGGGGTACTGTGTACTGGTATGATATGTACGGAAACCTTCACCCGCTTCCGTGGGCACAAGTCGTCGCTGAAGGTGACTCGGGAGAATCCACAGTTGTCTCTACGACTACTGACGGTACCTACATGATGTGGGTGGCGCCAGGATCGTACAATCTGACCGTCTCCGTTGAGCCTGGGTATACTCCCGTGAGCAAGGCGGTCACGGTTTCGGAGGGAGGAGCAGTCACGCAGGACTTCGAGCTTCAACCCTCTGGCAAACCGATCCCGGAGTATCCGTCAGTGGCCCAGCCAGTCATGCTGTTGATCGCCGCACTTGCGGCCGCAGTTCTACTCCGTCGGCCTCGCAATGTTCGCTCGCATGTTGATTGAGGAACACCTGCTCGGCTTTGCGAACGCCATGCAACCTCAGTAGTACTTGTGCCAGTTCAGCATCGCAGGGTCAAGTCTATGATTGGGCACCCGGTAACGAAACAAATTCCATTCGGCCTTTTGACGTGATCTTGAAGCCAACCCAGTCCCGTTCGTGTTCCAAGCCGCGCGCTTTCTTAACGAGCAAGCGTCCTCTGATCCTGCCTCTGCCGGACACCTTCTCGATCTGTATCACGCAGTCGGATGCTTCCTCGAGTCTGCTCAGCAGTTCGTGCTCGATCGTAGCGGTGGTCGCATATACGAAAGTTCCGCCGGACTTTGTAGTGCGCGCTCCATAGTACTGGACGAATTCGAGACCGCGTGCTGGGCCGCCGGATTCCATGATAGGTGTGAGTGAATCGATGAAGACGTCGGCTGTGCCTGCAAGCTCTTCAATGCAAGTCGTTATCTGGATTCCGAGTGCGGTCAGATCCCTGGGCGATGACACAGTATGCATCTCGGATGAACGTGTTCCCGTCTCCCCAGAGTAGGCGTCGATGAATCTCAACTTGCTCTCATGCTCGTTGTCACGGACGTTAACGCCGATCCTCGTCAGCTGGTCCCGGATCTTTGATGGGAGTTCCGAGTTCGATACGTAGACGCAACGTCTACCAAGCTGGAGCGAATCGGCTAGGATGTTCATCATAAGCAAGCTTTTGCCGCTTCCAGACGCGCCGACGACCATCATGACAGCGCGCTCTGGGATGGTTCCTCCGAGCAGCTCAGCTACTTGTTTGTAGCTTCGCGTTCGCGTCCTGCGACGTCTCACTGCCCACGCCCCAAAGATGGCAACAATTGCGACGCCGGCGATGGCTAGCAACGTACTCGTCGGTATCTCCGACAGAATGGGCAGCTCCAATGCAGTTGCGCTTTGGTCGGTCGAATGAGTCACATTCGCGAAGTGCCTCACTCCGATGAGGGAGGCCACCCTAACCTCGTAGCTTCCCAGCGGAACGGATGCAAAGTGCGCCATCCCATTCTGGTCGCTGCTGCCTGAAGCGATTGAGGTTCCATTCAGGTACAAGCTCACCTCAGCCCCAGGAACTGGAATTCTCAATAGCTGAAGTCTCACGGCAACATTCCAATCATACAGGGGGGCTTCAAGTTGCAGTGTCGAGTTGGATTGCACGCTGATGACCCGTGAGAGGATTACTAAGCCGTTCTTCTTCGCTCGCAGGCTAATCGGACCCGCGTCGACGCTTGAGGGCACTCGAGAAACTGCCATCCCCGTTGAGTCGGTTTGGGCCTCGCCAATCAGTTGGTCACCTGCGAAGAGCGAAATATTGACACCGGGGAGTGGTTCCCTTTTGGAGTCAAGCAACAAAATGATGAGAGTGTGGAAGGTAGTGACCGTGATGTGCGTTGACATCGTGAAGACCCTCTGTGCTACGTCGCCAACACCGACGGTGAAGTTGAAGTGCCCAGACGGAATCACTATCGGAAGGGCGTACTCGAGACGGAACGGTGTCTCCGTCTGAGATGTCAAATTCATCGGCACATTTTTCAGAACTGGGAACCCAGATGAGTTTGTGACCGTGAGTAATGCAGTCCGTACGTTAACTCCACGGAAAGGATCCTCTATAGATACTCTCGCGATGAGCCCGGCCATCTTCGTGTCGTTTTCGGGAAAAATCGTGGAGGCCCTTCCGGCGGCATCAGTAACCTTCAGCCTCACTATCGGTGTCGTCTCGACATCAAGCACAACCCGTGTGGAAGTGAAGGGGTTATCCCAAAGCAGCATCACCGGGACTCCTGCGTTTGGTGAGAACCGAATCTCCAACTTGAGAGCTGAACCTGAGGAGATCCTGTAGTCTGCCGGTCCAAGGCCGAATATGATAAGATATGGAATGGAAGGCACAACGATGTTTACGGATGCGGATCTGATTTCGGTCAAAGATCCGTTGGCCCTAGCTTCTGATATCGCAGCTCGAACTTCTCCTCGAACACTCTCTTGCGACCTAAGCCAGACGTACACGTCGACTCCACCCAGCAGATGCAAGGGGGCCGAAAGTGAAGGAACGAGTGTGAAATCCAGTCCTCTACGCAGATCGTCGTTGTGTTGCGTGGTGGTGTTGCCGAGTAGGCTGAGCACCCTACCTTGCACGGACACTGCTGAGGGATCTGTGTGAGCGTACAGAGTGATTTCGATAGTTGCAGCGTCTGCGCTTGCGAGAGGGAGCTGAGGCTGCCATATCGCCAAAGCAACAATCAACACTAGAAGGACAGCCTTGGAACGCATGCTCCGATCCGCCGCTAATATTGACATGGCCTATCCACATATAACGCTAGCATTGTCAACATATGGTGTGCCGACTCAAATTCTTATTACAAGCGAAGCAGCTACCGTCCACTGTCGCTGCGGATAGCAATGGAGCGCGCTTCATCCGGAGTCAAGGGATTGGACGACATCCTCGAGGGAGGGTTCCCCAAGGCAAGGACGATCCTCATCGTGGGAAGCCCAGGATCAGGCAAGACGATTCTCGCGATCCAGTTCCTACGGGCCGGGGCCTTGAAGGGTGAACGTTCGATCTACGTCACATTCGACGAGAGACCAGAGCAGGTCAAGGAGAACATGTCTGCTTTCAGCTGGGACTTAGACCGGTTGGAGGCGGAAGGCAAAATCATGTTCGTCGACGCGACTCCGTTTAGAAGGATGAAGACGGCCGCGACGAGCGGGCCCGAAGGACGAGCAGGCTTGCTCACTGTGGATGCCTTACCTGAGATCACGTTGCGTGCGCTCGTTGAGAACGTTAGGCGTCTCGCCGAAGAGGAAGACGTGACGAGACTCGTCATCGATCCGATCACTTCTCTTTCGGTTCGGTATCAGTCGCCAGTAAAAAGAAGGCGGGCGATGCTGATGCTCTTCGATGCTCTCTCATCCACCGGTGCGACATGCCTCGTCAATAGCGAATTGAGAACTTCCATGCTGACTCGAAAGTTCCAGCTTGAGGAGTATCTGTCGCAGGGCGTCGTGCTCATGCGCACAGGCATCCACGAAGGCAATGTCGTAAGGGCAGTCCAAGTGGAGAAGATGAGAGGCATCGCGCATGATACCCAGCTGCGGCCGTATCTGATTGGTCAGAACGGGATCGAAGTCTTCGCGA
>Ga0315279_10005289_pt1 | contig 16811 bp, 15 predicted proteins | sample YL17G06_20_MG_FD_203694 | JGI IMG/M metagenome (GOLD analysis project Ga0315279, IMG submission 203694) | Sediment microbial communities from Yellowstone Lake, YNP, Wyoming, USA - YL17G06_20 | ecosystem: Environmental > Aquatic > Freshwater > Lake > Sediment | place: USA: Wyoming | collected...
TTCGAACCCGGCCTTCGGCACCAGTGCCGAGTGGTGTAGTGGTAGCACACAGGACTTTGGATCCTATGGCCCGGGTTCGAGTCCCGGCTCGGCAGCCAGCTTTGATTTCCGCTACCCCCACCCAGAACAGGGTCTAGCATAACATCAAGCTGTCAGTGCGCTGGGTCAACGGAATCCTTAACTTCCAAGCAGGTTGTCGCGGGTTCGGGTCCCGTCTCCCGCTCCAGCTTCAAATTCAGGGGATTTCGGAGCAGGATCTCTTCGATTTCTAACGAGTCAGGTTGTTGCCACTTCCCCAGGTCTTCTGCCAAGTTAAGTTGTCACCACTCAGGCTTTCGACCGGCGACATTATAACAAACAGGGGCTTTTTCTGCAATTTCTGTGATGTGGGTGTGATATGTCAGTTAGCTGGGTGTGATATACGAATCTGATAGTGCTCCAATAGGGGATGCGGCCCTCCATAGCTATCTTACCTCAGTTTGCCATACCTCTTGGCTGCTGCTATGGCACTCTCGAAGTTTACCTGCGGGGTCAGGTAATCGACAGCAGCGATCCCCAAAGCGAACTTGGGATATGACTTACCATATTCACATAGCTCTCTTAGCTTATCTTCGATGACCGGTATTGGCCCATCTAATAAAACCTTGTCCAGAAGAGCACAACTACAATAAAGGTCATGTTCCCGTGAAAAATCAACCACTTTTCGGTAGTCCATGTCGGCACAGAACCACCCACGACAACTGCCTGGTCCCACTGCTTTCCTTTCATACATTGCGGGCAGCCAGGAGAGGGCTTTTTCGAAGGTCAGTCCATACCAAAGGGGTACTTGACGACCCAGGACCTGGCCAATCTTAGCATAATATTCTAGCACCCACTCATTGCCCTCTACAGGTATAACCCCTGGATAGGAACACATCATAATGCAATCTGCACCCATATCAATCATTGCCTGCCCCAGCCTAATCACCCATTTGGTAGCCAAATCCAGGGTACGCCGGCATAGATCTGCATCCTTGCGAGCAGCTATCATGAATCTGGGCCAGCCAACCATAGACTCCATCACCGTCCCTATCGGGTCGTGAATAGAGACCCACAGAGGCATAACCTTGTCGACGCCATACTTGGTAAAGGCCTGCTTCATTTCACGACAAGCCCAAAGATACCCGGGATACAAGCCAGCCTGATAAGGATCAGGAATTCCTATGCCTTCCAGGTCTGTCACAGACTTTATCGGGGCGTCTCCAATCATGCGTGGATTGCCATATTCCATCATCTGTGCCCTGCCACCCCAGAATTCGTGAGTATAGCTGATCGGATATAGGGTAGGAAAGTCCAGGGCAAAGCGAGCCACCGTAGCCAGGTGTGCTTTAACCAGCAGTTTGGGATACCGGCAAACATCAATGGGCTTCAGGGCATCGGCAGCCGAATCCAAGGTCTGCACCGCATACAAATTGAAATACAAAGCCTCGATTAATAGGCGGTCCTTTTCGCGGCCTGCCATAGTGGCCTCGAATCGCTCACTGGGAGTCATTTCTTCATCAGCTATATTCTTCAGTATCTTCTGGCAGTAGCGCTCAAGCTCCAGTTCCTCTTCATGAGACCATTCGAAGTCCAATTGCGCTAGAGGGGTACCATACCAGTTTGGGGCGCCCTCCAGCCTAATCTCTTTATCCATATGGCTAACTCTTTCTCTTTATCTTGTGTCGATGGATTAGTTTTTGCAAGTGTTTATGAAATACAGTTCCCTGCAACCTTAGACTCTATTAACCTACCATAGCAGACATTGCCAGCGGAATTTGAAGCAAGTCTTCCTTACTGCTCACGTGTACAGTGATTTCCGCTGGATAGAGGCGTTCTAGCCCCTCTGTATTCACCTGTATCAAAAGGTATCTCATCCCAGCTTCATAAAGACTATAAGCAAGTTCCCTGGTGTGCTTCATAACATGATCTTGACTTAGACCAAAAGCTTCACTAGGATTTCCATCTGTGATGAGTACAGCTATAGAGGCTTCGGCACCCTGATATACGGTAGATAGGAATTGCAGAGCTACACACATAGGAGTTAAGCCAAGCAGGGGAGATTCATGAGAATAGCTCCCAGTAGGGCCCTGTGGAACATATCCTTCCTTGAGCGGAATAATTACATTTTCACCGAAGTAGCCGGTAAAGCCGTAGAGATCGACCTCGCTTCCTCCTGCACTGCCAGCAATTAGATTAGCAGCTTGGAATGCTAAGTAGCCAGCCTGTTCATCGGACCAGAATCCGTCCATTGAGGCGGAAAGGTCGACAAGCACAACAACTTTACCCGCAGAAACTATGCGTTTGTTGAATACTTTTGTTTTGCCGTAGTTGAGAGCCCAAACGTTATACCTTGGCGCTCCCTGAATAGCAGTCCTATACAGAGGCTTGCTTCCGACCCACTGGTTCAAGATATAACTACAGTAGTCCATACCTTTGAAGGGAATCATCTCAGGATTACATATCCTGTATTGATGGTGCCCCTTGCCTTTTAATCCCTCTTTCTCCTCATCAATTGAGTTTACTATTGTTTCAGCAGAGTCCTGTGCCACCTTTGGTATTTCTGCCTCAACTGGCTGCACCGGTGTACCTGGCTCCGGCTGAGATTCCAACAATGGCTCGGATGTACTCTCTCCCGCTTCATGAGCCATTGCTATTGCAGTCTCCAATGCCTTAACTGGAGATGAACTTTTGATAGCCGCTTCTATGTTCTTTCCGTACTTCTCCAATATCGGAAATCTCCCAGACAAAGGCTTGCCATAGAGCATCCCTAGCAGCTCTTGTGTTAGCATGTCGCTACTTGCGGAAATATACTTCATATGTTTCGCAGAAGCGGCAACCATGTCTCGGTCATACCAGCTGGATGTAATTCTGTCTATCCTGTTATGCTCTAAGACTGCAAACAGGTCGCCTGCCAGAGAGCCTGCTTGGTCGCTTACATCCCTATGGTTAATAGGACTGTGCATGAGGCTTCCCAAAGCGTGTATTTCACACTCCTCCATATGCAGGGAAGCACTCCCCAGCCCAATATGCCAATGCGTTTTTTCCTGCACAACATCAGCATATGTATCCTTGTCGCAGTAGACATCAGCAGGCTTGCCTGTAATGACTTCTGCTGCCGAAGCTATATCTTCCAGTCTACTGCTACTTCTAGGCACAACTTCGTTCCTTTCTCGTAATCACTGTAATTTTACTCAGACATTGTCAGGCTAAGACTTGCCAAAGTGCAGCCTTGCTATCTCTTTAATACCTTTGATGTGGTCAGGATATTTTGCCGAGAGGCACAGCTCTACAGACCTCTCTATAGGCAAGCCTTTCTTTATATTACTCATTAGTAATACTAAATCCCGTGTAGGCATTGTAACCTTGCCGCCGCTTCTGCACTCCCTAACGAACTTCATAATCCTATCTGCCATTTCGGCACCAAGCTCTGTAACAGCAAGTGCCGTCTCATCGGCCACAGGTTCGTCTAGAATAAACACCGCAGCGAATCTATTCAACATAGAAGGATCAAGCCTCTGAGTATAATAACCAGCGCCTTGCGGATTAGCAGTAGCTATCATGCAGAAGTTCTCATGAACAGGTACTTCGAACCCACCTTCAGGCACCGACCAACTCCTATTGCTTGTGTCCAACAGACCGTAAAGCCTTGACACTGCTTCCTGCGGTGCCCTGGTCAACTCTTCCGCTAGCACTATCTTGCCCATCCTAGCTGCATCAGTGATAATGCCGTCTTGCCAGGTGATGCTGACTCCACCTTTGGTAGGAATGGGTCTCCACATGCCGACAAGTACAGACATATCCATGCCAGGATGTGAGTTGAATTGGCTGAACCCAACTCCGAGTTCCTTAGCTACGTATCTTGCTATGAACGACTTGCCCCATCCTGTATGGCCGAGGAATAATATAGGGCGAGGATATACCTGCTTCATCTCTGCAATGATTTGCCTACCGAGATTATTGAAAAACGCACCATATTTCCCTTCCTCCTCCAGCTTCTTTATTGCCTTCTCAAGCATATTCCGCGTCCCTCTCCTAATTTCGTTGCCGTCGAAGTCTCTAAGGATATGCTCGCCAGTGGATATGTCTTTCCAGATAACACATCTCGAATTGACCTTGATGACCTTTTTCCCATTTTCCTCGGCTCCAACTTTGGGGACAGCAAACCGAATGCTCAATTGCCCCCTCCCTTCTATTCTTCTATTGACTGTTTAAGGCTCTTTATATCCCCTGACGTCAATCCGCCGGTTGTAGATATGTGCAGGAGGGTTGGTCCATAGGTACCTCTTGCTTAAGAAGCTCCTCAGCTCGATACGAGCTGCGAACAAGTGGTGCCGAAGCTATTCCTCGAAATCCCATCTCCTTTCCCTTGGCAGCTATATTCTCGAATTCCTCAGGCGTGATAAATCTCGCCACTGGGAGATGGTTTTCTGAAGGAGATAAATATTGACCTAAAGTAAGGAGATCGCACTCAACATTGCGAAGGTCTTCCATCACCCCGATAAGTTCCTCTTCCGTTTCTCCCAGCCCCAGCATCATCCCTGATTTAGTAAGGATATCCCTGTCTAACTCTTTCACCACCTTCAATATGTCAAGAGAGCGGTGATAATTTGCCTTCGGTCGGACTTTTTTGTACAGGCGAGGTACTGTTTCCAGGTTATGATTAAAGATGTCAGGTTTTACATTCACTATAACCTTTATTGCCTCTTCCGAGCCTCCAAAATCAGGCACCAGCACTTCGACAGTGGCGCTTTTGTCGATTTCGCGTATGGCAGCAATTGTTTGGGCAAAGTGATTTGCCCCCCCATCGGGCAAGTCATCCCTGGTCACAGATGTAACAACTACGTGGCTTAAACCCAGCTCCTTTGCTGCCCGAGCAATCCTGGCTGGTTCGGTTGAGTCCAGAGGGCCTGGGATTCCACTGGCGACGGCACAAAATCGGCAATTCCTGGTGCAGATGTTACCCATGATCATGAAGGTAGCTGTCCCTTTGGAGAAACACTCACCTAAATTGGGGCACCGGGCACTTTGGCACACTGTGTGAAGCTTTAATCTGGATAAAGTTCTGCTAACTTCCAGTAGGTGCCTACCTTGAGGAGGCGATCTAAGGAACCAATGAGGCAGCCTCTGGGATGGCACTTTGCGCTCGCTCACTATTATCTCTTCCATAATAGTTCCATAGTAAAGTACTATATTTCTCTCTAGCTAATTTCTGACTCAGATCATGCTCTTCGGGTGTTAAAGTTTCTTCATGCAGTTCTATTCCCAGACCTTTTTGAAATCCCGTAAAAAGAGCATTCTTTAACTCTTGCCAGCCAATCTGACTTCCCAAAATTTCGCTTATGCTAGTGGCTTTTTTACTAAAAGCAGTTGATACTTTAACCCGGCCGCTTTCAGCAGGGAATCTGAGGAGAGAAAGGTATAGCTGGGCATCAAGACTGATAGGAAGCGAACCATGTTGCAGCAGAGTATCGCCTTTTCTAAATTGGGCGCTACCAGCAATTTTACGACCCTCGAAAGTAAGGTCTGCTAAACCAGCGCTGCTAAAACAGGCAGCCGAGGATAACCATTTCTCGGACGGTACTAAACAAACCTCAAGACCAAGGATTCCATAGGCAGCTATTAAGCCTTCATTGAGAAGCTTATAGGAGTGAGCGGTAGATTTAGGAAGACCATATCGCTCTGAAGCCACCACGCTGTAAGTCAACTCATCGTGATGAAATACAGATCGACCTCCAGTTATCCGACGAACTATATCTATCCCCATCTGGGAACATCTTTGCTGAAGTACATCTTCCTCCAGACTTTGAAAATACCCAATTGACAAGGCAGGGGGGCTCCATCTATATACCCTCAGGGTGGGAGGAACAAAGTCCTTGAGGTGAGCATCCAACATAGCCTCATCAACGGCCATGTTTAGAAAACCGTTGCTAATTCCGGTATCTATAAATCGCCAGCTTTTCCCCAACACTTCTTTTATCCCGGAAGAAATTTACAAACCTATAATACCATGAGACTGTTGAAAAAGTCTTTTGTTGGCGATTTTTTGTAGCATGTTTTATCCCTTTTCTCTTAAAATAGCTTCGCCGAATCATTCAAGTATATCTTTTATCGGCATATTTGCCATATTTTTAAACTTTCTCAGCGCTCTCACTTAGATAAATGAATAGCTCTTCCATGGGCACTATGTGCTGCCTCCATAATGCTTTCAGCAAGAGTGGGATGAGGATGAATAGTAGCACCTATCTGCTCAGCGGTTATCCCCCACCGAATGGCCAGCGCTACTTCGGAAATTAGTTCTGTGGCATGAGGCCCCATAATCTGTGCCCCCAGAACCTGGTCAGTTTCCTGGTCGACGATTATGTTAACAAAACCATCTTCCTCACCAAGAATTACTGCCTTGCTGCCGGCACCAAAGGGGAATCGCCCAACTTTAACCCTCTTGCCAATTTCCTGAGCTTTGTCTGCGGTTAGCCCCACGCTAGCTATCTCCGGCATAGTGTAGATACAACTAGGAACTGCGGAGTAGTCCATCCTGGAGTCAGCGCCCATAGCATTCTCTGCCGCCACAATCCCTTCAGCAGAGGCAACATGGGCGAGGAGTATCCCCCCGATAACATCGCCAATAGCATATATCCCCTTAACACTACTCTCCATCCTCTCATTCACTAGGATATTACCCTTCGCACCCACGGTAACTCCCACTTTTTCCAAACCAAGCCCTTTGGAGTTAGGCTGCCTTCCTATTGAAACCAATATCTTCTCAGCGGTGAGCTCTTCACCGTTGTCAAGCCTTGCAGTAATGCTATTTGATCCATAATTGGTAATTCCTTCCATCCTAGTTCCGGTAAAAATATTTATGCCCTGCTCCTCTAGGATATATTGCATTTGGTTAGCAATCAGTTTGTCTTCAGTGGGTAGTATCTGTTCCATCATCTCTACCATAGTAACCTGTGTTCCCAGAGCACTGAAGACAGTGGCGAATTCTACGCCGATAACACCAGCCCCCAGGATGAGAAGGGTTTTAGGTACCTCCGTAAGCTCCAACACCTCGTTACTAGTTAAAACAGCCGGATGACCGAAGTCGAAGATTTCGGGTAAGACAGGCTCAGAGCCAGTAGCAATAATGATTCTGTCAGCTACAATATCTTCCGTCCGCTGGTTAGTCTGCACGCTAGTTCTATGTGGATCGAGCAGGGTTGCATTACCGATAATAAACTCTATTCTGTTTGCCTTCAGAAGCTGGTGAATGCTCTTTTGAAGTTGACCTATAATTCTCTGTTTGCGCCCCATAATTTTGGGGAAATCGGGCTTTGCCTCTTTGACCGCGATACCAAAATCACCGGCTTTCCTCACCATTAAAAGCGCCTCGACAGACCTCAGAAGAGATTTGGTGGGGATACAACCTCGATTAAGGCAGGTTCCACCGACCTTATCCTTCTCTATCAAGATAACATCCGCGCCTAATTGAGCTGCCCGGATAGACGCCACATATCCTCCCGGCCCAGAGCCAATGACTACGACCTTCATTTTTCCCATAATCCTATCTCCATCCAATGCTTATGATCGGTCATGCGACGGCGCTGTGCCAAAAGACTCGGCTGAGGGAAACCGTAGGGACAGGGCAAACATGTGAGGGTAGCGCGGGTAGTTAGTCAATTCGACATAGTTTACTTTGCGTGCGATGTCTCCTGCCAACTCACGCTGCTTTTTGGAAATGAGGGCTAATCTAGCACCTACCCCAGCAGCATTGCCTACCTGCATAAATCGCTCCATAGGCAGTGGAGGAAACATGCCAATCCGGATAGCACTCGCCACATCTATGTAGCTACCAAAAGCACCGGCGATAATCACCTCATCTATTTCTTCCCAATTGATGTTTGCCTCACCTAAAAGAATGCTCATCCCGGTGAATATGGCCCCTTTGGCCAGTTGTATCTCGCTGATGTCCTTCTCAGTCAGGGTAATGTCTTTACCACTACCGCTTTTCCCCTTTGGCACCAAGATGAATTCCCGACCATTTTTATCACTACGCACATGAGAATAGGCCTGCATCTTGCCCATTTGATCGATAATGCCTGCTTCCCGCAATTGGGCTATAGCATCAAGGACACCTGAACCACATAAGCCAACCGGAGAATCGTCGTTGATGGTCTTGAATTCCACTAATGAACCAGTTATCTTGATTTTCTCAATAGCTCCTCCAGTGGCCCGCATTCCGTCCTTGATATGAGCCCCTTCGAAGGCAGGACCCGAGGCGCAGGAACACGACCATAGACTATCATGAGCAGCCAGGGTGATCTCAGTATTTGTGCCTACATCCAGGCAAAGCACCGTTTTCTCAGTATCGTAAAGACCTGTGGCCAGCAGCACAGCTACATGGTCGGCTCCCACAAAGCCAGCGATGTTTGGTAGAAGATGAATATAAGCGCCAGGAGCGATAGCCAAGCCCAAATCTCTGGCTTTTATATCGACCGAACTGCTGACAGCCGGTACATATGGTGCCAGTGCCAATTGCTTAACGGGCAAGCCAAGAAAGAGATGATGCATAGCCGTATTACCAACGATCACTGCCTCTACGATATTATCGCTGGCACAGCCTGCCTCGCCGCATAATTTGTTGACCAACTGGTTGAGATCTTGAGTCACTGTCTGTCTGAGTATCTCCCCCCCGTTTTTGTTTTCCATGACGTAGGTAATACGACTCATTACGTCTTCACCATAGGTGATCTCGCTGTTCATTACTCCTTTGGCCACCAAGACCTCTCCTGTTTCCAGGTCGTTTAAGTAGGCGGCAATCTTGGTCGTGCCTATATCAACAGCTAGGCCGAGCAATCTTTCCCCCAAACTACCTGCCATCACCACTTCCTTGCCTCGCAAACCTAGCTTTACCTTCAATTCATTTGCTCGTAAGAGGCCGGGCAATTGGCGTTGTACAGGGAAGTCGATATGGATATGCTTTAATCTATAATTTTCGGCTAGATGATCGAGAAGCCTGACTTGATCTGATCTGATGTCTGTCATGCTGGGAGGAGACAAAGTCACATTGCAGGCCTTTACAATGGGATCAACGATTACCTTCCTGTCTTTCCCAATTAGCTGTAACCGCTGAGAAACAACGAGGCTTTCTGAAGGGATCTCGACCTTGATGGCTTCGTAAGCTTTGGTCAAACAGGCCAGGCGGTATCCCCTAGCGATTTCTTCCGGGCGGAGCTTCTCCTTCTCCTTTTCAGTCAATGGTGATACTTTACCCGAGAGGACACGTATTCTACATTTGCCGCAGGTTCCTTTGCCGCCGCAAGAGGAGCTTATGCCTACTCCAGCATCACGGGCTACCTCGAAGATGCTAGCTCCATCTCGATAGGGAACGCGCCTGCCAATAGGTTCAAAATCGATCCTGAAATTCATAGAAGTAAGCCTTACGCTCAGAAGATTTTGTATAGGGGGTGCGTTTGGGGGGCGCGGATGCCGATGGTCTGCCCACCATAAGCCAGCATAGCATCCATAGCTGCACAAGCGAGATAGACCCAGGGGGCACTCCCTATAGGACCGTAAAGGATAAAATCCGCGCCCCAACTGATAGGTAACACCAAAACTGAAGAGGCACCAACCTCGAAGGCAGGGCTGCCTCTTGCCTTCAGCCTCTTCCAGGTATATATGGCATTCGCCGGGGCACAACCGCTAGGACAACCCAAGGTATTCTTGATTTCCCAAATGGCCTGGGTTGCCCAGCTAACACTGGGTACGTCCAGCACTCCGGTATCGACTAACACATTTTCCAGTCCAGCTCTTTGGGCTGCATCCAGCAGGTTCTCCTTCAGCAACTTGATCCTATCTCTGGGCCTGATAGTTTTTGCACTAAAGGCTAAGACGATGGCACTCCTGATGCCACAATCCTTTATGCAGGCTAATTCCTCTTCGCTGTAGTGGTCTTCGAGGGAACTGTAGACCAGCCTGGGAGCTAGATCTGTATTGGCAAAGTGCCTGATGGTCTCCATACGCACCTTCTGGAGGGATGAATCTACCAATATCGGCGAGGAACAATTGGCAGCCACAAACTCAACGTAATTAATCAGGGCTTGCGTTGTGTCGCCGATGACGTCAATGATGCGTGGGTTGCCTGTCTCTGCGGATAGTTCTGCTTCTCTGTCCAGCAGAGCCTTGGCTTTTTGCCTATCGAAGATGCCCTTATCCGGGTCGCTTACAATGCGGTGACCCTGGTAGAAGATGCTGCCCATGAGGACGGTGGGATTTTCACCAGGCTGACCTCCTATTAGGATATCACCGATCTTATAGATCTTCTGATTCTGAGCAAATTTCATCATCTCTTATCTTATGACTCTCCTCAATGTAAAAATTGTTAAGAGAGGCTTATTTTTTCTATACCATCGCTTCTACCAACTCCTTGCTGCATTCCATTACCCTTCCGGCTCGCCGTCTGTTTCACTTACCTAATATATTTGATGAGCCATACGCCAAACTGCAATTCTTGGACTGCTGGCGACTACCTTAAGTAAGCGTCGTCCCTTTCAAAAAACATCCAACCAGCCAATCCTTAACATGACGGCTTGCCGGCCAAATCGATATATCTCAATCTAATTGACGGTATAGATATGACCTGGAAAACGAACTATTAATCTCTTTTTCGTGCGCCCTGATATTTTGATTTCAGTGGGAGTGGAAGCCCACGTGGCCGCACTACACACTCACCCGAAATCTTATCGCCCTCAACCTTGCCTTTATATTTGAACTTTGCAGGACCCAAAGGACTCTTGCCCTTGAATTCGAACTCAAACTCGTCTCCGGTTAACTTCCCGCCGGTAAAAGTGTCCGTCTCCTTCTGTGAATGTATATGGACACTTCCACTTAAGGTTTCGCCTTCCTTCTTAATTATCAGGGTACCTTCCTGCACACCTACGGGTGTAGCAGCTTTGATGATGTAAGTACCTTCGACAGCCATTTTCCTTCCTCCTCATTTGTTTTATTCTTATGCGCGTTTAAAAATTTGATCCTAAGTGCACCGGCGGCACTACTGCCACTTTCATAACCATGTAAAGGGAAAGAAAGGTTAGTCCGAATCCTCCATTAAAGGCACGATTGCTTTTGCTTGCTCTTCAATCCACTTTTTTGTATCCGCCGCTTCTCCTCTAAAGAGCCGTTTCAGTTCGGTATCCGTTTCACTCACCTTCTTCATCTCAAAGAGCCATCCCTCCCCATATGCGTCCTTCATTATAGGAGCTGGATTCCCACCGGAGATTTTGGGATTGACCGCAACCATTTCTCCCGAGACCGGAGAGATAATCTCCCACACTGCTTTGGTTGTCTCGATTGCCCCCACCTTGTCCCCCTTCTTTACCTGAGTGCCTACACGGCATGCTATATCAACGTGAACCAACCTTTTGGCTGCTCTGACTGCGATATGGCAAATACCGATGCGCAGCTTTTCCGGTTCGACCTTGACCCAGAGTAACTCCGGTGAGTATAAGATATCCTCAGGAAAAATGAGCTCATATCCCCATACGTTTTTCATCACTAGTTATTCGCACCCCCTCCGTAGTATCTTAATCCCACCTCTGCCGTGCCATTCATAGCTGGCTCGACCCAGTGTCAGGAACAAAAAGGAGCCGATGGGGAGGGAAGACCCCTCATGCTTTATAAAGGGATACCCATAATAACCGAAGCACCTTCCATGCTAACCTCTCGCCTACAATCGAGCCACCCGCTTCTTCCAGCTCTTATTTTTTCTTCCTGTCCTTCAGTTTCTTAATTTCACCCGCTTTTATCAGTTTAACTTGCTCCATGGCCTTTATAGCATCTACTCCAACAGCGTCTGCCCCAAATTGGTCAGCCAACTCCTGGGTAAATGCCCAGCCTCCAACAATAAAAATCACTTTGTCTCTTATCCCTGCATCAATTAGGGCTTGGGCGATAACACCACAGTAAGACTTACATGGGGAAAGGATGGCTGAAGCACCTACTATTACTGCCTTATGCTCTTTGGCCGCATCCACAAATGCCTTTGCCGGTTTGTTCTCACCGATATCGATTACCTTGTATCCGGCTCCTGTGAACACGGCAGACACAATACGCTTGCCAACGAAGTGGACATCGCCCTCTACAGTGCCAATTATCATAACTTCGTTACCCTTACCACCCGCTGCCTCTATTGTGGGGCGCAGCAGCTCTGTAGCCTCAATCATCATGTCCCCGGCAATCACCAGGTCACTCATAAACCGCTTACCAGTTTCGAATCCCTTCCCGATTTCGGTCAAAGCAGGGTTCATTCCCTCCATTATCATCTCCATGGGGGGGATTTTTTCTTTGAGACCTTCTTTGACTAGCTCCATAAGTGCCACATCATCGATATCGAGAACAGCCTGAGTCATCTTCTTCAAAAGTTCTTTTTTCGACATACGTCACTCTCCTCTGCTTTTTGGGTTTTATGCAAGCCGTCGAATTAGGAATCCCGGCTTAGAATTTACCCCATTTCTTTGCCGCTGCCACACTGAAATCGAGATGCTCGGGTGTGGTAAAGTAGTCAACAGCACCAATCCCTATGGAAGCTTTAGACTTCTGGCCCTGCGACTTTGCATCATTGCAGCGCTTTTTTATCTCCTCTTCGACATCGGACATCGGTCCGCTTACGAGGAGGTCAGCCGGGGGGTTGGCGAGGCGATTGGCGTCAATTTTCTCCAATAAATCAAACCCTTTTTTGTAGGAAGGGACATCCCCTGTGAACATAATACCATTGAAGCTGTCCTCACCCACTGCACCATCTTTGATCATTTGAGGTACCCATTGAACACACGGCTCGAATGCCCAGGCGTGTATCATAGGCTTCTTAACGGCTGCTTTCACGAATTTGCCGACCTTAGCATATTCCGCCACTACCCACTCCGCGCCTTTTAAAGGGAACATGCCGACCACGGCACACATGTAGGCATAATCTACCTTGCCGTCTAGGTATACGGCCTTGCCCAGTCTTTTCATCCATTCGGTCATCAAATAAACGCCCTTCTTGGCCAAGTCAGGATTCTTTCTGAGCGCCTTTATGTATTCAGTGTAACCAAACATAGTAGCAGGGTTATCCGGGCCTGCACAGAATGACCCCTCAAGAGGCATTTTGTCAGTCAAGCCATATTTGTCCCATATCTTCCTCGTCTCTCGAAGCCACCAAAGGTACTGGGGATATAAGCCGTCCTTCGTAGGATCGGGACATTCCAAATCTTCCAGTTCTTTCATACTCTGTACGTACATTGGACCATCTTGTACCGGATTGCCATCGGCTATCATCGCCGCAGGAGCGCCGAACATATTCTCACCATAGTTGGTTGGGCCAAGGAATACTATATCCAGCTTATAGCGAGCCACAGTCATCAGGTGAGCTATCAAACACATTTTGGGCAATTGGTAAGCGTCCAGCGGCCTGATAGTATCACTAAACCCATCAAGTTGCCGCACGGCATACGTAACATGGAAGGCAACCTCCATAAGCAGACGGTCTCTGTGCCCGGGCGCTTTAGGTCCATAAGTAGCGTTGAAACGCTGCATCGGGGTCATCTCTTCTTCGGCTATATTCTTGTGTATCTTCTCACAAATGCGCTCTATGGTTCGTTGCTCTTCAGGGCTCCATTCCATAGCGGGTAATTTATTAAGAGGTATACCATAGTAGGGTCCAGCATTCCTCATTGGTCCTATTTTGACAGGCATATTAACTAACCTCCTTTTTATTCTATTTGTATTGCTTTTATCCCCTGAAGTTAATTTGTTATTCCATCACTTTTTCTCTCGCCTCCCTTTTAGTAATGAATTTCTGTCCCCGATGATGTTGAATGCTGTGATTATTACTCCCCGATAAACAACATGGATATTTACACTTTGTTTTAAAGAGATTTACACCTGAAAGTGCTTTACATTGTAAAGTGGTAAAATGTTTTTTGTCAAGCATCTTGCCGCCGCCTAACAAATGATGTAATATTTATAGCTTGGAATGTATGCAGAACAAGTTCTAGGAGGATTTGCGATTTCCAATGAGCCTAAAGAGATACGTTATACCACTTGCCGAGTGCAAAGACATCCTTAAGCTTATAGGTGATTATTGGGTGCTAAGGATTACTGTGGAACTTTTAGAAGACGAACTCAGATTCTGTCAACTACAACGGGCACTTGACGATATCAATCCCATTGCGCTGACAAACCGGTTAAAGAAGATGGAGGAGGCGAAACTCATTACCAAGACGAGTCAATCCATAGATAAACAATCAGTTGTATATGCTATAACCAAAGACGGAAAGCGAATGTTGCCGTTCTTGCAGGCCATGCATACATTCGTTTCAGACTATTTGCAGGTACAAGAGAATAAGAGTCCGACAAATCGTAGGAAGTCGGCCGGAAAGCGATAAGCCAGCGATGCCGCCAATGCGCTAGCCAAGACTTCTTGGCCCAATAGCCCTTGTCCAGACAAACGCTCTTAAGATTCTCTACAAGCTCAGGTGGTTGCTTTTATCTCGCTCGATGCTTCAAGGACCATCACAGTGAGCACAGTTGCAACTGTTTCTCAACCTATATCACGCAGACCAGCACGTAAACCTGATTAGAGAGCATAGAGAGTCCCCTTTTGTATCTAAATTCGTCCACAGTAATCGTGCAATGACTCTATACCTGGGTAGTGCTGAGAATCCGTGATGATTGTGCGATATGTAGATAAGACAACGTGATTAAGAGGCAAGCAGTCGGCCTGCTGAATCTACTGCGACACCCTGACTTGGAGTTCGACACCTTAACTTGGTTGCTGCACGATTCAACCATGGCTAATTATGGATATATGATGAGGAGACACGAGTTTGAGGTAGAAGTCCAACCTGCCCAATTTGTGGTTCCAAGTTCAATTGGCAAGTTGCCACCTAGACCATCAAAGAGTAGAATACTCACAAAGAGCCACGGAGTTCGCCACCGATAGAGAGATAATACGTCGGGAGACCCCTCGGTAGAGCTTAGCTGATAAACAAATTCCACAAACGGAGAAATCAACAATGGCAACTGCTGACAAACAGGTGAGGTGCTGCATTTATGCCCGCGTATCTACTGAAGAACAGGCGGAGAGGGACCTCTCCATCCCCTTCCAACTGGAGAGGTGCCGCTCTCATGCCCAGGGAAAGGGCTGGGAGGTGGTCAGGGAGTTCGTAGATGCCGGTGAAAGCGCCCGCACCGACAAGCGGCCCGAGTTTCAGAAGATGATTGCCTCAGCCAGGGCAAAAGAGTTCGACGTCATCCTGGTGCACAAGTTCGATCGGTTCGCCAGAAATGACTATGATTTTGTTGTCTATGAGAAGGAACTGGAGGAACTCGGAATAAGCCTTGAAAGCGTGAGCGAGCCCGGTGATGCTTCGACACCCGCCGGCTATATCGGCAGGCGCATGATGCAGGTCATCAGCACCTGGTATTCGAAGAACCTCGCCGTGGAGACCAGCAAGGGAATGAAAGAGAAGGTTGAGAAGGGAGGGTGGCCCAAGCTGGCACCACCGGGGTACCTTAACAGGCACGACAAGAGCTCGGCATGGGTTGAGGTGGACCCCCCGCCTAGGGCCTTTCGTAGCCAAAGCTTTCACTGAAATGGCTACAGGGAAATGGACCTTAAGAGAATGGGCTGACTACGCATACAGCATGGGATGCCGCACCCGCAAAAGCTCTCGTATTGCAGTTAGTACTTGGGGCACCATCTTTCATAATCGCTTCTATTTGGGCGAGACGTGGTTGAGAAGAGCAGATGTTCCGACGAGAGGCAATCATGAGCCCTTAACAGACGAGACTACCTTCGCCAGGACGCAGGAGGTGCTGAAGAAGCATGACAATTACAAGCAGCGCACCCAGCGCCACAAGTATCTCCTGCAGAGGCTACTGTATTCGGAGGACACAGGGACTTCGTGCTATGCAGAGACTCACCCCAGGAAAAAGATCAGCTATTATCGTACCAAGGGGAAAATGAACGGCAGCCAGGTCTTTTATAATGCCCGAGACATAGAAGAGCAACTGCCCGCTATCTTCAAAGCTATCACAATTGAGCATCAAGCGCACGTACAACTTAAAGAGGGTCTGGACAGCTGGTTCACAGCCGAATCTAGCGGCAGGGAGGAACTCCTGCAAGCCCAGAACAGACTGGCGAAACTGGAACGCATAGAAAAGAACCTGCAGCGGCTGGTTATTGAGGAAGAAATCTCCTTCAAAGACTTCAAGGAACACCGTGTATGCATAGAGGCCGAGAGAGCAAACCTCAAAACTCTGGTGAACACTATAAGCTATGACCAGAGCCTAATAAGGGCAGACTTTGAGATTGCGCTTCAGCTAGCTAGCGAGCTTGACTTCCTATTCGCAAAAGGCGATAAAGATGAACGACGCCTCCTCTGCGAGACAGTCTTCAGGCGTCTTATAGTGCGCGACAGAAAGATTGTCCAGGTGGAGCTGAATTCGCCTTTCACGCTCATCGCTTCCAGAGCTAAAGGTTCGGAACCCATCCTTAATGGGCAGCCACCTCAGAGGCATCACTATCCCCTTAGAAACAAGACCCGCCCAACGACAATATTAATATTGATTAAGTCAGTCCCCACATGCTATACTTTGTACTTGGTTTGACGCTCCGCAGTAGCTCAGCGGTAGAGCGGGCGGCTGTTAACCGCTTGGTCGTAGGTTCGAGTCCTACCTGCGGAGCCAGTTTGTTTAATGGATAGAACTTCCCGCTCAATCGCTCCATCTTTTTCTGTTCTGTGAAATATACTAAAATAGATTATGGTACTGAG
>Ga0315279_10005290_pt1 | contig 16810 bp, 18 predicted proteins | sample YL17G06_20_MG_FD_203694 | JGI IMG/M metagenome (GOLD analysis project Ga0315279, IMG submission 203694) | Sediment microbial communities from Yellowstone Lake, YNP, Wyoming, USA - YL17G06_20 | ecosystem: Environmental > Aquatic > Freshwater > Lake > Sediment | place: USA: Wyoming | collected...
AACTTGCAGTTCGCCCCTGAAGGTTCTTACCCGTCCATTATTGATCTGAACTGTGTCTCCGATCGAGACTCTGTCTATTTCGGTGTTCCAGAGTGCCATCCTCATGGACCCGGTGCCATCAGAGATTGTTGCAGTCGAAAGAGTGAGAGCATCGCCGAACCTTGAGAAGACGTACCTCGGGATTGATTTCCCAACGACCTTTGCTTTCACATTGACCCGTCTGACCCTGGCATCTATGTCTTTGATTTGCAGGTCGCTCGTTTCCAATGTTTCCATTCTGCTAGCTGGAGTGAATTCGATGAATGGGAAACTTGCGGGGTCCACTTCCGGTAGATACTTCAACAGGTTCTGGCTGAGGTGTAGCTGCGCGATCACCTTTTGATCTTGCGTTACGAGAAAGACACAGTTGTCCTTTGTCTTCCGGCGGAGTTGGATCGATATGTCATCGTGCGACGATTTTTCATGAGTCCACGCGTGTGGAAAACACATGAGAAATTTGTGTGTGTCGAGTCCGTATTTCTTTGAGAGCCAGATCAAATACCAGACACGACTCATTTCTGCCATGGATTGCCGTTGGCCACGTGGTCTCCCTCGACCGCAGTGCACCATGCCTCTTGGCAGGCCTTTCAACAAGATCGTCACATGTTGGGTTGCCTTGCTCTTTAAGGCCCCTACGCACACGTGGACAAGTGTACATCCCCTAACAAGCTGACAACAACAGCAAGGCTACTGCTGACCGTGACCCGGGAAGGCGACCAACAGCAACCCGGTCAGACTACGCTGAAACTACTCCTGACGTTACTAGGGAAGACCCTACTTCTTCTTCCACTCTCCGTCTGTCATGACTGTTGCTTTGATCGTTTTCCATCCAAGTTGTTTTGCCGCCAGATACCTAGCTAAGCCATCTCGGATTTGTGTGAGCGTGGGGTCGAGAACGATAGGTTCCTTCTGACCCTCCTCGTCAAGCTTCTTCGCCATCTCATTGACCTTGTCAGGGTCATACCGATTCAGGAGTTGCTGAGTCTGCAGGCCAGGCTTGATGTTTTGAAGCGGAACGTCATATGTCCTCATAGCCTACCCCTCCAAAGCGAAATGGATCACCCTATCCATATGAGGATTTCATCGGATTCCGCATATCTCAGGCTTGCGGGATTCCTCTCCCTAACGCGTCGTCCGTCGTTTCTTGTGTGTGTGAGTGGGTAGGCTGGTGCGCGACGACGACGAAAATACGCCTCTCCTATGAGGGTTCAAATTCGAATGCCCGCACCAAATGACCTACCTTGGTGCGCACATACACAAAATCAAACGACGACGATTCAAACCTGAGACCTATGAGGCTCTCTGGTGGCTCTTGTACATGTAGAAGCCTTTCTTGCGGCTTGAGCCGGGGCCAAAATAAGGCGGTGTGGTGGCCTTATGATTTGCGTGTGCACCAGCCCAACCCAATCGAAAGAGTCATCTCAACGTTTCCGTCTTGGGGAAAGATGTTTCACCTCCGGTGCAGCCGGTCAGGAAATGATGAATGAGAACAGAGTGAAAGTGGTCGCTTGCATTCTGGCCTACAACGAAGAGAAGACAATCGAGAGAGTCCTCCTAGGCACCCTCCCGCATGTGGATGAAATAGTCGTGGTCGACGATGGCAGCAAGGATCAAACCGGCCTTATTGCGAGAAGACTTGGAGCACTTGTGATCGTCCACAGCAAGAACCTCGGAAAGGGCGTTGCTATCAGGGACGGCCTTGGCTGGGCGAAAGACAACAATGTCGACATTCTTGTTGCGCTCGATGCTGACGGACAGCATGATCCCGACGACATTCCTGAATTGATCGGTCCATTGCAGGCTGGCGAGGCGGATATTGCAATTGGATCCAGGATTAAGGGAAGACGAGGTCCCGCTTCTATGGATCCCATAACGCTTGCATCGAATCGAGTCGTTTCCCGTATGCTCTCGCTGAGGTATGGAGGACACTTCACCGATCTTCAGTCAGGCTATAGGGCGTTCGATCGAAACGCGATTGCGATCCTATTTTCGCGTCTTTGCTCTACACGATTTGAGATTGAACTGGAGGTTTTCTCCAAAGCGAAATCATACGGGCTTGCGCTCAAGGAAGTGCCAGTGCGCTATCACGAAAGGATTGGACGTACAAAGTTCGGCCTCTGTCAGAGGCTGAGAAGCCTGTATTTCGCCTTCAAGTATGTCCTGTCATTGCGTCCGCCAAAATAGGCCCATTAGCATCGGGAGTCAATATGTGTGCGCACCAGCCGACCCACGCACAAAATCACTCCTCCCATGAGGGTTTGAATAGAGTCGTTCGTTGCCCGTCGAAAGAAAAGCCTATGTGGATGTGACTTATCCTGCGAACCAGGATAGACGATGCCGACTTTTGTCCAAATGCTCTCTTTCTACAGCGCACGTCAGCGTTTCGACGAGAAGAGAGATACTGAGAGACTCAATGAAGTGATGAAGGAACTTCAGGAGAAGGGGGCCAAGATACTCGACGTCAAAGTCAGCCTGACTGGAAGCGCGGCAGTCTATATCATATCGTATCAAGCAGACAGCCCTTTGGTGATAGCAGATAGGCAAGCACAGAAGCAACCCTCCACTTGGACACGTTTTTTCCTCAATCCCAGCAACCCTTAGGGAGTGACGCAGAATGAGGGACCGTAGGCTTGCGGTTGTTGGCGCTGTCCTAGTCTGCATAGTCGTTGCTAGCGCTGTCGGTTTCGTCATGGCGAGCCGGGGCATGATCGGGATTTGCGGACCCGCGACATTCTGTCAGCACGGGACCTTCTGCATGTGCCCAGAATACTATGCTCCAGTGTACGGCTTTCCACACTTCAAAGTGTACTCAAACGATTGCTTCGCCTGTATTGACGGTGCGTGGCTGTGGATCAGGATTTGAATCGCTGTTCGTTTTGTTCCACTTTCAAATGATGTCCTGTTTCACTCCGAACTCGGTGCCGCCGGCCATCTTTCTGTGCAGACTTCTGTACTTGCGCTTAGGTTTGGGGAGGAAAGAGGGGTTGATAGGGGATTCCTCCACTGACCCGTTCGTTCGTCGTCGTTCCGCTATTTTGTGTGTGTGTGGGGTCTCATGGTGCGGGAGCCCAAATTTGAACCTCTCATAGGAGAGGCGCTTTTCGTCGTCGTGGTTTCTTGGTGCGCCACAAGGTCATCATCCCCAGCTGGGTAGGGTGGCTGACACCCATTGTTACTCATGCGAGTTACCCAGTCGCTTTGTATGGCATCCTGACATAGGGCGTTCAGACTTGAACCGCTATCTCACGCTTCATCGTTGAAACTTTAAACAGTCGCTTCTGTTTGATACGATGCGACTCTCGAATGTCAACTCAGTCTAGCTATGACGCAACGGCTCTTTGGGAGATTCTCACCGAGACCGCCCGCGCGCTTCCCATGTACAAGTTCCACAAACGCTACGTGGAACGATCCATCCTTCCCGAGAAACCCCGGATCTCCGCAAAAGAGATGGCGTTGCTGATGGGCTTGCCGCTCGGCGAGGCGATCGTGATTCTGGAAGAGCTGAGGCCCGCCTCAAAAGATCAGCCAGCAGCCGGAATTGGAGACAAGCCCTCAGGCGCCAAGAGTCTCCTTGACTACTCGAATGGTTAGAACGGTCCTCTGAAGGGTCATCGCTCTTGTCTGATGTTGTGTTGATCTCAACTGCCGAGTTCGCTCTGAAGAGTCAGCCCGTACGCCACCAGCTCGCTCGACAACTGAAGCATCATATCAGATTCAGTCTCAAGCGCATCGGGCAAGAAGGTTACAGAATCAGGCCAGCAGGCGGCTTACTAGTGATTGATGGTCTCATGGATGCAGACCCTGTAGCGAACAGTTTGGCTAGGGTTCTTGGTGTGTCTCATGCGGACGCATGTGAACGAACTGCCACAGACCCGAGCGAAATCGTTGAGTGCGTAGTCAAGCTTGCTGAACGAACGATCAAGCATGGGGAGACGTTTGCGGTCAGGGCACGCAGATTCGAGCCCTCACAGCTGAAAGGCAAGGAGATCGAGATCCGAGCAGGCTCCGAAATCCTATCCCGCCTACCCAAAGGCGTCAGTGTGAACCTGGACAGTCCGGATCATACATTCCGTGTATTCTACGGCGCCAGTGACGCTTACATCTCGGCCAGACGGTTCAACGGCCCCAGCGGGCTACCGGTCGGCTCGCAGGGAAGTCTCCTAGGGCTGGCAACTGACCCCGCCTACGCGCCGTTGTCGTTCTACTTGTTGATGAAGCGTGGAGCCATGGTCTGGCCCGTCATAGCCGACCTACCCCCCCCTATAGGGGGCGTCCCCCCAGACGAGATACTCCAAGGCCTGAGGAGGCTCAGGCAGTACGTTCCAAAGAACACATACTCGGCGCGGCTGATCACACTCGATGAAGCCACGAGAAACGCTCTAGCGGCCGTTAGCCCGGACCTGCAAAGAGTCTTCTGTATGCGCTTGGTGTTCCGGGCGGTCAAGCATCTTGCTCGGAACGCTCTAGGGCTTGTGACAGCTGACAGGTTCTGCCAAGGCGACGTGGAGTCCTTGAAGGATCTCAGAGCGGCAGACGAGGTCGCAACATTCCCAGTCTATCGCCCGCTACTCACACTCGACGAGGCAGACATGAGAGAGCAGCTCGAAGAACTCGGACTAACCCAACCCGAGACAGAGAAGACCGCAACGCAGCCTCTATCCGGCGCAGACGAAGCCCTCATCGATGAAGCTAGGACGCTGGAGAATCGCCTCCAAGCAGAGCAGTTGGCTCACAAGATCGCAGCCGACTCGAGAAAAATGCAAATCGATTTTCCGTAGGTCGAGCTTAAAGATCGTGGCGTACAGTTCATCATGTTTGTTTCGCTAAAGCCAGAGCGACGATCTGGTGCGCCGCTATGGGTATCGCCTCTGTGAATGATGCGTGCTTGTTCAGTCTCTCTATGCCGGCTGGTGGCGAGCGTAGCAGCCTCTTGGTCGCATCCAATAGGCGTTCAGCCGTGATTTCTCGTTGAGGGACAATTTCTGCTAGGCCGAGCTTGGAGGCTCTCTTCGCGTTTCCATACTGTTCGGTATGGTCTGGGATCGGGATGAGGATCATTGGTTTCCCGAGCATAATCGCCTTCATTATGGTTCCGTGGCCCGCTCGCGAAACCACCACGTCCGACACTTTCAGGAGCTCATACTGATCTTCAACCCAATCATAGACGGTCAGATTGCCATCACGAACAGGCGCCGATGATCCGTTAGGTTCGCCTCGAGAAGCCACGACTTCATATTCGCTGGGGAACCGTCTCAGAGACTCCAAGAGCAAGTCTGCCAGTACGGTCCGTTCGGTCTTGGGGCCACTTATGGCAGCGTAGATCAGCGGTTTTCGACTGGCGAAAAAAAGTGATCCATTTAAAGCGCCCCCGCTCGGTCGCTCCCTTGGCTCGTCTGACACAATCGGGCCGATCAGCTTGACTTTCTTCTTGTAGCGTCTCGGAATCGCTAGGTTGCTGGCGGAGATCGTGTAAGGGGCCGGAAAGTCCGGAATGAGCATTAGGTCACTTCTGGCCCAGACTCCCCCGAGGAAGGTTCTGAAGAACAGCCAGAATATGTTCACAATCAGGAAGAACAACCGCTCGACGGGTGAGATCTTCTTCGCCGACGGCTTCTTCACAATCTCCACTCGGAACTGATTCAGAATCAACGCAACGGGCACACCCATCAGTTTCCCGGCGATGAGAGAGGAAACACGCGAATCGGAAAGCACAACATCAGGTTTGAAGCGTTTGATGTTCCTGATCTCGGCTGTTAGCTGCTTGAGGAATCTTCTTACGCCGAGCGAGAAGCCGCTCGTTGCGGCCGTCATCTTGAAGTCGACTGTTCCGTCTTCTTTGGCTTTGAATCCTATCGGAACCGTCGGAAGAGTGGGTAGTCCGCGTCTCCGAGCGTAGTCCAGCCCATCCGAGTATGTGGAGTAGACTACTTCCGCGCCTTGGGAGACTAGTGCGTCTGCGATGGGTTCGCATCTCGTAATGTGACCCAGTCCGATGCCGCAAGGCGCAACGTAAACCCTCAACATAGACAGCTCTACAGTTTCTTCAGGTGGACTCCGCCGTTTGGCTGATCCTCTTCGAATACGATCGCCTGGAACTTCTCGACCTTAGTCTCCTTATCCAACCACGCGTCAGGCGGCAAACCCGCTTTCAAACAGCATTGACTCAGGAACTCCTCAGCGTTCCACTCCCACTCCGGCGCCACTTGAGGCAACAGAAGTCCACGATACGGGCCTTGTCCCACTATTAGTCCGTCGCGTCCGATCTCGATCTCTTTGGGCCTCTCGATAGGCTCCCTTGCTTCCAGTTCTTCTGGAATCGTGAGTACACTGACTTCAACAGCGATGTCCCTCTTGAACTCCGAGAGTTGAACAGGCTCGAAACGTGGGTCACCTGTAGCGGCTTCTATTGCCGCACTGATCGCGGCTGCAACGAGCGGCTCTGTTGGCAGCGGGTAGCCAATGCATCCTCTCAACTGCCTCGTCGGCTTCACCGAGTTGAGTGTAACAAAGACCCCTGACTTCTCAAGCAGATGCTTTGGTGCATCGGGTGGTGGATCAATCGCTTTACGCTTTGACAGGTATTCGGTGATCGCACTTCTTGCGAGGCTGACAAGAAAGCGTCCGTCATCGATCGAGTAGGTTTTAACCATCTTCTCCTGGTCTCCGCCTTTCCATCATTCCTTGCTTTGGATCTTCCGCGCCTTCTCCAATAGGGCGCCTATGTTCCCCCAATGACTGCCCTGCCAATACACTTTACCGCAGTCCGGGTTCGAGCAGGCCCAAAATTCGTCAAAGACATTAAAGGTTGTCTCAGGCACCTTGCCCTTCACTTCTTCTTTCGACGCGGCCTTCAGTTCGAATCCGCAAGCTGGGCATCTGGACCTGGTCGTCTCGACCGAGAGATCAAGTTTGAACCTGCTCGCGAGGCTCGCGAGCCTTTCAGCCTCTGTCCGACCTTTCACGAGAAATGCCTCGGCTCCATGAGTGGTCGCGTATCGATACAGCGCCACATCCGAAGTCAGCAAGATCCGCTTCTCTTGGATGGCGTTCGCTACGAGGGCTCGGTCCTGTGCGTCGTTGAGGTAGAGGGCGTCGTGGCCCATCATGCGGAGCCACCTTGTCAGCTTGCCGAGCATACCGTCGAGGACGAACCTCATGGTCCTGCCCCTTGAGTCAGGATCTTACCGTTGTGCGCCTCGACAATCTCACCGCGGTCATACACGACATGCCCCGCGACCATCGTCAGTACAGGTCGACCGGTGCACTCTACACCGTCGAACGGCGAAAAGTGTGCTTTCGAGTAGAACTTCTTTGAATCAACCCTGAACCGTTCCTTCGGATCGATCAGTACTAGATCGGCATCCATCCCGACGGCAAGCCTTCCTTTCCGTTCGAGTCCGAAGATCCTCGCCGGACCACGAGCCAACAATTCAACAATTCTGCTTAGGCCGATCTGGCCATGATGGAGCTTGGTGAGCAGCAAGGGAAGTGTAGTCTCAAGCCCTGGGATACCAGGTCTCACCGCCCACGCGTCCTCGGCTGTCTTCTCCTCGATTGTGTGAGGAGCATGGTCGCTTGCTACTATGTCCACCGATCCTCCGGCAACTGAATTCCAGAGGGATCTTGCATCTCTGGGGCTCCTCAGAGGTGGCACCATGACGGCGATTCCCCCTCTCCGGTTCATGTCTGTCTGGTCCAGAAACATATGATGCGGAGTCACTTCGCAAGTAACCGCTATACTTCTTCTCCGGGCTGCAAAGATCTCTCTAAGGCCCTGGTAGGTACTCACGTGACACACATGGATCTTTGACCGGGAACGGCGGGCTAGTTGGGAGATTGTTTGGATCGCGTCCACTTCGAACCTAGGTGCATGTGCTCTCAGAAAGTCTCGCATGCGGCTCTTTCCTGCTGATTGGAACTCTCCTTGGATCTTGGAGATCGCCGGTCCATTTTCTGCGTGAACAGCGACGCATACACCAAGCGATTTGCATTCCTCAAGTGAGGAGAGCAGTCTTCGATGATCATTGTGCCAGGCATCCGGGTTCGGTTCGTTCATGTAGAGCTTGAACGCAACCGCGCCGGCATTCTTCATTCTGCGAAGATCATCGGTTGATTCCGCCAGAGCGCCGTAGAATCCAACGTTCACGTGTATCGAACCTCTCGCTTTCGCCATCTTCTCGAAGATTCTTTCGTGTGAGTTGGTAGGAGGTCGAGTGTTGGACATGTCAAGGACGGTGGTGAATCCGCCTGCCGCTGCCGAGGAGGTACCGCTTTGGAAATCTTCCTTGTATGCGAATTCCATGTCTCGAAGGTGGACGTGAGCATCGATCAGACCAGGAAGCGCGATCAGGCCCCTGCCATCGATTGTTCTTTCAGACTTTGGAAGAAGCGCAGTCCTGCCAATTCCGGCAATCCTGCCGTTGTCAATTGAGATTGAGCCTTCGAGAAGTCTTCCTTTGGAAAGGAGCTTCACGTCAGTTATTCTCAGCGACATCTTCGATGTTCCTCGAGCACTCGGCGTCGGCCAGAGGCCAGAACGCAGCAGGCGGTGGTGGAAGGAAAGGACTGCAGGTTGTTCTAGGTTTCTTTCTCCAGATCGGAACTGCAGTCGGCGCAGAGAAACGACCCATCGCGTGATTTCAGGTCATCTGACCACATGCCACATTCGTCACAGTATCCAGCCAGCGCGCTCTTTTCGCGCGGTTCAGCTAGCGGTCTGATCTTCGACTTCTCCTCCATCATGTCGATCAATGCTGGAGTGATTCCGACGATATCGGTTCCAGTTACCATGCCTACGAGCTTGCCGGCTTCCATCACCGCGAAACGCTTCACCTTCTCCTGTTTCATTCTCCTTGCGGCTTCCTTTACGTCTAGGGTAGGTTCCACGGTACGCAAGGGCTTTGACATTATCTTGCCAGCCTTGATCTTGTTTGGGTGGAAGCCTTTGGCAGCCACTCGGCGAACTACGTCTTTCTCGGTAATCATGCCGAGTGGTTTACGCTTCTTGTCAACGACAACGACGCTGCCTACGTTTCTCCTCGCCATCGCCTTGGCGACTTTAGTGACATTGTCGTCCTCTCTGACGGTCAGTACTGGTGACGACATCACGTCTTTGACTTCAACCTCTGGACCCGTTGAAGTTGCCGACAATTGGAATCCCAATACCGGACGACCCTATCATGCTTAAGGGCTTTTCACTACCTCGACTCCGCCGGGCGGCAGCAGCCGTATTACATCATCCAAGGTATTACGTGGCAAGTCGATGTGTGTCCCGCCTTCAGCTTTGGTTCGCAACATCGCCAGGATTCTTCGCGCAGCTTCCGCAGGGCTCGTCCTGCCTTGCCGCATCTCGACGTAGATGCTGCATTTGTTCCTGACCGCGCTCGGTGGGCCGGCCATCAGGAGAGGCTTGCCTTCATGAAGCGTCACGCCAAGCGCGAGGGTTAACTCGACTCCCCGAAGGAAGTTGCGTGTGCCCCGAATCATGAATGCCCCTTTGGTTAGGTACTCTCCTGCTGGAGCGCTTTTCGTGACTTGCTCGGGTCTTACCCAGTAGGCATCGCCCGCTCGGATTCCCTCCTTCCACAATCGGCTATAGGAAACGCATGCCTGAGCTGCCTCCATGAGAGTCTCATTCGAGGGTTGGGCTCCGTTGGTCTTGATCGCAAAGAATGGTGCACCGTGGACTTCCGCATGCATGACAAGATCCTCCGGGTTGACATATCGTTTCAGAAGAGTCTCGTTCGATGCGGCATCCCGTCCTCCGATGGCGAGCATTCCTTCTGAGGAGTAGAACCATCTGAATTTCTCGAACCACTCCTTCTCCTGTCTAAGTTCAGGCTTGCCGGTTTGCTTGAGTTCAACTTCCTCGCTAGTGAGCTTCCCTAGAAGCAGTTCCGTCTCTTGAGTGGACTTCTTCAGCCCCGAAAGCTTGGATTCGAGGTGTTTCGCTTTTTCGTAGTACTCAGCAGCTTGATCCTGTGGTCTCTTTCTGACTTCAGCTTCGATTCGCGTGTCTTCGAAAGCGAAGGTTACCTTGTCACCGCGAGGGCCCAGCTCTAGAAAGGATGGGTAGATCCTTGATCCGTCAGCATTGTTTCTCATAAGCAACCTTTTGGTTGCCTCAAGTGATTGTTTTGAACGTCGGCTTTGGGCTACTGCCTCAAGAACTGGCTGTATCTCACCTAGATGACGAAAAACCAAGTCCCCCATGGTCCGGAGCGTCTTTATTGAGCTAGTGAACTCGTCGAGCTGTGTCTTTTGAGCTTCCAGCCTCCTTTCGAGTTGCTGTCTCTTCTCCATGAGTGCTCGTTCGCGTCGTCCTGCCACGCCAGACGATGAGAGTATGGTGAAGTACTCGTCCACAGCTTCGCTGAAGGTGGCGAATGATGTCTTCCTCATGCCTTCGTAGCGTTCAAGCTCGAACGGGACCACGTCGATAATCTGGGAATCGTCTAGCACAACTGCAGGGGACTGCGCTCCAGTCAACAGGGCGTCTTTCAGTTCCGAGATCGCGCGAAACACTCTCTCGATCTGGTCATCTGACAAGTCTACAGCAGGTTTTGATCTGTCGATGTCTGCTCTCTGTAGCACTTCTTCAGCGAAGATGCCGCCGACGCCGAATATGTGAGCGAAAGCCTTGACGGAGTCAAGGTCTTTGAGGCTCCGCAGCTCCTCTACGTCCTCTCTAGTTGCCTCCAGTAGATTCTTTCCTCTTGGAGGAGGAAGTTTGAGGGGTTGTCCTCTCAGGATACTCCGATCCTTCATTCGTGCATATCGAGATGAAACGACAACTCTGCCATCATGGTCAACAAGTATGAGGTTTCCTCTCGGCAGGAGTTCCACAACTATCTTCTGGCGCTCGCCTTGTCTCTCGACTTCGAAAAGGAGTACGCGCTCAAAATGCGGCTGCTCGATCCCGACGATCTTTGCTGACCTGATGTGCTTGCGAAAAGCCATGCATAGCTGCGAGGGCTTCGCTGGTGTCTTGATCTCAAACTTGGTGAGGTGTACTCTCTTCGCGGGCTCAATTACGAGGTTGAGGTTGTCTGGGTGAATCTTGAGGAGGAAGGCTTCCTGCGTGATTTGATAAACGTTATCTATGCGACCGCCGATTGTGTGCTTCCTCAATTCAGGAAGGATCGCTGCTATGTCGAAGTTCGTCATCGCGGTCTTCATGACGCAAACACACATCAGACGCCATCCGGAGCGTAAATGGGCTTGAAGCCTTCATCGGTCGTCTACTGGTCAAGGCTCTTGATAGCCATTGCTACCGGAGTTGGATCCGTTTTCACGCTCAGAGATGTTGTTAGCGGGGAGATGGCAGGTTTCGTCTATCCGGCTGTGGCCTTCTTGGTGTATGCCGTTACAGCAGTCATCTTTCGCTACCAGCTTGGGTATGGCGAGGCCCAATTGAAAGGGAAGAACCGCTATATCACCCTAGGAATCGGCACATTCATCATATCATGGCTTATGGCGCTGGTTCTGACCTATACTGTTCTGACCCTTTACTGAGCGATTGCCTTAGCTTCCTCGGTGTGATTACGTGTATTGTTCGAGAGCGAATAGACGCCCGCTTCCTCCATGACTTTGACGAGCCGCGCTAGTGCAGAGAAGTATCCTCTGTCATAGTCGCCGTATAGTGGGCTTCCTGCGTTCTCCACAAACTCCTTCATGAGCGTCTTGAGGGATTTTTTGTCGAATTCCTTCTTCGCGAAGAAAAGGTAGTTGTCGTTGTTTGCTTTTCTTGTGAGGAGAAGTCCTTCTAGTGCTCTTACATAGCCTCTGTTCCATTCTGTGCTTCCTATCTTCGGTCTCAAGTCTTCAAGTTCTTTCTCTGCGTCAGCGATTCTTCTCTCAACGATGAGTCGAATGTACTTGTCTATCGCGGCTTCAGGTAATGCTTCAGCCACCTATCTTCTCCTCTTGACCTCGTCCTCTTCAGCGATGTCTTTTATTCCTTCCTCGGTTATCTTGAAGATCCGTTCACCCTCAGGCAAGTACGGGCTTGACACAAGCCGCGCGATCCTGACCGGACCGCCCGTTGCACGTCTCAAGAAGATCCTTGTGTGCGAGGTGTGCGCGACGATGTGGCCTCCGACTGCTTCGACACCTGACCCAAAGAAAGCGTCGGGCTTCGACATGACCTGATTTGTAACAACCGCAACTGCGTTGAATGCTCGTGCAAGTCTCACAAGTCGGTGCATGTGACTGTTGAGCTTCTGCTGTCGTTCGGCAAGCATCTCACGTCCGAGATACTCGCTGCGGAAGTGTCCCGTCAGAGAGTCTACGATAATGAGTTTGATGTTGTTCTCCTGGATGACTTTGTCCGCTTTCTCGAGAATCAGTATCTGATGATCTGAGTTGAAAGCTTCAGAGTAGATTATGTTCTTCCCAACCGTCTCTGGGTCGAGGCCCAAAGGGCCAGACATCCTGACGACCCATTCTGGTCTGAAAGTATTCTCCGTATCAATATACAGTGCACCGCCATTGAGTCCACCCTGTTCAATAGGTAACTGGGCGTTGACAGCGAGCTGGTGGCAAAGTATACTCTTGCCCACCCCATACTCCCCGTAGAACTCCGTGATAGTCTGGCTCTCAAGACCGCCTCCCACAAGCTCGTCCAACTGCTTGCTGCCCATGGAAACTCGGAGAACATTCTGACGCATCCTCATCAGTTCGTCTGCACGGACGAAACTCATGGCGATGGTGTTTCGCGCTTCTGTGATGATCTTTGCCGCCTGCTTCTCCCCAACTCCGGCCTGAGTGAGTTCCTTCACGGTTGCCGTGGCGAGCGATTCAACCGTGTGAAATCCAAGTTCCTTCAACTTATCGGCGGTGGCGGGACCTATGCCGGGGATGTCCTCGATGAACTCGTATCTTTTCTTTGATTCAGTCGTCGATTTCTCTTCCCGCTCGGACAAGGGTTTCCCACCAGACACCTACAGCCACGCGCGTGGCACGCACGCGCGTCAACTGCGAGGTTCCACAATCCCAGACAACACTTACGCCCATAGCTGACGACCGCGCATTATTTCAAACTTCACTGCGACAGACTCGATGCCAACGGCGAATATAACCCAGTGAGACGGGTGAAAGTAGAGCTTGTGCAGGTCATTTGCGGCAATAGTACACTACTGCAGATGGTGATTCTGAACAGGTTCATGCCACTGAAGATACTCCAAGTGATCCCGACCGCACCTACAGGACCCCGGAACCAAGCGAACCCTTGAGAAATAGCCCGGACAAGCACTGGGTCCATTCGATATCAGCGGATTTCTTTGAGACACTCATCGACCACCTGGACCGTCTTGTCTAGCTGCTCCTCCGTGATCACTAGTGGAGGCTGGATTCGCACAGTGTTTCCCTTCACTCCCCCGTGTCCGAGGAGAACGCCCTTGCTGAGCGCAAGTTCCCTGATCTTTGCCGCTTCGTTTGGAGCGGGGGTCTTCAGCTTCCGGTCTTTAACAAGTTCAACTCCGACCATGAGGCCCAACCCCCTAACGTCTCCGATCAGCTGATGCTTCTGCTGCAACTCGCGCAGTCTCTGCAGGAGATACTTGCCCTTTCGGCCGGCTTCATCCGCCAGTCTGTTCTCAAGCAGATAGTCAATGTTGGCTAGTGCGGCTGCGCAACTAACTGGGTTCCCTCCGAATGTGGACAGGTGGTCTCCAGGCTCGAAGGCCCCTCCTATGTCTGCTCGTGTTGTGCACGCTCCCAATGGAAACCCATCAGCTATGCCCTTCGCCATGGCGATCATGTCGGGGGAGATTCCATAGTGTTCGGAGGCGAACATCTTTCCTGTCCTTGCGAACCCGGTCTGGACTTCGTCTGCGATGAAGAGGATTCCATACCGGTCCAGTACCTTCTTGACTTCCGAGAAGTATTCTCTCGGCGGGACTACTATCCCGGCTTCTCCCATCACCGGTTCTGCGATAAACTCAGCAACATTCCCAGCCGTCGAGTAGTTCACGATGTCGTCTACCATCTTGGCACATTGCACGCCACACTCGGGGTATTCTAGGTTCAGGCTGCACCTGTAGCAGTAGGGTGCTGGAGCGAAAGCTACGTCACCTAGGTATGGACCCATTCCGTAGTTCTTGCGGCCTGCTTGGCCTGTCACGCTTAGAGTTCCCAGCGTTCGGCCGTGAAATGAACACATGAGGGCGATGATCTCATGCTTGCGTGAGAACTTTCTACCTACCTTCAGGGCGGTCTCTACAGCTTCTGCTCCGCTGTTACCAAAGAAGGTCTTCTGCAGATTCCCAGGAACTATCTCAGCAAGCTTCTTGGCGAGCTGCGTGGCGGGTATGGAGTAGTAAACGTATGTGCAGCAATGAACCAGCTTCTCGACTTGCTTCTTGACGGCCTCTGTGACTTTGGGGTTGCAGTGGCCTGCATTCACAACGGATATTCCAGCGAAGCAGTCGATGTAGGTCTTCCCATCGAGGTCGGTCACGGTCGCTCCATTTGCGCTGGCTATCACTATGGGCTGAAGGGACTTCACGAATGAGTGCATCACATACTTGTCGTAGTCGTTGATGACTCGTTTTGTCGTTTCTTCCTGCATCTTGGAATCTAGCGATACTGGGCTGGACTCGGGTTAAGGCTTTCTGAGACTGTCGGCTCGCTGCTCTTGTTTCATGACGAGGCGTATTGCTCTAGCTCGTGTACTCTTTCTATGCTCTCACGGGACAGTGTCAGAAGCAACTCACCTGCATCTGCAGATGTGTTCATGACCTTTGGTGAAGCCATGGCGTAGAGTTCGCATACGAGTTTCCCAACGGCTATCGCCTTCTCAAGATTGCTCGCAGTTCTCCCCGCAATGGAAGCATTGATCCGCGCAATCGGCTCAGCCAGCTTCAGATTCGTGATGGGTTCCAGCATGATCTCAACAACGCTTTCGATCCGAGCTCTCCGCATCGACTCAATTCCTCTCAGACTGTTCCTTTCATAGCCAGTTAGGAGGGCCTTGAGGTTGGGATCGTCGGTTTCCTTCTTGATCGCTTCATACAGTTGCCCAAGTTTGCCCTCAACCTCGATGAGTGAGGTCATTAGAGAGCTGAAGGTGTACCTCTCCTCATCGGCCAAGTCGTCTACCACCTTGATGCGATGACTTTCTTGTCTGTGAAGAAGTCCACGCAGTCTATTTGCCCATGGAGGATGCCAAAGAAGGATTCTCTGAAACCTGCGAATGGGAAGAAGGCCATCGGTGCGGCTATTCCTATGTTTATCCCGATGTTTCCCACCTGAGCGCTCCGCCTGAACTCGCGCGCGTTCTTTCCGCTGCTAGTGAATATGCATGCTTCATTTCCGTAGTTCGTCTTCGTGTTGATCATCTCGATGGCATCGTCAAGCTTCTCAGCTCTGATTATGGAAACGACTGGGCCGAATATCTCGTCTCTGGCAATTGTCATGTCTGGGGTTGCATTGTCGAAAACCGTCGGTCCCAGGAAGTATCCTTTGGGGAACTTTTCTACTCTGGCGTTTCTGCCGTCGAGTATCAGCTTCGCTCCTTCGTCTACTCCCTTGTCTATGTAGCTCAAGACGCGTTCCTTGGCTTTCTGGCTCACCAGTGGTCCCATTTCTACAGACTCGTCGAGTCCGTATCCCAGCTTCATTCGCGCGGTTGCCTCGGCGAATTTCTTCTTGAGAGATTCGTACACTTCGCCTACAGCGACCAAGTTTGCACCTGATAGACAGCGTTGCCCTGTATTCCCAAAGAATGAGGGAAGAAGGGTGGGGATCGTTGTGGTCAGGTCTGCGTCGGGCATAACGACTATGTAGTTCTTGGCGCCGGCTTGGCAGAGTGCTCTCTTGCCATGCTCACCCGCGAGTCGGTAAACTGACTTGGCTACAGGGGTCGACCCAACGAATGCGACTCCCCTGATGTCAGGATGTGCAATGAGCGCTTCGTTAACCTCCCTTGCTCCGTGTACCATATTCACGACTCCGGGAGGTATGCCTGCTTCCTCTATCGCTTTGACGCACCATTGCATCGGAAGAGGTGTTATCTCACTTGGTTTCACAACCAATGTGCACCCAAGAACCATCGCTATCGGAATGAACCAAAAAGGCGCAAGAGAGGGAAAATTGAATGGGCCTATCACCGCAAAGGACCCTAATGGTTCACGAACTAGAGTCTCATCCACTCCGGAAGCGATCTGATCAAGGTGTTCACCCTTCGCCAAAGTGTACGCCACAGCGCATCCGGCTTCAACATTCTCAACAAGCCTTCTCGTCTCTCCTCTGGCCTCGTCTATGATCTTGCCGTGATTCTGAGTCGTGATCCTCGAGACGTCTTCGAAGTACTCGTCGAGTTTCTGTTTGAGCCTGAAGACGTATCCTGCTCTTGTGGTGACTGGGAGTCGACTCCACCTTTCGAATGCACTTTGTGCCGATTCGATAGCCTTGTCTATTTCGCCGCTTGTGGCAAATGGGACCTCAGCAATGGTCTGGGCCTTTGCTGGGTTCACCACAGGTTGACCGTGGGCGGATTGCGAATCAACCCATTTTCCACCTATGAAGAGTCTCAGTCTACCGTAGTTGCTTTGGACCTCCTCCAATTCGACCATTTCTGACTAAGCTCCGGTTCTGGCAGAGATTGGGAGTCTGACAGTTTTAAGATAGCTGTCGATAGAAGACCCTAGGGTCTTCATTGTCCGGCACAAGTTCGGAAGTGATCTCGCTCGTATCGCCAAGTTTGACTGACTGCCGAGACCTGATCAGTGACGCATTGGCAAAACAGAAAGTTCTGGTCGTTGCAGGCAAC
>Ga0315279_10005291_pt1 | contig 16809 bp, 19 predicted proteins | sample YL17G06_20_MG_FD_203694 | JGI IMG/M metagenome (GOLD analysis project Ga0315279, IMG submission 203694) | Sediment microbial communities from Yellowstone Lake, YNP, Wyoming, USA - YL17G06_20 | ecosystem: Environmental > Aquatic > Freshwater > Lake > Sediment | place: USA: Wyoming | collected...
TCGCGTTCGTGGAACTCCGCCGTAGGATTGGCGAAAAAGAACTCCAGCACCTTCAGGGTCGTCGGCATGATAAAGTCTATTTTTTGGGGCATATGCTCAATATTTTATACCGTGAGTATAAATATTTGGCGGACGCCTGTCAAGCTTGTTAAGAGTCGTTCCGCCTCGGCGCGGCGCTGCGGATAGCCCAGCAGGCGAATTCGGAAATGGGCTAGAGGGGATTCAATTTGGATAATCTCTTCTCCTCGCCGATGATGACGAGGATGTCGCTGTCCTTGATGACGAAATCCGCCTTGGGAATGAAGGTGATCCGGTCGGAGATGACCTCTTTGATGGCGATGACCTGGAGGCCGTACTTGTTGGTCAGGTCGAGCTCCTTCAGGGTCTTCCCGATGAACTTGACCGGCGGGGCGATCTCCTGGATGGTGATCCCGGAGACGAGGGGCAGGTACTCGATGACGTCGGGCGAGCTCAGCCTCAAGGCCGTCCGGATGGCCATGTCCTTCTCCGGGTAGATGACCTCGGTCGCGCCCACGGCCTCGAGGACTTTGGCGTGGTCCTCCGAAAGGGCCTTGGCCACGATCCGTTTCACGCCGAGCTCATGCAGGTAGAGAACGGTCATGACAGAGGCTTCCAGCTGGTGCCCCAGGCTCACCACCACGACATCCATCTCCCGGACGCCGAGGACCTGGAGGTTCTCTTTGACGGCCGCCTCCGTCATCACGGCGTTCGTCGTGAAGTTCTTGGCCGCCTCGGTCATTTCCTTGTCTCGGTCGATGGCCAGAACCTCGTTTCCCCTCTCAAAAAGGGTCCGGGCCACGTTGGCCCCGAAACTTCCCAACCCGATAACGGCGAACTTCATGGCGACAGACTCCTTTCCGTATGCCTAACCGATCATCACGCTTTCTTCCGCATATTCGTATCGCCCGGCGGCCCGGTAGCGGCTGAAGGCGAAGAGCAGGGTCACCGGGCCGACCCGGCCGATATACATCGTGAGGATGAGCATGACCTTGCTGAGGACACTCAACTTGGCCGTGATCCCCAGGGAGAGCCCCACCGTGCCGAAGGCGGAAAAGACCTCGAACAGGACCCCCTGGAGCCCGAGGCCGGGCTGGTCGAGCAGGATGACGAATGAGCTCAGAAAGACCAGGCCGATCGCCAGGGAGATGACGGTGTAGGCCTTCGTCACGTCCGCCGCCGGGATCGTCCGGCGGAAGACGCCGGCGGAATCCCGGGCTCTGATCTTGGACCGCAGGAAAGCCAGGATGACCCCCACCGTAGTGGTCTTGACGCCGCCGCCCGTTGAGCCGGGGGACGCGCCAATGAACATCAGGAGCATCAGGAGGAAGACAGAAGCCGACCCGAACATGGCCAGGTCCACGGTGTTGAAACCCGCCGTCCGGGAGGACACCACCTGGAATACGGAGCTCAGGACCTTTTCCCGAAGGGAATACCCGCTCATCGACCCGTGCATCTCGATGAGGAACAACAGGACGGCGGGAACGAGGACAAGGACCGCCGTCATGGTGAAGACAAGCTTCGAGTGAAGGGAAAAACGGACATTCTCCCGTCTCAGGAAACGCCGCAGGCCCCCCGCCCCTTCCTGAAGGACGAAGAAGCCGAGGCCCCCAAGGATGATCAGGAGCATGATCGTGATGTTCACGGTTCCGTCGCCCCTGTACGACGTCAGATTGCCGCTGAACAGGGAAAACCCGGCGTTGCAGAAGGCCGAGACGGCGTGGAACGCGGACAGGGCCAGGGCCCTGGCCGGAGCGAACGTCCGGCGGAAGCGCAGGAAGAGCGAAAGGGTCCCGGCCGCTTCGAGGACGGCCGTGAACAGGAAGACGCTTAAAACGAGCGATTTAAAGTCCTTGGCCGCCGACGGGTGGAAACTGCCCTGGACGAGGAGCCTGTCGGAGAAGGAGACCTTCCCGCCGGCCACGAGGAGGACCAGCGACGAGAACGTCATGATCCCCAATCCGCCGAGCTGGATCAGGGCGATGATGATGAACTGCCCGGAGCCGCTGAACGAGGTCGGCGTGTCCACGACGACGAGTCCGGTGACGCACAGGGCCGAGGTCGACGTGAAAAGGGCGTCGATGTAAGGGATGCGTCCGGACCGGGCGCTCGACGGAAGCCAGAGCAGGAGGCTCCCGGCCAGGATGGCCGCGAAAAAGCTTATGGCCAGGATCTGGGCGGGCTGGAAGAATCTCTTTTTTCCCACGTTCGGATTCCTGCTTTAAACTATAATGCCGGCCTATTTTTGTCAAATAACCCCTGATTGACAGATCCCGGTCCCTGTGCTAATTTTGGGGTGGTGTTATATGAACATTTTTAAACTCATCGGCGAGGCCAGCATCATCGTCCAGATGATCCTCATGATCCTTGTTTTCTTCTCCGTCTTCTCGTGGGCCATCATCATCTTCAAGAGAAAATCGCTCCGGTCGGGAGCGGCCCAGTCCCGCAGGTTCCTGAACGCCTTCCACAAGAGCAAGAACCTGGTGGAGATCAGCGAGGCCGCCCGGAAATACAAGCTCAGCCCCCTGGCAGCGCTCTTCCAGTCCGGGTTCAAGGAACTCGCCTACCTCACGAAGTCGAACCCGAACCCGGGCCTGCCTGCCGAGAAGATCGAGACCCTGAACCGCGCCCTCCAGAAGGCCTCCAACCAGGAGATCGCGAAGATGGAGCGCATGATGGGCTTCCTGGCCACGACCGGGAGCGTGACGCCGTTCATCGGCCTGTTCGGGACCGTTTGGGGAATCATGGACGCCTTCACCAGGATCGGGATCGTTCGGTCCGCGAGCCTCGTCACCGTGGCCCCGGGCATCGCCGAGGCCCTGATCGCCACGGCGGTCGGGCTCTTCGCCGCCATCCCGGCGGTCATCGCCTACAACTTCTTCCTGGGCCGGATCAAGGACGTCATCACCGAGATGGAGGATTTCACCTTCGAATTCATCGGCATCGTGGAAAGGCTCTATGGGTCTTAACTCAGCGCCCCTTCCCTCCGCCGCCGGGAAAAGGCAGATCGGGACCTCCCTGTCCGAGATCAACGTCACGCCGTTCGTCGACGTCATGCTCGTCCTGCTCATCATCTTCATGGTCACAGCACCGATGATGCAGTCAGGGATCGGGGTCAACCTCCCCCAGGCCGAGACCGAATCGGCTCCGGCCGAGGAGGGGCTGACGATCAGCGTTTCCCTGGACAAGTACATCCACGTCGGCGGGTCCGTCATCAACATCAACCTTCTGGAAAGGCGTCTCCGGGACCACTTCGCCGGGAAGGCCAAGAAGATCGTCTATATCAAGGCTGATGAAGGCCTTTCCTACGGATACATCGTAACCATCATGGACATTGCCAAGAAGGCGGGCATCGAGACGGTCGGACTCGTCACCGAGCCCGTCGAGAAGAACGGCAAGAAGAAATAATGACCGGGCTCCTGGCGAACGAGAGGATGTTCAAACGGGCGGTCGTCTTCTCCGCCGTCTTCCACGCCCTTCTGTTCACGGTCATCGCCATCTCCCCCTCCATGACCAAGCCCGTCCAAAAAGGCATGATTCACTACGTCAGCTTGGGAGGCTTATCCGGCGGAGGAGGGGGCGGGGGCACCGGAGGAGGAGGAGGAGGAGGAGGAGGAGGGCCGAAGGCCGCGGTCCAGCCGCCGGTTAAGAAGGAGACGCTCCGGGACCTGGCCGTGCCTTCGAAGGTCAAGCCCGAGGTCAAGCCGTCCATGACCTACCCTGTCGATAATCTCAAAAAGGACAAGAAGGGCAAGGACGAAAAGAAGGCCGCGATCACCAGGCCACAGCCGAACCTGCCGGGAGCCCAGGCCGAGAAGACAGCCGCACCGGACTCCACGGCGGGCGCCGGACAGGGCGCCGGTCCCGGCGGGTCGGGGCTCAGGATCGGGCTTGGCGAAGGGCCCGGCGGGGGCGGATTCGGCTCCGAATACGGGGACCAGATCGGGCTCTCCGGCTTCCCTTACCAGTATTACCTCCAGATCATCTCGGACCGGGTCTCTTCGAGCTGGTTCACGTCGCTCGTCGACCCCGGGGTCTCCGGCACGTTTTTCGCCTCCGTCTATTTCAAGATCCTCCGCAACGGACAGGTCGTGGACCTCAAGGTCAAGGAATCGAGCGGCATCCAGTCCCTGGACATGTCGGCCCAGCGGGCCATCCAGATCTCCGCGCCGTTCCCTCCCCTCCCCAGCGACTACGAGGGCGACTATCTCGGGATCCATCTCATCTTCGAGCACTCCAAATGAAAAACCATTCAAAGATCGTTTCCAGCCTCATTTTCCTGGTCCTCGTCCTCGCGGGCGTCCCGATGTTCGCCCAACAGGAGGTCGTGTTGACCATCCGGGAAGGGATGCCCATGATCCCTCTGGCCCTGCCGGATTTTGTCGTCCGCTCCGCCTCCCCCCAGGCCAAAGCCGCGGCCGACGAGATCCGCAAGGTCCTGGAGGGCGACCTTAGGTTCAGCCGCATCTTCCAGCTGCTCCCGCCGGCCCACTACGCCTACATCCGGCCCTTGAGCCCGGACAAGATCTTCTTTAAGGACTGGGACTCCATCCAAGCCAAGCTCCTCCTGGCGGGAGAGGTCAGCGAGGCCGAGGGGGGGACCGTCTTCGAAGGCAAGCTCTACGACGTCAAGAGCGAGCGATTCATCCTCGGCAAGCGCTATCAGGCCGAAAAGAGCGCCCTCCGGCTCGCCGCCCATAGGATGGCCGACGAGATCATGAAGCTTTACGGCGAGAAGCCGATCTTCACCTCCAAGATCGCGTTCGTCTCCAACCGGGACGGGAACGACGAGATCTACATGATGGACTACGACGGGGCCATTCCGACCCGCATCACCTTCAACCGGACCAAGGATTACATGCCGGGATGGTCGCCCGACCAGCGGAGGATCCTGTACACGACGTATAAGCGGGCCAACCCGGACCTGGTCATCCTGTCCCTTTACGAAGGCAAGAGCACGACCGTCTCCGGCCGGGGGACGAACTTCTCCGGCGCCTTTTCGCCGGATGGAAAGAAGCTGGCGTTCTGCTCAACGATGGACGGCAACGCCGAGATCTACACCGCCGACGCGGAAGGGACGAAGGTCAAGCGCCTGACCTTCAACAGTGCCATCGACACCGCCCCTTCCTGGTCGCCCACGGGCCGCGAGATCGCCTTCACCTCAGACCGGCTGGGGACGGGCACCCCCCAGATCTTCATCATGGATGCCGAGGGTTCGAATGTCCGCAAGGTCAGCTTCGGCGGCAATTATCACGACGCCCCCGCCTGGTCTCCGGACGGCGAGAGGATCGCCTTCGTCTCCCGTATCGACAACGTCTTCGACATCTACATCCTGAACGTACGCACCAACCAGATCACCAAGCTTACCGAGAGCAACGCCAGGAACGAGAGCCCTTCCTGGTCGCCGGACGGCCGCCACATCGTCTTCGCCTCGAATCTCTCGGGGACGATCCAGATCTACACCGTCGACTATGACGGCTCTAACCTCCGCGCTATCACCTCCGGCCGTGAGAATAAACTACCGAGCTGGACAAATTAGGCCCATCTTTTGCTGATTTATGTTGACAGAATCAGACAGTCGTTGTATAAGTTTCTCGAACAGGGAGCGGGTGAGTCCCCGCTTTCAATGACTCAGAGGAGCTAAAAGGAGGTTCCATGAAAAAGCTGATCGTATTTTCTCTCGCCTTCATCCTGGTCTTCACGTTCTTTACCGGGTGCAAAAAGAAGGTCAAGGAAGTCCCACCCCCGCCCCAGGTCAAGGAACAGCCCAAGGTGGAGAAGGTCGAAGAACCCGTCGTGATGGAGCCCGTGCTGTCCGAAGAAGAGATCTTAATGTCCAAGTCGCTCGAGCAGATCAACAAGGAACAGCCCCTGGCGATGATCTATTTCGATTACGACAAGTACTTCGTCCGCGAGGACGCCAAGCCGGTGCTGGAAGGCAACGCCGCCTGGATGAAGAAGTTCCGCACCGTCAAGGTCCTGGTCGAGGGCCACTGCGATGAAAGGGGCACCGAGGAATACAACCTGGCCCTTGGCGAGAAGAGGGCCAAGAGCGCCATGGATTATATGGCCTCCCTCGGCGTCTCCGCCGACCGGATGAAGATCCTTTCCTACGGGAAGAGCCAGCCGCTCGTCACCGGCCATGACGAAGCGACCTGGCAGAAGAACCGGCGCGCCCAGTTCACCATCATCGAAAAATAGGCTGTGCTCAAAAGAGCGATAGGGGTAAGTCTTCTGGTCCTCATGCCCCTGTGGTCTGCCGGCGTCGTCGACAAGACCAAGAAAGCCTATGAGCTTATCTACGATGATATCCAGATCCTGAAAAAGCAGGTCCAGGGCCTGGCGGTTCGGGCCCAAAAGGACGCTGAGGACATCCAGCTGGTCAAGGACCAGCTCAAAGAGCTGGGGGACATCGTCCGGCGTTCCCAAACCGACCAGCTCGGCCTCCGGGAAGACCTTAGGTCCGTCCCCCAGCAGTACCAGGCCCTGGCCGGGAAGATCGAGCAGCTGAGCCTCGATGTGGCCAGACTCGCCGAGTTTCTCGCCACCCTCCGCCCCGGCGCGCCGCCGGCCGCGGGCTCCGAGGCCAAACCCGTCGAGAAGGGCAGGGACGAGCCCAAACTTCCGGAAAAGAAGCCGGAGGAAAAGCCCCAGCCCGCGCCCATCCCGTCCAACGTCTCTCCCCAGGACGTCTACAACATGGCCTACAATGATTATCTCAAGGGCAACTTCGACCTGGCTGTCGAGGGGTTTAGGATGTATAAGGACCAGTTTTCCGACAGCCCGCTGGCCGACAACGCCCTCTACTGGATCGGGGAGTGCTATTACAGCCAGAGGAAGTTCGATGACGCGATCAACATGTTCAACGAACTCATCCTGGCCTATCCTCAGGGAGACAAGGTCGCGGCCGCCTATCTCAAGAAGGGCATGAGCTTCGCCGAGACCGGCAAGAAGGAAGAGGCGATGGCGGCCTACAAGCTTCTGATCACCAAGTTTCCCGTCGAGGAGGAGACCCGGATCGCTCAGCAAAAAATCAAGGAATTGGCGGAAAAATGAGAGACATCAACAGCCTGAACAAAGTCATCCTGATCGGACGGCTGGGCCAGAAACCGGATTCGAGGTTCCTCCCCCAGACGCAGAGGCAGGTCGTCCACTTCACGTTGGCCACGAACGAGCGCTTCTTCAACCAGAACACGAACGAGGCCGTGAATAAGACCGAGTGGCACCGCGTCGTTGCCTGGGGCAAGCTCGCCGAGTTCTGCGAAAAGTACCTCTCGCAAGGGAAGCAGATCCTCCTGGAGGGCAAGCTCAGGACACGACAGTGGCAGGACAAGGACGGCAATAAGCGCAGCACCACGGAGATCGAAGCCCAGAACATCGTCTTCCTCGGCCGGAGGGAAGAAACGGCCGGCGAAGGCCCCGCCGCCGAAAGCCCGGCCTCCTCCGACTTCCCGATGGAGGGCGACGAAACGGCCCATGGCGGCGGGAGCGGCGGTGACGACGATGTTCCGTTCTGATCCCCCCCGGCCCGCGCTTGTCCGCTGACGGGGGTTCGGCCATGACCGCGGACGAAGACATCGAAAAATCGTTTCGGAAAAGGATCATCGAGGACGTCCGTCCATGGGGCAAGTTCCGGGCCTATCCGTATGAATCCGGCAGCGCCGTCAAGATCATCACCGTCGATCCCGGACAAACCCTGTCCCTCCAGTACCATCACCGACGCGCCGAGTTCTGGATCGCCCTGGATCCCGGTCTCGAGGTAACCGTCAACGGCAAGACCTGGCGGCCGGGAGAGAACGAGGAGATCTTCATCCCGCGGAAGACCCTCCACCGGTTGCGCTGCCTGGGGAACCTGCCGGCCCGGATCATGGAAATCTGGATCGGCGACCCCGACGAAACGGACATCGTCCGGGTCGAAGACGATTACGGAAGATAGCTTACGACGATTGGCTCATCAAAAAGGCCTTGGGGTGTTTGACCAGGATCTTCTCGATCATGCACTCCTCGATCTCCTGTGAGCTGCGAAGTCCCATGGCCTCGTCCACGGCTTTCTCCACCGTTTCCAGCTCGATCGACCGCAGGACCTTCTTGATCCGGGGGATGGAGATGGGGTTCATGCTGAACGTCCTCAGCCCGAAGCCGAACAGGACCAGCGCGGACAACGGATCGGCCGCCATTTCGCCGCAGACCGTGACCTCCTTGCCCGCTTTGACCGCGCTCTGGATGACGGACCGGATCAGCCGCAGGACGGCCGGGTGGAGGGGCTTGTAGAGGTAGGAAACGAACTCGTTCGACCGGTCGACCGCCAGGTAATACTGGATGAGGTCGTTCGTCCCGATGCTCAGGTAATCCACCTCCCTGAGGATATGGTCGGCCATGGCCGCGGCCGCCGGGACCTCGATCATCGTGCCGAGCGGGATTCTTTCGTCGAAACGTTCCTTCCTGCGCCGGAGGTCGTCCTTGACCTCCTCTAAGAGCATCTTGACCTCGAGGATCTCTTCGATCTCCGTCACCATGGGGATGAGGATCCTGATGTTTCCCTTGACCGAGGCCTTGAGGATGGCCTTGAGCTGCGTCCGGAACATGTCCCTGTTCCGAAGGGAGAACCGGATGGCCCTCAGGCCGAGGGCCGGGTTGGGCTCCTTCTCGATTTTGAGCTGGGGCAGGGTCTTCTCCCCGCCGATGTCGATGGTCCTGATGTAAACGGGGGCCGGGTAGGCCTCCCGGGCCAGGCGCGAGTAGATGGCCAGATGGTCCTCCTCGGTGGGCAGCGTCGTCCTCTGGAGGTAGATGAACTCGGACCGGAAAAGTCCGACGCCCTCCGCCCCGTAGGACCGGGCCATGTTCACTTCCTCGGGCAGCTCGATGTTGGCCATGGGGACGAACGGGACCCCGTCCAGCGTCTTGGATTCCAGCCGGGCCGTTTTTTGAAGGTCCTTCCGGTACTTTTCATACTTCTCTCTCTTGCTCATGAACTCCCGGCGGACGACCTGGGGCGGGTTGACGATGATCTCGCCGTCCGTGCCGTCGACGATGATGAAATCACCGTTCTTTACGTAGAGAGTGATATTGTGGAGGCCGACAACGGCCGGGATGCCCAGGGAGCGCGCCAGGATGGCCGTGTGGGACGTCTGGCCGCCCATGTCCAGAGCGATGGCCAGGACGTTCTCGCGGCTCAAGCTGGAGGCGGCCTCCGAGGGAAGGAGCTCGTGGGCCACGAGGACCTTGAGCCTGTCCGGGATTTCCTTTTTCTCCTTTTTCATCTCCAGGTTCCGGTAGATCTTGGCCAGAACGTCGGAGATGTCCGACTTCCTCTGCTTGAAGTACTCGTCGTTGATGGCCGCGAAGACCTGTTCGTACCTGGCATTGGTCCTGGAGAGGGCCCATTCGGACTTGACCTTGTCCTCGCGGATGACCTTCTCCAGGCCGGAAAGGAGCGAGGGGTCCTCGAGGATCATGAGGTGGGCCTCGAAAATGAATGCGTGCTCCTCGCCCATTTTCTCCTTGATGTCCGTCTTGATCCGGAGGAGTTCGCCCTTCGTGCGCTCGATCGCCCGCCGCAGCCGTTTCAGCTCATCGTCCACCTGGTCGGCGGCGATGGCCTCCCGCCGCGAGGTGAAGATCACCCGCTCAGAGAGGGACACCTCGCCCATGCCGATCCCCGGCGAAACCCCGATCCCCCTGAGCCGAATGATGTCCATGCGTCTCACTCTTTCTCGTCGAACCAGTTGTTGATGAGGTCCGCAAGGGCCTTAAGGGCGGAGTCCTCGTCCTTCCCGGCGACAAGGAGCATGATCTCGCTTCCTTGGGTGGCCGCCAGGGTCAGGATTCCGAGGATGCTCTTGCCGTCGATCTCGTTGCCGTCTTTGACGATCTTGACCGAAGCGCCGAAACGGTTGGCCAGGTTGACGAACTTCACCGCCGCGCGGGCGTGAAGCCCCAGCTTGTTCTTGATGGTGATCCTTTTTTCGAGCATGGTCACTTGTGCTTGGCGCCCAGGAGCGCGCTGACCAAGTGGATGTTCTTTTTCCCCTGCTCAACGACCTTCCTGGCGACGTCCTTCAGGTCGTTGCTCCTCTGGAGCGAGACGAACTTGATGAGCATGGGCAGATTGACGCCCGTGATGATCTCGACCTGATTGTCCTTCAGGAAGCTGAAGCTCAGGTTGGAGGGCGTCCCGCCGAACATGTCGGTGAAGACGATGACGCCGTTCTTCTGGTCCACGCGCTTGAGACTCAGGTTGATCTTTTTCTTCGAATCCTCCACGTCGTCGTACCAGCCGATGGAGATGGATTCGATGTTCGGAGCTTCGCCCAGGATGATGGTCAGGGCGTTCAGTAATTCTTCGGCCAGCTTGCCGTGCGATACGATGACGCCGCCGATCATGGTCTTAAAGCCTTTATTTATAAATATCCCTGTGATAAATTTTCACGGCCGGCCTCATGCCCTTGATGTGGCGCCCGAGGTCCTCGGCCACGACCACGGACCGGTGCTTGCCTCCCGTGCAGCCTATGGAGATCGTCAGGTTGCTCTTCCCCTCCTTGACGAACTCGGGGATGAGCCGGTCGATGAATCCCTCAAGCTCCTTGAGGAAATTCTTCGTCTCCACCGCGTTGAGGACGTAATTCCGGACGATGCCCGCCTTCCCGTTCCGGTCCCGCAGCCGGTCCACGTAGAACGGATTGGGCAGGAACCTCGTGTCGAAGACAAGGTCGGAGTCCAGGGGCAGTCCGTATTTGTAGCCGAAGCTGACGATCACGACCTGCATCCCGGGGGACCGCTTCTTCAACACCTTCCGGATGAGGAAATCCTTGAGCTGGGAGATGTTCAGGTCCGAAGTGTCGATCACCTCGTCGGCCATCTTCATGATCTCCGCCATCCTCCGCCGTTCGGAACGGACTCCCTCGAGGACGGTCCGGCCCTTGGAGAGCGGATGGGGCCGCCGGCTCTCGCTGAACCTTTTGACCAGGGACTCGTCCGAAGCGTCAAGGAAGACCAGCCTCGGGGAGATCTTCCTGCGGATCTCCCTGAAGATCCTGGGAAACTCGGTCAGGAAGGACGGCTCTCGAATGTCGACGACCAGGGCCACCCGCTCGATCTCTACCTTTTTCTTCTGCCAGAGGTCCACGAAGCTCAGGATGAGCTTGGCCGGCAGATTGTCGACGCAGTAGTAGCCGAGGTCCTCCAAAAACCGGCTGACGACGGTCTTCCCGGACCCCGACAGTCCCGTCACGATGAGAAACCTGTTATCCTTCCGCGGTTCACCCATGGCATCAACCTCAGGAGAGGGCCCTGTCGAGCCTCTTCATGATCTCGTAGGGCGCGTGGTAGCCCTTCTCCCTTAAAAGATGGACCTTGCAGGCCACCTCGATCAGGGTGGCGATGTTCCTCCCGGGGGCCACAGGGATGAAGAGCTGGGAAACCTTCTCTCCCAGGATGACCTCGTCCTCGGGAAGCTTCAGGCCCAGGCGGTCCAGCTCCAGACCGTGCCGCCATTTCTTGAGCCGGATGACAAGGTCGATCCGGGACTTCGGGCTGATCGACCTCGGACCGAAGATCTCCTTGATGTTGATGATCCCCAGCCCCCGGATCTCCATGAAGTTCCGGCTCAGGGACGGGGCCACGCCCACGAGCCTGCCGGGGCCGTCCCTCCTCACATGGACGACGTCATCCGAAACGAACTTGTGGCCGCGGGCGATGAGTTCCAGCGAGCTCTCGCTCTTGCCGATGCCGCTGTCCCCGATGATCAGCACCCCGACCCCATAGATTCTGAGCAGTCCGCCGGACAGGGTGGTCTCCCCGCCGCGGGGCTTCGTCCCGGAGCGACTTCGGGGATCAGCCATTGAGTTTCTCTTCCTCTTCGCGGACGATCTCGATCGCCGCCTTGGAGCTCTTCGCCTCCAGGATCCGCCTGGGCAGCGCGGCCGCCTTGCGGACGAGCTTGGCGATGGCGGCCAGGGCCTGGAGGTTCATGCCCGGGTTGTCCGGGGAGGAAATGACCACGAAAAAGATATGGGACGGCTTGCCGTCCAGGGAATCGAAGCTCACGCCCTGCTTGGAGACGCCCAGAAGGAAGAGGGGGGCCTTGATGCCTTTGAGCTTGCAGTGGGGGATCGCCACCCCATCGCCGATGGCCGTGCTCCCGAGCTTCTCCCTCTGGATGAGCTTTTCGTAGAGGTCCTTGTCCTTGGTGATCCTGTTTTTCGTCTTCAGATGGTCCACCATCTCCTTCAGGACATCCTCCCGGGACCGGGACTTGAGGTCGAGGAGGATGAGGTCTTCAGCGAGCAGGCTATAGAGTTTCATTCCGGTTTGACGAGTCCGACGTTTCCGTCCTTCCGGCGGAAAAGGACGGCCCACTTCTCGGAACCTTCCTCGCGAAAAACGAAGACCTCTCTGTTTTTAGCGTCCAGCTGCAGGACCGCCTCCTCCACAGACATCGGTTTCGGGGAGTAGTTCGAGCTCCGGACGATCCTCCGCATCGGCTCTTCGGCCTCGATGGGAAGGGCGAGGTCTTTCCGCTCGCGGCCCTTCCGCCGTCTGCGCTGCCGGAATTTTTCCCTCTCCTTCTTGATCTTTTTCTCCAGGCTGTCAAACGCCCGGTTCAGGGAGTTGAGCATTTCCGGGGTCTCTTCCTCGACGACCAGGCCGACCCCCTTGGCCAGAACATGGATCTCCGCCCGGTTCCTGGTCTTCGATACGGAAAGGATGATGTCCACCTCGAGGACCGAGCCCAACAGCTTTTCAAGGGCTGAGAGCCTTTTTTCGCAATACTGACGGACCTCGGGCGTAAGGTCCGTTTTTCGGGCCGTAAAATGCAGGTTCATGGATTGCCCTCCATAACGAACTTTCTCTTCCGGATATGAGAAGGCTGGATCTTCAATTGCTTTCGGTACTTGGCGACCGTCCGGCGTGCTATCTTCAAATTTTCTCTCGCCAATATATCACCGATCTCGATATCGCTCAACGGGTTATTTTTGTCCTCCTGCTCGACGAGCTTACGGATCTTTTCCTTGACCTTCAGGGAAGAGACATCTTCGCCGAAATCCCCGTGGAGGGACTTGTGGAAGAAGTACTTCAAAGAATAAACGCCCCGCGGCGTCATCATGTATTTGTTGGCGACGACACGTCCGACCGTCGACTCGTGGACGCCGATCTCCTGGGCGATTTCGATGAGCGTCAGCGGCTTGATAAAATCCAGGCCCTTCTCGAAGAAGTCCTTCTGCTGGTTCACGATGAACTTCGCGACCCTGTAGATCGTCCTGTTCCTCTGGTCGAGGCTCCGCAGGAACCAAATGGCCTTCTTCAACCGATCCTTCAGAAAACGGGTGGCCTCAGGTTGGTTCAAGGCCGCTTTGGCAAGGAGCTGCTTGTAGTAGCCGGAGATCCGCAGCCGGGGGAGGCCTTCATCGTTCAGCCGGACCGTCCACTCGTCCCCCTCCTTGGTGACGATGATGTCGGGAACGACATAGGAGGTCTTCTCCTCGCTATACTTGCGCCCTGGGGCAGGATCCAGGCTCTTGATCAGCTCGATGTGATATTTCAGGTCCTGCGGCGGTATGTTCAACGCTCTGGCTAGATGGGAAAAGTCCGATTTTTCGAGGAGGGGGAGATAATCGCAGACGATGGACCGGGCGATGTCGTCCTTGACATCGAGGTGATCCATCTGGGTCAGGAGGGTTTCCTTGAGGTCGAGGCTTCCGGCCCCGACCGGGTCGAACGACTTGATCTTTTCGCGGATCGCATCGACCTTCTCCGGCCCGGCCTGGCACAGGCGGGCGATCTCCTCGACGGAGGAGCCCAGATAGCCGTCCTCGTTGATGTTCCCGATGATGAACTGGGCGATCTCCCGCTCGGCCTCGTCGAAGAACGTCAGGGCGGCCTGCCAGTTCAGATGGTCCCATAGGGACGGGCTCCTGGACAGCGTGTTTTCGAGGGAAATGGCTTCCCGTTTTTCGGAGAAATTGGGGCGGAACCCGTCGTCCAGATAGTCTTGGAAGCCGGCTTCGACGTCAAGGCCGTCGGCATCCTGACGCGGGGCCTCGGCCTCGGGGTTCTCGCGGCCGGGTTCGGGCTCCCCGGAGGGCTTAGCCTCTTGATCGGTCTCGGCCCCGGCGGACGTTTCCTTCGCCCCCTTCTCGAGGTCTTCCTCCTCGAGCTCGATCATCGGGTTCTCGGAAAGCTCCTCGTCGATGACCTCAATGAGCTCCAGGTTCGTCAGCGGCAGGAGCTTGATGGCCTGCTGGAGGGCCGGGGCGAGGATGAGCTTCTGGACCTGCCTCTGGTCCAGTCGTTGTCTGAGCACTGTCGATCTTCCTTCCGGCGCGCCGTTCCCGGCGTTAGTACAGGCGGAAATCCGCGCCTAGATAGCTTTTCCGGACGTCCTCCGAAGAAACGATCTCCCCCGGGGTCCCCTCCTTGGAGATCCTGCCTTTATCGATGATATACGCCCGGTCCGTGATCTTCAGGGCCTCCCGGACGCTGTGGTCGGTCAGCAGGAGTCCCAGCCCCTTCTTCTTGAGCTTCCGGAGGATCTCCTGGAGGTCGAGGATGGCCAGGGGGTCGATCCCCGTAAAGGGCTCGTCCAGGAGGATGAATTGGGGGTCCGTGATCATGGCCCGCGCGATTTCGAGCCGTCTCCTCTCCCCCCCCGACAGGGTGTAGGCCTTGGCCGCCGCGAGTTTCTCCAGCCCGAATTCCTTCAAGGTCCTGGAAATCGTCCCGTTCTTCCTGGGCTGGGCGTCCCGCATGGTCTCCATGATGGCCAACAGGTTTTCCTCCACGGACAGCTTACGGAACGAGGATGGCTCCTGGGGAAGCAGGCAGAGGCCCTTCCTTGCCCTCAGGTACATGGGAAGGCCCGTGATGTCCTCTTCGTCCAGGTAGATCCGCCCCGAATCCTGGGGGACGAGTCCCAGAACCATGGAGAACGTCGTGGTTTTGCCGGCCCCGTTCGGCCCCAGGAGACCTACGATCTCCCCTCTTCTAACCTCGATCGAGACGCTGTCAACGACCTTCTTCTTTCCATAGCTCTTATTCAGGCTGACGGCTCTCAAAGAGTCTTTCATAGTTCACGATTTTATGACCGTGGCCGATCTGTCTCTCTCCTTATTTTCGATCAGGATTCTACCATCGCCCAGATAAAAAGTCAATTTGTCGCCCTCCGTGATCCCCTTCTCCTTATCGACGAGAACGGGGCTCCCCGTCAGGACCACGGTATCCGTTTTGAGGTCATAATTGGCTTCTTCTCCCCGGCCCTCCTTGGTCTCCTGGAGGATCACAACCTTGCCCTTGGCCAGGATCCTTTCCATCTCGTTCCCTTCCTCTTTGAGGCGGATGGCAAGGTTCGCGGACGTCAGCTTCATGGCGTTCGTGTTCAGGGAGCTCCCCCCCGCGAAGTTGATGACCCTGCCCTTCGGGACATAGCTCATCTCATCGGCCCCGATCGCCAGACGCTCCTCCTCGGGCTTGTCCTTGGGCTTGTGCGTGAAGCTCGCCTTCACCCCCCCTCGACCGAAGACCTCCCCCGAATCCTCCAGGATCTCGAACTCCTTGGCGAGGACAACGTCCTTGTCCTGCCAGATCCGGACATCCTCCTTGAAAAGGAACCGCTTGTTCGCCTTCGTATAGACAAGGTCCTTGCAGGTGATGAAGACGGGCTTGTCCTTGGAAAAGAACCCGACGGCCTTGTCGTCCTTGCCCGGCTTGAGCACGAGCTTAACGGCGCCTGAGGACTGCATGTCGCCGGACTCCTGGTTGACCGTGATCCAGCCGGCCTCGACCTCGGTCCGGGAGGAATCGATCCTGGCCGGGATTTTGTCGGTCCCCACGGTTTTGAGGACGTCCTCCTTCTTATGATAAGTGATCCATTTCCCCCAGATCCGCTTTTCGTCCCCGCCGTCCCGGTCGGCGATGTCGACCCGAGCCTCTCCCGACGCCAAGAAATCCGTCAAGTCCCCGGCCCGGTCGAAAAACAGGTCGACCAATCGACCCTGAACCTTGTCCCTCACCCCTGCCGAGACCGAGAGCGTCAGCGAGCAGGCCCCTTTGGCGTTGAGCCGGGAAACTTTCGACTCGTCCGGGAATGAAACCAGGCGGATCTCGTCGGCTTCTACCAGTTGTCCGGGATCTGCCATGTCCTTCACAGTCTCTTTGAAGAACGCTGTCTTGGCGGCTCCCTGGAGGACCAGGGATTTGACCTCCTGTTCATCATGGGTCAGTCGGAAAGTGAGGGTGTCCGTGGTCCCCCGGCTCTTCCCGTGGGACATCCGGACGTTGCCGTCCACCTGCCCGATCTTCGGTTTGCGCTTGTAGAGGAACTTGTCCCCGAAGACCGAAAGGGGAAGACTGGTCTCCATCTTCGCCCGGACCTCGATCGCGAGGTCCCCCTCGAACTCAAGGGTCTGGGCCCGTCTCCGGTAGGTCAGGGTCCGCGAGTTCGCCTTGAGCCTGTTCGACGAGAAAACGACACCCTGGTCGGTCCTGAAAACGTTCTCCTTCTTGTCGTAGTCGAAGGAGGACGATTCGATGAGGACATCCTTGTCCTTGACCCTGGCCCGACCCGTCGCGCGGAAGCTGTTCAGGTTTTGGTCATAATCAATCCGGTCGGCCAGCATGATCATCTCCTGGCCCCCCGTCTTGCCATAATCCACCACCTCCACGTTCCCCTCGAGGTGGTTGAGCTTGTCCTCGCCCAGGTAGAACTTGTCGGCCTTGACCTTGATCTTCCCCTTGTCGCCTTTGAAGAGGACATGCTCGACGCCCTCCTTCCGATCGACGTCCTCGCCCGGC
>Ga0315279_10005292_pt1 | contig 16807 bp, 10 predicted proteins | sample YL17G06_20_MG_FD_203694 | JGI IMG/M metagenome (GOLD analysis project Ga0315279, IMG submission 203694) | Sediment microbial communities from Yellowstone Lake, YNP, Wyoming, USA - YL17G06_20 | ecosystem: Environmental > Aquatic > Freshwater > Lake > Sediment | place: USA: Wyoming | collected...
CCCTGGTAGCCGGAGAAGTAGCCCAGGGACGTGGCCGCCGCGACCCCGGCACTGGCCAGGAACCCCAGGGTCAGGCCCAGCAGAAATCGGCGCTGGCGCGAGCGAAGTTCCGGCAGACGGATGCGCACGAGAGTCTCTCAGTTGGACGGGTTACCGCGCCTCGCCGAACAGTTGATACGCCGCCCAGTAGTAGGGACGAGGGTGCCGCTGCAGCATGGCAAGTTGGGCCTGGCGGAGCGCCTCCCCCTTGCCCTCACCCGCCTTGAGATGGCGGTAGAACTCCCGCATCAGTTCGAAGGCCGCCCGGTCGTTGACCTGCCAGAGCGTCGTGATGACGCTGGGGGTGCCGGCGTAGATGAAGGCCCGCGTCAGGCCGGTGAGTTCATCCCCTCGGGTGAGTTTCCCCAATGCGGTTTCGCACGCCGACAGGACCACCAGGGAGGCATGGAGGTCCAGCCCGAAGATCTCCTGGACCTCCAGGCGGCTCTCCTCGCCGGGCGTCCCGGCGAGCAGGAGGGCCGACCCCAGGGGGTCCGTCTCGTCGAACTCCGCATGAGTGGCAAAGTGAAGCACGCTGTGGCGACGGATCTCTTCTCGGCTCGCGGCCTTGGTGGCGGCCTTCCCGGTGACCAGGGCCGTCTCCGGGAAGAGGGCGGCGATCCCCCGTGCCTCACGCTCGGCGTACCGGAGGGAGAGTGTGGGGTCCTGGAAGTCAGGATTCCCCAGGGCGAAGAGGGTGGGAGCTCCAGTCTGCCCCTTCGCCCGGGTGAACTGCATGAGGCTGGCGCTGCTGTAGTAGTGGAGTGGGACCTCCTGGAGGAGGTAGCGGCCTGGGGCGGGCATCAAGGCTTGGAAGGGAAGATAGTGCAGGGCGTCGTGAGGGACAATCAAGAGCTCCTTCGGCGTTCGGCCTTGAAGCCCGGGCCGGACAAGCTGATCGAACAGCGCCCGGGCCATGCGTTGCATGTCGGGCTGGCGTTCGCGTGAGGCGATCAGGCTACGGAAGGCCTGTACGCTCTGCGTTACCCTCCCACGGCCGAGAGGCAGGCTGACCACGGCAATCCTGTCGCGCTCGACGGTCCACAGGATCGTCCTCCCCTGCCCGGTCACGAAATACTCCAACAGGACCGAGCCTTCCGGCAGGAGCGCTTGGACCTGGGGAAGGGTCAGGGGCTCCACGGTCATGAGAGATGCCTGCTCGCGGTCGAGCCGCCGGACGCGCTGGAGGAACGCCTGATACGCCTCCCGGGCCAGCTCCAATTCTCGCCGCAGGGCCGGAGAGTCCTCGGGCAGCGCCTTGAGGGCGCTGATCCGCTCACGGAGCTCGCGTTCTTCGGCCACGAGCGACTGGCTGCGGCCCCGGCTCAGGGTGACGCGATTCCCCAGCAGGTCCAGGAAGGCCCGGGCGCGGGCCCGCTCGCTGATGTCGAAGGCCTCGGGCCCCTTCCCGCGCTCGAGCAGGCAGAGGATCAGGTTCTCATAAATCCCTATCTTGCCCTCGAAGAAGGACTCCCGGAGTTCTTCGGACTGGAGGAGACTCCGCAGATCCTCGAACCCCGCCACGGCCTGTCGAAAGGCATCTTCGGCTTCTGCGAGTCTGCCCATCCCCCGGTAGACGCCCCCGAGCCTTCCCTGGGTCCCTGCGACAAAGCCGGGTCGCGGATTCAGTCGTATGCCCTCCTGCAGGTGGGTCACAGCGGCTTGCCATTCCCGTCGGCGAGCGGCGACGGCCCCCAGCCCCTCGTGGGCTTGGGCAACGATGTGGGGGATCTGATTCCGTTCACCGATGTCCAGCGCCTTCTGAAAAGCCTCATTGGCGGGCACCCACTGGGTCAGGGCAAAATAGTTCCAACCCAGTTGCGTCAGCGCGTCCGCATAGCTTCGGTCCAGACTCGCGAGCCAGCGCCGCCCTTGAACTCCGAAGCGACTCCACTCGGCCGTCTTCACCGCGATTGCCGAGGCCAGGATTTCAACAGATTTCTTGCAGTACTCCAACGCCTTCTCTCTGTTGCCGAGCTGCCGATAGACCCTGCTGAGTCCGTTGTGATTCGCGGTTTCGACCTGGGGTTCGTGCGCGCGTTGGCCGGCCAGAGCACCCCGCTCGAATACCGGGATCGCCTTTTCGAACGCCCCGAGGTTGACGTATGTCCAGCCCAAACGAGCGAGCGCGTTGGACAGGTGCACAGGATTTCCAGATCGCTCAGCCATCTCCACGGCCTTCTGGCTGGCGTCCAGCGCGTCCTGGAGGCGGCCCAGGGCCCAGGCCGAGACCACGGCGTTATTGTAGGCCAGAGCCGCGTCCTTAAACTGTCCTCGTCGTTCAAGGTCGGCCCCCATCCGTTGATAGGCGGGCAAGGCCTCGCGGGCAGTCTCGATCTGGTACGTGGCCTGCTGCCCAGCAGCATAGTCCAGGGGGAATCGTTGTTCATCGGTGGTCGCGCAGCCGGTGAGCGCCAGGAGGGTCGCGGCGGCAAGGACGACCAGGGCGGTGAGTAAGTGGATACGGGGGTGTCGGGACGACCTGGGGGTCGAGGCGCCAAGAGCTGGGAGGCCGGGCTGCTTCATTTCAGCTCCCTGTGGTCGGCGAACACGACTGAGCAGCCAGGGGAGAGCGCTGCCGTCACTTCCTAGCGTTTGGTTCCATGAATGTCAAGAAGGAAGAAAGGCTGCATGCCGCGGGAGCACCCTACCGGGCTTCCCCGGTCAACTGGTAGGCCGCCCAGTAGTAGGGATGCGGGTACTTCTCCATGGTGGTGAGCTGCGCCAGGCGGAGGGATTCGCCTTTGGCCTGGCCCGCCCGCAGGTTCTCATAGAAGGCCCGCATCAGCTCATAGCTGGCGCGATCGTCCACCCGCCAGAGGGTGCTGATGACCGAGGGGGTCCCGGCGTAGAGGAAGGCGCGGGTGAGACCGACGATTTCATCGCCTTCGGTCAGCTTCCCCAGGGACGTGTCGCAGGCGGAGAGGATTACGAGGGAGGCATGCAGGTCCAGGCCGAAAATCTCCTGAACCTCCAGACGGCCTGTGTCACTTCCTTCCGGCCGCAGCAGCAGGGCAGAGCCCAGAGGATCATCCTCCTCCAGATCCGCATGCGTGGCCAGGTGGATTAGGGATTGGTCGTCTAGCCGGCGTCGCGTCCGTCCTTTCGTTGCGTCCCTGCGTACCAGTACGATCGCTCCTGGAAAAAACCGCTCCACCTCCCGCACCTCGCGCTCGGCGTAGCGAAGATTCATGGTGGGGTCATCCAGGTCAGGATTGCCGACGGCGAGAGCCGCGGACGTGGCAGTCGGTTGCTTCTCCCTGGTGAACTGCATCAGGCTGGCGCTGCTCAGGTAGTACACCAGGCTGTCCTGGAGGAGGTAGCGTCCGGGCGACGGCATCAGGGTCTGGAAGGGCAGGTAGTGCAGGACCCGATGGGGCACGATGATGAGGTCGCGGGGCGACCCGGCCGCGAACGCCGGCGCAAGGAGCGTCTTGTATAGGTCATGCGCGGCGTCTCGAAGCTCCTCAAGCCGACCTCGGGAGGCGAGGAGGTCCCGGAATTCGCTGACTCGCTTCGTCAGCTCGGCTTCCTCGATCCGTAAGCGGAACGCGCGTAGACCATTCCGGCTCACCACCCAGACCAGGGTCCGCCCCCCACCGACGAAATATTCCACCAGGACCGCCTCGGGCCCGAGCAGGGCCTGCACCTCGGGCACGCTAAGCGGCTCCACGGTCATGAGGGAGGCCTGCTCACGGCTCTGGGCGCGGACCCGGGCGAGGAAGGCGCTGTACGACTCTCGGGCCAGGTCCAGCTCCCGCTGGAGGGCACCTTGCCGGTAACGGAAGGTCTCCTCCGGGCTTTCCTCGTCGTCCTCCGGCGTGGCCTGCTGCGCCTTGAGGTGGGCGATCCGCTCCTGCAGGGCCTTCTCCTCGGCCACGAGGGCCGCGCTCACCCCCTTGGACAGGCGCACGCGATTCCCCAGGAGATCGAGGAAGGCCCGGGCACGCGCCCGCTCGCTCATTTCGAAGGCCTCCGCAAACTTCCGCCGATCGAAGAGCACCTGGATGAGGATGCCGTAGGCACCCATCTTGTCTTCGACGAAAGCCTCCCGGTGTTCTTCGGATTGGAGCTGGGACCGGATGTCCTCGATATTTGTCACGGCATTGCGCAGGGTGCTTTCCGCTTCCGTGAGGTTGCCCATGGCGTAATAGACGCGCCCGAGGATCCTCTGCGTCTGCTCGGCGAGGCGGGGGTGCTGGGAGAGCCGGAGAGCCTCCTGCAGGTAAGTCACGGCGGCCTGGAATTCTCGACGACCGGCGGCCACTCTGCCCAGACCTTGCTGGGCCTGGGCCATCACCTGCGGTGCTCCGATTCGTTCTGCGGATTTCAGGGCTTTCTCGAAATACACCCGGGCGGATTCCAACCGGTTCAGGGCGACATCATTCCAGCCCAGATCAAGGAGTGCACTGGCGTAATGTCGCTCCATATTCCAGAGTCCGCCTTCTGCTCTAGATCCCCGGCGTCCCCTCCCAACTTGCATGCGCAGGATGGCTGACTCCAGGACCGCGACGGCCCTCTCTGTGCTTTGCCTGGCCAGATCGGGGTTCCCGATCCGCCGGTATGCCCGGCTGAGCCCGATATAGCTGCTGGCCTCAGCGCCGGGAGTCCCGGCATCCTTGGCCTGGCGGGCGGCCTTCTCGAAAACTGGGATCGCCCTCTGTGAGGCGTTGAGGTCCATGTGTGTCTGTCCGAGGCGATTCAAGGCGCGGGCGATGTGCCCCGGATTCCCAGTGCGCTCCGCCATCTCCGCGGCCTTCTGGCTCGTTTCGAGGGCGTCCTGGAGGCGCCCGAGAGCCCGTGCTGAAACGTAGGCATTCGAGTAGGCGATGGCCGCCTGGGCAAAGCGCCTCTGGCGTTCGAAGTCGGCCCCCATGCGTTGATAGGCCTGCAAGGCCTCCCGGGCCGTGCCGGGCTGCATGGCGGCGCGCTGTCCCGACGGGTAATCGAGCGGGAACCTTTGCTCGTCGGTGGTCGCGCAGCCCGTCAGGACATTCAGACAGAGCAGAACCGTTATGAAACCCAGGCGGCTAACGAATGACAGGCTGGGAGGAAGGAATCGTGCGTGGGAGGGGGCTCTAATGCCTTGTGCCCAGTTTGGCTTCATTCCGCTTTCGTTGGCAAGAGGCACGGTCGGGCCGATGGAACGGAGATCTCAATCTCCTTGTATCGCTCCGTCCGGTCAGTGTCAAGTAGGAAGCCGGCGGTGGGGGCGGCAGCGACGGCGGAGAATGACCAATGGCGGTGAGGCGGGGATCGGATTTCCCTGTCGGCGATCGCTGTCGGGTTTCGGCGAGCAACAGCGACGGAAACGGATACGGGGAAGAGGGCGGGGTGCTTTCTCTATCCCTATCTCTGTCCCTGTCCGAGAACTTCCCGGTAGTAGGCTTCGTACTGGGGCACGATCAGGCTGGTGTCGAAGAGGGAGACGGCGCGCTGGCGGGCCGCCTCGCGGAATTCCGCCAGGCGCGGGCGATCGGTCAACAGGGCGAGGGTGGCGCGGGCCATGCCGTCCACGTCCCCTGGCGCGAGGAGGAACCCGGTCTTCCCGTCTTCCACGACCTCGGGCACCCCCCCCGCCGTGGTGGCGATCACCGGCACGCCGCAGCTCATGGCCTCCAGCGCGGCCAGCCCGAAGGCCTCTTCCTCGCTGGGCAGCAGGAACAGGTCGGCGGCGGCCAGGAGGCTCTCCACATCGTCTTGCTTTCCCAGGAAAGCGATGTCCCGCTCGACTCCCAGAGTCTCGGCGAGCTCCATGGCCACCGACCGGTCCTGACCGTCCCCGATGAGCAGGAGCTTGGCGGGAACTGCGGCGCGCACCGCGGCGAAGATGCGGACCACGTCGGGCACCCGCTTCACGACGCGGAAGTTGGAGAGGTGGGCGAGGATGCGTTCCCCCCGCGGCGCCAGGTGCTCGCGCAGACGGTCGTCAGACGCCGCGACGAAGCGTCGGGTGTCGACGAAGTTGGGGATGACCTTGAGGGGCTTGGTGACGTCGAAGACCCGATAGGTCTCGGCCCGGAGATACCGGGACACGCACGTGATCCCGTCGGACTGCTCCAGGGCGAATCGGGTCATGGGGAAGAGGGAGGGGTCGTTGCCCACCAGGGTGATATCGGTGCCGTGCAAGGTCGTAATGATCTTGGGGCGCCCTTGCCCCAAGATGGCCCGGGCCAGGTAGGCGGAGACCGCGTGGGGCATGGCGTAATGGACGTGAAAGATGTCCAGGTCCGCCTGCGCGGCCACTTCGGACATCTTGGCGGCCAGCGCGATGGCGTATGGTGGGTGCTCCAGGAGGGGATAGTCCACCATTGCCACCTCGTGGAAGAAGATCCGCTCGTGGTAGTGCGTCAGCCGGAAGGGGAGCGAGTAGCTGATGAAATGGATCTCGTGCCCACGCTGGGCCAGGGCCTTGCCCAGCTCGGTGGCCACGACACCGCTGCCGCCGTAGGTTGGATAGCAGGTGATTCCGATTCTCATTTTGGCTTCGCTCGCTGTCGCTATCGGATCTCGCCGTCGGTTTTCAGTGTTACGAGTCGATGCTCCCAGCCGGGTCCGTCAATGGCCGTCCGGATCGTGTCGAGGAGCCGCGGGCCGTACCGGGCCAGAAACGGCAGGACGGGAAACACGCGCTCCTGCGGCTTGCCGCCGGGCATCAGGGCCTCGCGGACGCGCTGAGTCTGCTGGCGAGTCTCCGCCTCGCGCCGCTTCAGGGCCTGCACCGCCTTTCGTTCCAGTTGATCCAGATGTCCCTGGATGTGGCCGGACGTCTGCCCGACCCTTGCCCTGAGGGTCGGGTCCACGGCCGCGATGGCCTCAGCCACGCCGCGGAAGATCTCACCCACGCCGTCGCGGGCTTTGCCCAGGGTGGCCTCGAAGTCGGAGGGGAGGTGGGCTCGCAGCACCCGGCTGGCCAACTGCTCCGGCTCCCGGGTGAGATCCGGAAGGGTCAGGTGAAACCGCTCCAGCAACTGAGCGACCCGGGGTTCCACCAGGGTGAGCGTCGCCCGGGGCACGATGAGCGGCATGGGCACGTCGAAAGCCTGGTACACCGAACGCAGTTGGGCGAAGTACGCCAGCTCGCCCGGTCCGGCGACGTAGGCGACGGTGGGAAAGATGGCGTCCTGCACGATGGGACGGAGGACCACGTTGGGGCTGAGGCGCTCCGGCTCCTCCTGCGCCAGCCGCCGGAGGTCGGCCGCCGGGATGGTCTGCCGGCTGTCGCGCAGCCGGAAACTCTCCCCCTCCCTGGCCAGACTGCGGCGACCCTCCCGGAGGAGGAAGCAGTTGACGCCATCGGGGCGCGCCTCGATCTGCACCGGATAGCCCAGGGCGCGGAGCGACTCGCTCGCCGCCAAGACGCACTGCGAGGAACGGGGCGCCTCGTCCACCTCCTGGCGCAGGATGCGCGCCGCCAGCCGCTTCAGGGCGGGGTCGGCGCCGTCGGCCAGCACCAGCCCGCTTCCGCCGAGAAGGTGGACCATCCAATGGGCGAAAGCTTCGGCTAACGTCCGCTCGGGCGCGAAGGCCCGGCCCAGGGCCTCTCGCAGGCTGGGGACAAATTCCGTCGGAGGCAGCAATTCCCAGACCTGCTCCAGGGTCTCCCGGATCGCGGGGCCGAGCCGGAGGTTCGCCGGAATGAAACCGATGGGGGATGCCCAGGAGGCGTGGCGCACTGTGACCAGGCTCCCGGTACGATCCAGGAGATGGACGTGATCGGCCTCGGCCACATCGTGGTCCTCCGAGGCCATCCAGAAGACAGGGATCACCGGACGCCCGAGTTCCTTCCGCAGGCGTGCGGCCAGCTCGACGGTCGTGAAAGCCTTGTAGAGGGTGAACAGGGGGCCGCCGAAGAGTCCGGTCTGCTGCCCGGTCACCACTGCCAGCGCCCGAGGCTGGGCCAGTTCCTCGATCCGCTCGCGGACGATCGGCGGGGCGTTCCAAGCGTCATTCCGGACCAGCAGCGCGTCGCGCAGCTCGCTCCGCCGATAGCCGCAGGCGTCACGCTGTTCGGCCTGCTCCCGATACGCGTCTGGCGCGTGGGGGTTGCCGGCGAAAAAGGCGCTGAGCCGAGAGAAGGCATGGACGTAATCGCGGACCAGCGACGATGTGCCGGGGAGTTGCCGGATATCCAGCCGCAATGGATGGCTCCTTCCTGGAAGAAGATGCACGAGGAGAAGGATCACGAGCCGAGCGTCACGCTACGCCAGGGTAGCAGAGCAGCGCGCGAAGGACAAGAGAACGGAAGGATCCACAAATGTCAACCGCCAAGGCGCCAAGAACGCCAAGCCCGGAAGAGCCTCTTTGACCAAAGCAACCGAGATCGCGAAGCTCCCATGAACCTGGCTTCGCATTCTACGATGGAGGCAGGGAATACCCTATCCTTGGCAACCCGGGTACCCAGTCCGCCAGAGGCGGGCGCTGGGTGATCATGGCGGGTGATATTTTTTCTCGGATCAGGGTTCGCGTAGGCGCGAGAAAGTTCCTTGCGAATCGAGGGGACCTGGGGTAGCATCCACGTCCATATGCGGGTCGTCTGCGCGTGGTGCGGCACAACGGTGGTGGAGGGGGAGCCGGGAGACACCTGGGTGTCGCACGGGATCTGCCCCCCGTGCACGCGGCGGTTCTTCCCTACCGAGGTGCGCTATGCGGTCGTCCCTTCCGATCGTTCCTTCCTTTTCCCCGAGATCGAGGGGGCCTTCAAGGCGGTCCCGGGCATTCAGGTCATCCTCGATCGCCGGCGGGGCGAGCGGCGTCGCCGACCCGCCCGGATCCGCAACGATCGGCGTTCCCCCCCGGGGGATCGGCGCCAATTCCCCAGTCCGATCGTTGGCGCCCTGCCGGCTGTGGCGGGCCTCTGGTTTCCTGGCGGAGGGACCATCGCACCAATATATTCCGGGGATTCCTCGAGGCTGCAGGGGCGCATCAACCCCCCCGTGCAGTCACCGCCTCCGCCTCATCTTCCTGGGAGGGGACTGAGCCTTCCGGGGAATTGATCGGGAGACCGCACAGGGGCTGGCGGCAGGGGCCCAGCCCTGCTATACTCCTCCGCGACGACCGTGTTCCGACAGTTCGATGGCTCCGCCGTCCTCGTTTTTTTCGAAGCTTCTCAAAGGAGGCACCCATGCGTGACTCTCTTCAGTCGTACATGCAGGTCGGTATCGTCCATTTCATGGCGTTTCCCCAGTGCGGCACGGGTGAGGGTCCGATCTACGACACCCTGACGAAGATCGTCGAGGACGACTTCTTCTCCGCCGTCGAGATCACCTGGATCAAGGATCCGGCCGAGCGCCGGCGGGTCAAGAGCCTGCTGGCTGCCAGCCACCTGACCGTCGGGTATGGCGCCCAGCCGTGCCTGCTCAGCCAGAAGTTGAACCTGAACAGCTTCGATCCGGCCGAGCGGAAGAAGGCGGTGGACCAGGTGAAGGCGTGCACGGACGAGGCGGCCGAGGTGGGGGCCGGCGCCATCGCCGTGCTGAGCGGGCAAGATCCCGGCCAGCGGCGCGACGAGGCCATGAAGCTCTTGATTGACTCGCTCCACAAGCTGGCGGGCTATGCCAAGGAGCGCGGCCTGCGCCTCATCCTCGAGAGCTTCGATTACAAGTACGACAAGAAGTGCCTCATCGGGCCGGCCAAGGACGCCCTGGCCGTCTGCAGGGCCCTGCGCAAGGATTTCCCGGACTTCGGCATCATGATTGACCTGAGCCATCTTCCCATCCAGGACGAAAGTCCGAAGAAGGCGCTGGGCACCCTGAAGAAGCCCAACATCGCCCACATCCATATCGGCAACGCCGTGAAGCAGCAGGGCCACTCCCTCTATGGGGACCTGCACCCCCGCTTCGGCACCCCCGGTGGCGAGAACGACGTGCCCCAGCTTGTGGAGTTTCTGAAGGCGCTGTTCGAGATCGGATACCTCAGCAAGGGGAAGGGCCCCCGCCCGGTGGTGGCCTTCGAGGTCAAGCCGTACGGCGATGAGACCTCCGGCGCGGTCATCGCCAACGCCAAGCGGACCCTGATGGAGGCGTGGGCCAGAGCATAGAGCCGCTGACCCATCGAGGCCCGGGGAGAATCGCCGCAGTTCTCTCCCCGGGCCCTTTTCTTTTACTGTGCGGTGCCTAAGATAGGCGACAGTCTGCCCGGGGCCGCACAGTCCGGGGGAGAGTCCGAGGAGGGGCGGCGGCCCGCCCCTCTCGGTAGGGCCCGTGGGGAGGGCCGAGCACTTGCGGCGGGCCTTGTGCGAGTGCGAGGGCCTTCCCCGCGAACGAAGCAGCGCGAGCCAATGTGTAGCCAAGATTCCGCGCTGCTGAGTATCTGGAGACTGACGGTGCTTCTCACGGCCTCGGGGCTGAGCTTCCTCGGCCTCGGTGTCCAGCCGCCGACGCCGGAGTAGGGCGCCATGCTCAGTAACGCCAGGAGCTACCTCATCGTGGCGCCACACGTGGCCACCATCCCCGGCCTCGCGATCATGGTCGTGGTGGTCGGGTTCAATCTCTTCGGCGACGGCCTCCGCGACACGCTGGATCCGCGACTCCGGCAGTAGGGCGTGAGAACCGGGAGCCGAGAGGGAAGACGGCGATCGGATCGGGTCGCCCGTCAAATCTTGCCGCCGGATGTTCATTTCCAGCCACTTTTGCCGGCAGAACGTTTGGGTTGAATAACTGAAGGATTTCGGGTATACAAGTTGGCATAGGAGGTTTGGTGCGGCCCATCCGGGCGGACGGGGCAGTGAATGTCAGATAATGGCAAGCGGCTAAGCATAGAAGATTACCAGAATGCGCTCGCCGGACTCACCCGGGAGGAACTGGAGCGACTACACAGGGCACTGGCCGACCGCTTGGCGGGTGCCCTAACCTCTTCGCCTGCGCGGCGATCGCTTCTCGAGCTCGACGGCCTCGGGGCTGAGATCTGGCGTGATATCGACGCGCAAGACTATGTGAATCACGAACGTGATTCATGGACATCGTAGCGCGGATTGGGCAGCGGCAGATTTGTCTCGACACCGCTCCCATCATCTACTTCATCGAACGGCATCCCCGGTTTTATCCCCTCGTTCGTCCCATCTTTGAATCGCTCTCGGTGGGTTCCCTCGCCGCCGTAACGTCGGTTGTCACTCTCCTCGAAGTGCTCGTCCAGCCGCTACGGGAGGGCCAGGGCGATCTGGCCAGAGAGTATCGGTCCATCCTCACGGAATCGAGGGGACTCCAGGTGGTTCCTGTGACGATTGAAGCTGCCGAGGTGGCAGCCGCCCTCCGGGTGCGGCATGGAATTCGAGTGGCGGACGCGATTCAAGCGGCAAGTGGGATCCAGCAGGGGTGCGGTGTATTCATCACGAACGATGCTCGACTGAAGTGTCTGACCGAGTTTTCTGAGATCATTGTTCTGGACGACGAACTCCAGCGTCCATCGTGACATGAGCCCAGATGGGCTGATCTCCCCGGGCTGGCCATTACGGTGGTGGGGGCGTCGATCTCTTCGGGGACGGCTTGCGCGAGACCCTGGACCCGCGCCTGCGGCAGTAAGTCCTGAGCGTTGAGCGCCGAGCGCCTGGCGCCGAGAAGGAGTAAGTGCTGGGGGCCTAGTGTCCTGAGTCAGAGACCCGCCGCATAAATCGACACCCCCACGGGCACCCCGAAGACGCCGGGTCCGCGGGCCAGCCGGGTTCGGTCGCCGTGGGGAAGGCGGGTCCAGGTGTCTAGCAACCGTACATTCCACGGCGCGACGCGCCCGCACCCAGCGTCTGCGCTGGGTACCCGGGTGGCGGCGCCGGAGCAAGGCTGGCCGGCTTTCGACGAGGCCCGGCGTCCAGAGGGGTACCTGCGGGGGTGGAAGGAATTCGCCAACGGACTTCCCACTCGGGACACTAGAGTCGAGAGCCGGGTACCCCGCCCTCGGGCGGGGTGGCCGAGAGCCGCGAGCCGAGAGGGAGACGAAGAGAGCGCGGAAAGATGAAGGCCCGGAGGGGCAGTGAGAGCCCTCCGGGCCTTCGTGTCTGAGGGGCTGGGAGATCAGGACTTGCCCAGCTTGACTTCCGCCAGCTCGTTCCAGAGGTGGACGGCGGCGAGCATGCCGTGGTGCAGGTTGTCCAGGTCCAGCTTCTCGTTGGGGGCGTGGGCGTTCTCATCGGGGAGGCCGATGCCCATGAGCAGGCTGGGCGCCTTCAGGAGCCGGGTGAACGTCGCCACGACCGGGATGGTGCCCCCGGTGCGGGTGAACACCGGCTGCTTGCCGAAGCCCTTCTGGATGGCCCGCGCCATGGCCTGCATCGCCGGATGATCCGTGGGGGCCAGCCAGGGTGTGCCGCGACCCGAGATCTCCGTCACCTTCGCCCGGACCGTCTTGGGGCAGATCCGCTTCACGTGCTGGGTGAAGAGGCGGGCGATCTTTGCGGGATCCTGGTTGGGGACCAGCCGCATGCTGACCTTGGCCATGGCCCGGCCCGGCAGCACCGTCTTGGCGCCCTCCCCGATGAATCCGCTGTACAGGCCGTTGATCTCCAGCGTGGGACGGGCCCACAATCGCTCCAGCGTGGTGAAGCTTTTCTCGCCGAAGAGCGCCGGGGCGCCGATCTGTCTCTGGAACTTCTTCTCGCTGAAGGGCAGTCGCGCCAGGGCCCGCCGCTCCTCAGCCGGCAGCTTCCGGACGTCCTCGTAGAATCCCGGGATGGTGATGCGGCCGTTTCCGTCCTTGAGCCGGGACAGGATCTGGGCCAGGGCGAATGCCGGGTTGATCACGGCGCCGCCGAAGCTTCCAGAGTGGAGGTCGCTCTTGGTGCCCTCCACATCAATCTGGAAGTAGACCAGACCGCGGAGGCCATGGGTGATGCCCGGCGCCCCCTTGGCGATCATGGCGGTGTCCGAGATGACCACCACGTCGGCCTTGAGGAGATCCTGGTGCGTGGCGATGAACGAATGGAGGCTGGGGCTGCCGATCTCCTCTTCGCCCTCGATGAGGAGTTTCACGTTCACGGGCAGTCTGCCCCGCGTCTTGAGGTGCGCCTCCAGGGCCTTCAGGTGCATGAAGACCTGTCCCTTGTCGTCCACGGCGCCTCGGGCGTAGAGTTCCCCGCTCCGAACCGTCGGATCGAAGGGGCCGGTAACCCACAAATCCAGCGGCTCGGGAGGCTGCACGTCGTAGTGGCCGTAGATGAGCGCCGTCGGTGCGCCTTCTGCGTGCAGCCAGTCGGCATACACCACCGGGTGCCCGGCGGTGGGCATGATCCGGACGTGCTCCAGGCCGATGGTGCGCATGCTGCCGGTCAGCCACTCAGCCGCCCGCTGCATGTCGGCCTTGTGTTCGGACTTGGTGCTGACGCTGGGGATGCGGCAGAAGGTCTTCAGCTCCTCGATGAAGGCATCGCGGCGCTCTTGGATGTAGGTGATGGCAGGGTGCATGTGAGCCTCCCGGACATGAGGGCGTGGATCAGCCCCAATCTGAAATCGTCAACCGCCAAGGCGCCAAGAACGCCATGGGAAATGGTCTCTTCGGGGGAAACGAATGAAGCTTCTGAAAGCCCCAGAAGCTGCCTCTTGCGTTCTTTAATTAAGGGATCGGAGCATCGTATCTTTGGCGGCCCGGGTACCCAGTGTCCGCCTCTGGCGGACTGGGTGATCATGGCGGTTCAAGTGTTCAATTGGATCAAAGCCGGCCTACCGCGTTGCGATAACGCCGCCTGCCCGGATGACCTCCAGGCCGCGCCGCTCCAGCTCGTCCAGGTAGACGTTGATGCCGATGGAGTCGCTGGCCATGTGGCCGGTGACGATGAGGTTCCCAGCCAGCTTCTGCTCCCGCGCCTCCCGGAGGTCGGCCTCGAGGAAGTGCATCATGAGGACGGTGCCGACGCCGGCGTCGAAGTAGGCCTTCAGGACGTCCACGCCGCCGTTGGTGTATCCGGCCATGGCCACGGCCACGCGCCCGGCGAGGCGCTCCGGGGCGCCGAGGCGGACCTTGGGCTCCGTGGCCGCCAGCCTTTGCTCGGGGAATTCCTGGAGCGCCGCGATCACCTCGGCCACCGTGGCCCGGCTCTCGGGCGCGTTGAAGGGGGCCATCTTCTCGGTGATGAGCCGGCGGGTGATGACGTCGCAGGGAAGGTGCACGTTGAGGAAAAAGACGTTCAGCAGTTGCGCGGCCTGCAGGACGCGGGCGTAGTTCCGGGAATGGTTGTTCAACTCGACCGACTGCATGCGCCGCTGGATGGCGGCCTCCGCCCGGGCGGCCGGGACCCCGCACTCCATCATCTGCTCGATCTGGAGGGCGATCAACCTCCACCCGCTGAGCGACGCTGGCCCCTCGGGGTGATGGGCCAGGACCGTGTCGCATCGGAGGACCCGCGCCATCAGCAGGTCGGCCACGTCGCAGTCGATCGTGGCGAACACCCGGCTGACGGTGTCGCCCCGCACGTGCACCCCAGAGTCGGCGGGCACGTCGTGGAGCCCCGACAGATCCAGGGCGATCTGCATGATTTCCTCGGTCGTCAAGGACTTGGCGTTGCGGGTGGCCATGGCTGCTCCTTCCTGGCCTGCGCCGGGCTCCGGGGTCGCCCATCGGCCGCACCCTCTTCACTCGTCTAGCACGGCCCGCCGTGCGGGTCAAGTGTCATTCCATCCGCCCGCATTCTCTGCACTTCAGCGACTCCGATTGCGTAGGAGATGGCAGAGGGGAGTATAATACGCTGAGAGGACGCTAGCGAGTTACCGCGCCCGGAGGTGTCCGGGCTGCACGCTGATTGCTGACCGCTGACTGCTGATCGCTCACCGGAGGTTCCCCTATGTACGCCGTGTGCGTCACCGTGCATGTCACGCCGGAGCACATCCAATCCTTCATCGAGGCCACGCTGGAGAACGCGCGGCAGAGTCGGTTGACCGAGCCCGGCAACGTCCGGTTCGACGTGTTGCAGGCCGAAGCGAACCCGGCGCAGTTTTTCCTGTACGAGGTCTACCGCGAGAAGGAAGGCTTTGCCCGCCACCAACAGACCCCGCACTATCTTCGGTGGAAGGAGACGGTGGCGCCCTGGATGGCCGTCCCCCGCCAAGGCGTCCGCCACCTGAGCCTCTTCCCTTCGGATCCTGACTGGTAGGGCGTCTCCATCGACGCAACGGACTCAACAGACTCCGGTGGCGGTTGATAATCTCGGATTGGGTCGGTTCCCCGGAGATTCCCGTTGACTTTGAGCGGCCGGCGAGGGTAAAAGGGACGAGGCAAGATCGGGAATAAGCAGGCTATGCCGCAGGCAGGGGGGCCTCGATGTACGCGGCAGCGGCCATCCCACCAGAGACGTCATCGCCCGCCAAGAGAGCGGAACCCGCCGCCGGGAAACAGAAGCCGAAGCTTCTCGACCGGCTGCGCGAAGCCCTGCGCTCCCGCCAGTACAGCCGCCGAACCGAGCAAAGCTACTTGGAGACGGGTATGACATCCGCACCGTCCAGGAACTCCTGGGACACAAGGACGTCAGCACGACGATGATTTACACGCACGTTCTGAACCGGGGGCCTGCAGCCGTCCGCAGTCCAGCAGACCGGCTAGCGAGCCTGCACACCCCTCCGCCACCACCGCCCGCAGGCAACCGGGCGGCCGAAATAGACTGCAGGCGCCCGCAGCCTATCCCGGTGAGGTCCAACGCCCCTCCCGCGAGGCCGAGGCCTTTGCCGTCAAGGGGATACCCTCAGAACCCATGGCCGGGCGCAGCGAAATAGGCTGCAGCACCCTGCAGCCCTAAAGGAAATAGACAGGTCTGTCTACTTCTAGATGCGCCGACGCGCGCGGCCGTCGCTCCGGTGCATTCGGATGACCCCGGGTGGCTCGATATCCCCCAGCCCGGCGGCTCACAATAGGTTGACCGCGGACCGCGCCGGCGCTACGCAGTCGGCGCATCGGGGCGGCGGATAGACCTCCGCGTGCTGGGGCCGCTCGCGCGGCCCATCACGCGGATGCAGCCGGCAGTCGCTCCGGCGAGTTCCCTCGCCGTCCCGTCTGCGGCTGATCCGCCGCCCCGTTAGGGAGACCAGAAGGAGCCGCGATTGACGCATTGGATGCTGAAGTGGCGAAGGGTCACCCGGTCTGCGGCGACCATCCTGACATGGGCGGGTCTCGTGGCGGGGATTCTCCCGCTGGTCGCTCCGCTCGCCAAGCCGCTGGGGTATCGCGTCCTCCCGGTTATCGACTTCGTGCGGTCCCACGCCAATACCTTTTGGCTCGCGGGCCTCTCGGCTGTGACCTTGGCACTGCTCTCTTGGGTCACTTCACTCCATCGCAGGTTCGCCACGAAGTTCAAGGACGACTTCAAGAAGCCGGTGAACCTCAGTTGGGACTACCGCGGCGACTGGCACGTAGGTGACGAGCGCGCGCTGGTTGTGACCGCATCTCCGGACGGCGGACTCACCAAGGTTGGCGCTCTTTGGGAGAACTACACGCTCAGCTTCCAGGCCAAGATCCTGAGAGACTGCCTTGGGGTCATCGTGAGAGCGCGAGATCTGGACAACTATTACATGTTCCAGATCCGCACAGATCAGATCCGGCCACACCGTCGCGTGGCTCTCCCCGTCCATCTGCCGGCTGAGGCCGCCGCCAGTTCTCCGGGAGGCGGCCAGGGTCAACCCGCGGGCATGCGAGTCGTCCCAGTTCCCTATGTCGTCGTCTGGCACGTCATGGACGGCATTTCGGTGCCGCTGGGGAAGCCCCTCACTACATGGTTCAGCGCACTGCTGTCCCAACGTTATTCGAAAAGATTCAACTGGTTACCGATATCGCTCTCCTCAACAGAGGCATGGGGTAG
>Ga0315279_10005293_pt1 | contig 16800 bp, 13 predicted proteins | sample YL17G06_20_MG_FD_203694 | JGI IMG/M metagenome (GOLD analysis project Ga0315279, IMG submission 203694) | Sediment microbial communities from Yellowstone Lake, YNP, Wyoming, USA - YL17G06_20 | ecosystem: Environmental > Aquatic > Freshwater > Lake > Sediment | place: USA: Wyoming | collected...
CGCTGCATTTGATAAAGCGCAAAAGCAGGCGGAGAGAGCTGGCTCGGTTTTATCATTACAAACGACATAACTTATTGGCTCCGCTAAGAGTTAAAGAACGAAAATGAATATAGACAGTACAACTATTTGCGAGCGATAATAATTCACCCAGTACTGCCAAGCCCTGTACGGACGGACCGAGTGGTTGCGTATCATCCCAAATACTTCGACCCGGGATTTCGCATGTGACTTCATAGATTATGCTCCTGCACACTTGAAGTCTTATAATATCAAGAACTCATTGAGACTGCAACGATCTTCTGGCTGCCCCATGGAGTTGTCTCGCAACAAAGCCAGAGACGTTGAACACTTATGTCGGGAAGCCATCTTTTCCTACTATGTTTGCACACCGCCACCGTTGCATTCCACTCCCGAACTTGATCTTCAACAGTACCATATTCCGTGATCGAGACGCCCATGACCAGCTCCATAACAGAGTCCGGCCGGCCCATTTCAGTTGCACCGGCATCGAGAACCTTTGCGATGTTAGGATGGTCCATTATCGCCAGGGCCTGACGTTCGGCTTCAAAGCGGGCGATATCTGCGCCCGCACCACTATTATGCCAGGAAGAAGCTCATTTTTCAAGAATTGAAATGCTGTAGATTAGCATGTTGATCAGAGTCAGATTGTCGCCTGTGGGGTGTTTTCTACACTTTGGTTCACACTCATGATTAGCTCTATCGATTTTAGAGACCGCAGATCTGTCAGAAGGGTATGGACCGGTCCTGCCACCTTGGTAAGGCCAGTGCGCGCGCACGAATGACGCCCGAAAACTGCGTTTTTCAGCGTTTGCCTGCTTCTTGGCCAGTTGTCATAAGTGTTCTTCACCACTAATCTTATCTCAATTTCTTCAAAACTTGGAAACTGTGACTCTGTAACTATTTGTTAACCCGTCACCGGCAGTGTCTCCATTTTGTTTCTGTGTCAATCAGGCCGGACTCAAAACTGCCGGTGTTGTCATGGACGACCGACTCCTCTCTCTCATCGGGCTTACAGTGCGCGACCGCACCAACTTACGGGATCTGTTTGAGCCAGTACTGAGCCATAAGAACCATGTCTTTGACATCCACTGTCCAATCGCGTTTCTTGGGGGGGCCAATGTCGGCAGATGATTCACTCATTTTCCAAAATTCGGCCCGCATCGCGAAGTCTTTTAGGTCAATCCTCCAATCATTACTCAGGTCGGCGCGCTTCGCCAGCACCATATCGAGTGCCGCTGTTGTATCGACCCAACCACAGCCGTGGTAATCATCCCTGCCGGGATCGCCCAGGTCCTTCGCAGGCCGCTACAAGAAGTGACGGACCTCGTCGCTTGTCAGATTCAGCTCGATAGAGAGAATCAGTTCCGCCACGCCAGCGGCGTTGGGACAAAACATGGACGTGCCGCCGATCGGAGCTTAGTCTAATACGTCCGGGCATGGATTCTTCGGATGCGAGCTCATTCCTGCAAGGCTGGTTATCGGGAGGACTTTTGGAAAGCTATGAGTTCTTTTTGGACAATGGACCCGAGACAGCAAGGAGTCCCAATTCAATGAGTGAACCAGAGCTTGTAGTCAGCTATGTCTCAATAATCTGCATGAACTGCCTTAAGATCCGGCAAGTTCGAGATAAGTGTTTGGGAACGTTTTGGTACGACGGGCCGTGACATAATCAGATTTACGATGTCCAGTATAATTGCGATTGAAGCTGAAGAGCTGTTCAGATAAGTCTGCCAGGCTACGAGTTGCGAACAGGAACTGATATGTCGCAGCATGATCCCTCAAACCCCCAAAATGGGGCAACAGGGATTCTACTATTGACTTTGAGCTCTTCGTAGGTGTCTGGTACTCCGATACCGCCTTATGATTGAATGTGCGTATTCGCTGACATGTGCTTGCCCTCTTCGTTCGGAAGAATGCTGTTGGAAATCCGACAGTGTTGCGGTGGTCCGATGTCCGCGCGGCAAGCACAGTCGCTCTCAACTTGAAGGTCACATTTACTCAATACCAATCACTGTAACCATTATTAACGGAGGATGTACATACTGTCTACCTTTCTGGTCTCGCCCGCCACTCACCCAGCATGCGTTTGAGCCGATGCAGGATCCCGTCTCGCGCCAGGTCCGGCGGGACCACCGCAGAGGCACGCAGCTTCTCCAGCGATGCGGCATTCTCCTGCGCGCGGGCCGCCGCCAGGTCCGAGAGCACACGCGGGATCTCTTCCCGCAACGACAGCAGCTGCGCAAACGCCTCCCGGTCGAATTCAAGCAGCTCACAGTTCGTGACGGCCGTCATGGTCGCGCTTCTTGACAAGCCGGTCAAGAGGCTCATCTCACCGAAAAGCGCACCCGGCTGCAGCTCGAACTCGATGGGCCGGGCAGCGTCGGAACTCGCAATGCTACCCTGCACTTTTCCCTGGACCAGGACATAAAATGACTCTCCGTCGTCCCCCTGGCGCATTAAGACCTCGCCGTGGGTGAATCGGGTGCGTTTCACTTTTCGTCCCAGCGTCTTCAGCTCGTCGCGGCTGAGCATGCAAACACCGTCTGGACCGGCCATGAGCTTACGCCCGAAGTCGCTGCGGAGCAGATCGTCAGCGCTTCGCTCTATCTCCGACGCCAGCGGCTTTTCGAATCGCTGGGCATGAACCGCCTGCATGAAGTTGTCGAGTAGTCGGCCGCTCATCGGGAACGGGATCTCGATCCCGCGGCGGTTGAACTTGTACCAGGTCATCCGCATCACGTCCCCTTCAATCGGCGTACGACTCTCGTACTGCTTCGAGTAGAAACGCAGCACATATTCGATGCAGAAATCCTTGAACCCGGTCACGTAGGCATCCGGTGACGGCTGCTTCTCGACCGCTGGCACGCAGTCGGTGGCCTCCAGCAGCGCGGCGATAACGTCGCCAGGCGCATCACCGTAGCTGGCCGACACCGGCACCTCGTGCCGGCGAAGTCTCGTGGGCGAGGAGAAATTGCTGATGGTGGCATCGGCGAGCTTGCCGTTGGGGACAATCACCACGTGGCCGCCGGTGGTGCGCAGCCGCGTCTCTCGCCAGTTGACCAAGGTCACCTGTCCGATCGTTCCATCCACCTCGATCCAATCGCCGACCGACATGGAACGGCTGGCGTGCAGAGACATGCCCGCCAGTAGATTGCCCAGCACCCCCTGCATGGCGAAACCGATAACGCCGGTCACAATGGCCGTCGAGGTAAGCAGCACCGTGATCTTGAGATCAAGTTGGTACTTGATCAGCATGAAGGCTACGCCAAGCATGATCGCCAGTCGCAGCAGACCCCGAGTAAGCCGGCTGAGGGGGCAGGTCCGCCCCCACTGTGCGAAAAGCTCGACAAACAGCCCCTCGGCGAGCTTCACTATGGTGTAGATGCCCCAGAACGTCAGCCATGCCTGATGGTAGGTGCGCGGAAGCACCGCGAGCTTGCCGCGATCAAGCCAATAGACCAGCGGAACGGAAAACACCAGCACGAGAACGGAGAACGCCATGTAACTGAACAACGCTCCGGCAAACTGCCGGCCGGAACGCCCACCAGACTCGATCGCCTCGGTGGAGACGTATCGGCGGCGGAACGGAAGTGCCAGCAGATACGCAACTAGCAGCACCGCTGTTGCCAACGCGACGTTCTGAATGTATGGCAGTATCGGTAGCCATTTCAACATGATTGCAGCCTTCCTTTGATCGTCATCCATTGCCCGGCCCGCGCAAGCACACCGCTGGCGGAGCGCTTCTTCACTTGCTCTTCCCGAGCGCGTAGCGTGCTATCGTCCGCTTCCGGATGGTGATGCCCAAGGAGCACCTGCCTGATGCCTGCGGACTCCGCAATCTCCAGACAGTCCTCCCAGCAACTGTGCCCCCACCCGACAAACGCACACTCGTCTGCCCGGGCAAAATGCGCATCGATGATGAGAACGTCGGCCTGTTTGGGCTCGCGGCACATCGTCATGAACGCTGTTTCGTCCGCATCGGTTCGATCCTGCCATTCGAGATCTGTGGCGAAAACCACCGATGTACCGCAGTCGGTCTCATCAATACGGTAGGCCAAGCACCCACCGGGATGCGGTACAGGGCATCCTCGCACGCGCAAACGCCCCACCTGAAGTCCCTCCGCCGTGAACTCGGCGAAGTCAAGCCGTGCCCTCATCCGCTCCCAGGAGATGGGCCAATACGGTGGACCAAGCAGCCGCGCCACGGCATCGTGAACGCCCCCATCGGCCAAGGTCGGGCCAACAAACTTGAAAGACCAGTCCGACCTGTAGAACAAGGGGTTCATCGTCAGTCCAGCCACGTGGTCAAGATGGTAGTGCGAGAACAGCACCGTCACTTCACCCGGCCCTGTGTGGGCCAATTGTCCGGCGACTGCACGCATGCCGGTTCCGGCATCGAGCACCAGTCGTTCACCGCCTGACCCGACGAGCAGCAGCGACGTCGTGTCGCCGCCGAATTCCTCGAACTCACAGCCGCAGGACGGCCGGCTCCCTCGCATTCCGCCAATGAAAAGCCGCAGACTCATTTCTCAGTCAGCCCCCACACGCCATCCCACGACGCCGGAGGATGGGCACACAGTTCTACACAACGTCGAAGATAACGCTGTGCTGCCGGATCGTCAGGCAGTTGTTCAAAAAGCTCCCTTGCCCCGGCGAAATTACCTTTGCGGAAATGATTCAGTCCGGCGGCAAACGTATCCCAGCCGGTCGGCTCAGCATCCGCCGCCAGTCCCGTCAGCTCATAAACCGCCACGGCGGTCTTTCTGCCCACCACACGCAGGTCAGCCAGTTTGCGGCCGCGGAACTCGGCTGAAGCCAGCCGCCACGTACTCTCCGACACCATGGTCTCCGTACCGAAGGCTTTGTTGGCGCCCTCCAGACGGGATGCCAGATTTGCCGCATCCCCCAGGATCGTGTAGTTAAAACGCTTTCGCGATCCCATGTTACCGACGACAACCTCCCCGGTATTGAGCCCCACTCTCATACGCAACGCCGCTCCGGTACGCTGTAAGAACACCTCCCGAAGCTCGGCCAACCGTCGTTGACATCGCAGCGCCGCCCGGCAGGCACGCACGGCATGGTCCGATTGCTCCAGCGGCGCGTTCCAGAACGCGATGATCGCATCCCCCTCGTATTTGTCGAGCGTACCCCCCTCATCCAAAATGATGTCCGTCATCTCGCTGAGGTAGTCGTTGAGCAGGGCCGTCAGCTCGACAGGGCTCAGTCTCTCGGAGAAGGTCGAGAACCCAGCCAGGTCCGTGAACATGATGGTCAGCTCGCGTTTCTCCCCGCCAAGCTGGAGATGCTTGGGGTCTCGGATGATCTTCTCGATCACATCGCCGCTGAGGTAGTGCCGGAACGCCTGTTTGATGAACGCTTTCTGGCGTCCCTCCGTCCAGTAGTTTGCGGCAAGCGCGCCGACCATGCCCAAGGCCGAGGCGCTCGCCTGGGTGACGACCGGCCACCATTGTCCTTTAGCGTAGGCGGCAAACCCGATGACCACCGGCGCCGCCAGCCAAACGAGGGCCAGCGGTCCCGCCTGCCACCATCTGCCCCCGTAAGTCAGCGATATCGCGGCGGCAAGGGCTGCTGCCATCACGCCGGGGATTACCATCGATGAAGGCGAATCGGCGATGAAGGAGTCCGTGAGGAGGTTGTCGACGAACGTCGTGTGCAGGACGACGCCGGGACATTTAGGATTGACTGGGATTGGCCGCAGGTCCAGCAGACCAGGCGCGCTGTACCCGACAAAGACATAGCAGTCTTTGAAGATCTCCGGCGACAGAGGGGCCGTGTCGCCGTCGCGCAATCGTAGCTCAGACTGGATGACCGACGCGGCAGAGACCGCTTCCGGCAAACCGTCGCGGCCTTTGAACCGTAGGATGGCGTTGCCGCGACGGTCCAGAGGAACGGTCTTATCGCCGACCGCCAGTTTCCCGCCTGATGCCGTGACGCCTGGGGCTTTAACTGCAGGGGCAGGGGGAGCATTGGGTTCTTGCGCGGCGTTGGGATCCGTCGCAGGAGCAAGAGCAGGACATAACCAAGCTGCTAACCCGAGCGCCGGTATTGAGACCCCGTCGAAACGGCAGAACGGCGCAAGCCGGCGGAATACGCCGTCGGCATCCGGGGTGCCGACAACGTGTCCAACGGCTGCCGCACCGGCGGCCACCTCCGGAACCGGGAACAGTAGACTGGTTGATTCCGCCATAGCGGGCAGATTGATCTTCAGGTTGGGACGCGGCACGAAGTCTGGCCACGCGTTCTGGCTCCCACCTGGGAGGGTCGCCAGGATCGTCGGCGTACCGGCTCGCAGGGCCTGTCCCATTGCCTCGTCGTCCGAGACTCCACGGCCGGAGGGCTCGGTGAACAGCACATCGATGGAAAGAACCCGGGCACCGGCTCTGGCGCAGAACGCCGGGATCGCGCCATACACCTCCCGCGGCCACGGCCAGCCCCAGTCAGGATTTTCTCGTTGCGCCCATTCAAGGCTGGCCTGGTCCAGCAGAATCAGCTTGACCTGCGGCGAGGGGACCTCTCGCTGCGAGAAGAACCTGGCACGCCACGTCCACGTTGGGGCCTCCCAGGATTCGAGCCAGCCCAGATGCCACACTAACAACGCAGCTATTCCGGCGACCAGGCCGGTCTCCGCCCCGCGCAGACACTTGCCAACGTGCTTGAACATGCCGTCTTTCCGCTTACGCGATTCTACTTGCCTGCCGCGACCGGCTGCATGGCCGCGGAGAAACGTTGCTGCCTGACTGGATCGGATGCGGGCACCGCACCTCCAACGATCGTGCGAACCGCATCTGCTCGTTCATTCGCTGACGGATGCGTCTTGGCGAACCCGAGTCCCCCCGCGTTGACCAGCCGCTGATTCATGCGCTCCAGCATGATGACCATCGCCGTCTCCGGGTAACCGGCACGACGAAGGATTTCCACGGCGGCGGCATCGGCGCTGCGCTCCTGCTTGCGAGAGTACCCGCTGGTCGTCAAGGTCATTACCACGTCGCTCACCGACCCTTCGAACTCGCGTGTAAGCGCCGCCAGTTCCTCGCCGCCCATCTGCTTGGCGGATTCCGCCGCCACGATCGTGAACGCCTCGGTCAGACGCCCCTGCTTGATCGCACTGAGCCCGTGCTTCTTCTCCACGTGTGCGATCTCGTGCGCCAGCACCGCCGTCAGCTCATCCTCGCTCTGGCAGCAGCGGACCATTCCACGCGTCACCAGGATCAGTCCGCCCGGCGCCGCAAACGCGTTGATCTCATCGGAGTCCAGCAGCAGAAAATGGTAGCCACCGAACGTCTCGGGGCGGTCGGAGAAGATGGCCAGTGACTGGCCGAGCAGGTTCAGATACTCGTTCGCCTGGGGACGGTCCAGCGGCGGATAGGTCTGAAACACCTGTGCCGCCACGGCCCGCCCAATGTAGTACTCCTGCTCCGGCGTCAGGTCCTGCCATGTCTTCTCTATGGCCTTTGCGCTGCGCGTGATCGACTGTGCCTCGTCGGCGGTGATCACTCCAGCCGCCTGCGCGATGCCGGCGCCGGCCTCGGAGACCTCCGCGCAGCCGCAGAACAGAGCCGCCGCCAGCAGGCCCGACACCAGGGCCGCGGCGCCGATCACAAGAGAGAGCCTCCAATTCTTTCGTTCGCTCATTGTGCACCTCCCGGCAGATGGCCCTGTGTCCGGAACTTCATAATCTGGTCCCCGCCGATGCTGAACGCGGACATTCGATCCACCCAGGTGTAATCGAGCTTACCGTCTCTCCTGACCTTCGCCTCGACCTGCTCGTTGAAGCCCTTGCCCGCCAGGGCAATCTCATCGGACGAGACTCCGGTGTTGGCGTTGGTCGTCCCCGCACGTATGGCGACCGGTTTGCGGGAGAGTGCCGATTCGTGTAGCCAGCCTGTTTTGCCGTCTGCAGTGGTTACCGGGTACCAGCCTTTTTGCGGCGCGCCGGCTTGGACCACCGCGCCGTACTCCACTGAGGCGATGACGGCACCAAGTTGCGAAGGAGTCGCACGCACTCTGCAGTTCCGCACTTGAATGCTCATCGGCGTTGCGAATACCGCACCTGCAGAGATCGCAAACAATACCGCAAGAATCCTGATCTTCATAACGTTTACCTCCCATGAACCTGACACCTTGTTCGTTTCCTTTCGTGACTCAATGCGGTTCCGCGTCCTGCCGCGGAAGTCGGATCAGACGAGCGCGCATCAATAATTGACGATACATAATTGCATATTCCAGTTTACATGTCAAGCGCTGAAAGCGTTACTCTGAGACAGTGTGCGCCCAAATATTCCGGCTGAACTATGATTTCTCTACCGAAAATTCGGTCGTTGGTTGTTCCCAAGGGCCTGCACGCAATTGCCGACGCACGAAAAACTCCCAGAAATGATGCCATCCTCAGTAGAAGTTGGCCAAGATGGGCATAGCTTTCGAGAATGTGGCCTGAGTGGAAATTAGCAATGGTTGTTGTCAAGACAGAGACTGTGATCAGAAAGCATCCCAGAGCTTCCAATAGTACTGGCGCTGGAAATCACGGCCCAGCAAGGTCGCACGATCAAGAATCGGCAAAAAAATCGGCGATCTCATCTCCGAGTTGACCAGATGCAACCATTTGGAGTTCCGAGATTTCAGCGTTGCCGAACTTCGCAAATGTGCACCAAGAGCGCAAAATCCAGAGATTTTGGAGCGAGTTCGGGTCGCTGCCAAACTAGCAGTGAAGTTCAAGATGGGTCGGCTGATGAGAAAGAGGTTGGACAGCTAGCCCTTAAAACAGTAAAAGTCTCCCATCATTCACCCACCAACAGTTGGACCGGCGTTGAGACGATTCGACAACGGTCGCTGCATACGAACCTGTAGAAGCTTTCGGACCGGTCCTGCCAGCCTGGTAAGGCCAGTGCGCGCGCACGGATTCGGCTTCAAAACTGCCCTTTTCGGCGTTTGCCTGCTTCTTGGCCAGTTGTCGTAAATGTCATTCACTACTAATCTTATCTCAATTTGCTCAAAACCTGGAAACTGTGACATCCTAACTATTTGGTAAGTTGTCGTTGGCTTGCCAACGGTCGTGCCATGTCGGGGCGATGGTAATGAACACCGAAACAAGCCAAGTTTTCATCTATGGTTGCGCGCCGCATTTCTATCCCGAGCGATGAAATGGTGAAATCCGTGCATGAAAAGGAGCAAACAGTAGAAGTTTCGGTATGAATTTGGCAATATAGTGCATCGGAAGGTCTTGGAATGTTACTAAGCAACCTACATGAGAAATCTGATTTCACAGACGTAAAGGTACTAATCTGCTCTCTCTGGGCGGGAGTCGCGTTGTATGCGATTTCTTATGTGCGCACGGACGCGATGTCTCCATCAGCAACGGCTCCCGTGCTGCGCATCCACCCTCAATATTCACATTATTTCCAGACCCCAGATGGCAAACCCCTGCTTCTCGTTGGTGATTACACCTGGGGTACGTTTTCCGACGTGGACTTCGACTACAAAACGCAGTTCGCGGCGCTTCAGGCTAACGGCCTGAACTTCGCGCGTGTCTGGCTCTGGTGGGGTGCAGAGCAATTTCCGCCACCAGACGATAATCTGCACATCGAGCCGTTTCTACGGCCCGGACCGGGCAAGGCCAACGACGGCCGGCCCAAATACGACTTGAGCCAGTTCAATCCAGCCTTCTTTGAGCGGCTGCGTCGCGTGTGTTTGGCAGCACGTCAGCGAGGCCTGTTTCTCCACCTGATTACGATGGACGCTTGGATGCTTAAACATGCTCACCTGTGGAAGCTCCATGCCTTCCACCGCGATAACAACGTCAATGGAGTAGACGGCGACCCACAGAACACGGGCAAAGGCACCGATGGCCAGCAAGGATTTTGCTCTCTGGGTAATCCCAAGGCGCTGGACTTCCAGAAGGCTTACCTCCGCAAGATGGTGGACACCGTCAACGAGTCTGACAATATTCTCATCGAGATTGCCAACGAGAACTATTATAGTGCCGAGTGGGAACGGCGCCTGTGCGAGTTCATCCGCGAGTATGAACTCTCCAAGCCGCGTCAGCACATGCTCATGCCACTGGAGCTTCTCAACCACAGCAGTGTAGTACAGAAGTGGGACCCAAAGATCGTCCACGCTGCTCTGCTGGAAAAGCGCCGCTTCCGCCAGCCACTTATCTTCGACACGGATTGGATCATCAATGACAATGACGACGAGGTGCGCAAGGCGATGTGGACGGCGGTCCTGAGCGGCGGACATTTCAATTACATGGACGACAGCCTGGAGTTCCGGGCCAAGACTGTGTCTGACAAGCGTGTGGTACTGCACCGGCAGATCAGCCATTTGGCTGCATTTGTGAAGGAGCTAAGACTATGGGAAATGCAGCCTGACAATGCACTGGTTAGAACTGGCTACGCCTTCACTATGGCTTCAGCCAACGAACTTGTTGCCTACCTGCCGGAAGGCGGCGCCGTGACACTGGATTTGACTTCGTTCAAAGGACAACTCGCCACTCGCTGGTTTAATCCTCACGAGGGTATATTTGCGGAACTATTAAGTATCAATGGTAGCCGGTCAGGCACGTTTAACACACCCGGCACCGAAGACTGGGCCCTGCATTTGAAATGGCAATGAAGCGAAACGCTTGCTCGATGGCTCTATCAAAAGACCATCAAAATATGTCTGGAATGATAAAACATAGATACCTAATTTTTTGGTGGTTCTTGTTCTGTGTCTGCGCGTTCGTCTGTCCAAGTCCGGCCCAGTATGCGAAGGAGAATAGTTTCATCTATTTTGACGCCAAAGATGTCGGCGAACCGAATCGTAAAGCCCTTTTGATTCAGCCCTGGAAGACCGTTCCTCTCGATCCTGAATATGGCGGCCAGTGGGTTGTGGCAGGTGATGTGGATGGGGACGGCCAGGTTGATATTGTCAGCGCAGAGAACTTCAATAAAGATGACGTGCATTTCACCAGTACAGCAGTCGCTCAAAGGCTTGATGGGACGGTCTTGTGGCGCTGGGGCGACCCCAACCTTGGTCGAAAGAACTGGCACCACGACGTGGCTTGTCAGATTCATGATTGGGATGGCGATGGCAGAAATGAGGTCGTTCTTTGTACAAAAGGTTTTCTTGTCGAACTTGAGGGAGCTACGGGTCAGGAACTCAGGCGAATACCCATTTCCGAAGAAGCTACAGATTGCCTGGTGTTTTGTAATCTCTCAGGAAGTAAAAATTCTGCAGAGGTACTGGTTAAGGACCGGTACCATCAGATTTGGGCGTATAATCAAGAGGGTAAATTACTCTGGACCGTTAAGGATCCAGGCGGATTCTGCACTGCTCATCAGCCTCGACCCATCGACATCGACGGTGATGGGCATGATGAAATTATGGCTGGCTATGCACTACTGAATCCGGAGGGCTCAGTTCGTTGGGTTTTCAGGTCTAAGAAGGTGGACCTGTCCAGCGGCCATTTGGATTGTGCTCGCGTTTTTTGCCGCAGTGCTTCTCTCGAAGATTTTCGTATTGTTCTTACCTGCTGTGGGGCTAATGACATTGCGCTTGTCGATGGAACCGGTAAAGTGTTATGGGAGATTTCTGGCCATCATTTTGAATCTATAGATGTGGGATACATCATGCCCAATCTTCCAGGCCCTCAGGTTCTCGTGGATATCGACCATGAACCATACGGCAAAAGTCCTCTTTGGGTACTGGGTGAAAAGGGCGAGCTTCTTGGCCAGCTTGTTACTGATTATAGCCGACATCATTGCCTTCTGGACTGGAATGGTGATGGTTTGGACGAAATCTTGGTCGCCCACAATGGTGGTCTCTATGACCAAAAGGGCCAGCGTATCGGCACCTTCGGGACTCCCGGCATAGATACTGCTGCGGGGCAAAAGGAATACGAAACAAGCATGCTCATTGGCGACATGACTGCGGATGGAATACCCGATGTGGTTATAGCCACCCCTCATACTGTTTACATATACAAAAATACCAGCGGTAAGAAACCTGACAAGCCTGTCCCGCTCGGAACCGAATCTAACTTCACACTGTATTAGCGGATAATAGAAACGTTCTATTCTCTCCCTTCCCATTCTCACACATTGCTACGTTTGGGCTTGATTTTTGACAACGTATATTGTAGGATAATGCTAACCATATCAGGCCTCAATGTTGAATAGGTGATTCGGAGGGTACTGCTATGAAGCGGCACCTCTTTAGATTGACGATAGGTCTGCTTATGCTGGCGGTGTGCGGGTGGGACTGCCTCGTATGCGGCGCCCATCCAAATGGGTCTTCTTGTAACCAATACAGACTCATCGAGGGTAGTACCCTTGTCGATGACTGCACTATCTGCGGCAGGCCCACCTTGCTTATTCCCATCCGCGGTAGCTTCTACCTGGAGCCAAATGAAATTGACCCGCTCTTCAGCAACTTTGGCGTCCGTGACCTCAAATTCACAAGCGTCGGCCCATATTGGACATACTCCGGCAAGCTGGAGGGAACTTATCGCATGGGTGGCGAAGTAGCCGTCGTACAACAAATGAAACTCGAAGGCATAATTAATGGAATTGAAGGCCTGGAGTTCGACAGCAACCTCGTTCCGCTACAGGCCACCTTTCCCTGGATTGAGATCGACCTGGAGCAGCTTCCGCCCACGAACCCATTACAGACATTCCGCCTTCACCTCGTGGCTGTGGCGTGGCCAACTGTCTGGTTCTCTACGGAAGTTAGCTTTACTCCTTCTGCACCCGGCGCGACAAAAGTCAGCGATGGCGACCTGCTTAGTGTCACAGGTCAGGTCGTTTGCACCAACAATCAGCTTACTGGTAGGCTTGGAATTATGCCAATTGTCCCGGATATCGGCCTGGACGCAGTAATGTGGCTGATACCTTCTTTGCATCAGCAAAAAGGAACTCCGACGCCGGAGATATGGTTCTCGGCTGAACGCGACATCTTCAGTGAAACGCTCGGGCCGCTGCACGACGGCGACCTGCTAAGTAACGCCGGCCGAATCGTCCGTACCTATGCCGACCTGGTTGCAAAGTTCTCACCGATGCCGCCCGTACCGGACTTCGGCCTCGACGCAATAACTCTCGGTCCTGATGGTAAACTACTATTTTCCACCGAGGAGGGTTTCTTCTCCGAAAAGCTCGGAGTCTCTATCAGCGATGGTGACCTGCTTTGCGAGGATGGGCGAATCTTCAAAACTATTGGTCAATTGCTGGCTAAATTCCAGCCTATTGAACCTCGTCCGATCCAGTTCGGGCTGGATGCAGCCTACGTCTGGCCAAGTGGAGAGGTTTGGTTCTCTATCGAGGCTGATTTTGTTGACAGCAAATGGGGCCGGATCGGCCACGGCGATATTTTGAGCGATACCGGCCGAGTCGTTGCCCGCAACAGTGAACTGCTTGCACCGTTCGGCCCAATCGAAGACCTGGCCGACTTCGGACTGGATGGCCTTGAGGTTTTTGGGTCCGTCCTTAGGGCAGACTTCGACCAAGATGGCAATGTAGACTTCAGAGATTATGCAGTCTTAGCTACAAGCTGGAGACTGAATTGTTGCACAACCTGCCCAGCCCCGGATTTCAACTGCGATAGAAAAGTGGATTTCACCGATCTAAAAATCTTCGCTGAGAACTGGCTGGCAGATGTTGAGTAGTTACATCAGAAATCCAATTTCGAATAAAGGGCTTATGAGCATTACTCTTGCAGTCCTTTTTTCTTTCTCTTACGGATCCATTGCCAAGAGACTGCTTCTCTCTCCATGACCAGCATAGCTCGAAAATGTGCAACGCCCAGCCCTTGACTTGCCAACGGTCGTTCCCTACGAACCGATAGAATCTCTTGGACCAGTCCTGCCAGCTTGGTAAGGCCAGTGCGCGCGCACTGATGATGCCTGAAAATTGGCCTTTTCGGCGTTCGCCTGATTTTCGGCCAGTTGTCGTAAATGTTCTTCACTACTAATCTTATCTCAATTTCCACAAAACCTGGAAACTGTGACACTGTAACTATTTGTAAAAGTGTCGCTCACGTTCTCTCTATCTTTGATTCTTTTCGTCGGCATTGGCGAGAAAGCATTGCCACTTACACCATTACTCTCGTGTTCGAACAGAAAGAAGATCTGCGCGAGGGTAGTAACGGCACTCAGATTTCGAAAGTACCTGAGGAAACTTATAATTAAATGCAACTCCAAAATCAGCCAATGAAAAAAGTGTGGGCTGGTGCGGAGGAAGAAAAGGGGAGCGGAGATAACGCCAGCCCACGGGTCTCCGCTAAATAGAAATACGGTGGTCGAAAGACAGCAGTTCACCATTACTGCAAAGGGACTTACACCCTCTCAGATTCTTTGTTATCACGAAGAAGGAGTGTCTTTACGGCGACATAGTCCCAAGCCAGTTCTTCACGAAGACCATCAGGTCTTGCCAGTTGACGCTCCCATCATTAGTTAGATCACAGCCCTGGCCGCACCAGAAGCTGCCGTCTGCTGCAAGCCATCTGTTACAAGAACATCCAATTTCAAGATTCCTCTTCAGTCGGGTAGTTCCAAAATGCGGAAATCATCAAACAGAATCCAGTGGTCGGCATTGGCAGGACCGTTGTAACATTGTATGCTGACCTGATCATCACCCGGTGCTGGCAGCGTACCTGTAGCTGCCGTTTGAAACTCTCCCTTGGCATCTGAGCGGAACTGGGCAATGAAATTATCGCCGGCTACAATAAGACGAAGCTCGACCGTTTCGCTTGGCATAGGCTTTCGGCCCGGGATAATAAACAGTCCTCCATCAATCAGCTCCTTAACGAGCTTAAACACGGGTTTACCCTGATGATACCAGGTTATTCCGGCCTGCTCATACTGTTGAGTAGGCCTGGTCGTGTTGGTCACAGTCACGTCAACGGCGAACTTGCCTCGGCTGCGATCCGGGGCCCGACGAACCAGCGCATTCTTGACAGTATCTGCCAAGCCAGGCTCAACGCGAATTTCCAAGGCATTTTCTCTGATACGCCATGCCTGAGGATTCTCTCGCAGCCACGTCCAGCCCTCAGACAGGTTGCCTTCAAAGCGTTCCTCAAAGATAACAACCTGTTGATTAACCTGGCTTTTGATGATCGGTGTCAGAACGATATTTCGATAGCTGACGGCTGTGTGATCACCTTGTAAGTAGATAGGGCCGGGCCTGAGCTCATCTGACCACAGCGCGCCGCCAGTGCAGCCCAGAAGCGGCTCATTGTCTATAATCACCTTGTCGTTCAGTTCCACCGTCACATGGCGATCAAGGAGTGTGATACTCATGGTCTGCCACTGCCCGGCCGGCTTCTCAGCGTTCACGCTGGGGCTAATTCGGCTGTAAATAGCCCCCATGTTGTGCGGATCGAGATCTTTGCCGTACGTATCGCTGACCTGGACCTCATAGATGCCTCGCAGATAAACACCGCTGTTGCCTTTCTCCGGAACGTTCACCTCCAACTTCAGGGTGAAATCCTCGAATTCGGCTACGGTGCGGAGGTTGCCATAGGAAACACGAGGTTTCCCCTCTTGCTGGACCGGCCTGTTGACAAGGGCACCATCTTCCACTGACCAACCATTAGCCTGGCTTGGATCGGTCAGCTTCCACCCGTCCAGATTGGTTCCATTGAACAGTACGATCGGTCTGCCGTATTTGACCTTGGATAGATCCGGCTTTCGAGGCAGCGGAGGAATCCGTTTGCCGGTGAACTCACTTCGGCTAACACCTTTTCCGTCTGAGCGGGGGCGCAGTTGCGTCAAAAGCAGGGTATCTCCTGAAACCCTCGCCACAATGGTTTCCGTGAACGTGTGCACCCGGATCACTTTGCCCTTGGCGTCTTTGCGTTCAACCGTATTAACACGTGTAACGTTCAGGGTATCCTCGTCCATGTAGACACTATCCACAGGGACCACACTTCCCCCGCCCCAGAGGATGTTTGCGTCCAAATACCCATCTTCCTGTGCAACACCCAGCCAACCAGCGCCTCCGCCGGGGATTGTCAACGCCCAGTATCCCACGTACGGATTAGCGGTTTCAGCAGCATGAACCAATACACTTGTGATCAATAACGCTGAGAACACCAAGAGGTAAGGAATGGTTTTATTCATAAGAGGTAACCTTTCACAGCTGCACTTTCCAAGAAAACGACCTTTATCCGCCACACGTACGACGGATTTAGTTTAGCTCTTTGATAAACGGGTATTGTAATAAAAATGGCTCATCCTTGCCGATGTGTTTAGTAGAAACAAAACGCACATTTGCAAAGGAGAGCCTATGTTTGATAAATGGATTTTCCCGGACAACTGGCAACTCTGGGTAGTTGCTCTTTGCAGTGTCCTGCATCAACGCTCGGCCTGGCGACTGGCTACCATAGTTGCTGGAATAATCTTCGCCAAGGGTCGAAAAACCATAACCAGTTGGCTCCGGGCTGCTGGTATCAGCCAGCAATATAAAGCGTTCTACTACTTCATCGGCTCTATCGGCAGAAAAACTGAAATAGTAGCGACGGTCTTGTTTGAAATTATGATAAATCTGATTTACAAAAAACAGGAGCGGGTATTGATGGCTATTGATGATGGCCCGACAAAGAGATATGGACCTAAGGTTCAAGGGGCGGGAATCCATCGTAATCCAACGACCACCCCTGACGGGGCTAAGCCTGTGGTGAGCTTGTCGAATCCATTCATTTACGGCCATCTGTGGGTAACTATCTCGGCTGTGGTTCGCCATAAGCTTTGGGCAACGATCGGCCTGCCTCTTTTGGCAAGGATGTATG
>Ga0315279_10005294_pt1 | contig 16797 bp, 14 predicted proteins | sample YL17G06_20_MG_FD_203694 | JGI IMG/M metagenome (GOLD analysis project Ga0315279, IMG submission 203694) | Sediment microbial communities from Yellowstone Lake, YNP, Wyoming, USA - YL17G06_20 | ecosystem: Environmental > Aquatic > Freshwater > Lake > Sediment | place: USA: Wyoming | collected...
GGCGGCGTTCATGCCCTATGTGCGGCACAAGATCCGGACGGAAAACGAAATCCGCGACCAGCACGCGGACCGGGGTTTCCCCGCCGTCATCCTCAGACCCGCCGACGTCTTCGGGCCGAACGACCGCGTGACCTGCGCCAACATCCTCAGGGCTTGCGAACGGGGCGTCCCCCTCATCGCCGGGCACGGCCGCTGGCGCTTCGGCTACTGTTATGTCGGGAACCTTTGCCTGGCCGTGGAGCTGGCCCTGGTCGAGGCGGGGATCGAGGGGAAGTCTTACACGGTGACGAACGACAGGCTCCCCACCTGGCGCGATTTCTTCAAAGCCCTGCAGAAAGGCCTGGGCCGGAAGCAGCGGGTTTATGTCCCCGTCTGGCTCGCCCATGCCGCCTCCGGAGTATCGGGCCTCCTCGAAGCCATCCTCCCCCGTTTCGAGCGCCAGCTGAACTATTACCGGATCAAGCGCATCACGACCGAAACGACCTACGACATTTCACGGACGGTCGCTGAGCTCGGGTATAAGCCCGACGACGACTTCGAACCCCAGTTCGCCGAGATCGTCGACTGGTATTTGAAGGAGAAGCGGAATGGCCGCTTGGTTTGAGAAGGCGGCCGGTCCGTCCGTCCCCCTGGCGCTCGTTTACCTGGAACTGGCCATCTCCCTGACGTTCCTCGCCACCATCGTTCATTTCCGCAACCTGCGCAGGACGAGAGACGAGCTCGCCGCCGTCCACCTGTATTTCATCGCCTTTTTCGTCCTTCTGCTGGCCGTGCCCTGTTTCCTCGTGTTTCTGACCTCGTCCGGGCCGTGGGCCGTTCTGGCCTCCTTCGGCTGGACCTTCGGCCGGGCCGGCCTGGGATTCGCGCTCGCCGGGGCCGGACTGCCGCTGGCCGTCCTGGCCGGGTTCATCGGCTCTCGCGACCCGCAGATGATAAAAATGTACCCGTTCGCCAAGGCCGCCTGCGCCAACGCCCGGACCTTCGCCGGTTACGAGCTTAGCTACCTTTTCCTCTATTACCTGCCCTGGGAATTCGTCTTCCGGGGAGTTCTTTTTCTGCCGCTCGTCCCGGTGCTGGGGCTCCTCCCGGCCCTGGCCATCCAGACGGCGATCTCGACGCTCCTGCACGTCGGGCACCCCGACACGGAGGTCTTCGCCGCGGCCGGGGCCGGGCTCGTCTTCGGAGCGATCGCCTGCGCCACGGGTTCATTCCTCTACACGTTCATCCTGCATGCCGCGACGGGGATCGCCACTGACACTTTCCTCTTCCTCCGCCGCGGTTCGGGGAGACCGTGAAGGTCCTCGTCACAGGGGCGACTGGATTCGTCGGCTCGGTTTTGATGTTGGAACTTATCGCCAGGTACGGCGCCTCCGCCGTCTCCGCGTTCGTCCTCCCGGGGGACATTATTCCGGCGACGTGGCGGGGGGCCGGAGTGCGGACGTTCGACGGGGACATCGCCGACGCGCGAGCAGTCAGCGCGGCGGCGGCCGGGCACAGCCATATCGTCCACCTCGCCGGGTTCATCTCCTACTGGAAGGGTGATGAGGACAGGCTGCGGACAGTCAACGAGGACGGCGCCCGGTCGATAGTCGAGGCCTCGCTTGCGGCGGGGGTCGAGCGCCTCATCCACATTTCGTCCGTCGGGGCCATCGGGTTCCACGAGTCGGGACAACCGGCCGACGAGACGGCGCCGTCCAACTGGCCGGCGGATATCCTCTACATGGCCTCCAAGCGCCGGGGTCAGGACATCGTCGAGCAAGCCGTCCGCGAACGCGGCCTTAGGGCCGTCATCCTCAACCCGGCCTCGATCATGGGTCCGGGCGACCACAACCCGGCGACGCCGCATAACGAGCTTTACCGGAGGATCTCGCGCGGCCCTCTTTTTGGCTCCTTCGCCGGCGGACTGGCTATCGTCGATGTCCGCGACCTCGTCGCGCTCATCCTCAAGGCCCTGGAAGGGCGGGGCCGTGACGGCGAAAGCTATCTCGTCATCGGGGCCAACCTCAGCTACCGGGACGTCATCCGGAGGATCAGCCGGGCCTGCGGCCGGAGGGCCTACCCCTTCCCCATCCCGGCTCCCCTACTCATCGTGGCCGGACTTTTTCTCGAACGGGCCAGCCGGAGGACGGGGCGTCGGCCGCTGCTGACGGCCGCTTACGGCCGATTGAGCGGTTGGACGGCCTATTACGACAGCGCTAAGAGCCGCCGGGAATTCGGCCACGTCTACATCGACGCGGACAAAACGATCACGGAAGGCTGGGAATATTATCGCGATAGTTTCGGCCGACTCTGAACCTTCAGATCGCTCCCCCTTTGCCTTCAGCGCACCCGCACCGGCAGGACGATGTGGGACGGATGCGCCTTGGACCGGAAGACGCGCTGGGTCGCCGGGCGGTAATCCGACGCCTTGGCCAGGAAGATGTTCCCGACGAAGGTCTGCGGATTGCGGTCGATGAGCGGGAACCAGGTGCTTTGGACCTGGACCATGATCTTGTGGCCCTTGAGAAAGCGGTGGTCGGCCCCGTGGAGGTCGATGTTGAAGTCCGTGACGCGGTCCGGGACGAGGGCCTCGGGCTTCTCGAAGCTCTTCCGGAACCGGCCGCGGAAGACCTCGTTGGCGATCATCAGCTGGTATCCGCCCATCGTCGGCTCGGCCGGGTAATCCCCGGGATAGACGTCGATCAGCTTGACGATCCAGTCGCTGTCCGTCCCCGTCGTCGCGGCGAACAGCCGGGCGACGATCCGTCCCGTGACGGTGACGTCTTCGGCAAGCGGCTCCGTCTCCCAGCTCAGGACATCCGGCCGTGATTGGGCGAAGCGCTGGTCGCCGACGAGCCATGTCGACCAGCCCGAGCCGCGCGGGTCGTAGGTCGCCTCAATCGGACGGGGGCGGTAGGGCACGGGGCGGGCCGGGTCGGAGACGTAACTGTCGAAAGCCGAGCCGTCATCTCCGCCGGGCGCGTCGAAGGACAAACGTCCGTCTTCCCCGAAGTAGAGGTTGCGGTCTGCGGTGAGTTTGCGGGGCGGCCATTCGTCGTAGACCCGCCACTCGTTGGCGCCCGTCTCGAAGGTGATGGCCTCTGGGACGTCCCAGCCGTCCTTGTCCTTCAGATAATGGGCGAAGAACGGCGCCTGGATCTTCTCCCGGAAATACTTCGAGGCGTTGGCCCCGAACTTGATCCGTCCCAGGGAGCTCCCGTCGGTCCGCATCCAGCCGCCATGGTTCCAGGGGCCGGCCACGAAAAAGCTCATCTCCCCGTGGTCAAGGGGTTCGAGGGTCTCGTAGATCTTCTGCGGTCCGTAGAAGTCCTCCTGGTCCCACCAGCCGGCCACGTGGAGCGCCGGGACCGTCACCCGGGTCAGGTAGGGGGCCATGGCCTGCTTTTGCCAGAAGCCGTCGTAGTTCGGGTGGGCGACGTAATCGTTCCAGGTCGGGATCTTCCCCAGGAGGTATTTCTCGTTCACCGCCGACAGCGGGCCGAGCCGCAGGTACCACTCGTAGGTTTCGAACGAGTCGAACCGGAACGACGCGTTCTCTTTGGACGTTTCCATCATGGCGGCGTATTCGAAGCCGTAGCTCAGCCGGAAGGCCCCGTTGTGATGGAAGTCGTCGCCCAGGTACATGTCAGCGGGCGAAGCCTGGGGCGAAACGGCCTTCACGGCCGGATGCGGGTCGAGCATGGCCATGGCCGTCAGCCAGCCGCCGTAGGAGATGCCCATCAGGCCGGCCCGGCCGTTGTGGCCCGGAACGTTCTTGATAAGCCATTCGATCGTGTCGTAAGCGTCGGTGCTCTCGTCGATCGCCCGGGGATCTCGCTTGTCCCTCGGCGCCCGCTGCATGACGAATTTTCCCTCGGACTTGTAGCGGCCGCGGATATCCTGGAAGACGAAGATGTAGCCCTCGTCGACGAGCTCTTGATAAGACTCGGACAACAGGGGGCGCGGAGATTCCGGCGCACCGTAGGGCGTGCGCATGATCAGGAACGGCAAGGGTCCGTCGGCTCGCTTCGGAGCGAAGACGACGGTGTTCAGTCTCACCCCGTCCCGCATCGGGACCATGGCCCTGGTCTCGGTGAACTCGGGGGTCGCAGCGGGGCCCTGACCGGAGGGCGTCACTCGAGCGAAGATCGAGGCGGCGGCGCAGACGGCAAGGCCGAGAAGGATCAGCTTAGGGATCGGAAGGGACTTATTCATGGAGGGCTCTCCTGGAAATCGGACGTAGCCAATGCTATCCACGGAGGGCCCGGGAGTCAACTCGAACACTTTGCCATTCGGGAAGAGGGGCCGTCCCCTATCCCCTTCCCGTCGACGTCCTTGCAACTTTTCGCTCCGCGATTTATACTCCCGTCATCTTAACGCCCAACAAGGCGGGAGGAATATGCCCCCGACGACGTCCGCGATCGAAGTCGATGCCCTGGCCAAAGCCTACGGCCGGCTCAAGGCTGTCGACGGCGTCAGCTTCAGCGTCGGGGCGGGCGAGATCTTCGGCATGGTCGGGCCCAACGGCGCCGGCAAGACCACGACGATCGAATGCCTCGAGGGCCTGCGTTCCCCCGACGGCGGTGTCGTCCGCGTCCTCGGCCTCGACCCTCGTGAGGACGGCCACGAACTGCGGGAAAGGATCGGCGTCCAGCTCCAGCAGAGCGCCCTACCCGACGACATGAAGGTCTGGGAGGCCCTCGACCTCTTCGCCTCCTACTATCGGAAGCCGGCAGCCTGGAAGCCGCTTCTGGACCGGCTGGAGATCGCCGACAAGAAGAACGCCCGGTTCTCTAAGCTCTCGGGCGGGCAGAAACAGCGCCTGTTCATCGCCTTGGCCCTGGTCAACGACCCCGAACTCGTCTTTCTCGACGAGCTGACGACCGGGCTTGACCCCCACGCCCGGCGCTCTATGTGGGACCTCGTCCGGGCCATCCGCGAAAGGGGAAAGACCGTCTTCCTGACGACCCATTACATGGAGGAGGCCGAACACCTTTGCGACCGGGTCCTGGTCATCGACCACGGCCGCGTCGTCGCCCTGGATTCGCCGGCCAACCTCGTCCGGGGCCTCAAGAGCGAGATACGGATCCTGTTCACCGCCGAGCCCGGCTTCGATCCCGCGTCGCTCGAGGGCCTTCCGGGCGTCGCCCGCGTCGAGAAGAATGGGGAGAAGGTCATCGTCGCCGGGCAGGGCGACCGCCTCATCGTCGCCGTCGTCAACGCCCTCGACGCCCAGGGCGTCCGCTTCCGGGACCTGCGCACCGAACAGCCCGACCTGGAGGACGTCTTCCTCGCCCTGACTGCGGAATCCGGCCTCGACGGAGGGTCGCGATGAAAGGCTTTTGGAAGCTTGCCTGGGTCGAGATCAAGCTCTATCTTCGCCAGCCCGAGGCCGCCTTCTTCACTCTTGTCTTCCCTATGCTGCTCCTTTTCCTTTTCGGCAGCATCTACGGCAACAAGCCCAACCCGTTCTTCGGCGGCCGGGGCATGGTCGACGTCAGCACGCCGGCCTACCTGGCCATGATCATCGGCTCGACGGGGCTCATGTCGATCTCTATCACGGTCAGCAGCTACAGGGAGAAGGGCGTGCTCCGCCGCTACCGGGCGACGCCGATCCGGCCGGCGGCCGTCCTGGCCTCCCAGATCATCGTCCACTTCCTGATGACACTCTTCGGCGGGGCCTTGCTCATCGCCTCCGCCAGCCTGGTCTACGGCCTCCGATTCGAAGGCCGGCCCCTGGACGTCCTGTTCGGCTTCACGCTAAGCACTCTGAGCTTCTTCGCCGTGGGCTTCCTCCTGGCCAGCGTGGCCAAGACGGCCCGGACGGCCAACATCCTGGGCCTGGTCCTCTACTTCCCGAACCTTTTCCTGTCCGGAGCGACCATCCCCAAACAGACCTTTCCCCGGGCCCTGAGGGCGGCCGGCAAGTTCATCCCGCTCACCCATGTCGTCGACCTCCTCCAAGGGCTCTGGGCCGGAGATGCCCTCGGACGGCACCTCCTCGAGATCGCCGTCCTGGCCGGGCTCCTCGTCGTCGGGGTCGCCGTTTCGGCCAGGGCCTTTCGCTGGGAGTGATGCCTTCATGAAGATCGTCCTGTCCGAAACGCTGAGCTACTGTTTCGGCGTCCGCAAGACGCTCGAGCTCACGGACCGGCTCCTTGCCGAGCGGCCCGACCGGACCTACTACATGCTGGGCGAGATCGTTCACAACGAGCACGTCATCGAAGCCCTCAAGGCCAAGGGCCTGCGCATCGTCGGCTCGCTCGACGAAGTGCCCGCGGGAGGCGTCGTCATCCTCCAGAGCCACGGTTCGGCCCGGAAGCGCTACGCCGAGCTCGAGGCGAGGGGCCTCGAGCACGTCGACGCCACCTGTCCGATGGTCAGGATCATCCACGACAAGATCCGCGAGGTCGAGGCCAAGGGATTCACGCCCGTCGTCATCGGGCAGGTCGGCCACGAGGAGGTCCGTGGCATCGTCGGACAGGTCGCCCGGGCCATCGTGGTCAAGACCCCCGAAGAAGTGACGCCCGATCTCTTCGCCGGCCTCGGCCGGGCCGGCGTCGTCGCCCAGTCGACCTTCATCGAGGAGGACGCCTTGCGCATCGTCGATCGCATCCGCGCGCTCGTCCCCGAGGTCGTCTTCCACGACACGATCTGTCAGCCGACGAAGACCCGCCAGCGCGAGGTCGAAGCCCACACCAGGCGGGCGGACTACGTCATCGTCATCGGCTCCCAGCACAGCGCAAACACCATGCACCTCTTCCACATCGCCCGGAAGATCAACCCCCGGACGCATCTCGTCGATAGGCCCGAAAGCGTCGAGGCCATCGCCATTCCGGACGGGGCGACGGTCTTCGTCGCCTCGGGGGCTTCCACGCCCCGAGAGCTCATCGTCGAGGTCGTCCAACGGCTGGAAGCCCGGGACGCCGGGCCGGCCCGGCCGGGGGGGAACAGGGCGAAAAATCCCGGCGCAAGAAAGGACGGCGGGGCATGACCTTCGACGGCTATTTCGAGAAAACGAGAAAGCGTCTCCTAAACGACCTGGACGAATTCCTGGCCGCCAAGCGAAAGGACATGGCCGGGCTGAAGCCCCGGGGAACCGATGTCCTCCGCCGACTGGCGGAATTCGCCCGGAAGGGCAAGATAATCCGCGGCAGCCTCGTCTCGCTCGGTTCCGAAATGGCCGGGGGCAGGATCTCCCGCGCGGCCGTCCGGGCCGGGACGGCCTTCGAGCTCATCCAGTCGGGCCTGCTCATCCACGACGACATCATGGACAGGGACGCCCGCCGACGCGGGGCGCCGTCCATCCACGAACAGTACGCGCTCCTCGCGAAAAACCCGGGGACGCCCGAGGCCGCCCACTTCGGGACGAGCATGGCCATCTGCGCCGGGGAGATCTCCATCTTTCTCGCTTTCGAAGCCCTGACCGGCCTTCCCGGTCCCAAGAAAAACGCCTCCCGTGTCCAAAAACTCTTCGCCGCCGAATTCGGGCTCGTCGGCCTCGGCCAGATGCGCGACATTCAGGCGGGGACTTCCACTTTGCCTCTCGGGGAACGCGACGTCCTCGACATCTACAAATACAAAACAGCCCGGTATTCCTTTTCCCTGCCCCTCGCCGCAGGCTGGATGCTGGCCGGAGGGCGGGAATCCGTCCTGCCGAAGCTCCAACGCCTCGGCGAAGACCTTGGCCTGGTTTTCCAGATCAAGGACGACGACCTCGGCCTGTTCGGCAGTGAAAAGACGCTCGGCAAGCCCGTGGGCTCCGACATCCGCCAAGGAAAAAAGACACTCTTCCACCTGCGCCTTTTCGACCGGGCGGCAGGCCCCGAGTTGGACAGGCTTTCGGCCGTCTTCGGGCGGCCGGACGCCTCAAAACGGGACATTCTCTTCGTCCGGGGTCTGGCCGAGCGTCTCGGCGTCCGGGAGGACGTCCGGCGGGTCATGGAGCGCTTCGGCAGGCGGGCTGCCGAAGCCATCCGGGGACTGCCCATAGCCGGAACGCATCGGGGTATCCTGCAAGCTCTTCTGGACTACAGTTTTACGCGCGGGAGCTAGCCTGGCCTATTCACGAGTACTAGCCGGGCTATAAAGAAATCTGAAGACATCTATTTTCTGCCCGGCTTAGTAAACAACACATCGGCATTTTTATGAATAAGTCAGGCTAGGGGCCCGTCTCCCCGCGTCACGAGGGGGGTGACAAATCACCTCACGAATCACCCTTAGGGGTGATTGACCCCGATCCCCTCTCGGACGAAAATTGTCTCGGAATTACCCAATACCCTCGCTGGGAGGACACGGACTATGGACAATCGCAAAGACAAGCGGTTTTTGGAACGGAACGCGCTCTTCATCAAATCCACGTCGGAAGGCCGCGAGCCCGTTTACGGCATCGAGACCAACGCGCATACGCATGACCTCTCCCTGTCCGGAGCGAGGATCTGCACCTCCCAGTATTTTCCCACCGGCAGCGTCGTCCGCCTCGTCATCGAGCTCGAACGGACTCATCAGTCCATCAAGCTCGACGCCGAGGTCAAGTGGACCAAGAAAAGCGGCGAGAATGAGGACCTCTTCGAGAACGGCGTCGAGTTCCTGCACTGCATTTCCCAGACGCTCCTCTCGTTGATCAAGCACCTTTACGCCGAGAAGAGCGGGGGCATCCCCACGACCATCTCCCACTGATCAGCCCCAGGCCTTTATTCCTTGTCGAGGGATCCAACCGTCTTCGGATCCCGCGCGGCCTTCCACTTGACAATGGCGGCCTTGGCATCGTCGGCCGGCCTGACCGTCCCGGTGATCACGTGGCCCTGGACCTTCCCCTCGTAGAAAAAGGAAACCATCTTTCCGTTGGCCTCAGCGGCCAGCCGGAACTTGATCAGGTCCCCGGACAGGACGACGTCGTCGACCGTGAGCGGCCAATCGCCCGACGTCACCGACGCGTCCACGGCCTGGAACTTCTGGTTTGCCTGGAACGTGTAATGCCGGCGGCCGGCGCCGTCGGCGAGGTCCCACTCCCAGCGGCCGCTGATGTTGGCCGGGACGACCCAAAAATAGACGTTGCGCTGGTCATCGTAGGACGTCGTGACGACGCTCGTCTTGTCGGGCTTCCACTCGCCCATGTCAAAGCTGTGCGAGACGAGCCGCGTCCCGGGCTTGAGCTCGGCCAGGAGCTTGGGCCGCAGTCTCCGGTTGACCGAGGTCAGGAGGTACATCGTGACGACGGAGGCGTCCTTGAAGTCCGCCTCGAAGAGATTCTGCTGGAGGATCCGGACCTTGTCGGTAACCCCCGCTTGGGCCGCGTTCTCGTTGCTCTCGGTGATCCGCACAGGATCGATGTCGATGCCCACGGCCATGATGCCGAACCTCTTGGCGGCGGCGATGACGATCCGGCCGTCGCCGCAGCCCAGGTCGTAGAGGATGTCGCCCGCCTTGACGTCGGCAAGGCGGAGCATCTCGTCGACGACCTCCGGCGGAGTGGGCACGAAGGGAACGTCGAATCCCTTGAATTGCGGCCACGAGCGCACCTGGAGAGCTGGCGGAGAGGCCAGGGCCAAGACCGTCAGCAGGACGAGACCTCCGAGAATCCGGGCTTTTTTCATCACATCCCTCCTCGCGCGATCATCCCGGCCGGGGAGTTCAGACCCGTGCGGCAGCGGCATGATAGCACTCAGCTTTCGGGGATGTCAAACAGAACCGGCGGCAGCCGGGCGGCTTGCGTGGCACTCGCCCGCGTTCTATATCGACGGGCGAGTACTAGGCCATGACCTGGCCGTCGAAGAGGCGGATCGTCCGCTCTGAATGGGCGGCGATGTGGTCGTTGTGGGTGACCATGACGATCGTCCGGCCCTCCCGCCAGAGCTCCGTCAGGATGGCCATGATCTCCTCGCCGCTTTTCGAATCGAGGTTTCCCGTCGGCTCGTCGGCGAGCAGGATGGGCGGGTCGTTGGCCAAGGCCCGGGCCAGGGCGATGCGCTGCTGCTGCCCGCCCGAGAGTTCCGAGGGCCGGTGGCCGCGCCACTCGTAGAGCCCGACGGCGTTGAGGAGCTCCGTGACCCGCTCCCTCCGTCTCCTCCCGTTCTTCCCGTCGAAGAGCATCGGCAGCTCGATATTCTCCCAGGCCGTCGCGTACGGGAGAAGGTTGAAATTCTGGAAGACGAATCCGATCTTGCGGTTGCGCACGGCCGCCAGCTGGTCGAACGTCAGCCCGGCCACCTTGTCCCTGTCGAGGACGTACTCCCCCGCCGTCGGCGTGTCCAAACAGCCGATGATGTTCATCAGCGTCGATTTTCCCGACCCCGAAGGGCCCATGATGGAGATGAACTCGCCCTTCCCGATCTTCAGGGACACGCCCCGGAGCGCCTCCAGGGTCTGGCTCCCCGTCCGGTAGACTTTGGTGATGCCTTGGAGCTCGATCATGATGTCCCTCTATTCATAGCGGAGTGATTCGATCGGATTCGCCCGCGAAGCCCTGAGCGCCGGGAAGATCCCCGACAGGAAGCAGAGGACGCCCAGGATGGCCGTGTAGGCGACGAAGATCTGCAGGGAGAACTCCGGCCGCAGCAGGTAGGCCTCGATCCCGAACGAATCGTAGTTGATCGGGGCCAGCCGGATGAGGTGGACGATGTTGAAGGCGGTGATGAACCCCCAGAACGTCCCCTTGGCGAAGACGAACACCGTCTCCAGGAAGAACTGCTGGATGATGACCCGCCGCCGCGCGCCGATGGCCAGCTTGACGCCGATCTCCTTGGTCCGCTCCTTGGCCACGGCGTACATCAGGTTGGTGACGCCCACGGCCCCGATGAGGAGCGTCAGGACGCCGATGATACCGAGGAAGATCTCGATGCCCTTGAAGATCGCCTGCCCTTGCTTGGCGTCCTCGATCGTGTTCCAGAAGCTCGTGGCGTAGCGGTCGTCGGGATCGAAGCGGTACTTGCGCCCCAGGAGCGTCCGGACTCGCGCCTCGATGAGCTTGGACTGAGACGCTTTGCGGGGCTGGATGTGGATCTGGTTGATGCGCCGGCGGTTGTCGATCTGCTGGTAGGCGTGGAACGGCAGGTAGATCTGGTCGGCGTCCGGGCCGTTGTACATCGAATCCTGGATCTTCTTTTGAAGGACGCCAATGACCATAAAGGGGATGCGGTTGACGACGACCGGCTTCCCCACGGGATCCTCGCTCCCGAACAGGTCCGCGGCGACCTTCCAGCCGATGAAGGCGACCTTCCGGTCCTCAGCGACGTCGTCGGCGTTGAGGAAGCGGCCGCCCATCCGCGGCACCTGGGTGCGCATGAGGCCGAATTCGGCCGTCGTGCCGTGGACGGTGCGGTTGATCTCTTTGCCGTTGGCCGAGACCTGGAGGAAGTTGTATGATTCCGGAGCGATGCGGAGGATCTCCGGGATCCTGTCCTTGAGGTAATCGACGTCCTCCGGATAGAGGGAGATCGGGCGTCCCTTGGGCAAGCCCTCGAACGGAAGCGAGGTCTGGCCGCCGTAAACCATGATCAGTGTCTGGCCGAGCCCGCTGAAGGAGACCTGGAACTGGGTCGTCATGCCCTTGCCGAAGGCCATAAGGAGGAGGATCGAGAGCGTCCCCCAGAACAGGGCGAAGGTGATGAGGGCGGCCCTCTTGCGGCGCTTCCGGTACTCGCTCCAGAAGAATCGGGGCAGGGTCAGGTTCATGGCGCTCCCCTATTTCCTCAGGGCTTCGATGGGGTCGGTCGACGCGGCCGTCCGGGCCGGGATCATCCCGGCGACAACACCGATCGCAAGCAGGATCAGGACCGTGGAGACGATGACGAGCGGGTTGAGGACGGGCACCCCGACGAAGTCGGTGAACCCGCCCGCGGGAAAGGCCCTGGCCGTCTGGAGCACGCCGGCCGAAAGCCCGAAGCCGGCGACTCCGCCGAGGAGCATGATCACGAGCGACTCGCTAAAGAACTGCCGGAGGATCGTCCGGCGGCGGGCCCCGACGGCCAGCTTGACGCCGATCTCGCGCGTCCGTTCTTCAACGACGACCCTCATGATCGAGGCGACGCCGACGCCGCCGACGAGGAGCGTGAACGAGCCGATGACCCCCAGGAAGACCGTGAACGCCAGGAAGAAGGTCGTGAACTGCTTCTCGAAGTCCAGGGTGTCCCAGACGCCGAGGGCGTCCGGGTCGGCCGGTGAAAAGCCGACGAGCTTGGCCAGGTGCCCCTTGACGTCCTCCATGACCGCCTTGCTCCGGCCGAGGTCGCGGGGGCGGAAGATGATGTTCGAAACGAACTTGGCGCCGTAGAGCGAGGAGTAGGTCGTCCAAGGGATGAAAGCGCAGCGCTCGTCGCGCTGGCCGTTGTAGTTCGAGTTCTGGAGCTTCGCCCGCATCACGCCGACGACCAGGAACGGGACGCCGTCGATGAGGACGTTCCGGCCCACGGGCTCCTCGGTCCCGAAGAGGTCCGTCGCCAGGACGTCGCCGATGAAGCAATCCCTTTTCCGGGCGGCCATGTCCTCGGCGTCGATGAACCGGCCCTTCCCGGCGATCGTGTTGCGCATCAGCTCGAACTCGGGATTGACGCCCCGGACGGTGTTCCGGAATTCCTTCCGCCCGAAGCTGATGAGTCGGCTGCCGACGAACTCGGGGCTGATGAGCTCGATCCCGGGGACCCTTTCGGGGATCGCCTCGACCGTCTCCGGGGTGACCCGCACGGCCCTGCCCTTGAGGAACCCCTGCCAGGCGAGCGTCGTCCGCGAGGGGAAGACGAGGACGATGCCCTGTCCCATGCCGTGGAAGCGCTTAATCTGGGCCTTGGAGACGGAATCGCCGAAGGCAAGGAGCAGGACGACCGAGAACGTGCCCCAGACGACCCCGGACAGGGTCAGGGCGGTCCGGAGCGGCTGGCGGACGAGGTCCCGGGTGAGGTTGCGGAAGAAGATGCCGATCACTTGATCTCGCGGGGGGGCTTCTCGACGACCTTGTCCCCCTCCTTGAGGCCGGAGAGGACCTCGATGTTCAGGCCGTCGGAGAGGCCGGTCTGGATCTCGATCTTGCGGGTCTTTTGTTCGCCCTTGCTTTCACTGTCGGGGACCTCGACGAACCTCTTCCCGTCTTCGAAGACGACCAGGCGCTCGGGAATGAGGACGACCTGCTTTCTCTCGCGGATCTGGATGCTGGCCGTCGCGGAGAAGCCGGCCCTCAGGGTCACCCCGGGCGCGTCCTGGATAACGACCCAGATGTCGAAGAGGGTGGCGTTCCCCTCTTTCTTGGCTTTGGGGAAGATCCGGTCGACACGGCCGGGGATCTTGGTGTCGGGGAGGGCGCCGATCTGGATCTCGGCCTCCATCCCGTCGACGATCTTGCCGACGTCGATCTCGTCGACCGTGCCCTTGAAGAGCAGGCTGGCCATATCGGCGAGCGAGCAGAGTTCGGTTCCGGGCTGGAAGTTGGTCAGGGGCACCACGGGATCCCCTTGGAAAACGCTCTGGGACAGGACGATGCCCGTGATCGGAGACCGGAGCAGGGAATCGATCTCCCTGTTGGACATGCGGATCCGTCCCTTTTCCAGGAGCTCGAGGCGCTCCGCGGCGGTCCTGTACCTCAGTTCGGTTTCCCTGTAGGAGCCCTCGGCGGCGTCCATTTCGGACTGGGAGATGAGGTTCCCTTTATAGAGTTCGAGCTGGCGCGTCCAGTCGCTCTTGAGCTTCTGCATGGTCACCTCGGCCAGCTCCATGCTGCGGCGGGCCTCGACGTATTCGAGGGGGGTCGGGTTGGGCGAGATCTTGAATAAGGGCGCTCCCGCTTTCACGGCGTCGCCGACCTTGAACAAGACCTCGGCGACGATCCCGGGGATGATCGATTTGACCTTGATCTCCTTCTCCGGTTCGATCGTACCCACGGCCAGGGCTTTTTCCCGGATGTCGCCCCGGGTCGCCGAGACGAGCTTAGTCTCCTCTGTTTTCTTGCCGCAGGCGAACAGGAAATAGAAGAACGTGAGGAGGAGGACAAGGGAAATGCCGCGGAAAATCCACTTTTTCATGATGCACCTCGGACGTCGGCTTACAACCATAGAGACGCGGATGCCGTGACGAAAGTTCTGGAAAAGGCGCTTTTTCTTGGGTTTTCTTACAGGACCTTGACCGCCTGGGTCAGGACGACCTCGACTCGCCGGTTCTTGGCCCGGTTGGTCTCCGTATCGTTGGGCGCGACCGGGTTGTCCGGACCGAAGCCCCGGTACTTCATCAGGCTGTTGGATATCCCCTGGCCCAGGAGGAATTTGTAGACCGAGCGGGCTCTATCCGCCGACAGCCGCATGTTGAGATCGCTCGATCCCGTTGAATCGGTGTGGCCTTCGATGCTCAGGTTCATGTTCGGGAAAACCATGAGGATCCCGGCCAGCTTGGCCACCGTAATCTGGGAGGCCGGCTTGAGGGTGGCCTTGCCGACGTCGAACAGGATCCCGGAGAGACTGACGATGACGCCGCGGGCCGTTTCGGTGGTATCGGCGACCGAAGATAGGGCGGCCTTGAGCATCCCGGCCAGGTCGTCGCGCTCTTTCTTTATGGCCTCACGGTCGGCGGCGATGACATCCTTCTCCGCGGTGAGCTTTTCCGTGAGCATGGCCAGGTTCTTGGTTTCGCTGGCCAGGGCTTCCCGCTGGATCCGGACTTCCTTGAGCTCCCGGGCGATCCGCTGCGACTCGCCCTCAGCCGTGGCGGCGCGCGCTTCCAGGGTGGTTTTCTCGGCCAGCCTCTTGGCTTCGGCTTCGGCGGCGGCCTTGACTTCATTGGCCTTGATGGTGTCCTTGATGGCCTGGGAGGCCAACTGGGCGGCGAATCGGGCCTGGTCGGCCATGACCTTCTTATTGCCCGCCGCGGCCATGGCTTTGCCGAAGGCTATCGTTGCTCCGTCCATGGCCTTCGGATTCACCGCCGCCGCGTCGAGCTTCTTGGCGATTTCGATGGCCTTGTTGGCCTGCTTGATGGCCGCCGGCATGGGGTCGTTGTATTGGATGCCGGAGATCGAATCGAGCGCTGATTTGTAGCCCGTCGAAAAATTGGTGAAGGTGAAGGGCGTATTTTGGATGTTCGTCCCCTGCCTCTCGCCCGAAACAAAGACGATGAGCTCGGTCGGCCGGGTGACGGTGGCGAACGGCTCCGCCGTCACCATCAGGGCGAAGACCTTCTTGCCAATATAGCCTTGCAGGGAGCCGGAAGCGCTCTTCTGGTCGGCGATGACCTCGCCCAGGTTCTCGGCGGAACCGTCGAGGGTCACGGCCCAGAGAACGAAGGCCGAAATGTCGCCGGCGAAGAGGACGGCCGGCTCCATTTTCTGGTAGCTCAGCTTGACCGACGCCTGTCCGTTGTCGTAGAGGAGCGTCGCCTGCAAAGCCGCCTGGGAGGGGGCCCGGGATGTCTTGGCGAATTTGACGTTGAGAGTTTTACCGGCCTGGAGGGTCAGCGCCGACAGCTTGACTTCAGCCGCGTCGAGGGCGCTCGAAACCAGAAGAACGGCCAGGATCAGGACGGCATGTTTCCGGATGGCCATGAGTCTCCTCCTTCGCAATAAGATTCAATGATTTAGTCGCAGCAACACGGCATTCGTCTGTTCGGGGGGACGCTCGGGACCCCTTCTCCCCTGTCGGCGGGTTGATTAAAGGATAGCACCTGAGGGGGGGGCGGTCAATAAGAATGCCGATCTTTCGATTTGAAATCGGCGGCATCCGGGTGAGATCCGCTTCGCTTTGCCGGCCAGAGAGGATTCAGGATGTGGGCCAGGACGACGAGAAACACGGCCCCGATGACATTGAACCATAGATAAGGGATCTCGGTGAAAAAGAAGCAGGCCAGGACGACGACCTCGGCCATAAGGGCCGCGATGAACGTGGCGTTGCCGCCGATCCTTTTGAAATAAAAAGCGATGAGGAAGATCCCGAGGATCGTCCCGTAAAACAAGGACCCCAGGATATTGACGGCTTCGATCAAGGAGCCGAGATGGTTGGCGAACTGGGCAAAGCCGATGGCGTAGAGACCCCAAAAAACCGTGGCCGTTTTCGAGGCCCGGAGATAGTGCCGCTCCGAAGCGTTTTTCCGGATAACGCGCTTGTAGATATCGATCACCGTGACCGAAGCCAGGGCGTTGAGCTCTGAGGACGAAGCCGACATCGAGGCCGAGAGGATGGCGGCCAGGATCAGTCCCACGAGCCCCGCCGGCAAATACTGGGTCACGAAGCTCAGAAAGATATAATTGGTGTCGTTGGTCTCGGCCAGGGGATTTCTTTTCTTGATGAGCTGGATAGCCTCCTCCCGGAGGCCGAGTTCCGATTCTCTCGTCCGGCGGAGCTCTTCGAGGGTGCCCTCCACGTCCGCGTCCTTTTCAGCCTCGATCGCGGAGAGCATCTTCCGAAGCTGCTCCTGCTTCTCCCCGCTCAGCCGGGCGTAGTCGGATTCGAGGGATGTATAGGCGACTCCATAGGCGCTGCTTTTTATGGCCGCGGTCTCGACCGGGTTGAAAAACAGGGGCGGCGTCACGAACTGGTAAAACACGAAGATCATGGCCCCGATGAACAGAATGACGAACTGCATCGGGACCTTGAGGACGCCGTTGGCCAGAAGCCCTTTGCGGCTTTCGGCGATCGACCGTCCGGTCAGATAGCGCTGGACCTGCGACTGGTCCGTTCCGAAATACGACAGGGCGACGAAGCCCCCCCCGATGAGGCCCGACCAAAAATTGTACCGGTCCTTCCAGTCGAAGGCGAAATTGATGACGTTCAACTTCCCGAGCTTTCCGGCCACGTGGACGGCATTGGAAAAAGAGATGTCGGCCGGGAGGCGCTGGAAGATCATATA
>Ga0315279_10005295_pt1 | contig 16796 bp, 8 predicted proteins | sample YL17G06_20_MG_FD_203694 | JGI IMG/M metagenome (GOLD analysis project Ga0315279, IMG submission 203694) | Sediment microbial communities from Yellowstone Lake, YNP, Wyoming, USA - YL17G06_20 | ecosystem: Environmental > Aquatic > Freshwater > Lake > Sediment | place: USA: Wyoming | collected...
TAGTAGCAGGCGCTGGTATACAAGGGTTTCGGTCTGGGCGCGCGGATGGGGCCGTGGCCGAGCCGAACCTAGTCGCCGACCCCGGCGGCGACGCGTTGCACCACCTCCCGGTCCATGAGCATCTGCGCCAGCCGGCGGAGGTGTCTCTTCATCGCCGCGGGGTCGTCGAGTTCGCTGCTGGCCACCTCGAGGACGTCCCAACCCCTGGCCACCAGTTGCTCGCGGATGATCCTCTCTTGCTGGCTTCGCGCCGCGTTCCCGTGGATGCCGCATGAGAGCCCATCGAGGTAGATGGCGATGTGGATGCCCTCTGACTCGTCCTCGTAGCTGAAGTCTGGTACTGTGGTGCCGAACGGCTCGCCTATCTCGATCGTGCACTCCCTGTCGGGCGCCGGGAACCCATACTCGCCCAGTATCGCAAGCAGCCTCTCGGCGTTGTCCTGCTTGGCGTGGCCTTCGGGCGCCTCAGGCCCCGATACCGGCGGGATGGGCGTGCTCGGCTCGAGACGCTCCTCCAGCCACGCCAGCAGAGCAACCGCCCGGCGTCGGTCGAGATCCCGGTGGTACGGCAGGTTGTAGTACGTCCGCATGCACTCATAGCAGCTATCGACGCACGCCGCCGTGCAGCCGGCAAGCACCGACTGTCCCTGCCGACACACCTCCACCCAGCGCTCGAGCACCTGCGCAAGCAGCCCCGAGCCGCCCGGCATGGGGTCGTACAGGAACACGCCGACGTCACCTGAGCTCGGCAGAACGATATACGAGAGGTCCTCGCGCTCCATGTCGAGCACCTGCTCGGCTCCCAGCCGCAGGCCCTCGGCCGCACTCACCGCGTCGCCTCTCGACTCGAAGCTGCCCACGACGAACCCGTCAACCACTGCGTCGGTGGTGATCGCCAGTGGCTCCGGCTCCACGCCGCAGATCTCCCGGTGGCGCTTCCTGAACTCGTCCAGCTCCTTCTGCGAGCTGTACGGCGACCTCACGGCCCCGCACACGATGCAGATAGGGAAGCCCAGCTCTCCACGTGCTACCCTGTCGGCCGGGCCGACGTTGACCAGCCGGAGCCGCTGCCCGTGCATGTGGCGCAGGACACGACCCTCCGCCAGGTCGTAGGCCTGCCCGCCTCCGTGCGTCTGGTGAAGGTAGCCGAGTACGCCGGGCGGCGCCTGGAATCGGTAATCCTCAGCGTCCGAGATCGTCGAGATGAACGCCACGTCGCTATCGCAGATAGGCATGCCCTTGATCTTGCCCGCGGTGTCGGTCGCGTAACCTGCCTGCGGGGCTGCGACGGCGGCCACTATTCGGTGCTCGTAGTCCACGGTATAGGTCTCGAGGGCGACGGTCTCCTCGCCCACCGGCACGTGGTATTGCGCCACTCGGTGTCGGGCTCTGTTTGCGTAGATCAGGTTGCCTGGCACGAACTCGCGGATCGCGATCGCGGGCGGGCGAGAGAGCTGATAGGCCTCTCTGTGCCTGCGGCCGATGCGACCGGCCGGGACGAACGCCGCGATGCCTATGTCATCGGCGCCATAGCCCGGCAGGAACCCCTCCTGGGCCAGGACCACGAGTGTGTAGTTGCGGCGGTCGTGTGTCGTCAGCCCGTCGAGGTACGACTCACACCTCTGCCGTATGCGCCGTTCCTGTTCGTCGAGAAGGCCCTTGTGCTCTCGCTCCTGCAATCGTCTGCGCGTCTCGACGGCCCACATCATCCGTTGGTGTAGCCGGGTCACGACCGCCTGCAACGACTCCGTCATGCCGTCCAGGGCAGCCGCCAGGGCTTCGTCGCACACCTCGGCGCGCGCCTCCTTAGGCCACGGGGCCTGGAAGACCGCCTCAAGGGTGCATCCTAACCTCGCTTGGTGAGTGAGCACTGTGCCGGTCAGCGGTGATACGTCGTAGGCGCTGCCGCGGAAGTCGCGGTCGTCCTCGTAGAGGTAGGGCTTGATGTAAGTAGGCAGGACGCGCCGGAGCGTCTCCCCCGCTCTGCCCGCAGCCGCGGCTGGTACCTCGCCCTCAGGACAGAGACCACGGGCAACAGCCAGCAGCTCCGACAGCGCCGCGGCGTGCATGTGCTTGCGAAGCATGATGTCGTTCTTGAGGTTGAAGCGCGGCGGGGCAATCCTGCCTTCAAGCATGCGCGTCGGGTCCACGAAGAAGTAGGCGTCGTGAATGCTCCTACGGCAGTAGGTGAAGACCACCGCCATCCGGTGCTCGCGACCTGCCCGGCCCGCTCTCTGCCAGTAGTTGGACGCCTGCGGCGGCACGTTGCGCATGAGCACCATGTCCAGCGCGCCTATGTCCACCCCGAGCTCGAGCGTAGGCGTCGCCACTAGGCAGTTGACTCGCCCGTCGGGGTCCTTGAACTCGCGCTCCACCTCCTCGCGCCGGTGTGCGGGCACCTGTGCCGTGTGCTCCTCAGGTGATAGCATCGAGAAGGGCTGCTGAAGCTGGAAGACGTTGTAGTCATCGAGAGACGGCGGCGCGCTGTCGAGCTGTCCCACGCAGTGGTAAGCGGTGCAGCCCTTCCGCGGAGTCGGGCGCGGATGGGTTCTGCGGCATGATGTGCAGCGGTACCGTTCCGCCTGCACGAGCAGCCCTATCCTCTCCGCGTTCACCTGGTGCGCGCCCACGGTACCCTTGAGTTGGCCGCCCACAGCGCCCGCCAGCTTGACCGGCACCAGGAGGCGCCAGACCTCGGTTAGCTGGCGCCAGATCTCCCTCGCGAACTCCTCAAGAACGTGAGAGTCTGGCGCATTCCCATGCGGCCACCACTTGGCGATGAAGCCCATGGTCCCGGTCCGCGCCTTGCCCGACAGGAACGGGATGATCTTGTCGGTCGCGTCGCCGGGCTCGCGCTTCAGCTTCAGACCCTTGGGCGGGAAGTCCCACTGCGGCAGGTAGCCGCGCATGATCTCCTCGTCACCCTCGCGCCACCAGCGCGCGAACACGGGTGCCAGCTCGTCGTACAGAAGGCGGTTCCGCCGATGGATGTCCAGCAGCGACGCGATGCCGGCGCAAAGCTCGTCAGGACGCAGCTTCAGCTTCTCGCTCCACGACTCGACGAACGGGTCGTCCGCCGTGAGACCCGCGTACTCGACGCGAGCCACCCCCCACGTTTCGAGGCTGTCGCGCTGGCGGAAGCTGGTGGTGAGCTCCAGTACGAGCTGTATCCGTAGGTAGTACCTTAGGTTGTCGCGTACGCTTCGCCCGAACGCCTCATCGACGCGCCCCTCGTAGACCATCGGCGCGAGGGCATGGGCCAGATCAGGATCCGCGGCGAACAAGCCCATGACGTGGTCAACGATGTCGGTGATCGAGACGGGGCGGCCGGCCGCCTTGGCGTAGGTGTACACCAGATGGCGAAGGCGATACCGCCTAGCGTGGTCGTGCATCCAGCCCGCCTGGAATGCCGCGTCCTGTCGGTTGTCCGCGAAGCAGATGAGCTTCTGATGGCCGGGGTCTGCGGCGTTCAGCATGTCCTGCGCAAGAATGTGCACGTCCGCAACGTGCACGGCGCGCAGCGGGCGAATGGGCTCTCGCTTCCGTTGCCCGAACCCTCTGGCCAGTTCGCCACATGATGGGCAGGTCCGGAGCGTCCCGTCCTCCTGAACATGCGTCACCGCGTGCACGGGCACGAGCGGCCCCAGTCGCATGCACGGCCGGTGGCTGCACCGGTCTGCCATGTTGCGGTGTATGGCCCCGCAGTACCTGCAGACGTGGGCGTCCTCGCGTTTGCGGTCGAGGCGCTGCGTGGCGTCTGGAAGCTCCTCGTCTGAGAGCTCGCTGATGAACCTGTCAGTGAACGTCACCGGCATCCTGTCCAGCGAGTTCGACGGAGCCCATAGCACGTTCGTCCCCTCTGCCTGTCCGCCTGACAGCTTGCCGTTGTCATAGGTCAGGTCGTCGACCCACGCCCGGAAGTAGTGCTGACCGCACGAGCTGCACACATAGAGGGGAAGCAATGCCGACGGCAGACGATCCGAAAAGTCAGCCTGCGCGTCCGACGCTGAGAGGTACAGCCTTGGGCGCACGCCGCCCGCGTCGGGGTCGCCATCGAGCACCGCGACGGCGCCCTCTAGGCCCTTCACGAAGTAGTGGAGCTTGGGGCGCATGAGCGGGTTCCCGTCGAGCCGCGCCGCGGCGCCTAGGGCCAGGTAGCATAGCAGCTCCGCCTGCGCGGCCTCGGAATGTGCCGGCTCCCGGCCCAGCCGGCGCCACACGATCTCCGTTGCCTCCGCGAGCTCGGTCGGCGCAGACAAAGCCGACGCGTGGTAGGCCATGTCGTTGCTCCGCAAGCCACCGTACAGGTCCGCGTACACGTCGCCGGTGTTGGGCAGCTCCAGCCCAGACAGTTCAGCGTAGGCCCGGCGAAGCGCCACTGCATCCTCGGCCTCGACCGCCTCGAGGATCCGAGTCAGCAGCGCCACGGTGTCCCCGGGCGGCGCCGTCGGCTTGTCCCTCTGCTTGGGCCAATCGATGTCCCGGTAGGTCTCGCCAACCAAGGCCACCTGCCCGGCCGGCACTCCGAAGAAACGCTCCGCGAACTGCGCGCCTGCCTCCTCGCCGGTCTCGGGATCGACGAGGGTCGCGGAGGTGCCTATGCACAGCACCTCATCGCTCGTGCGGCCGCAGAAGGCCCGCAGGCGACGGATGAGACACGCCGTCTCGGCCCCCGCAACGCCGCCGTACGTGTGTGCCTCATCGAACACGAGGAACCGGAGCGGCGCGTTGCGGAACATCCCCATGTCGGTCTCACGGGTCATGAGGATCTCAAGCTGGCGGACGTTCGTGAGCAAGATGCGAGGTGGGCGCTCACGCATCTCGGCCTCGGTGACTCGCTCCTCCCAAGGGCTGACCACTTCCTCGTGCCCCTGGGCGAGCTCGCGGACGGCGCGGTCGTACTCGGCGCGTCCCTGGCCCTGCTTCAGTCGCTTGTAGCCGCCGGCTTCCTTGTCGTCGGCAGGGGTACTACCAATGTACATGCCGAAGCTCACGCCCGTGCCGGCGAGGAGCCGCCGCAGCCGTCCGAGCTGGTCGATAGCGAGCGCGTTCATCGGGTAGACGAGGATCGCCGTGATGCCCTCCGGCTCACCGGCGTCCCTGGCTCGGAGGCAGTGGTCGATGATGGGATAGAGGAAGGCCTCGGTCTTGCCGCTTCCCGTGCCGGCAGAGACGAGGCAGTGCCGCCCCGCCTGAGTCGCCGCGAGCACCTTGTGCTGGTGCGCGAACATACAGGGGAACTCCGCGATGCCTGCCAGGGCCGGGTGGACCTTCCCCTCCGCCGCCAGCTCGTCGAGACGCGGGCCGAACTCGAACGACTTCGAGAGCGAGAGGTACGGCCCCTTGACCAGCGGCGTGGACACCTTGCCACGGAACAGCGCCTGGGCCTGCTGGGCGAGGTAGTCGTCGGTGATCGGGAATGCGGTGAGCTGGTACCGCAGGAACTGGTCGATGACCTTACGCGCGAAGTGGACCGGGTTGAGGGCCATTGTCTACCTATCCCCCTCGGCGTTGTTGCGCTTGCGCGCTAGCTGCGCCAGCTCCTTCTGGAACTCGCTCCACTCCGTGTCGGTCATCATGTTACGGGCGTGCTGTTCGCAGTCGGCCCAGGTCTCGGTCGGGGTCCAGGTGTAGTCTTGGCGGGCGTCGTGGAAGGCCCTGGCCTCCTTGGGCAGTTGCCAGTCGGCCGCGAGGAAGGCGTCGAGGCCCATCTCCTTCATGTCGCGGAAGGCGCGGAGGGTCAGGCCCGTCTGGCGCATCTCGTAGTCATCGATGTCTTTGTCCACGCGCCAGAAGCCGACGGGGTCGTCGGGGTCGTTGCGGAGGATGAACTCCATGTCTTTGTGGTCGAGCCCGTACAGCTCGGCGACGATTGCGTCGACGATGCACCGCAGCCTCAGCCGCTCCGACAGGTCCACCGCCCACAGCTTCTGCCACGCGGTCTTGCCCGGCTCCGAGTACTCGGCGCGCAGCCTGAGCCAGTCGGGGGACCAGAGGTGGTGTACGCCCTCGAGGCTCAGACCATAGCGCGCCAGCGCGTTGGAGCGCAGCCAGGGCGCCTTCACTACAGGGGTGTGCTCTATGAAGTGGTAGTCGACCTGGAGGCCGGCGCACCGACGTCGGGCGATGAAGTCAAGCACGAACGAGTTGAGGACGGCCTCGAAGCTCAGACCAGCCGAGAGGGGCCCGTGTCCGATGACAGGGACCTTGTCCCCGCACGGTACGTCGCGGAGGCACGTGGCGTACACCGTCCGTGTGTTGGTCGGTGACCCCACCCGCATGTAGCACGTCTTCAGGCCCGGCACCCACTTCTCAGAGGTGCGGGCTGTCTGCGCCGCCATCAGGAACTGCGGCTCGATCACCTTCGCGTTCCACGGTATATCCCGCCACTTCGCACCGCGACCCTTGCCTGACACCCAGCCCTTCTGGCTGAAGTCGAACTGGCCAATCATCCGACCCTCGTATAGCGGCAGTGCAATGTTGCCGTCCGACCCGATCCAGCGGCCATAGCCGTCGGGGGCGTAACCCTTCTTCAGCCAGTCTCCTATCGGCGGGAAGAGCTTCGAGTCCGACGTCATGTTGAACTCCTGACGGAACTCGACGTTCCACTTGCCCTCACCGGTGTCGCCGAGGAGCGGGTTGCCGGCATAGAGCTTCTCCGCGATCTCCACCTCGCGCTTCGACTTCAGCTCCATGATCGAGAACGTGTTTGGCGAGAAGCGCTGGATCTGGTCTCGAGTGACTGGGTTCGTCGGCGGGTCGGGCCGCTCCCAGTCGGTGAGTTCGCGCCGCATGAAGGCCGCTCGAATGGCCTCGGTCGAGCCGCCGCGCTCGACGATGACGGGGCAGAACTTGGCCGACCTGTGGATGCTGAAGATGCCGAGCCGGTTCTCGAACCCAAAGAGCCAGTCCCACCGGCACTGCTCAAGGAAGAGCTTGCGCAGGTCAGTTGTGCCCTTGTCGGTGTAGACACCCGAGGGCACCACGAAGCCCAAGCGGCCGCCGTCCCGGAGTAGGTGATGCGCCAGTTCCAGGAAGAGCTTCTGGAAGTAGGCCTTCCCCGAGCCCTGGTGGCGGAATGGGTGGTCATGCGCGGCGTAGCCCTCGCGCCGCTCCCGCATGTCACCCCACCACTGGCGCAGCTTGGCGGCGCCCTGCCCAGAGATGGGCATGTCACACGGATCGCCTGCTTGCTTGCCCCAGTGGGCGAGCGCCTTGATCTCTGCCGCATACGCTATCCAGGCGCGCTCGATCTGCGGGTCGCCCCTGAAGAGCCCCTCTTGGACCGCCAAGGCCTCCTGCCGTCCCCTCATCCTGTAGATGGGGTCGTAGCGCGAGAAGAACTCCTTGGTCTCCGGCTGTATCGTCTCCCACGGCGGGTTGCCCAGTACCCCGTCGAACCCGGCCCGCTGGGGAGTGAACGCATCAGGGAACTCCAGCTCCCAGTGGAAGAAGCCCAGCTCTTCGGCAAGCGCGCTCACCGTCGCCAGCAGATCAGCGTCTTCAGCCTCGAACAGCGCCGGGGTCGGGAGCGGGGAGCTCTCGTCGCCAACCGGCCAGAACCAGACCGCGCACCACTTGTCGAAGCTCCTCCTCAGCCGGCGGAACCTCTCGTGTCCGCGAAGGTCGCGATACGCGGCCTCGCGCTGGTCCGCGGGTAGCGAGTGAATGCGCTCGGTCTCCTCGCGCATCCACTTCTGGTCATCCAGTGGCCAGCGTCCGAGATCGGTGTCGAAGTCGAGCTGGCCGATGCCGCGGCGCTCGATCCAAGCGCGGAGCTCGGTCTTCACCCGTCCGCCGCGGAGCGCCTGGATGCGTTTGGTCGTCTCCTCCTTCTTGAAGTGGACCGCTCTGTAGTCGTCGCCTTTGTCTCCCGCCTCGCGCTGCCAGGCCTTTGCGGGGTAGTCTTGGAACCTATCGAGCCAGCAGCCGACGAGGCTGTTGCCAGCCTTCAGCTTGTGGTCGAGGAACTCGAAGGGCAGCTCGCGGTCCATGGTCTCGACCCACAGGCTGAGCCGCGCCAGCTCGACAGCCATAGGGTTGATGTCGACGCCGTAGATGCACCGCTCCACCACGTGGCGCTTCAGCCTGGCCTTCACGCGAGGTTCGAAGCTGTCGTCGCCCCACGGGACCGGGAGGAGCTCCTCGCGCAGGTCCGGCTGGCTCGGGTCGCCGTAAGGCAGCGTGAGCACGCTCGTTGAGGCGCTTCCGCGCGGGTCCTCGGCCAGCAGCTTGTGGAACAGCAGCGACTCGTAGAGCGCGTCGGTGAGGTAGCGGAGAGCCGCCACCAGGAACGAGCCGGAGCCCATGGCCGGGTCAACCACCTTGAGCGATAGAATGGCCTCCGGACGCCGCGGCCTCCGACCCTCCTCGGTTTGCTCGTAGACCAGCGGCTCAAGAGTGCGGTGCGTCGTCGGCACGGCGAGCTGCGGGCGCGTGTAGAAGGTGCCGGTGCCCTTCCGCGTCCCGCTAGAGCGGACGAGGTACATCTCGCCCGGCCGGACAACCCTCCGGATGAGCTCGCGCGCTTTCTCCTGTACCTCCCGTTCGTACCTGGTCATGTCGGGCTTCTTGCCCTTGGGCTTCCTCACCAGGCCCGCGGCCAACACCGCGCGCTTCGCCCAGTCGTGGGCCCTCAAGCGCGATGCGTCGGCGTCGTCCGCAGGCTCGTCGTCCTCGCCGGGCGGAGCGGCGTCTGCCTCGGCCTCCTCCTCCGCTTCGTCCTCCTCGGGCGCCTCGTCGGCGTCGTCCTCGTCTTCCTCGGCATCGCCCTCGGTGGTGGCCGGGCCCTTGGCCTTCTCCTTCTTCAGTTTCGCGAGCAGGTCTTTGAGTGCCGCGTCCGCCATGCCCTCAACGAGCGCGAGCGGGAGCACCGGCTCTTGGCCCAGGTTGAGGAACACGACGGGGCCTTGGTCCCCGGTCACCTGGCGGAGCTCGTAGTCGAGCAGGCCCTCATACATGATGCCGATGTACTCGGTCCGGAGGTCTGAGAAGTCCACGGGCCCGCTGACCCACGTTGAGCTTCGCCCCTGCCGGACCCGTACCTTGCCGATCTTCAGGTTCCGGAGGATCCGGTACACCGCGGCGTCGAAGAGCTTGAACGCCGGGTCCTCGAACACGGCCAGCGCGCGCAGCACCGGGTCGGTCGCGGTCGCGTCGCCACGCCTGAACAGCGTTCCTCCATAGGCGGGCACGGGCAGCCTCTCGTGCGCCGAGCCCTCGTGGATCAAGCGGAAGAGGCCCAGCAAACGAGGCCAGGCATAGCGTCGCTCTTCCAGCTCGCGTCCGCCACCGTGCGCGTGGGCCGTCCGGAGCAGGTCGAAGAGTCCCTCGACGCTGTAGCCCTGGTAGTAGGACTGGATGCTGCGCGGCAGCATGTCCCGGGCCTCGGCGAAGAGAGCGACCACCACTCGCATGACGATGCGCGTCGCGGCCTGGTAGAGCGCCTGGAGCCAGTCATGCTCGGCCAACGCCTGGCCGGTGTCAGGACGCGTGGTCAGGGAGGCCAGCAGTCCCGGGTGCGCGCGTGCCGCGCGGTCCACGTGGCTCAGGATGACCTCGACCGACAGGCGGACCTGCTCGCCGAGCACCTGGGACAGCTCGCCCTGCTTGGTGCGTGAGAGCTCGACGGCATCGAGTAGCGGGAAGTCGCGACCGTCGCGCGCGTCCATGCCCTCGCGGCCGAGCATCATGCGTAGGCCGTGAAGCCGCGGCCGGAGGTCGGTCTCTGCGAACCAGGCGTCCGCGTCCCACTCGGCCCATGCGTCGTGATCGCTGCCCGCGTAGACCAGGCGGAACTGGACTCCGTTGGTCTGCAGCCCGAGCTTCAGGCCCGTGGCCCTTAGCAACTGGAGCAGGCTCGCGTACCTTCGCTTGCTGCGCCCGAGGCCGATCCGCTTCTCGTCGTCCACATCCACGAGCAGTGCTGCGCCTTCACACCCCGGCCGCAGGAGTACCCGCGAGGGGTAGAGCTTCTCGCCGAGGGCCGTCGTGGTCCGGAACGCGGCCGCCACGTGACTGCCCTTCTGCCAGCGCTCGGCGGGATGATCTAGGAACGCCTCCAGGACGGCGTCCAGCCACTCGTGCAAGGGGGCTCGGTCGCGCTTGGTTCCGTCAGCTTGTCGCCAAGCGTCGAAGCGATTCCACGCACTGCGCAAACGCTCGTAGTCGCGCCAGGGCGGCTCGGATGGTCCGGAGGCGAATACCTCCTGGAGCACGGATGGCGACACGACCATGCCGCTGTGGCGGAGGCCATTCCACCACGCGTTGGCGGCGAGGGGGTCCTCCATCAGGCCTCCCCCCTACCGGGCCGCACCCAGTATTCGACAGCAACCGGCTGGACGTCTGAGTGGGCCAGGGCGTAGCGCCGTGGCAGTACCTGCTCGAGCGTTCGGTCTCGCTCATGCTCCAGCCGCTGCCGCAGGAGGGCGATCTGGCTGGCGCGCCGCTCGAACTGAGCCTTGTCGAGCTGCTCTCCGAGGTCCCGTAGGCGGGCCCGCCGCGCTACGTTTTCCTCCTCAAGCAGCGAGAGCTGCTGGGCCTCTCTCTGAGCCCTGGCGACCTGACGTTCTAGGCGCTCGGTCGCCTTTGGTTTGCCCTCGGCCTCCAGGTCGCGCAGCCGGCTGGCGTAGGCTTCCTTCTCCGTGGCCAGTGCACGAGCCAGACCGTCCGGTAGGGAGCTCTCCAGCTCGTCTCGCCGCTCAGTGCGGAGAGACGCGAGGCGCGCCTCCAACTGCTTGCGGTGGGCGAGCCAGAGGTCGGTCAACCGCTCCGTCCAAGTCGTCAGGGCTCTGGCTGGCAGCTCGGACCGCCGCAATGTGCGAAGCTCCTCCCAGTAGGAGTCGCTGACCTGTTCGAGCCTCTCGCCGCGGACGATGTAAGCCCATGTGGCGACCTCCTCTTCGACGGTCTCGCGCAGCTCGTTCGTGGCGGTCGATAGAACGTGTAGGGCGAGCACGGCCTCCGCGCCCTCGGGCAGCGGCGCAGACAGGACAGTCCACCGGCCAGCTCCCTCGCTCTCCCACAGCGAACGGCGGAACACCCCGACGGCGCGTCGCATCAGTGGGTGGCCGAGGCGCACAAGCAGCGCATCCGGACGCGGGAGGTAGACACGGCGCCCGTCGATCTCCTCCTCGAAGTAGGCCGGGTCAAAGACGAGCTTGGGTAGCGAGGCCCGCTGGTCGCCTCGCCCGATGCGGACCGTCTCGTCGATGAGCTTCTCCCATGTCGGTGGGACCCGCTTGATGACGTAGGAGAGCGTAGTCGACTCGGTGGCGTGTCCGTCGAGGGCGAGTTCCCCCCTGTCGGCTTCCATCGCCTTGCCGAGCAGGCGCGCGAGTCGCTCGGACGTCAGCCCAAGGCGCAGCTCGGTGGCCCTGAGGGCCTGCAGGGCGCCGGCGTAGTCGGCCTCGTCTCCGCCGTCGTCACACTCCATCGTGTCGTCCTTGGCGACCGCGCGACCCGCGGCCCCGTCGACCAAGCTGTCCAGGTCGGGCACGGGTGCGCCCTCGCCGAAGTGCTTGTCGAACGCGTCGTCTATGACCTTGCTCACGCTCCCAAGGTCCTCGCGGACCTGGTGGACCTTCTCGGCGACCCGGGCAAGGAATGCCAGATCGGCCTCTTGGTGGGACGCGAAGTGGTGCACGAAGACGTCGCGCGCCTGACCGTGGCGATCCACTCGGCCGTTGCGCTGTTCGAGCCGCATCGGGTTCCACGGCACGTCCTGATGGAACACATACCGGCAGGCACGCTGCAGGTTGAGGCCTTCGGACGCGGCGTCGGTGGCGACGAGGATGCGCAGCAGGCTGCGCGAGTCGTTGAACTCGCGCTTCACGTCCTCCCTCTCGGAAGAGGACGCGCCGCCGATGAGTGTGCGGACCACCGGCTGGTCGTGGCCGGCCATCCCCATGCGCCAGAGGAGGTAGCTCAACGTGTCGCGGTACTCCGTGAACACGATGAGGCGCTCGGAGTCTGACAACACGCCGGCGCGGACCAGGTGCTCCTGTATCCAACCGGCGAGAGCGTCCCACCGAGCGTCCGGTGGCGGGGCCCCGGAGAACTCCTCCGCACGCACTCGATCCGTCGGCCAGCCGAGATCGGTCACGGCCGCCGATACTGCGTCGACCAGTGGACCGACGCGGGAGTGCATGCCCTTGAGCCAGGCTCCGCCCTGGCGGACGGCGTCGCGCTCGCGCAGGTCACGCTCGATGTCGTCAGCCAGGTCCTCCTCTGCGCGCCGAACGGCGTGGCTGGCCTCCTCGAAGCCGCCCCGCAGGTCGTAGCCCTCAACGTGTGTCCACCACGTGCGAGCGAAGGCGTACGAGCAGGACAGGAGACGCTTGGTGAGGACTGACAGCATGAACTGAGCGACGCGCAGGTGCTTGGGCTGCTCGTGAGCCGCGACGGCGCTCCTTAGCTGTGTGCGGTAGCGGCTGAGTGTCTCGAACAGGCGCCGCTCCCTCGGGTCGTCGAACACCACAGGCACCGCGCTTACCTCACGCTTGGCGAAGCGCGGCACGATGGAACGCTGGTTGATGACCGACTTGAGGCGCCTGACGACGGTCACCGAGACATGGCGGCGATCGGCCTCGGATAGCTCAGGCTTCTGCTGGAACCGGACAGGGTCGAGCAGCTCCAGCAGGCCGGAGAAGGACGTAGTGTGCCCATTGTGAGGCGTCGCTGTCAGGAACAGACGGTGCTCGAAGAACGGCATGATGTCCCGGAGCATCTGGCATCGCTGGCTGTCGTCGCCGTGGGTGTCAGGCGTGAGGTTGTGGGCCTCGTCGACGATGATCAGGTCCCACGGCGCCGTGGCCACGTGGACCTGCGTCATCCCCCGGGCCGCGACGAGGAACCGCTCTCTCACGTCGGCCTGGCGCAGGTAGTCCATCGACGTGATGATCCGGTGCGTCGTCGCCCACGGGTTGGCATCCATGCCAAGCTCGCGCTGGACATCGAGGGATCGCTCGCGGTCGAGCACCGCGAACTCAAGCGAGAACTTGTCCCACAGCTCCTCGCGCCACTGCTCTTGCAGCGAGGCAGGGCACAGTACGAGCATCCGGCGGATGCGGCGTCGCGATAGCAGCTCTGTGGCGATCAGTCCTGCCTCGATCGTCTTGCCGAGCCCCACACCGTCTGCGAGCATCAAAGACACGCGCGGCATGGCGATCGCCTTGAGCACCGGATAGACCTGGTAGTCCTCCACCTGGACGGAGCTGTGCCAGGGGGCAACCAGCGCCTGCTGACCGCCGTCCACTTCGGCTGATCGTCCGATGCTCGACCAACTGACGGCATCGATCAGCGCCTCGAACGAGTCCTGGCGCGCGGGCTGGGCGTCGGGTGCGTGCAGATTCGGAAGCCGGAGGGAGGTCAGCGAGCGGGCACCGAGCTCGCACTCCCATAGGACCGTCTCGCTGTCCGGTATGCCGGCACCGTCGAGGTACTCCACCTCAACGAAGTGCGCGTCGCCGTGCCCACTGTCTGAGTAGGTGATGACGTTCTTGATGAGGGCCGGTCGGTTGCGAACAACCGCCGCCTGGCCTGGTGTTGGCAGCAAGTGGGAAGCCTGCCCCCTGTTCGTCGAAAGGCTACCAGCGGTCATTCCGCGCTACCGGGGGCAGTCCTGCTGGGGGCGGAGGTCCGGCCTGACCTCGTGTCAGCCCGGCGCCGGGCGTTGCGCCGTGACGCATGGAGGTCACCGGCCGAAGTGGCGCCCAGGATCGCTCACGGGATGTAGTTGCCGTAGCCGGAGTCTCCGGCGTCGTACAGGCCGTCGTACTCGGGCAGATACGGGTCGGGCGTGGGGTACTCGCGGGGTAGCCTAGGGCGGGCTTGCAGCTCCGCCTCGTCGTCCTCCGGCATGTAGTCTGGGTGTATGGGCGGAATGAGTGCGTCGAGGTCGCTTTGGTCCTCTTCTGTCCTGACCAGGCTCTCCAGGTCGCCCATTCCGCCCTGGGCGTATGGGTCATCATCGCCATCCGGGCCCAGGTCCGCTTCCCGGCCCTGCGAGGGGTCGAACAGCGTCTCGCCCGTCGCCGCGATGTGCTCGAGCTCGCGGACGAGCGCGTAGTGCTCTGTGAACGAGAGGCTTGCGCTCAGCCCGTACTTGGCGAGTACTCCCTCCAGGTCCTCAACCGCCTCATCTGGCTCGAACAGGACGCCGGTGGCGGCAATGTGATTCAGTACTGATCTGATCTGGGTTGTGCTGAAGCGCATCGTGTTCACACCCTTAGTCTCGCGCAAGTCATCGGGGGACCGGCCTCTGCTCTGTGACCCCTCGGTGAGTCCCCTCACAGCGCCATCCTCAGTTGGTCCGGGTCATCGCTGTATCGGGTGCCTCGGGGCTTCTCAACAATGAAGAGGTACCCGCTGGGGTCTAGGGTCACGGTGTAGGGACCGCAGTCGAGGCGCCCGGCGGGTGCGTCCCGTACTGCGCGCGCCACGGGCGCTTCGAGTGATGCCAGCCCCTCCACGATGCGTCTTCGTCTAAGAATGCTCTTGATCGTGTTCTCGTCTACCCGCATCTGTGTCGCCTCCCTCGCGACCCAGGCCTCGGTCCTCGTCCAGCCAGTCTGGGCCTTGCCCGGCGGGCTGTTTCACTGCCCGTCAGGTCTGCTAACGAACTCGCCGAGCGCCCTTACCTCGACTCGGTCTTGGGTCTCGGTCGGCATGGTCTTCAGGGCCTTGGTGGTCGCGTCGATGAGCTTCTTCTCGCCGAAGGCGACGATGACGCGGTTGATGGCGCCGGTAGCGAGGTCTTTCTCGATGTTGTCGGTCGTGTTCTTGTCGCTGAGCTGGATCTCGACGGCCGTCCTGGTGCCGTCGCTCTCGGTGACTAAGACGTCGACGGCCTTGCCGGCCACCATGGTCTCGACGTGGGCGCGCGCTCCGAGGCGCTCGTAGTATTCGCTGATGGTCTGTTGCCAGAACTGGTGGACAAAGCCGCCTTTGCCCTGCCCGCTGGGTCGTCCGAGCTCCAGCTCTTCGTATGCCTTGTCTGTCGGCTCCAGAAGGACCGGCCTGCCACCCCTCGTGCCTGTGTGGACTTCGTGGGCCTTCACGTAGCCTTGCAGCTCCAGCTCCTTGCGCGCCGTGTCCGTGTCGCTCACCGATACGGCAGGGCGCTCGGCGCGATGGCCAACATAGCTCCACGGATGGTTGAGCACGTCCATGAAAAGGCGTCGTGCGCGATCGGTTGGGGCCGGGGCGGGTGGTGGCTCGTGGGAGCCCGAGGCTGTCTGGGCCAATGGAGGTTCAGTAGGCTGCACCGATGCCGGCAGGGACGGCCCCGGATCGGGAGACGGCTCGTACTCGTCCCAGACACTGCGCATATAGTCGGCGACGATCTGGTCAGGTACGTTCTTGTTCAGGCCTAGATCAGGTACCTTGAGCAAGAACGGCTCGGCGCCCCCGGCCAACCGGACTACGCCATGTCCGGGCTCCAGCCGGAACAGGTAGTCAGCTTGCTCAGCGTTGAGCCCCATCACCTCAGCGACTGCCCGGATCTCCCCGCCGTGTGCCGATCCGAGCGCGACCTTGGTCGCTAAGCATGCGAGTAGGGGCTCGCTGAGCAGTCGAGCCTGCTGTCCTCCAGCAAGGAGGCTAATCCCGAGCTCCCGCGCCGTTTGGAGGACTCCGGAGGCCAAGCTGGGCCCTTCGGCGCTCTGCTCCCGGGCCCTGGAGAAGACGCGTGAGCACTCGTCGATCACTACGGCCAAACGAAGGGTGCCGCGCCCCCCGCGACCATCTGGTGGTGATAGAGCGCCAACAGGGCTACCTGGCTCAGAAAGGCAAACAGCATCTCGCTGAGGCCATCGAGCTCCAGCACAACAACCCGCGGCCTGGCCGGAATCTGGGCGATCGGCAACCCCTCCCGCTGGCGGGCAAGGGCGGGCAGGGCGACGCGCATGCCCTCAGCGCGCGCGAGCGCACGCGCCCTGTAGTCGTGCTCGACGGGTGCGAGACGAAAGGGCGGTTTGCGCAGCCCGTCAATGAGATCGTTGAGCGTCGGGTAGTCCCCGCTGCCAGCGTGGATTCCGCGGCTCGTGAACAGCGCGTCGATCACCCTCAGGAGGAACGACTGCGTCGCCCCCAGGAGTCCAAAGCACGAGCAGAAGCAGTCGGCCACCAGGACCTCCCAGCGGCGCGGAGACAGGCCGGGGGGTGGGGCCAAAGGGTTGCCGGGGAGCTTCTCCGGGGGGAAGACCCATACGTCGTCCGGGGCCACCCCAAGGAGTGAACGGTAGTCCCGCTTCGCGTCGATCACAGCTCAAGGAATGCCGAGCCGGATCAGTTGGAGGACGACCCAGGAGAGGAAGTTGGTCTTTCCGCTTCCCGGCCTGCCCGTCGCCAGCAGGCCCGTGGTCAGCCCCAGGCGCGACAGGTACACGGCTGCTTCCGTGCCGTCCGCACGGCCCAGCACTATCTCGCCTTCGGGCAGCTCGTGCTGCATCGGCTGGCAGTGGTGGTAGGGATCGCCGCTGAGCGCGGCAGCAGCGGCCGCATCAGCTACCTCCTGCCTGAGGATCTCGGCCACCTGCTGGTCCTCGGGCGGGGCGAGGCGTAGCTCGATGATGCTCGCCAGGTCCGGCCGGCGATCGAGCCTGAGCCGTAGAGCCGCGGACACGTCAGCCCATGCCGCGCGCTCTCCGCCAGGCTCGACCTGCCTGGCGCCGGTGACGGGATTCGGTGGTACGCTACGAGGTCGTCGCACGGCACGCTCACTCCTTGCGCTCGACGAAGAAGCCGAGTGTGGCGTTGCTCGCGGTCGCGAGCATCTTCCGCCTCCTCATGGCCCG
>Ga0315279_10005297_pt1 | contig 16790 bp, 11 predicted proteins | sample YL17G06_20_MG_FD_203694 | JGI IMG/M metagenome (GOLD analysis project Ga0315279, IMG submission 203694) | Sediment microbial communities from Yellowstone Lake, YNP, Wyoming, USA - YL17G06_20 | ecosystem: Environmental > Aquatic > Freshwater > Lake > Sediment | place: USA: Wyoming | collected...
TATACCTACTACATCGACGAGGCCTACATCGACAACACCTGGGCCCGCGTGGAGATCGGCAACGCATCAACGTACGGCGGCTGCACGCAGCGCGAGGTACAGATCCCCACGGCCTGGTCCAGCTCGTCGATTACCGTCACGCTCAACCAGGGCGCCTTCAGCGGCTTCAGCGGCAAGTACCTGTACGTGGTTGACGCCAATGGCAGCGTCAACTCCAACGGCTATGCCATCAACTGAGGGAAGTAACGCAAAGCGTCATGCACAAGGATCGATCGGGGCGCGGCTCACCGGCCGCGCCCCGATTTTGTTGTGGCGGATTGCCTGGCCGGCGGCCGATGCAGGAGGGGGCGTTTGGCCTGGCCGGAGCACCCAGAAGGTCCCCAGACGCCGCTTCGGCCGCCACGGGGCTGGGCGCCACTCCGCCGTGACGCCGCTGCTGGGGATGACCTCGCGGCAGGCGGTCTTCACCTGCCAGGGGCGCTCCTGTACTATCACTCCTTTGGCTGTCTTATCCGAAGGGAGCATTGCGTGCACGAGCACGGGCTAGCCAAGGAACTCTGGCCTCAGATGCGGCGCATCGCGGAGGAGAACGGTTTCGGCAAGGTTACCCGCGTGGACATGACGGTCGGCAGCCTGCACGGCGTGAGGGCCGACTTCCTGGCGCACAGCCTCGTCGATCACGCCTTTGCGGGCACAATCTTCCAGGGGGCCCAGCTCAACATCGCCGTCGTGGACCCGGCGGAAAGCTTCACCCCGCCGGGCCGACGCGAGCCGGTGACGGCGACCGGCTGGGAGCTGATGATCACGAGCATGGAAGGGCAAAGGGGCGCTTCCTGACCGGCCTGGCAAAGCGCCCAAAGGGCGGCAATTGGGGCCGGGACCCGTTGAGATTGTTCCGGGCCCGGACAGTGGTTTTGCGCCGGCCCGCAAGAAGCGGGACTCTCACCTCATGTCCACGGTGCCGACACGGATATCCAGGTCGGCGCGGTTCTGGAGCCTGTCTCTGCAACCGTCCTTGATCCAGAGGATCCGGTCGGACTTGTCGAGCATCTTGTGGTCGTGCGTGGCCGTGATGACGGTCACGCCGTGGTGGTCGCAAAGCCCGCGGAGAATGTTGATGATGTCTTCGCCCGTGTGCAGGTCGAGGTTGGCGGTGGGCTCGTCGGCGAGCATGATCGTCGGGGACATCGACAGCCCCCTCGCGATGGCGACTCGCTGCTGCTGCCCGCCGGACAGCTCGTGCGGGCGGTGGTGCAGCCTGTCGCCCAGCCCGACCTCGGTAAGCACCGCGGCGGCGCGGGCCTGGGCCTCGGTGATGTCATTGCCGCCAAACAGCAGGGGCAGCATCACGTTGCGCAAGGCCGTCAGGGCGGGTATCAGGTTGAACGCCTGGAAGATGTACCCGATGTGCTGGTTTCGGATGTATGCCAACTGCCTGCTGGTCTGCCTGGTGAGGTCTATGCCGGCTATGGAGACGCTGCCTGAGGACGGCTTGTCGAGGGCGCCGATCATGTTGAACAGCGTGCTCTTGCCCGACCCGCTGGGTCCCATCACCGAGAGATACTCGCCGACGAACACGTCGAGGTTCATGTCGCGGAGGGCGTAGACTTGCGTGTCGCCCATCCTGTAGACCTTGGACAGGTCGCGGCACTGGATTATCACTTCTTCGCTCATTTGCGCGGGTCCGTTTCCATCAGAAGGGGATCTTGATGACTGCCTTGGCCAGGAAGTTGGCGCCGACGCCGAGCACGGAGACCAGGCCGACGCCGCAGAAGAACCCCGCCGCCACCACCGGCGCGTACTGGCGCCACTTCAGGCCCAGCTTTTTCTGGAAGTAGAACCGGCCCAGCAGCGCGCCGGCGAACTGAACGGGAATGCCGTGAGGGATGCTGCCGGACTGGTTGAGGCCCTTCAGCAGGCCGTATGACAGCATGATCGGCAACTGGAGCAAGCTCATCAGACCGAACATCGCCAACCCGATGCCCGTGCCCGCGGCCATGTACCAGCCGTTGAATGCCTCCTGGAACGGGCTGAAGCGGCCCATGGTGGAGGTGTACATCACCGAGCTAGTGGCCGCGCTAAGCTCCCACATCGTCTCGGCGAAGGGATACTCCGCCCCCGGTATGGGGGCGAGCTGCCAGATGAACTGCGCGAACAGTATCGACGCCACCAGCACTATCGGCACGAGTATGAGCTCGGCCTTCCAGATCGACCAGAACCTGGTGCCGGTGAGTTCCGCCTGGCGGTAGAACACGGTCCGCGACCCGTAGTCGGCCATGGGTATGGGCAGGAACCAGATGTCGACGCCCTGGTAACCCGACAGTATGAAGGCCGCCTCGCGGACGTATGGCACCGGAACGGTCTGCCCGGCGGTGCCCTCGAGCCTGGCCGTAACGTAACTGATGAGCGGGGTGTAAACGAACCCGAAGAACACCAGCACCCACATGACCCTGGCGTCCCAGCCTATCAGCCAGCCGCTCAGCATGATGTACAGGGCCGTGGTGGTGAAATACGTCAGCAGTATCCACGGGAGCTTTATGTCGCCGCGGTTGGCAGGGACATCCCAGGAAGCCTCCTGGGCCAGGCCCTTGGCCTCTTTCTCCCGCCTGGCGGCGCTGGACCGAAGCCAGCCCTTGCCGACCTGCCAGAAGCCGATCAGCGCCAGGGCTATGGTCAAGCCCAGGCCGAAGCTGAAGTAGAAGTCCATGAAGTTATGGAACAGCGTCATGATGGTGTTGTCGGTAACCTCCCAGTTGGGCAGGTACCCGAAGTTGTAGAGGAACGGGTTGCCGATCATCTGGATGAGGTAGCCCAGGAAGGTGCCCAGCACGGCAAAGAACGGCAGGACCATCCCGTACACCAGGTCCCCCGCGTCCAGGGTTATGCCCGTTGCGACGCTTGGCAGGAAGCCGGCCGTCTTTGGCGTCCAGTCGACGAAGGGGATTGTCAGGATCGAGATCGGCTGGTCCAACAACGCGTTGGATACCGCCGGCAGGGCGGTGTAGAGGCACCCGAAGCTCAACCCCAGCACCGCGCCTACGCTGAATATCCTCCACTTCCAGTTGTCGGTCTGGTCGGCTTGGGCTCGTGTGGACTCCTCGACCTGCTGTTCGGCCAGAGCCATTATGCCCTGCGCGCCGATAGGCGCCATCGGGAATGGAAGCTTCTCTATGTCGCTGGCCAGGCGGAACAGGCCGTAGCTCAGGACCGCCGTGTTGAGGCTGCCCATGAACAGGCGGAACACAACCAGGGCTATCGCCGGATACCACGCCGGGTGGAGGAAGGTGCGCTCGGCCAGAACGCCGGGGTCGGTGGGGGCGAACCAGATCGGGAGCTGGTCGGTGATGCCCATTCCCGTGGCCGCGTTGCTCTGGGCGAAGAACTGGTTGTATAGCAGGCCGCTGAAGGGCTGGGCCATGACGGCGCCGGCCATGTAGAACAGCACGAATATCTCGGCCCGCCGGAGGGTCTTGTGAGCCCTTCTGGCGACCTCGATGAACAGGATCACCGTCACCCACTGGGCGGCCGGCCCGATCCCCTGGCCCGCCAGGAGCTGCATGTACATCGCCCCGGGCACCATGAGCAGGGCCACGAACACCGCCCCGGCCAGGGAGGACCAACTGAAACCTTCCTCGAAGGTTCCGGGGACCTCCATGAGGCTTCGGTACTGCTCCAGCTCCTTGTCGAGTTTGACTTCGCTCACGCCGAGCCTCCAAAGCTGTCCTGGTCGACCTGTTCAACGGGCAGTTCACCCCAGGCGTCGAGTGTGCTGTTCCGGTACTTGTCCATGACTTCCTGCGGCAGCGACCGCCAGATCAGCAATTGTTTCCGCAATTCGTTGATGAACACGCGGTTGGACCGCCGCCAGTCTCCCTGGGCGCCGCTGAGGCGGTATATCAGTATCCGCACCTCGTCGATGCCCTCGATCTCGCTGGTCTGGCTGAGCAGCGCGAACTCCTGCGTCACGCCCAGGTCGAACGGCGCCAGAGCCACCGACGCGCGGAACCCCAGCATGTCGTTGGACTCCTGGCGGAACACCCAGCACCGCATGCTGGTGAAGACGCCCAATGAGGTGTCGCTGTAGTTGTCGAAATGCTCCTTCAGGAAACTCACCACCCCGATGATGTCGTAGGCCGACACCGTGAAGGGGAACATCAGGTCGTACAGGTTTCCCTCCGGCTGCGGAATCCGCCACGACCGTTGGATGCCCGGGTTGGCCGACCTGGAGGCCTTCATGGCCGGGTATATCGTCGAGATCAGCACCGTGCACATCACTATGAGCACCGTGACAATCGCGTTGGTCGAGCTGTAGTTCATCGTCGGGACGGACATCCAGCCCAGCGAGGCCAGGAAGCCCAACACCCTGGCGACGACCTGGCCGAGCAGGTAGCCTCCCATCCCGCCGACCACGGCGTATATTGAGGCCTCGGCGAAGAACAGGCTCGCAACGTGCGCCGGCGCCAGTCCCAGCGAGCTGAAGGTGTATATCTCCCGCTCCCTGTCGGACACGCTGCCGAGCATCGTCGCGAAGATGATCATCCCGCCCAGCAGCACGGGCACCAGCAGGTCCCTGGCGCCGCTGGCCTCGGCCAGGGAGGTGAAAATCATCCTGGTCACCCCGGAGCGGTCGCCCGCGTAGGCGGGCAGCTCGGAACTCTTCGCCGCCGCCTGGCCGATGGAGGCGACCTTCTCGTCGTCGTATGGGTATATGGTGATGGCGCGGACCCGCCCGCCCATCAGCTTGGCCGTCTTGGGAGAGACTATCACCACCTGATCGATGTTGAAGTACACGAACTGGGCGCTCTCGACGTCCGGCATCTCGCTGAGAGACTGGGTGCTGGACTCCTCGGCGAACGTGCCGACCGAGGTGCCCGCCGAGGCCTGGTAGTCCACAGGCAGCATGCTCGACCCGTCCAGCAGCGTGAAGCTGCCCAGCTTGTCGCTCACCGAGCCGGCATAGACAAGCGCCAGCCCGTTCACGATCGGCCTGGCCTTGCCTATGTCGGACTCCTTGAGCCCCAGGTAGCTCCTCATGGCGTCGGTGAGGATCACCCCGTCCTCCAAAAGGTTCAGCATGGCTAGCGGCCGCGGGGCGCCTTGACGGTTCTCCTCGCTGAACAGCGCCTTGAGGTTGGGCTGCTTCTCGACGTCCCTGACGTCCAGCCCGACCGCGGCCGACAGGGGGCTTATCCGGCTCAGATCGGCCGAGGCGACCATGAAGTCCATCGAATTGCGGGTGGCTTCCTGGATCTCCTTGGCCTGCTGTGCGGTCGGGGCCACCCAGTACCTGCCCACCACGTCCGCCTGTCCGGTGAAGCGGCCCTTGAGCGTATCCAGCACTCCCTCGCTGATCGGGCTCCAAAGCTGATGCCTTACCAGAACGCGGTAAGGCGAGCCGATGACCGGGCCCTGGTAGCTCTGGCGAATGCCCCACGTGCTGCCGAATGAGGCGAACGTCAGGATCGTGAAGGTCAGCAGGACGACGGTGACGGCCGTGAGGAGCGTCCGCACGGGCCTGCGGCGCATGGTGGATATTCCCATGTTGATGGCCGCCGACATCGTGCTCAGGCGGGAGACGTCGGCGCTGTGGACGGTCGTGCCCAGTCCCTGCATCTTCTTGATCTCGGTCTGGAGCTTCCTGACCAGGATGAAGATCACCAGCGTCGACAGCAGTATGATCGTGAAGGCCAGGAAGATGATTATCGGCGTGGCGGCTATCTGGAAGGCGGGGTTCACCATGTACAGCACCGCGAAGGTCGCCAGGAAGAAAAGGGCGAACCAGGTTATCTGGCGGTATATGTGCGGCGAGCCGATGATCAGCCGCTCCAGGGCGTAGGCGAAAGGCATCGCCAGCAGCAGCAGCAGGACCACCGCGGTGATCAGGTCGTTCATCACGCCCTTGAGCGGGTTGTAGGCGCGGCGGGACACGGCCGCGGACGCCCCCAGGTCGCCGGCGAGTTGGGCCCACGGCGACTTGAGCGACACCACACTCTGGCCGTCGTCGCCGCGGACCATCCGTCCCTCGGCGTCGGCCCGGAGGTCGGCCGCCTCGCCGTTAAGGCGCTCCAGCGACTCGTGGTTGATCCTGCTATTGCGGAGCAGCTTCAGGCGATAACTGTTGAGCATCAGCAGGTCCCTGGCCGAGCCTTCCACCACGATGGGATGCTCGTAGGGGTCCGCCAGCGAGACGCCCTTGCCCTTGTGCTCATCCTTGGTCGGCTCGTTGTTCAGGAGCACCGCGCCGGTCTTGCAGAAGACCTTCATGCCCTCTTCTTCATAAGAGGCGTAGAGCGTCAGCACGTTCCCCAGCTCGCACAACAGATGGCGATCGTTGCGGAACTTCGCGGTGGACTGGGCCCGCATCGTGACCGTCTGGATGCTGCCGCGGTCGTAGCCGAAGCCCACCAGCGTCTTGCAGCGGGTCTTGAACAGGTGGATGGCCTTGCTGCCCAATTGGCCGCTTTCGGTAGCCAACGTGGCGCTGTCGACGACCGAGTCAATCAACCCCCGTGTGGCGTAGGTGTCCGGGATCTCGTCATTTCCCACGGCCGTCATGTCGAACGAGGCTGCGAACGTCCGGGGGCTCTGATAGTTGTTCTTGTGGCTGGAATAGGGCGCGACCTCGAAGACGCCGTTGGTGTTCGTCTTGAGGACGATCGGGACGACGAAGCCGGGCGGCGTCTCGCGGAGATCGCCAGGCACCCACGGCCCTGAGCTTGAGTACCTCATGATGGCCACTATGGCGTCGCGGACAGGGCGGTCGGGCATTGCGCTGCCGGCGCCGGCCTGCTTCACCGACGGGCCGGTCGGCTTGTTGCTCGACCAGTCGCTCTCGGTGTAGAGCGCGGGTGTCCTGAACTGCGGGGTCAGGTTGAGGCTGGCGTGGTTGGCCATCTCCCTGAGGAAGGGCGCCAGCTCGGCGGCCTGGGCGCGCAGTTTGCCGGCGTCGAGCGCCCCAAGAGTGTCGTTAGGCAGTCCCTGGCGGGCCAGCCCGTCCAGGACGGTCATCGCCGAGAGGTTGTGGATCGCCAGCACGCTGGCCGTCGCGGAGCTGTCGGTGTACAAGGCCGGGCAGAACAGCCTGTTGTCGTAAGACTCCGACACCGCCCTTGCGTCGAAGTTCGCCGCCGTCTCGCTCGAGGCCTTGTAGATGTTCCGCATAACGCGGAAGACCGCGCTGTAGTTGCCCGTCCTGTCATCATTCTGCGGGGCGCTGCTGTCGCCGTGGATGAAGGTCCAGGCGCTTCTGGCGTCGCCGAGGTTGACGCTGACGTGCAGCACTATGTCGTTGCGATCGGGCCCGAATGAGTTCCGGAGCACCAGGTCCTTGTCGGCCCGCGCCGTCAGGTCGTCCAGTTCGCCCAGGCGATTGGCCAGCACCTTGCGGGCCTCCACGACCAGCCGGGCGAAACGCGCACGCGTGCCGTCGGTAAGCTTCTCCTTGAACAAGTCGCGGATGACATAGTTCCAGCCCATGTCCCGCTCTTCGAGTAACCGCTGCTTGGATAGCTTCTCCAGGTCCTGGCGGCCCCTGGCGGCTTGCAGCTTCAGCGACTCAAGCTCCTGGGCCTTCTGGGCGTGCTGCTGGGCGCCTTCAGGCTGTCCCTTCAGTTCGGCCTCAAGTGAGGCGGCCTGGGCCTCAAGCTCGGCGATGTTCTGGTTGGTGGCCGCGATGCGGCGCTCGGTGGTTCCCCGTCCGCTCCCGAGGTCCTTGTTGTCCACCCGCATGGGGCGGAGCTTGTCGAGTATGTCGCTGTCGAAGTTCTTGGCCTCCTCGCGGAGGAAGCGCACCGCGTTGCTGTGGCGCGGCATCTGGCGAGTCTCGGGACTGAACAAGGCGATCTGCGCCATTTCGGGGGAGGCCGCCTTGGCGTCCATCTCGGCGATCTTACCGTCGACCTCAGCCGCCTCGGCGTCAATCGCCGCCAGCCTGCCGGCGGCGCCGGCCGCTTGGCCGGACGCCTGTTTGGCCAGCATGTCCTCCTTCTCGGCCGCAAGGTCCGCCTTCCTGCCGGCCAGCTTGGCCAACTGCCCCTGGCACTCAGCCAGCGGGGCGATGCGGTCGACGATGTCCTTCATCTGCTGCCGGTAACGGCGTTCCTCGTCGAGCCTCACCAGGCGCTCCTCGATCGTCTTGTCGGCAAGCTCTCGGCCCGCCATTCTCCGGTACAGCGAACCGTAGAACGCCATTGCGCCCAAATGGTTCTCGGCCTGGGCGTCGAAGAAGCAGATGATGATGTCCCGCTTGGGCGGGTTGTTCTTCATGTGCTCGGCGATTGCCAGAAGGGCGGCGCAGTTAGCCGCGTCCCGGGCGCCTGGCGAAAGAGTCGGAACCTCCGACAGGCTGTCCAGCGGGGCGGCAAGGACTATCGCCTGGTCGGGCCTGTCGGCGGCGAACTTCGGGTCGGTGCCGCGAACGACCGTTATGACGTTTCGCCCCTTCATCTCGCGCCACTCGCAGGCAGCCAGTATCTTCACCTCCTGTTGCTTCCCGGTCAGGTCGAGCCTGGCGGCCAGGTCCTTGGGCGCGTAGAACCGCGGAAGGTTGGCCGGCATGTTGATGTGATGGTAGGCTTTCGAGGCCGGCTCGTCGCCTTCGACGAACAGCACCGCCCGGGCGCCGAACGCGAAGGCGTTCAGCCAGTTGTCTTGGCAGTTGAAGTCGAGCACGACTATCTTGTCCTTGACGAAGTTGTTGCCGTAGCTGGCCACCTCGCCCTTGCCGACGTAAACGGTCTGGCCAACGATCCCCTCCGCGGGCGTGACCGGCGCCTGAAGGATGTTCGGGCGGGCCGCCTCGATCGTATAGCTCTTGCCGTCGACCAGCAGCTCGCACTGGATCGTCACGGGCTGGACGACGGGGAAGTCCTGGGTTTCCACGTACTGGAACCCCATCGCCATGAGCCTGTTGGCCACGTAATTGGCGGCGAAGATGCTGCCCGGCGCGTCCGCCTCCCCGGCCGAGGCTTCAGTCGCGGTCTGCCGCGATTGGAGACCTCCGCCGTAGCCGGCCAGGCGGTGGGGGTGCCTGGTCAGCACGGCCAGGTCGAGGTAGAAGGTCAGATCGTCCTTGGAGGGCCCGTAGGCGGCCTGGACCTTGTCCCTCACCTGCTTCCAGGCATCCTCGACTCGCGCCTTGGCGGCGCCGGCCTGCTTCTCGGTGACGGGGGTCATGGACGCCAGCCTGGCCTTCTGCTCGGCCTTCTGCTGCTCCTCGGTCTTGCTGCAGCCGGCGCATATTGCGCCAAGGACGGCCGCCGCAAGCGCAAGATGTCGGAACCCGGCGTTACTCATTCTCTTCGCCTCCAATCGCGCCGGTCTGGACCTTCACTTCGGAACGGTCGGCGATTCGTTCGACCATCCCGTCCCTTATCCACATGATACGGTCGGCCATGTCGATCAGGCGATGATCGTGCGTGGCGCAGATGATGGTCACCTTGTGGTCCGTGTTGAGTCCCTTCAGTATTCTGTGGATCTCGGCGCCGGTCCTCAGGTCGAGGTTGCCGGTCGGCTCGTCGCACAGAAGCACAGCCGGATTGTTGGCCATTGACCTGGCTATGGCGGTCCGCTGCTGCTGCCCGCCGGACATCTCGATGGGTTTGTGGAACCACCGGTCGGCCAGGCTGACCAGTTTGAGCATCTCCATGCCGCGGTTCCTGGCGTCGTCTCCGCTCACCCCGGCGAAGGCCATGGGGACGGTCACGTTCTCCAGGGCCGTCATGTACTGCACGAGATTGTAGGTCTGGAAGATGTAGCCGATCTTCCTGCACCTGAGAAAGGCCAGCTCAACGGCGTTGAGCTGGGCCACGTCCACCTCGTCGATGAACACCCTTCCGGAGGTGGGCGAGTCCAGACCGCCGACCATGTTGAAGAATGTGCTCTTTCCGGACCCGCTGGGCCCCATGACGCAGATGAACTCGCCGCGATAGAGCTCGATGTCTATGCCTCGCAGCGCCTCGGTGACCACCTGGCCCATCCGGTAGGACTTCTTGAGGTTCCTGGTCCGGATGATGACGGGGCGCTGCGCGTCCTGTTTTCCGTGCGGACTTGCGGCTGGACTGACGGTCTCGTTCATGTTGCTCCGCCTGGAGGTCCCCAAACGCGACACACCGCGTTGGGGGCCCCTCCTGCTGCCGACAGGGACTTACTCTATCCTCATGGCCTCCATGGGCGCCAACCTGGCCGCTATCCAGGCGGGATACACCGCCGCCAGCGCCGACAGCACCACCCCGACGATCAGCGCCGCCGCCGCCGTCACGCCTATCAGCTCCCACGGCAGGTGCTGCATGGCGATCCAGCCGTAGCTGGCCAGCGACCGCATCGCGCCCAGCAGGAACCCCAGCACGGCCCCGACTATCCCCCCGGCGGTACCCTGGAGGCAGGACTCCAGTATGAAGTTGATCATGATGTAGGCGTCCGTCGCCCCCAGGCACTTCATGGTGGCGATCTCGCGGAACCGGTCCGTCACGCTCATCAGCATGGCGTTGGCTATGCCCACCACGCAGACGACGAAGCTGACGGCTATCAGCCACATCGTCCTTGACGAATAGCCCAACAGGCCGCCGCTCTCGCCGGCCGCTCGCGACACGGACGCCTCTATCTCCGACAGCTTCTTCTGCTCCATGCGGTTGGCGGCGACCTGCGCTATCCGCGCGGAGGTCAGGCCGAAGGTCTCTATGTTGGCGCGGGCGGGCAGGAGGCTGGTGGCTGTTTCGCTGTCCCGCTTGACTCGCTGCCTGAGGTCGTCCAGGCCCACCGCCAGGACGGCGCCCTTGTCGCTCTTGCCTTCCCGCAGTTCCTTGTATTCCTTCTCCGCGGCATCCACGTCGGCCTTCGCCGCGGCGTCGGCCTGCTCGGCTTCCTTCAGGGAGGCCTTGATCGCCTCGTCGCTGGCGGGCGCCTTGGCGGCCTGGGCCTTGAGGGTCTCCATGTCCTTGGCCTTCTGGGTGGCGGCTGCCTGGAGGCGCAGAATCTTCTCATCCAGAGCCGCCGCCCGAGTCTCCAGACCGGCAAGGGCGGCTCGATCTTCGGGCAGCGACTTCTCCAGGTCCTTGATCGTCCTGGCCAGGTCGGCCACCTGGTCCCTGAACCATTCGGCCCCGCCCGAGGTGCTCAGTTCGCCGAAGTACATAGTCGCGTCAATCGTCGCCAGGTCGGCATTGCGCCTATCGGCCAGCCGGTTCTTGATCCGCCCGATGCTCAGGAGGCGCGAAAGCCTGTCGGCGTCCAGGCTCAGCCTGGCCTGCTGCTTGACCATCTGGAGTTCGTTGGCATCCATCTGGAACCCGTGGTCGGCAAGCAGCTTTGGCAGGGCCTGGTCGGCCTCGGCCAGCACCGCCGTGGGTTCCTGGCCTGACAGCTTGCCCCTCAGGGATGACAGGGCCTTGCCGTTGCCCTCGAGTATCGCCAACCGCATGGGCTCGGTCTTCTTCCAGTCGCCCAGAAATGCCTTGAACTCATCGAGCGACGCGTGCATTTTCAGGCCGAGGGTGCGGAACTCCTCCTCAAACTGCCTGTAGGCGCCCTCGTCCTGGAGGCGCCGGAACACTTCCACGCCGCGCGTCCTGCCGAACAGGGGACGAAGCTTGCCCTCGTCCAACCCGTCGAAGAACCGCTGGTAGGGCAGTTGCTTGCCGGCGACATCCACGAGTTCATCCATCCGCTGGTCGTTCAGGCCGCCCCAGGCCCTGAACTCCCTCCACCGGGGGTCGTCCCTGGTCGCCCTGGCCAGTTCCAGGATCAGGTTCTGCTCGGCCAATGGGGCGGCGATCCTGCTGGTCCAGAAGTCGAACGTCCGCCTGGGCGCCATCCGCAGGTCGATCTGGTCGGCGACGCGCCTGGCCACGAAGCTCTCGGTGAGCATCGTCATAAGGAAGGCGACAGCCAGCGAGATGATCACGACGGTGACCGCCGCCCTGAACAGCCTGTACTTGATGCCGCTGAGCACCAGCTCGACGCACTTGCCGAACGACAGGCTCACCTGGTCTTTCACGTCCATTATCTTCATGGTCCCGGAGGTCTCTCCTTCCTGCCTACTTGCCGGCGGCGCTGGCAGGGAACCCGACCACCACGATGATCCCGCGTTCGGTCATCTGCTTGAGGAACTGCGTTGTCGGAAGCTGGGCCTCACGGAATGACAGCTTATTGGCACGCGCGAATTCTTCAATGATTGTTTCGATGTTCCTGTTGCCGTCGCAAAGCCCAAGCACTCCGCAGCCGACGGCGTCCAGCCTTACTCGCCTTTGCGACGAGTACGGCAGCATCCAACTCAGCGGCGGCACGAGCCACCGCGGCCTGTTCATCGGGATGCTCGCCAGCGCCCCGCCGTCGGAGGCGGGCACGATGGTCATCGCCCGGTTGGCAAAGGGCACCGCACGCAGGAAGTCCTCCGCGCTCAATGACCTGGGGCGCCTCAAGCCGGCAGTGCTAGCTGTCATCCAACGTTCCGTGAAGCGGCGACGTCCGGAACGGGTCGGCAGCACCTGACCTGGAGGCCCGCAAGGGGCTCGACTCGCTCATCCGTCCGCCGCTGCGTTAGTTGCACGTGGTAAGCCCTGCCCTCCGGCGGGCACAGCCAGGCCAGGTCGAGCCGGACGTCCTGAAGGCCCCTTATCCTGCCGGCCAGAGGCGCCTTGGACGCGCTGAGGATCTGCTCGGCGGGGTGCGGTGATCTCCAGGTCCCGCGTGTTGGGCCTGGGGTGACCTGCTGGTCCTGCCTGATGCACATTTGGCTGATCACGCGGGCGCCGGGCGGGAGTTGGCCTGCCAGCCAATCCCTCAGGGCCTGCCCCTTCAGCCAATGCTCGGGCATGGCCATCCGCTCCACGCGGAGCGCGGCGGCCTGCTTGTCCACCTTGTGCTGCCCGGCCATCGCCAGGAAGTCCCACTGGATCTGCCCGACCTTCAAGCTGCTGGCTCGGAGGTCGTACTGCCAGGGGCACGTCACGCTGAGGCCCATCGCCTGCCAGAGGCGCGCGTCTTGCCGCGCGTCGGGCGTGGCGACGGACGCCAGCACGGCGTTCTCCAGAGGGATGTCCCTCCTGCCCGGCCAGACCAGCGACGCTTCCACCAGCAGCCTGGCGCCGCTGAAGTGCCGCATGGCGTGGACGATGCAGGCGCTGGCCGTCTCCTGGACCAGGCCCTTCCACGGCGGAGGCGCGGTGGTGAGGGGGCTGACCTTCCTGCCGTCTTTCTGGTCGCGACTGTGGTGCCGAGTGAGCAGCAGGTCGACGTTCGGGACGTACCTGATGGCCCGCCACTTCAGGTCGAGCCTGTGGTATCGGCGGTCGCTGAAGGTCAGCCGCCCGGGATCGTCGGGCCCGCTGGCCACAGCCAGTTCCCAGCAGGACGGGTGGTCGATCTGGACCTCCCGCCACGATGTGCGTTCCAGCGACGCGGCCATATACTCGATCCGGAAGGGGAACCAGGGACCCGCCTCGCCGGCCGCCTGAACAAGCCGGCAAACGGGCCCCCATGCCAAGCCGCCTGGCTTAACGGGACGTTTATAATCCACCGCCGTTGCGCTGGCAAGTTTTTTGCCCCATGACTCTCATGCCGGTCCGGCAGCCCTGCCGGGACCGCCATGCTGGGCGGAGGCCCATGCGGACAAAGGCCGATGGTACCGAGGTCGCTGGCTGTTCCGCCGGCTTCCGAACGGGGCGGCGCCGCCTGGTGATCGGGACCGCTCAGCAGGTTGCACACCTGGCTGGCGGGGGATATCGGCCGGCAAATGGCCTTGGCAGCCAGCCGGCCAGTTATTATATTGGGTGGTTCACAGTAAGGCGCCCTGGCCGCGGATGAGGACGGCGCTGTCCCCCGGAGCGGCCAGGGCGGAGGCGGGCGGCCCGGACACCCCGTTGGCTGTAGCGGAGAACCACCAGGATGGCTGAGAAGGGATGGACCAAGGAAGAGCTCTGCCGGGACCTAACTGAGTCATGCCGGATCAAGCCCGGCGACATGGTGATAATGCACTCCTCGATGAAGGCGATAGGGCGGGTCCAGGACGGCACCAAGACGACCGTCCAGGCCATCAAGGACGTGATAACGCCCAAGGGCACGGTGCTCATGCCGGCGCTCAGCAGCCTACAGCCCGACAACCGCTTTTACATGGCCAAGACCCCCAGCCGCGTCGGTCTGGTTACGGAGGTCTTCCGCTGCTCGCAGGGCGTCAAGAGGAGCAAGCACCCGACGCATTCGATCTGCGCGTGGGGCGCCCGGGCCGACGAGCTGCTCGCCGGCCATGAGAACACAAGCGGCGTGGGCGTGGGCAGCCCGCTGCACAAGGCCGCCGAGGCCGGCGCCGACATGCTGATGATCGGCTGCGACCTGCGGAGCTGTACGCTGGTGCACGTATCCGAGGCCATCGTCCGCGTGCCTTACCTGGGCAAGGTGGGCTACCACGGATACGAACGCATCCTGACGCTTGTCGATTACGACGGCTCCGAGACCGTCTTCCCGCCAAAGGACCCGCCGGGAGACGGCAGCGGCTTCGTGGTCGTGCAGAAGGCGCTGGAGGAGCGGGGCCTGATTGACCAATGCAGGCTTGGCTCAGCCAAGTGCTTGAAGTTCCCCGCCAAGGAGTGCCTCAACATAGCGGTTGACCTGCTTAGGAAAGACCCGACCGCCCTGCTGTGCGGCCACCCCAGGTGCCCTGTCTGTCCGAAATCGCGGCAGATCATTCAACAGGACAAGGCGGGCTGATAAGGCGTTTCAGACCGGCCCCGACCGGAACAAGACGGCGGACCGGAGCGTCCCTTCCGGCCCGGGCATTCGTCGTCGATGGCTGTGCCGCGGCCGCGGTGCATCCTGATAGGGGCTCTTACTTCAGCGGGGTGGACAGGTGATCCTCGATGTCCAGCCAGTGCCGCCGCATTACCTCGCACTTTTTGGTGAGTTGACCGACCAGGTCCGGCCCGAGCAGGAAGGTGTCCTCGTCAGCGGGGTCCTTGGCGTGGGCGATGAGGTCCATTCCGCCTTCTTTCAGCAGGTCGATGAACTGGTGGGTGTTGTCCAACTCGTCGCGCATCAGCTCGTTGGATTTCTGAAGGTCGGCGTCGCCCGCCCAGTCGCCCACCTTCGATGGCCGGCTGGTCTGGGCAAGCTTGTCCTTGTTGCGGTTGCGGAGCGTCTGCATCTGATGGAAGTTGCCGACGGTGCGAAGCACGGCGGCGTGTATCCGCAACGCAATCGCCATCTTGCCGAGGAACGCGTCCCGCGACGCGCCGGCGATACGCTCAAGCCTGTCGGCGATGCCGTTCAGGCGGCGGAGGAACGGGACAAGCGAGCCTATGCTCACGGGGGCCAGTTCGCCGCCGTGGAAGTCGAGGTAGTCCTCCCTGGCCTGGTCCGGCCAGATGTTGAACACGTGCGGCAGCCAGTAGTCCTCTTCGTCCTGGCGGAGGCGGGCCGGTATCGGCACCAGCGGCCGGGTTATGTGCCTCAGCGACACGCCGAAATAGATCGTGCTGAGCGGTCCCAGGGCGGAGAACTGGAACCGCAGCGCCTCGGACAGCTCGGCGAACGTCTCCATCAGCTCCTCGGCGTTGTCCTGGCCCGCCCAGTCCGCGCAGTGCTCGCGGAGCCTGCCCAGGGTCCCCAGCAGGCCGGAGACGGGAGCCTCGATGCACCTTTCGATCACGTCCAAGACGCGGCGCCACACCTCGATCAACTCCACGTCGCGGTTGTAGTAGACGCGGGCGTTGAGGAAGACGGTCGGCCTATCCTCGATCTTGATCTGCGAGGCCGACCTGATCGTCGGCAGGGGGTCAAGAATGCCCTTCATCGGATAGCATGCGTTGAGCATGCTGCATCCCACCGAGACCACGGGCGAGTCGGCCCCGCCTCGCTGGCCCCGCCGGCCGCCGCCGCCATCCATGTGGCAGCCGTCAGGCAGTAGCAGGCGATCTCCCGCATCTCGCCCGTGCGAAACTGGGGCGTCATGAAAACCCTCACGTCTCCGCCGGCACGGACGGCCGCTTCCCGCAGCGCGCCCATGAACTCGGCTACCCTCTGGCCGGTGGACCGCTGGCGGCATGAGGCGGGGCCGTTGGGCCCGCTATAGAGCCAGTCCGCCCAGCAGATGCCGGACCCGGCGTCGTTGGTCTTGAAGCAGAACGTACCGAGTTCCGGCACGCGCCTGACCAGTTCCGCCATCATCCAGGCGAACATCTCCAGCGTTTCCTGGTGGTCGATGCACGGCGCGAAGACCTCGTGTTTGCTCCTGCGGGGGTGGTCGACCCTCGGGCCGCGGAGGTGCGGGTTGGCCCGAAAGAATGCCTCCGGCAGGAAGGCGGGCTCGCCCGCCCAGAACGAAGCGCCCAGGCCCAGTTCGCGAATGACCTTCAGCCTCTCCTGGAGGGCGCGCACGTTCTTCTGGACGAATTCGGCGGGTACGAACGGGGCGATCTTCTCGTGCGGGAAGAACTTGTGCAGGGCTGGATTGTTGCTGGCGTACTCGTGCCAGGCGTTGCCGCTCTCGGGTATCTCGTAGCGGGCCTTCTGGGCCAGGCCGCTGATGGTCATCTCCACCCGCCCGTACTTTTTCAGCCGCACGGCCTGTTCGGCCAGGGCCTTGAAATCGCCGATGTCGCTTGCGATCGCGCGGAAGATGAAAACGGGTTTGTTGTTGCTCATGGTGTTGCTTGCCTGTGCCCTTCTACCAAGCTCGGTGGCGTCGCGGGCCCCGGCATGCGGCGGGGCGGAAGGCATTTGGCGTCTCCTGCCCGTCCGCGTCCTGCGGGACCGGCCGGCCGGTCCCGGCTACTTGTGCGGCGTCATCAGGTGGTTCTGAA
>Ga0315279_10005299_pt1 | contig 16787 bp, 14 predicted proteins | sample YL17G06_20_MG_FD_203694 | JGI IMG/M metagenome (GOLD analysis project Ga0315279, IMG submission 203694) | Sediment microbial communities from Yellowstone Lake, YNP, Wyoming, USA - YL17G06_20 | ecosystem: Environmental > Aquatic > Freshwater > Lake > Sediment | place: USA: Wyoming | collected...
ACGTCGATTTCGGGTTCATCCTGAGGCTCAAGCCATCTTGCTCTAGCAACCGCCATCCTAACAGTGTCCATGGCCTTTCTTGTAGCCTCTTCGGGTTCGTGCGAGTGCACCCAAGAGCACTGTTCCCGGATGTTCGCCATTTCGAAGAGGTACTTGTTCAATCCGGCTTCTTCACACGTTGATCTGAACAGTGGTTCGTGCGTTCGTGGCGTGCAGGATGCAACGACAACCCTGTTCAGTCCGTTCTTCTTGATGGAATCCTTGATTGAGCTGAGTCCTGCTTCCGAGCAGGTGTAAAGGTTCCCTTCAGCCCACTCCACATTTGGCAGTGTCTTGGCGTACTCCACAACCTCAGGGACTTTCACCACGCCTCCGATGTTTACGCCACAGTGGCAGACGTAAACGCCGATTCTGGGTTCTTCCAAGATTGTCACCCGCTCCCAGCCACGAGTATCTCGCTCAGTCTGGCTGCGGCTGCGCCAGCTTGCATGACAGAGTCCGGAATGTCGCCAGTTCTCGGGCCAAGGCAGTACCCGCAGCCAACGATTCCTGGAACTCGTGTATCCACAGGCTCAGCGACGGGGTTGGACGGAACAAGGAAGCCGAATCTGTCGGCTTCTATTCCTAAGATCTTCGCTAACTCGGCTGAGTCAGATCGTGGCATCAACGCTGTGCAGAGTACCACAAGATCCGCTTTCAGGCTGTTGATGGTTCGGGTCAGCGTGTCTTCGTACCAGAGGGTGAGGTCTTTCGTTTCGGGGTCCTCTCTTATCTCGCCAGGGCTGCTTCGGATGAATTTGACACCAAACTCCTTCTTCGCTCGGTTCGCGAACTCTTGGAATCCTTTTCCGAAGACGCGAAGGTCGATATAGAAGATATACACCTCAGAGTCAGCTCTATGTTCCTTTATCAGGACAGCATCCTTCACAGCGTACTTGCAGCAAATGCTGGAACAATATGGGTAGCCGAACCGTTGATCCCTTGACCCAACGCATTGCAGGAATGCGACGGTGCGTGGAATTCTTCCGTCGGAAGGTCTCATGATTCGACCGCCAGTCGGTCCCGACGCGGAGAGCAAACGTTCCAGTTGCATTGCCGTGATCACGTTCTTGTATTTCCCATAGCCGTAGGAGGTTATTCGGAATGGTTCGTAGGTGTCGAACCCGGTGGCGACGACAATACCGCCGACATGCAGTTCGAGCTCAACTGGCTGTTGCTCGAGGTCAACTGCTTTTGCGTTGCATACGCTCTGGCAGAGTCCGCAGTCTAAGCAGTGGTCTCTGTCTACAGTGTAGATTCGTGGAACCGCCTGCGGGAAGGGGAGATATATCGCCTTTCGAATGCCCATTCCTGAATCGAATTCATTGGGCAACTCCACTGGGCAGTGATCTGCGCAGGTGCCGCATCCGACACACTTGTCAGCTTGCACGTACCTGGGTTTCTTCACGACCTTGACGGTAAAGTCTCCTGCTGACCCATGAACTTCTCTGACCTCTGAATACGTGAGCAACTCAATATTGGGGTGTCTGATGCACTCGATCATTTTCGGTGCTAAGATGCATATTGAACAGTCCATGGTTGGAAACGTCTTGTCAAGTTGAGCCATTCGCCCACCTATGCTTGGCGATTTCTCGACGAGGTAGGTCTTCATGCCGCGATTGGCAAGGTCTAGGGATGCTTGGATCCCAGCAATTCCACCGCCGATAACAAGGGCAGACTTCTCCACCACAACAATCACTCCCTAAGCTAGCTTCCTGACTATCCTATCAATCGGGACTCTATGCTCTCGCAGTTGAGGCCCTTCTAGCTTGAAGCCCATCGCTAGGCTGAGCAGTTCAACGAAGTGAAGGACTGGAATGTCATACTCCTCCTTGAGCAGACTCTTGATCTCGAGCTGTCCCAGGTCAAATTGAATGTAACAGAACGGGCAGGCAGTGACGACGCAGTCCACGTTCGCCCTTTTTAGGGCCGAGAGCTTGCGGTTTGACAAGGTTCTCGAAAGACGGTCATCAATATCACGTAGCGGACCGCCGCAACAGACCTCTTTGTCGTCGTAATCGACTGGCTCGGCTCCGAGCGTTCTCACTAGGTCGTCCAATACTTCGAATCCTCTTCCCACGCCTGCGTGCAGCAGTTTGGGTCTGACGAGGTGACATCCAACCTGGGTCGCAACCCTCAATCCGTTCAGGGGCTTTGTTACTTTGCTTCGGATTTTGTCTAGGCCCACGTCTTCACAGAGCACGTCCATGGTATGCTTGACATTCACAGTTCCCTTGAATTTCTTGTCTGCAACTGACAGGATCTCATTGACCTCGTCTCTAGTTTGTTTGTCTCTCTTCAGTGTCTCGTTCACCATCATCAAGGACTCGTAGCAATCATTGCACAACGCCATGATGTCCAATCCCATCTTCTCGGCAATGCACAGATTTCTTGCTGCTAAGGCGAGCCAACCAGTGTAGTCGAGTGACTGTATCGCAAATGGCCCGCAACAACTGGTCCCATCCATATCCATCAGTTCCACCCCCAATGCAGGCATTGTCTTTCTCGTCGCCAACTCGTATGACAGTTCTCTTGCTGGAATTAGGCAACCCAAGTATAGAGCGTACTTCACTTTCTTTCAGCTCCTATTTCGGGCCGAGTATCTTGCTAAAGCCGGTCTTCTTCGCTATCTTCGCGACTTCGGGGACTGGCTCTTGAACCGGCAGACCGAGGCTTGCTCTCTGCTTGCTCACCGATGCTGTCGGGTTCACAATGTGACCGGTCTCAACTAGGTTCTTCGCCATTATCAGAACACCCTTCGGCACGTTTCCATCTCTTGCGGCAATGGCTCTGAGTGCGAACACAACTTCGCCTACATCGGCGCCCTGCGGACATCTGTCTATGCAAGTGAAGCACGACAAGCAGAGCCATGAGAGTTCGAAGAGGGCTTCCCACTTGAATCCAAGGTTAACCATTTCGATGAGTCTCCTTGGATTGTACTTCAGCGTTAACCTGCCGACAGGGCAGCTACCGGCGCATCGGCCACACTGAATGCAGGAGAGAACACCCTCGCCTCTAGGAGTGGTGGCTACCTGTTGCATGAAGTCCGGATCACGCCTTCGAGCGTGGATCTGGGACATTATGAATTCGAGGTCAGACTCCGCTGATGTCAATAGCGATCACGCCCCCATCTCGAAGACCATCTCGCAGTATGGGTCGCCCTTATGCATACTGGCGGCGTATCGGAAGGCCATCTTCGGATTGACGGACTCGGACACTCCCGAAAGGAAGAATCCCCACAAGTCACAAACATAGGGCGGAGCATCTAACATCTTCCAACCTTTGAGGTAGGGACAGAAGGTCACCCTAGCCACCCTCCGACTTGGGGAAGCCTCGACCATTCTGTATTCCCAGCCAATGTCACGCGCCATCTCCGCGAGAACCCTGTCAAGCTCGTTCAAGTCACCCTTGGCTAGACTAAGCTTGTCCTTCCAGAACAATCCGATCTTGGCTCCTACGTCGTGACAAGCCTGCTGAAGTAGCTTCTCGCCATCAGTACCATACTTCTCTTTGATCTGACGGGATATTGTCGCGAAGCAACCAACGATTCCCACAATGCCCGAGGAGATATACCTCCTCGCAAAGCTCATGATCTCTTCCCTAAGCTTCTCGTCCGCGACCTCCATGATCCCCTCTCCCAGTCTCTGTTGTGTCGGCCGGAGCACAAATACACATGACGTATAGTCTACATGCGAGCGATACTAATATAATCACCATAGAAATATCCCCTCGCCCTTGGCGTGACTCGTGAGGCGTAATTCCGCATCATGGTAATCAGAAGCAGCGACCTTGACTTGGATTTCATTCGGGAAGTCTCCAAGATTAGTGGAGACACCGTGAAGTCATGCTTTCAATGCGGAACGTGCACGGGGACCTGCCCTTCGGGGCGTCTAACTTCTCTCCGGATTCGAACGATAATTAGGAAAGCCATTCTCGGGTTGAAGAAGGAGGTTCTTTCAAGTCCGGCGATCTGGGAATGCATGATCTGCTTCAAGTGCCACGAGCAATGCCCCCGGGGAGTCAACATCCCCTACGTGATGCTTGCTCTCCGAAACCTTGCTGTACGTGAAGGAGTCGAGCCGCCCGAAGGATACTTGAAGATGGGGAAGTCAGTTCTTGAGGAGGGAGCGGTTCAACTTCCACAGGAAGTTGTGACGAGAGACTTTGACAGCTTCACTCGCGCCTCGTTCAGTCTTCTTGGTCTGTCCAAACCAGCAGATTTGAGCAAGTTCTCAAGGGCTCTCACTGAGGCAGGGCTGAGAAAGGCCATCGGAGGATAGGTGTACGAAATTCGGTCTATTCCTCGGCTGCTACGCGCAGACAGAGCAGTATGCGTGCGAACTATCTGCGAGGCAAGTGTTGCCCAAACTCGATGTCGATCTGGTGGAGATCAAAGGCGCGGGCTGCTGCGGCTTTCCCTTGAACAGCCTCGACAACCTGACTTGGATGTACCTGACCGGTAGAAACCTTGCTCTATGCGAGGATCAACATCTCGACATGCTTCCACTCTGCAACGGATGTCACTTGTCGATGTGTGAAGTCAAGCACACACTACAATCGGACCCTGCGTTGAAGGAAAAAATCAATGCACTACTCGCGACAGAAGATCTTCGATATGAGGGCAAGGTGAAAATCAGACACATAATCGAAGTTCTCCATGACGATATCGGTCCCGAGAAGATTCGTAACGTCATCAGCAAGCCTATGGCTGGACTGAAGTTCGCAGCCCACTACGGCTGCCATGCTCTCAGACCAAGCGAATTAGGTAGGCCAGATGATTCGCGAAACCCGAGAAAACTCGAAGCCCTAATCGGCGCCCTTGGAGCGCGATGGGACACCTATCCAGAGAGACTGGACTGCTGCGGTGCAGGAATAGCCGTCTCAGCAGGAGAATCCTCATTGAAGATCGCAGGCGCGAAACTCCAGAAGCTAAGAACAGCTGGCTTCGACGGACTGGTTACGACGTGTCCCTTCTGCATGAGGATGTACGACGCGAGGCAGGAGGCAATTGGAGCCCTGCTTGGCGGTGAGACATCATTTCCAGTTTTCTACTACACTCAGCTGTTGGGCCTGTGCATGGGCACCGATCAGGCCACGCTTGGTCTAAAGCTCAACATGAGCCCTGTTGACGAAGTGCTCCAGAAATTCCAAGCTGGAACTGCCTAGCCGTCGAGCGAGAGGCCGATAGACCCGATCCGCGCAGAGACGCTGTACCGTCGCAGTTTCTGGCGGCGGTTCCAAAGTGACGACAGACGCGGGCAAGAAAATCCCTGTTGGGCCACAGAGCTAGTGTCGCACATCCATACCCCAGTCAATCAGACTGCGATCAAATTCCGACGACGGCTGGAGCGACCGCAAAGAGACCATTGGAGAATCGAGCCACTAAGTCATGATAGGTCTCAGAAGAGGCCCGGCCTAGGAACAAGGGCGAGAAGAGTCAGTCCAAACCTCAAGGCGGGTAGAGATACTAGCTGGTGTCGTTCTGTTGGTCGAAGAGATACCTGGAAAGGCTTTTCTGCCCTACGCGTATCCTCTTGGTAGACGATGTCGTATGACGAAGATCCTTGACAGGTTCGAGTATCCAGAGGGGCTCTTCTACTCTGCTGACCATCTGTGGATGAAGAGAGAAGACGGATCAGTGCGTGTTGGCGTAACCGACATGGCTCAGCAGGCTGCCGGCTCGATTCTGTTTGTGAGGCTCATGCCAAAAGGGAGACAGGTCGAATCCGGAAAGCCCCTGGGTACGATGGAGACTGGCAAGTGGGTTGGTCCTCTAAAGTCTCCACTCTCAGGAACTGTACTTGAGTCAAACGAGGCACTAAAGACACAGCCGAAGCTGCTCAATGAAGACCCGTATGGAAAGGGCTGGTTGGCCGTGCTTCAACCGTCGAAGTTGGACGATGAGCTGAAGAACCTGATGTCAGATCTTACCCAGATCGAGAAGTTCACGCAAGCAGAGCTGCCGAAACTCTTCAAGAAATAGTGCGGGCACAAATTGGTGGTCTGCCAAGCAATGTGGCGTTGGCTCGACCTTGATGCAATAGACCCCATCGACACTCAAACAATCTACGACGCAGTCGCCACTGCTCGGGGCAGGAACATCGTTGACGACACGTTGATTTTCTGCTATCCGCGAACCCCCCTAGTCAGTCTGGGATATCATCAGCAAATCGAGAAGGAACTCGATCTCCAATTCTGCAAGGACCACGGAATTCCCTTCGTGAGAAGGATACTGGGTGGAGGCGCTGTATACCTTGACCGTGGTCAAGTCTTCTACCAAATAATCATAGGTCCCGAGAACCCCCTATTACCAAGGAACATCACTGAAGCCTTCCGTTTCTTCCTACAGGCACCTGTCTGGGCGTATCAGTCTCTGGGGATAGACGCTCAATACCGTCCAATCAATGACATACAGGTCTGTGGAAGGAAGATCTCAGGTAATGGGGCGGCAACTACTGCAGAAGGTGTCTTCGTGCTGACAGGGAACATCATACTTTCGTTCGATTACGAGAAGATGGTGAGAGTACTGAGGGTGCCGTCGGAGAAGTTCAGAGACAAGGCGTACAAGACGCTTAGGGAGTATCTTTCCACAGCCTTCATTGAGCTTGGAAGGGAGGTCACCTCAGGTGAAGCAAAGGAAGCCCTGAGGAATGGGTTCGAAAGGCTACTTGGGCAGGGCCTTCGACCTGGAACCCTGATGCCTGAAGAACAGACGCTGATGAGTGAGCTGAGAGCGAAGTACCTCTCAGAGGAATGGCTCTACATGCCGGAACTGAGACACCCGGACATGACTGGGAGGGCCTTGAAAATCACTGAAAACGTTCGCCTCGCCGAGAACGTTCACAAAGCCCTTGGAGGCCTGATTCGAGCAACAGTGAAGATCGAAAACGAGAGAATTGCAGACGTTCTCATTTCTGGCGACTTCTCGCTGTTTCCAAGAGAGAAGACGGTTCTCATAGAACAAGCGCTGGTGGGGTGTCCCCTCAAGAGGGAGGATGTGCGGTCGAGGATCGATGGTGTCTATTCGGAACATTCGCTCGAGTCACCAGGGGTCGTGCCTGATGACTTCGCATCGGCCGTGCTTCCTGCCCGGGAAAGCTGACTTTTGATCGCAACTGGACCCGCGCACGATCGCGTTGACTCCAGAGCAGGCCCATTTGCTGAGCTACTGGGCCCGTTAGGTCCTGAGCTCGCTTGGAGTCCGGGAACTTCTACGAGGTTCTGTTCGCAAGAGGGGCATCGCGTCGCTCGCTCACGCGCCACAGTGAGCGAGATTGTCCAGTTTGACACTGTCATCGCCGAAGTCTCCGAAGGAGCAATCAGCTCCCTGATCACGAGGAATGTTGCTCGAGCAAATCACACGATTCAAATCATCAGGAGATTGGAAGATGACGACAACAGGATTGAGGTCGCCTTTCCCACGCGATTCAGGCGCCCCTGTGTCGAAGCTTGATTCGCAGGATCATCCACGGCTTGAGGGAGATTGTCTCGAGGCAAAGTACGATCGCCGAAATCGCAATCAACGGTGCCCTCGAGGAATCGGGTGATCATACGAGAATCGACGTGAGCTTCGTCGCGAACTGCTAGCCTTGTCCCTCAATCGATCTGATGACAAGTTCTGCCAAATCAACAACCTTCAAGGAGCTGATCTCGGGCCCCCCCTTCGATAGCGCCTTCAACATGGTCCGCTTACACTGTTGGCAGGCCGTGACAATCGTGCCGGCACCAGTTTCCCCAGCGAGCGAGATCAACTGCTTCGCGATTGTCGATGGGAAGTTCTCGTCAGCGACTTCAACATCTCCTCCTCCCCCACAGCAAAGTGCTTTCTCTCTGTTCAGGCGCATCTCAACGAAAGAAATACCCGGAATGCTTCTGATCACATCCCTCGGCGCATCATATTCTCCAGAGTTTCTGCCTAGGTCGCAGGGATCGTGATATGTAACGGTGAGGTTCAATGGGTTCAAGTGGATTCTTCCCTCCCTGATCAGTCGCAAAATGTACTGGGTATGGTGAAGGATCTCGATGTTGACATCGTACTCAGTTCTCCACGAATGATAACAAGATGGACAAGAGAATACTGCAGTTTTGACGCCGAGGTCTGTCATCCTATCGATGTTTGACTTCCTCAACTCTTCGGCTTCTTTCGGCATCCCCGCCCACACCAGCGGATAGCCGCAGCACCATTCTTTCTCTCCAAGGATTGCGAAGTCTACGCCTCCGTGTTGAAGGATCTGTGCAAGAGCCACAGGCACATCTTGCACCGTGGGCGAGAATGATGACATGCAGCCGACGAAGTACGCCACCTCTGCATGGGTCTTCTTCGCCAGTGTGTCGTCTGGGTTGGGGAGATACTCAACCCACATTGCTCGTTCGGAGTTTGGAAGGCCCAGAACATTTCGATTTGAAGCCACTGAGTCCCTCATGAGATTGAGATTTGCTGGATAGTGCCCCTCGGTGACAAGGAATTCTCTTATCGATTTCCCGAGAGACCGCGTGTCGATGCCAATCGGACACACCTCTCGACATCTTGCGCATAGCGTGCAGTAGTAGACGCCTCGTGAGAAGAGTTCCAGTTCTGTAGGTGCGGGTTCTTCTTGTCTGAATATCTTGGCAACTATTCCATGTCTTCGTCGCATGATCGATCTGAAGTTCTTGATTATGCCTACATAGACGGTGCCCGGATTTGCTGTTTCAGAATAGATTTGACAATTGTCGGAGCAAACCCCACAGCTGAGGCATCCGTCAATCTCAATCATCTGTCTTACGGAGAATGGCCTCCCGGATAGAGGCGTTCCGGCCTTCGTTTCCTGGTCTCGAGAGAGATTCGCTAGGACGACGAGCGGCGCCGTGAAAATGTGCCAAAGCTTCGAGTTCAGTGGTATGGAAGCCATGAAGAGAGCTAACAAGAGGCCAGATAGCGACCATGTAGCGTAGGCCACATGTGGCAAATCCAGCCTGAGAGGTTCGAGGGTCAGCGAGATTCCGTACGCGAGGAACCAGTTGCTTCCGATGGACGCTGGTACGTCGTATTGCAGGAGAGACGTGCCCTCGCCGACTAGCCTCACCACCAGCCAAGCAACTGTCAGAATGATAGCTGACACGTCAGCAAATGTGGTCTTGAGTGGCGTCTCCTTGAGCACGAACCTACGATAGGCAAATAGGATCTCCCCGAAGATGATCACTGCCATGAATAGGTTATCCAAGAACCCGTACAGGTTCTGAGTTGTGCCGATAGCTGCCGTCGGGACAACCTGAAATAAGTATGCGGGAAGGAAGGGAGCATAGAGGAAGATGGAAACAGGGTCTTCGGGGCCGATTTTTGGAACAGCCTCTGCCATGAGATGATTGACCGAAATGACTCCGATGTAGCTAATCAGGAATGCCGAAATCACTACACCTCTGGTCACGCTCTCCTTTGAGAGTCTCGTGAACAGTAGAGAATTGGAGAAGAACGCCTTGGCAAGTCGTAGGATTCTCCGGCTGAATACAGATTTGATGGCGTTCCGAATAGTTCGCCCGAAGTCGTCAGCAACCTTGAACCATGTGGCAACCCTCCACGCTCCGAAGAGCACGCAGGCTACTGTTCCCATCGCGAAGAACAGTGCATAGAACGCAATCATGTTCAATCGCCAAGAGTGCCGTGAGCTGATGAAGTTGTATTTGATGTTTTATCAGCGATTTGTATATAGATCGTAGGAGCTCGTTCGCGAGCGGCCGTCTCCAAGAAAATCCGAAGCGAGGAAGCCATCTCGCAGCAAATGAGAAGGCTTATGTCATCGCGTGTGTCGATCTCGTCTAGCACTATTAGAGAACTCGACTCAGTTGACATCCTCAGACACGGCGATTAGACGGTTCGAAAGAACTTGGTTGGTCCTGTTCAGACTGTTTGAAGAGTTGGCAGCACACGATCTGAAAGTGGACGCATCGCAATTGCGGGATTCCAAGAGTCTTCTATATCTGGTTCGCACAACTCCATCTGATCCCTGTGTTGGTTCGGATAGAATGACGGGAGATCCGTTAGTGGCTTTGGAACAAAGTATTGAGAGAGCGAAAATCGCGATGATGTCCGCTAGCCTGGAACTGGGAGACGCGCGCGCAAAGCATTGGATGGAAAGGATTTCGCAGGCCGAACTTGACGACTCTGAGGGGCCAATGGTATATGGCGAATCACGCTTTCTGCCTGGACTTCCCAGAGACCCCAACGCAGGCTGGGCAAGGTTGACATTGCCGCAGCCCATCGGAGAAGGAAGAGTTCAGGATGTGGCTGAGCAGTTTGGAGTGTTGGTCGAATTCGAGGATGATCTTCACCTAGTTTTCGAGGGGAAGCCGTCCTTGGTCAAGAAGGCTCTAGCTGACATTTATTATCTTTCACAGCCCTAGCCCGAGTCGGATTCGACGGGTGCTGATTTTTCGTCATAACAGATTGAAGGGAACAATGTCTCGGTCGAGGCCAAGCGTCTGCGGATCGATCCCGAGCCCCAGTCGCACCACTCACAGCAGCTGACAGGTTGAATCTTATACCTCGTCATATCTTGCTTCAACTAGATAGGAAAACAATGTGTCTGGATGATTATCGTCGACTGGCTGTTTCGCTCAGAACTCCGACTATGTTCACGGATGTACTTCCTCTGATAGTCAGCCCAGATGAAGTTGAATTACTTCTTGGCAGGAACAGGCGATTTCTGTGTAGATCACTTGTGTGTGATACGAGGTATAGTGGTGCGCACACCTATGAAAAGTCTGTAGACTAGGTGTAGTTCTTCGTGGATGGTTCTTCTGCGTGGCGTTCAAGTGGTGTTGGCTAATGTGTCGAGTCGTTTATGTTTTTGCTCCGTCAGCTCACGATTCTCTCCTCGGTATGGTTCGTTTCTGATGAGCATCACGTACATTATGGCTAGCATTTTGCGGGCGACGGCGACGATAGCCTTGCTGGAGCCATGCTTCCTTTCGATGCGTTCGTAGAATTCTCGCATTCGAGGGTCGTGTTGTCTAGCGGATTGGGCGCATTGGCCGAGAATCCAGCGCGCCCTCTTGGAACCCTTCCTGCTGATGTGACCTGTCCAGTGTGAGTTGCCGGATTGATGCACCTGAGGCGCTAGGCCTACCCAGCTGACGAGCTTCTCATCTGAGCTGAAACGTTTCACGTCTTCAATCTCGGATAGTAGGACCATGGCTGCGTAGTAATCGACCCCAGGCATTGTCATGAGAAGCTTCGCCTTGTCTTCTGTAGTGGCGTCCTTGGCGATTTGAATGTCCATGGATCGTATCTGTTCGTTCAGTGTTTCCACGACCTGCAGACTGGATTGGAGTATCTCGTGGTCTGGGGTTGCGAGTTGTAGGCTTCGTAGCCATTCTAGGCCTTGTTTGCCGAAGAGGTCCGTGTATTTGTAGGAGAGTTCGTGCTTGTCTAGGAGGGCATGGATTCGGTTCTTGACTTCAACTCGCATTCGTATTAGGCTGGCTCTATGCCTGATGAGGGCTCTGCGTTCACGGTTCTTTCTGCTTGGAACGTAGCTTTCAGCCACAAGATCGCCTCTCAGCAGGTATGCTAGGGTTTTGGCGTCTATCTTGTCGGTTTTGATGCGGGCTTCAGATATGGCTTTTGTCCTCAATGGGTTGCTGAGCTTCACCTCGACACCTTCCTCCTCTAGTTTATCGTAGATTCGGATCCAGAAGTTTGCGGACGGTTCCACCACAGCCTTGACGTGTGAGTCAACGGATTTTGCAAGGTCGACTAAGCTGGAGGCGCCTTGGGATGTGTTGTCGAATCGGAGTTCCTGTAGTAGGTGGCCGTTGTCGTTCATCAGGGCTGCTTGGCAGTATTTCTTGTGGACATCTATTCCAACGTATACGGCCATTTTCTTCTTCACCTCCATTCTTTCGGTTGGCTTGAACGCGGCAATCACCTATTCGCGCGTCATGGCGCATTCATTGAGCCGCTCCAGAAGTTTGCCCATTCACACACCCGACCGACGCTGGTCAGCGCGCACTCGGGCTTACCAACCGCAGAGAACTCAGCACCTGCGACGACTAGAGACTTTTCATCCATTCACACACACAAAACTACTCCTGCAACTCCTCTCCTGAATGGTTAGGGAAAGAATCGCCCAGCAACCCCGTATCACTGAGTTGCCAGGTTTGTAATTGCATGCAAAGGCTGAAATCCTGAACGAGCCAATAGTCTCGCTGCTTTCTAGGATTCACGGTCCGCCTGTTTGGAGTTCACTGCTTTCTCCTGCTCGTCGAGGAGCGCCGAGGAGGGGCGCAATGATAGGAAGTACCAGCGCGTGAAGGAGGTGAGTTCATAGATGGTCTTTATCGTAATACAAGCGTGGTATCCCGCGAAGATTGTGCGGCTCGTCGCGCAGAAATACCTTGAAGTAACGCAAAAGTACCCGCCCGATAAATCTCTGGGCGAGATGGTTTTTGGTCCCATCCAAAAAGCTACCAAAGACGGCATCCACGTCATATCCGGGTGGGAGTGCAAGGACGACAAAATCAAGGATAGCGTGATGGCGTTAGGGAAGGCGATGCTCATGTACGCGGAAATAGAGGGATACCACTTTTCGATGGATACCTACATCGACGCCATCGAAGCATACACGATGATAGGCATGAAAGGGCCACAGTAAAGTAGTTCTCACTTAATTCACATCCTCTTTTTTTGCAGTGTATTATTGAGAAGAACGGGCAAGCAGTGCTAAAGAAAGGAAATTAGGTGGTGCGTCTCTTGGTGCGCACACACACAGGTACCTTGGTGCGGGCACCCAAATTTGAACCATCCTTTTCGTCGTCGGGCACCAAGGATGGCACACACAATTGATCAAGAACGAACGAAACGGACACACACGAGAAGATACATGACAAGATAGGGGAGGAATCCCCTAACAACTCCTTGGAAATCCTTTTCTTTGGGATAGATTCCCTCACACGTTCATGATCATCGATCCCGAGTCTCTCGTTCCTGAACTCAGACGGCTCCGCGGAGTCAAGGACGTCGAGATTGTACCATTCCCGTCGGGAAAGGAACTCTGGGTCGTCTTAAGAGACCCTATTGACCCAGATGAACTTCACAGGGCCTCGGCGAGCCTCGGCTACGCCGTCGTCAAGTCAGGGTCGTTGCCCTCCAAGCTTCCTCGGAGCCTAGCTGAGATGATTTGGGACGGCACCACCCACGTCGTCACAAGACACCCACACGGCTGGAAGAAGCTCATAGCAACTCTTGGCTTACGGCCAGTGGTGAAGATAGCGAGGGACCTGGTAACGGGAGACACCATTTACCACATTAACGACAGTGACGGGCTTGCGATCCTACGCGAGTATCTGAAGAGTTGATCGACCGATCCTTCGCGATCTCGTGACAGACTCGGAGTGCTGTGTCGCAGCAGACTAGATGCACTTGTGCGCAACACGCCGACTAAGGGCCAGTTGTAGGCCAGTTACGACGATTTGGAGAAGCAGTTCTTGGTACCACCACCATGGTACCGTTCATCGTCGGGTCTCCTGGTGCGCACGCACAAACTACTCATCTCATGCTACTCCACCGGATTGGTTTGATTGTGTTTGCCCACTCCATGAGCTCTCCGCGAAAGATATGCCACTCCAGCCCCCAAACAGAGACAGATTCCAGCCCAAGAACCAATAGTCAGAATCTCGGGACCAGCTTCTCACCGTCATATGTCTGACCTGACCTCGTCGAACAGAGTTTGGGCTATCATGCCCATCCAGATGGTGACTTTCTGTCCGCTCATTGGACAATGGCTTCCTGCTTGATCTTTGATCGCACCTCTGGAGGAAGCGGCCCCAGTTTTCGCACCCTTTCAGTAAACGATCCGAAGACAGAGGCCAGCTTCGCAAACTGCGGTATAGTTGTTCTAGTTGCGAATACGCGGAGAGACTCTATTCCTCTACTCGCGACCATCTTTCTGATTTCGCTCACGTGTGCTCGGAATCTCTCTTCACTGAGAACTGTTGCCTCTCCCTCAATCATTATCACGCCATCTGCGCCTGCCGAGAAAGCTGCGAGAAGATGTCTGGCGTGAAGCCTTCCGACTGATGGCACGCTGACTACGCGAACGTTTGTCGGGTAGTGTTGTCTACCGAGGCCGACCAAGTCACAGGCCGTGTAGGCCGAAGTTGCCTCAGCGAAGGCTATGATCTTTGGTGCAACTGCGGTTGCCCCTGCGATTCCTTCAATCGTAGCCATCAACTGTGACTCGGTCGAATTTTTGAGGTCGATCGCATCTTTCGGACAAATGGGAATGCATAGCCCACATCCGACACAAGAAATGGAATTAACTTTCGCGCCGCCCTGGGGGAGTTCTATCGCGTGGGTCGGACAGACCTTCACGCATTCGCCGCAAGAATCACACCTCTCGGATATCACATATGCCTTCTCAGGACTGATCGTCACCACGCCCTTTCCGAGGAGCGATGCAGTCCTCGACGCTGTGGAGAGGGCCTCAACTACGGACTCCCTTACATCCTTCGGTCCGAGGCAACAGCCTGAAAGGAAGACGCCGTCGTTCTGGCTATCTACAGGCCTAAGCTTGTAGTGCCTCTCTAACAGGAAACCATCGGATCCAATGTGCAAGCCCAGCTTCTCCGCGAGTTCGCCAATTCCAAGCTCTGGGAGGATTGCAGGGCAGAGAACGACCAAGTCGAAGTTGTTCTCCAGCTGCTCTCCCAGAAGAGTGTCTTCCGCTCGGACCAGCAGCTCGTCCCCACTGATGGGCACGACTTCTGCCACGCGTCCCCTAACGAATTGCACCCCGTCCTCCATCGCTCGCACGTAGAATTCCTCATATCCTTTGCCGGCCGCCCTCAGATCTTGATAGAAGATCCATGTCTCCAGATTGGGAACGAGTTCTTTCAGAAGCACTGCTTCCTTCAGCGACGCCATGCAGCAAATCTTGCTACAATAGGGCTGTCCGTTTCGGCTGTCGCGACTGCCGACACATTGGATCCATGCGATCTTGCGCGGGGTCTTCCTGTCGGACGGTCTGTAGACTCCGTGCTCGATCAGCCTTTCAAGTTGAAGATTGGTGATGATGTTTGGATGGGTACCAAAGCCGAACTGAGTGAACCCACTGGGGTCGAAGACACGAAACCCAGTCGCTACAATGACCGCGCCAACCTCTATTCTCTTCTGGATCGCCTGATCGCGTGGGTTGATCGCTCCATGTTTGCAGGCTTTGATGCAGAGCCAACACTTGGTGCAGTTCTTCTCATCGACAACGTAGGCATTCGGCACAGCTTGAGGGAAAGGTAGGTAGATCGCCTTGCGGCGCGCCGTTCCCTCTTCAAACTCGTCGGGAACCTCGACGGGGCAGACTTTGGCACAATCTCCGCAGCCCGTGCATTTTTCTTCATTCACATATCGTGGCCTTCGTGTCAAAGTGAGTGAATAAGCTCCCGCGGAACCATCGACCGTTGTTATCTCTGTGTTGGCCATCAACTCAATCAGCGGGTGGCTCTTCGTTTCGGCGAGTTTGGGGCTGAGAATGCAGAGCGAACAGTCGAGCGTCGGATATGTCTTACTTAGCTGAGCCATATGTCCGCCTATGCTGGGTTGGCGTTCAACTAGGAAGATCTTGTATCCCTGGTTCGCAAGCTCAAGGGATGCGCAGATGCCTGCAACTCCGCCCCCTATGACCGCAACGTTGCTGTTCACCTTCATCTCGCTAGGAGTCAACGGTTCTAGGTGGGTCACTCGACCGACCGCTCCTGCTATGATGTCGATCGCCTTGTCGGTGGCGGGCTCTTTGTCGAGAGTTGTCCAGCTGCATTGCTCTCGCAGATTGGCCATTTCAATTAGGTATGGATTAATCCCCTCGCCTGAGCACAGGCCCCGGAAGGTTTTCAGGTGCATCCTCGGTGAACATGAGCCGACCACAATCCTCTCCAATCGGTGCTCGCGTATCTTGCTCCGGATGGTATCTTGCCCTGAGCTGCTGCACAAGTACCTGCTCGTCTCGGCGCATTTGACAAAAGGTAGTCGCGCCGCAGTATCCCTGACCCTATCGACGTTGATGGTGTTGCTGATGTTTCCTCCGCAGTGGCAGATGAAGACACCGACCCTCAGCTCTACAGGGCTCATCTTGACATCGGGGCAGGGTTTTTCGCGCCGCTCTATTTTGTTATGCATCACACTGTATATACTTGTGCGGGAATCAGAAGTTACGGCTCGCAATCGCGATGGCGAGAAGCTGGCTTGACCACTTGGCGCAGAGTTGCCGGTTGCCTACTTGGTTTCGAGAAGCGTCTTGACGTGATTACAGTATGCCTCGGCCGAAAGAAGAGATTTCAGGTCCTCATTCAGCCTTGATGCCTTGACGACCACAACCCACCCATCCTTGTAGGGACTCGTGTTGATGGTGCCCGGGTTCTCCTGCAAGTTCTTGTTGACTTCCAACACCTCGCCCGACAGGGGGCTGAGGATGTCAGACACAGCCTTGACAGACTCGACAGAGCCCATGACCTGTCCAGCAGCTACTCCTGCACCTACCTGTGGCAGATCGACGTAGACGATTTCGTGAAGTTGCTTTTGCGCATGATCGGTCAGTCCAACACGACATTTCTCCCCTTCAACCGACAGCCACTGGTGTTCTCTTGAGTAGTGCAGGTTTTCGGGCACGTCAGTCTCATCGACGCGCATCCCATACATCACCAACTCATCCAAGACCTGACTACACAGATAATACTTATTGCCAGTCCTGTTGAGCAGTGGAACAATCATTCGGGATGAT
>Ga0315279_10005300_pt1 | contig 16786 bp, 13 predicted proteins | sample YL17G06_20_MG_FD_203694 | JGI IMG/M metagenome (GOLD analysis project Ga0315279, IMG submission 203694) | Sediment microbial communities from Yellowstone Lake, YNP, Wyoming, USA - YL17G06_20 | ecosystem: Environmental > Aquatic > Freshwater > Lake > Sediment | place: USA: Wyoming | collected...
GACCCGCGTCACCATGCCGACGCCGAGGCGTTGGCGCCACTCCCGGCGAGGGCCGGGACGCAGAGGCTAGAGGATGCGGCGACCATGAGCCGAATCTTGCGTAGCGCGCCGCAGGAGCACTTGCCTGCGCGGGGCGCGTCCGGCAAGACCACACTTCTTTCATACAGGGAACCATGGCGCTGCATTACCGGCCCGCCGACGGCTTCGTCGGCGACGTCATACCGTTTTTCTGGCGCGGCACATGCCATCTCTTCTATCTTAAGCGGCGCGGTGAAGAGCCCTTGCCCTGGGCGCACATCGCCTCGCGCAACCTCACGGAATGGCAGGAATTCCCCGTCGCCCTCACTCCGGGGCCGGACGGCGCGCCCGACTCCGGAGGCTGCTGGACCGGGTCGGTCGTGGACGCGGGGGACGTGTTCCACATCTTCTACACCGGCTGGGCGCCCGGCCGCCCCAACCCACAGACCATCTGTCATGCGGTGAGCTTCGACCTCACCAACTGGGAGACGGACAAGCGAAACCCGATTCTCGCGCCCGACGCGCGGTGGTATGAGCCCAGTGACTGGCGCGATCCGTTCGTGTTCTGGAACGCCGCCGAGCGCTGCTACTGGATGCTGATCGCCGCGCGTGTCAAAGGCGCGCCGACCCCCCGCGCGGGCTGCATCGCCCTCGCCAGGTCCGGCGACCTCGCCAACTGGGAAGTGCAGCCGCCGTTGTGGACGCCCTACATGGTGCACGCCCCCGAGTGCCCCGACGTTTTCCCGCTGGCCAAGCGCTGGTACATGCTCTTCTCGACGCGCGAAACGCGCTATCGCGTCGCCCGTTCGCCGGAGGGCCCGTGGGCTTCGCCGGCGGTGGACTCCCTCGACGGCCCTCGGCTATACGCCGCCAAGTCGCTGACCGACGGCCGGCGTCGCCTGCTGTTCGGATGGGTGCCCACGCGCCAGGGGGAAACCGACGGCGGAGCCTGGGAGTGGGGCGGCGACCTCGCCCTGCCCCGCCAGATGGAGGCGGGGGATGACGGCACGATCCACTTCCGGTGCCCGGACGAACTCGAGCGGTCGTTCGGGCGGCGCCTGCTGGAGGCCGGCGAGATCGCGGCTTTCGAGGGGCGCCTGGGAAGCTGGACTGCGGGCGACGACACCTTGACCGGGCAATCGCACGACGGTTTCGCCTACGCGCTGTGGCCGGAGGCGCGCGGCGACCTGGCTCTGCAGATTGAAATCAGCCTGGATGCAGCGCCGACGCGCGCGGGGCTGCTGCTGCGCGCCGGCAGCGAGCTCGAACACGCTTACGTCCTCATGCTCGAGCCGCTGCTGCAGCGCATAACCCTGCGCCCGTGGCAGTCGTGGGGTGACGCGGATCCCTTCGTCGAGCGGCCCCTCAGGATAGGGCGCGGTCAGCCTATCTCCCTGCACGTGGTGATGGAAGGCAGCATCTTGGAGGTGGCGGCCAACCAGCGCACGTGCTTGACCTGCCGGCTGTACGACCACCGGCGGGGCCACGTGGGGCTATTCGTCGAGAACGGCCTGGCCGAGTTCTCCGCACTGACCGTCTGGTCTCTCGAGACGTCGTAAGGGCGCGGCGGCGGCGAGCCGTTGCCCAGCCGCGCTCGCTAGCAGGCGCGCGGTGCACGGACCGCCCGAAAACTCGCGACCTCGACGAGAGGTCGCGCCCGGCAGGTCGCGCCCATAACGCCGACGCTGCGCCGACGGGATGCGCCGGCTCAGGCCTGAACCAGGAAGACCTCGTCTCCCTCATGGACGCGGTCGCCCACCTTGATGCCGACGACCTGCCCCGCGACGGCCTCCTGCACCTGATCGTGCTCGATCTGCATCGAGCCGACGGTCTGCGTGAAGTTGGCGGTGGCCCCCATGATGTGGATGGTGTCGCCCACCTTCAAGGTGTCGGTCAGCTCGATGATCCCCACGCCGATCTTGCCGAAGTAGTGTGTGATCTTGCCGATGCGGCGCTCCTCAGGCTGCTCGGCCATGGTCTTGCCTCCTTATGCGGCAGGCTGCGCTGCCCGCAATCTTCTGCGCCGGGCACGGCGCTCCTGCCTGGCCCCATGTGTCCTTGTCAGGGACCCATGAAGCCGGCCTGCGATCATGCTGCCAACCTGTATGCTGTGGTCCGAGTATCGGGGAAGAACCGGCACTCAATGCTACCCGACACACGCTTGGCGGAGAGTGCAGGCCTCTGCCAGTGGTCGCCGCGGCGGATGACCTCCGGCGCCGCGCCGCCGAGCGTCGTATGCCCTCGGTAACGGTTGTAGTAGACCCCAAAGTCGTCCAGGAGCCCCGACAGATGATCCATGCCTCGGATGACGGGCGCGCGTCTTAGCCATTCCTGCTTCAGGGTGAGGATCGTACGCTCGGTAACGGCGATGGAGCCATGCTGGCCAACGGCGCCGAAGCGCTGCTTGACATTCCATCGCCTCAGTAGCTCGGCGAAGACGTCGGAGATGAACACGCCCTCCTGATCGGTGCCGGGGCTTGGTGTCGGCGACCTTGGCTGATGCCGACGCCGGCGCTCTCCGGGGTACCGGGCGCCGCAGCACATTTCTGACGGTCGAGGCGGCGACGAACACCCGCAGCGTCCACAGGGTCATGGCGATGCGGTGACGCCCCCACAGCGGATTCTGCCGGAAGATCTCCCAGATCAACTCCCCAATCTCTCGGGGCGTCTTGTTCACCGGCTCCCGCGGCTCGCTTCGGCAGCGGCCGTCATCTGCTCAAGTGTGACTCGGCGCTGCCTGCCAGCCCAGCGCGCGCTGATCACCAGAGCGCGGACGATGAGAACAACCGATGCAGGAAAGACCTCCATGCCCGTTCCGCTCCTCAAAGTAAAGGCGGCGCCCAAAGGCGCCGCACTCTGGCCGCAGATGATACAGGAGCAAGGCCGGGCACACAACCCCGGCCCCCTTCAGGCCGGCTTCATGGGCGCTTGACGAGGACAACCAGCGCCATGGACTCGGCGTTTAGCGTAAGGGTGCTTGGTTTAATGGGTCTCCTTGGGTATAATGGTGGGCAGGGGAGAAAACGTTGGCCCTCTCCGACAAGCGAACACGACGACGGCGCCTGGCTTGGCGGCTGATTACCGCTGGGGCATTCCTGGCAACGGCGCTTGCGGCTCTGCTTACCGGCCTCGTCGCAGGCGTTTATTCGAGCATGATGGAGGTGTTGCCCTCCCCGCGCGACATCACCGCCATCCGCCCGTCGGAAGGCCTGCGGGTCTATTCGAGCGACGGTGTGTTGCTCGGGCACGTGGCGCGCGAGCACCGCGAGTTCCTACCCATCACCGAGATCCCCTCCGACCTGCAGCTCGCATCCGTCGCGGTGGAGGACCGCCGCTTCTACCGCCATCATGGGGTGGACCCGCGCGGGGTGCTGGCGGCGTTGCGCGACAACCTCATGGGCGGCCGGCTTATGGGCCGCGGTGGCAGCACCATCACCCAGCAGCTCGCCCGCAATGTCTATCTCAGCCCCAAGAAGACAATCGGCCGCAAGCTGCAGGAGATGATTCTCGCGCTCCAACTCGAGCGCACGTTCTCCAAAGAGGAGATCCTGGAGCTGTACCTCAACCAGATCTACTACGGCAACGGCGCGTACGGCGTGCAGGTGGCGTCCGAGGCGTACTTCGATAAGCCCGTGCAGAAGCTCAGCCTGGCGCAGTCCGCCCTGCTCGCCGGCCTGCCGCAGCGGCCGACCAACTATAATCCCTTCCACAGCCCAGAGGCCGCGAGGGCGCGCCGCGACGAGGTCCTCGAGCGCATGCGCGAGCAGGGTTACATTACCGCCGGGGAGGCCGGGCAAGCTGAAGAAGGCCCCCTCGGCCTCGGCAAGCCTAAGCCGCCGCTGGGCATGAGCGAGTACCAGGCGCCCTACTTCACCGGCCACGTGCTGCGCCAACTGGTCGGCGAATACGGTGCGGACGTCGTCTACCGCGGCGACTTCAAGGTCTACACCACGCTCGACTGGGAGCTCCAGCGCGAGGCGGAGCGCGCGGTACGGGAAGGCGTGGCCAAAGCCAAGGGGCTGCATGTCAGCGAAGGGGCGCTGGTGGCCCTCGACTACCACACCGGCGCGGTCAAGGCCCTCGTCGGCGGAACTGACTACAACAAGGATCAATATAGCTGTGCCACGCAGGCGCGGCGCCAGGCGGGGTCCGCGTTCAAGCCCTTTGTGTACACGGCGGCGATGGACAGCGGCTTCACGCCCAACAGCGTTATCGTGGACGCGCCGGTGACCTACAAGGGCGCGGCCGGCAAGCCCTGGCGCCCCCAAAATGCCGACCGCAGATACCGCGGCTCCATCACGCTCCGCAACGCGCTGGTGCAGTCGGTGAACGTGGTGGCAGTCAAGCTCCTGCACGAAGTCGGCATAACCAAGGTCGTTGACTACGCTCATCGCATGGGGATACGCGACGATCTGGATCCTTATCTCTCGCTCGCCCTGGGGACGTCGGGGGTCACCGCGATAGACATGGCGACGGCGTTCGGGGTGTTCGCCAGCGGCGGCCGGCGGGCGGAGCCGCGGCCGGTGGATCACATCACGGACCGCAATGGCGGCGTCATCGTGTCGTATCGGCCCCAGGTGCGCCAGGTCATCTCGTCAACTACGGCCGCCACCATCGACAGCATGCTGCGCGAGGTCATCACCCGGGGCACCGGCAGGCGGGCGCGCATCGGGTGGCCCGCCGCGGGCAAGACTGGCACCGCCAGCGACTACAAGGATGCTTGGTTCATCGGCTATACCGACAAGCTGGTGTGCGCGGTCTGGGTTGGCAACCGCGACAATAGCCCCATGCGCCGCGTGTTCGGCGGCACCGTCCCGGCTTCCGTCTGGGCTGATTTCATGACCGGGGCGATGAAGATCGAGGAAACGCGGGCTGCCGCCGCAACCCCGGCGGCGGAGGAGCCCGCAGAGCGGCCGGCGGCACCCGCGCCCGAACGGTCCGAGGCGCGCGAGCCGCAGGTGCTGCGGGTCAAGGTCTGCGTGGACTCGGGGCTGATCGCCCGGCCGGAGTGCCCCAACACCCGCGTGATCGAATACTCAGGCGCCGAACGAGCGTCCGCTCCTCGCGCGTCGTGCAACCTCCACGGCCCGAGCGCGACCGGAAGCGGGTCCGCAGCGGGCCGCACGATCACCCTCAGCATTTGTGCCGACTCGGGCAAGCTGGCCACGCAGTATTGCCCCCATGTGGTCAATAAGCGCTTTGCGCCGAGCGAGGCGCCCTCCGACACCTGCGACTTGCACAAGCCCAGCAACCCCACGGACGTAGACGGCACGTTGTGGTGATGAGCGCGGGCGGACTCGCGCTTCCCCGTATCGTGCCGTCGTGAGCCCACGACCTCGCCCCCAGCGTCGCGTTGGCGCGCTCCGCCGCGTGCGTTGGTTGGATTGGGGGCGCGGCGGGGCATTGCCGGCGGCGGGAGGGTGCGGCCGCGGAGGCGCAGAATTGCAGTCATGAGGAACCTCGGGATGCAGCGGCACCGCGGCGACGACGATAAAGGATAGGAAACATGCATAGGACAGCTCGTGAGGGTTGGACGCGCGCGCAGGTTACTGTGGTTTCAGCCGTGGTGACCGGAGTCGTGCTTGCGATCGCACTGCCGGCCCTCGCCTTTGGCGATCAAGCCGGGGTGGCGGCCGCGCTCGACCAGGTCTGGCGCATCGAGCGCGACCAGGACGCGCCGGACGGCGCCGGGGTGCCGATCCAGGCCGGACCGGTTGCCTATGCGCCGCGCGTTGGAGGGGCGCCGCGGCTTATCGTGATGGTGCTTGATCAACAGCTCATCGCCTATGACGGCGCCGGCGGCAAAGCGTGGTCCGTGCCGGTGCAGGGCCAGGCGCAGCAGTTCATCGCCGCGGCGGATGTGGACCGCGACGGGCGCAACGAACTGGTGGTTCCGCTCAACGACGGGATCATGTGCGTGCGCGACGGCGGCGGTGTGGCCTGGCGACGCTCCCTTGAGGCGGACCTCGCGGGGTCGGCGGTATGCGCGAACCTGCTGGGCGACGAGCGCCTGGAGGTCGTGGTCGCCGACGGCGACGGCGGAATAACCTGCCTTGACTCCAATGGGCGGCCCCAATGGCGCCTGCTGGCCGAGAGCGCCGTTCGCCCGCTGGATAAGGACCCGTTCATGTCGAAGCTCAACTGGAACTACGAGCGCTACCGCAATCGCGACGCGGTGGCGCCGCCCGCCGTGGGGGACGTGGACGGCGACGGCCAGGCGGAAGTGCTCCTGGCCACCGAGCCGGGCTATGTCTATTGCCTGTCGGGCCGCGGCGAATGGAAGTGGCAGTTCCGCGCGGGCGGCAAGTGCCGGGGCACGCCCGTCATCGCCGATCTGGACAAGGACGGCACCGCCGAGGTCATCGTCGGCAGCGACGATAAGCACGTCTATGTCCTGGCGGGGGCGACCGGCAAGGTGCGCGCCGCCATTCCGACCGCCTGGGGCGTCGGCCCCAGCATCGCGGCCGCGGACCTGGACGGCGACGGCATTTCCGAGATCCTGTTCGGCGACGACCGCGGCTACTTCTACTGCTGCGAACCCGACGGCGAGCAGCGCTGGCGCGTCGCCTTCAAGGCAGACCCCCCGCTCACCTCGGAGTACGGGGACCAGTTCCTGGCGCCCCCGGCGGTCGCGGATATCGACGGCGACGGCGTGCTTGAACTGGTGCTCGGCATGTCCGGGCGCGGGCTCCTATACGTCCTGAGCCCCGACGGCCGAATCGAGAGGACCTACGTCCTGGAGACGGGTCAAAAGCCGGCTCGGCTGGCGGAAAGCGGGATGCGCGTTACCCCGATTGTCACCGACACGGACGGCGACGGCAGGGTGGAGATCATCGCCGCGACGCGCCTTTTCACCCTCGCCTGCCTGCGCAGCGCCGCAAAGTCCGATGCCGCCATCGCATGGGCGGGGCCGCGCGGCACCCCCGCGCTGACCGGATGTGTGCTCGCACAGTGCGGCGGGCCGACGACCACGGAAACGCCCCGCGCGCGCGCGAAGGTGGCGGGCGATATCAGGCTCGCGCTCGACGCCGGGTCGCTGGTCAACGGCATCGTGAATGCCGAGGTCCGGCGCCCCGAGGGGATCGCCGGGGTGTTGCTGACAAGCGTGCGCGCGGCCTCGGGTCTGCCTGAGCTGCGCGTTGAGCAGGTCATCGCCACAGACGATCACTTCGGTATCTCGGTGCCAAATGCGGCCGACTGGCCGGAGAGCCTGAGGTGCGTGCTTGTCTCGACGGACGATGGGCGGGTCATGGCCGACAGGGCGGCGCGCGTTCCGCTGTCGCCCAAGGCCGCGCGCGAGGGAGTCCACGCGCAGACGGTGGCGGCGGCCGAGGAAGCCATCAAGCAGTTGCGCCTCGAGTGGCCGAACGCCGAGGCCCTGGCGGCGGCACGGGTGGCGGCGCTTGGCAGTTGGGCCGGGGAGCCGCCCGCCCCTGCCGAATGGGCCCGCCGCGATGTTCAAGCGGCAGCGGAGCTGCGAGCGCTGCCGGGGCTGGTGAAGCGCCAGCAAGCCGCCGCGGCGCCGTGTTATCTCGTCACGTGGACCGCGAATCCGTGGGACCTCTTCACCCCCGGCACGGCATGGCCCGGGACCGACGCAGCGGTACCGGCGCAACTGGAGGTCTCCCTCTACCAGGGCGAGTACGAGGCGGCGGCGGCCAACCTGCTGAACCTGGCCGCCATCCCGCTGCAGGTGCGGGTCGCAGTGAGCGACCTGGTGGCCGCGGACGGCTCGACCCTGCCCGCGGGGGGACACGTGGAGCTGCGCCGCACGCGCATGGTGCCGCGTAACGCCGGCGACATGGTGGGCGACGCTCTCCCCGCCCTGGACGAGGCGGGCGCGATGTCGCTGCCGCCGATGGAGGCGGCGCAGTTGTGGGTCACGGTCAACGCCGTGGGCGCGGCGCCGCGTATCTATACCGGGGAGATCACCATCACCGAGATGATCCCGAACTCGCGCGCCGCGAAGGTGCCGCTGCGGGTAGAGGTGTGGCCGATCGCGCTGCCCGAGAAATCGCCGGTGCGCTTCTGCACCTGGGCCTATCTCGACAGCAGCCTCTTCCGCGACCATATCGACGCCGCAATGGCGGACCTGATCGCGCACAAGAACACGGTGTTCACGCTCAATGCCAACGTGTCCGTGCCGTATGATGCAAGCGGCCGGGTAGGGCAACCCGACTGGGGTCCGATGGACGACCAGCTTGACCGCTACGCCGGCCACGGTGTGATCCTGACGCTCGAGCCGGGCGTGGAGTACACCGGGCAGGGCCAACCATCACCGGAGGCGACCGCGACGGCCTTCTCCGGCGCGGTGCGGTTGCTGGCCCAACATATGGCCGACAAGGGCCTCGGCTACAATGACTGGGCGATCTACGTCGTGGACGAGCCGGGGCTCGATCACGGCCCACGCATCACGTACCTGATCGACCACGCACGCCGCATCAAGGACGCCGACCCGCGCGTGCGCAACTACACCGATCCCGTGGTCCCCATGAGCGTGGAGGACCTCAAGCGCGCGGCGCCCTACGTTGACATCTGGTGCCCGGAGCAGGACTCCCTGTGGCGCATCTGGGGGCCGACCCCCGACATGCACGCCGATGAGAAGCTCGCCGTGCTCCACGCCGACAGCCCGGAGGTGTGGACCTACGAATGCTTCCCCCGCGTCAAGCGCACCTCGCCGCTGGGCTACTACCGCAACCAGGCATGGTTCGCGTGGACGCGCGGCCTCAACGGCCTGGGCTTCTGGACCTACTGCACTGACCCCAATGACCCGTGGCTGCCCAACCGGGACGAATACGTTCTGGTCTACCCCGGGCGCGACGGCCCCATCCCCAGCAAGCGCTGGGAGGCATGCCGGGACGGGGTGGAGGACTACGAGGCGCTGTGGCTCGCGCGTCAGGCGGCGAATGACGCGGGGCTGCGCGGGGATGCCCGAGCAGCCACAGCGCGCGCCGAGATTGATACCCTGGCCGAGACCGTGTTGCAGGAACGCTCGGCTCTTTCGGCGATCCAGGCCGCACGCCGCCGTCTGGCGGAAATGACTATTGAGCTGACGCCAAGGCAATAGCACGCAGCGGGGCTCGCCCAGGCGGCCGCGCCGGCGCGGGAGGCGGCTAATCGGAGGCGCGCGAGCGAAAAAACCCGGAAGGAAAGAGGCGAGCGAGGGCGAACCCGCAAGATCAAGAGGTGCGGGAGTGGCGGCGAAGCTTGTGAAAAACCGCACCAGGCTGGCATAGCCAGGGCGGGATGGGGTGCCGGCAAGGTGTCCGCCCCCCCCCGGAGCCCACCTGGGCACTCCTGGCATCAACCATGGGGTGCATTGTGTTTGGGGCACTTTGTGCGTTAATGCACAAGCCTGACATTGCGCCAGGGTTGGCGTGACGCGAACGGAGGCATGAATGAAGGAAGTCGTTATCGTTGACGGCGTGCGGGCGCCGCAGGGCACTCTGGGTGGCGCCCTCAAGGACGTACCCGCCCACAAGCTGGGCACTATTATCACCCAAGCACTTCTGGAGCGCACCAAGCTCGACCCGGCGATCGTGGACGAGGTCGTCATCGGCCATTGCCTGCAGACCAGCGACTCGCCCTGTACGGCGCGGGTAATCGCCCTCAATGCAGGCATTCCCTTCCACGTCCCCGCGTGGACCGTGCACCGCAACTGCGCATCCGGCGCACAGGCCTTGGCGGATGCGTACAAGTGCATCCAGATGGGCGAGGGCGATGTCTATATCGCCGGCGGCGTGGAGAGCATGAGCCAGGCCCCCTACGTGTCCCGCGACACCCGCTTTGGCAAGCGCCTGCGCCACGCGGAGCTGATCGACACCCTGTGGGAGGGGCTGACCGACCCCGTCTGCAACCAGATCATGGGGCGCACCGCCGAGAACCTGGCGGAGGAGTTCAACATCAGTCGCGAGGAGCAGGACCGCCTTGCGGTGCGCAGCCACAAGCTCTCCTTTCGCGCCACGCGCGAGGGCAAGTTCAAGGACGAGATCGTCCCCATCATCATCCCCAAGAAGGCGGCGGGCAGGGAGATGCCGCCCGACATCGTGACCGAGGACGAGGGCATCAACGTGGCGCTGACGGAGCAGATGCTGGCATCCTATCCGACGGTCTTCAAGCAAGGGGGCACGGTCACGCCGGGCAACGCGTGCCCCATCAGCGATGGCGCGGCGATGTGCCTGGTCATGAGCGAGGAGAAGGCGAAGGAGCTGGGGTATAACGAGCCGCTCGGTTACATGCGGTCCTACGGCTTCGCCGCGGTCGAGCCGGAGCGCATGGGCGTCGGGCCGACCAAGGCGGCGCCGCTGGCGCTGGCGCGCGCGGGGCTGAAGCTGGAGGACATGGATCTGATCGAGTTGAATGAAGCGTTCGCCGCGCAGGTGCTGGCGTGCCATCGCCTGATGCCGTTCGATATGGACAAGTTCAACGTCAACGGCGGGGCCATTGCCCTCGGCCATCCGGTGGGGTGCACGGGGGCGCGTATCGTCATCACGCTGCTCAACGAGATGAAACGGCGCGGCGCGCGCTACGGTGTCGCGACGGAGTGTGTCGGCGGCGGCATGGGCGGTGCTATCGTAGTGGAGCGCAAGTAGCCGAGCGCGGGCATCGCCGGGTAACCAAGTCAAGGAGGACGGCATGTACATCTACAAGGCAGCGGTGTTAGGTGCGGGTGCGATGGGGGCCGAGATCGCACAGACCATCTCCTTCTCCGGCCTGCCGGTGGTGATCAGGGACGTCAACCAGGAGCTGGTGGACAAGGGCATAGCCAAGGCGCGCGCCATCTACCAGCGGCGGGTGGAGCGCGGCAAGATGTCCGCCGCCGACGTCGAGCCCAAGATGGCGCTCATCTCGGGAACCACCAGCTACGACGGATTCGAGGACGTAGACATCGTCATCGAGGCGGTGCCGGAGAAGATGGACCTCAAGCAGCGGGTCTTCAAGGAATTGGACGACTCAACGCCGGAGGCGTGCATCCTGGCCAGCAACACCTCGGCGCTGTCCATCTCCGAAATGGCTACCGCCACCAAGCGCCCGCAGAAGGTGGTGGGCATGCATTTCTTCTATCCCGCCCACGTCATGAAGCTGGTGGAGGTCATCCCCGGCCTCGTCACCTCCGATGAGACCGTGGACGACACCGTCGCCTTCGCCGAGAGCCTGCGCAAGATCGCGGTGCGCGTGCAGGAGTGCGCCGGGTTCCTCGTCAACCGGCTGCTGCTGCCATACCTCAACGAGGCGGTAATGGCGCTCCAAGAGGGCGCCGCGACGGCGCCCGAGATCGACGCCGCCATGCGCGAGTGGGGGTTCCCGATGGGACCCTTCACCCTGTGCGACACACTGGGGCTCGATGTCTGCGCCAGCGTCGGGCGCACCCTCTACGAGTCATATGGGCCGCGCATGGCGCCGGCGCTGCTGTGGGAGAAGGTTGCCGCCGCCGGGCGGCTTGGCATCAAGGGCGGCGCCGGCTTCTACAGCTACGGCGAGGCGGGCGCCGGGGGGGGCGTCGACGAAACGGTGCAGGCGATGATCGCGGACGTGCAAAAGGACACCGGTGTCTCCGGCACCAAGTTCTCCGTGGATCGCCTGCTCTATCCCATGATCAACGAGGCGATCATCTGCCTGCAAGAGCACGTGAGCAGCGCCAGCGACATGGACATCGCCATGCTGGCGGGCGTCGGCTTTCCCCAGGAGCGAGGCGGCATTCTGAAGTATGCGGACACCCTCGGCCTCGACACCGTGCTCGACAGCCTGGAGCGCTATGCCAAGGAACTCGGTCCGCGCTTCTGGCCGGCGCCGATGCTGAAGCGCATGGTCGCGGCCGGCCAACTGGGGCAGAAAGTGGGCCGCGGCTTCTTTGCGTACTAGGCGCAGCCGGCGCAGCCTGCGCGGCGCCCAAGCAGGTGGAGCTGCGCAAGACGGCTTGATTCGCCCGAGCGGCCGCGGCCGCATGCGGGCTCGATGCTACTTTACGCGGTAGCGAAGGAGGGATCATGGCTGAGTACCAGCACGCCAACCTGACGATCGAGGACGGGGTCGCCACCATCGTGGTCAACCACCCGCCGGTCAACGCCCTGTCGGCTCCTGTGCTGACCGACCTGCGCGCCGTCTTCGACGAGATCAAAGCCGACCTGAGTGTCAAGGCGGCGATCATCACCGGGGCCGGCATGTTCTTTATTGCGGGCGCGGACATCAAGGAGATCGCCAGCATCAAGCACGGCGAGGAAGGGGCGAACCTCGCGCGCCAGGGCGAGCGCATCTTCCGCGAAATCGAGCTGATGGACATCCCCGTCATCGCCGCCATCAACGGCATGTGCCTGGGCGGGGGCACCGAGCTCGCCATGGCGTGCCACATGCGCATCGCCAGCGACCGCGCTAAGATCGGGCAGCCCGAGATCAACCTTGGCATCATCCCCGGCTTCGGGGGCACCCAGCGCCTGCCTCGCCTGGTGGGCGCCGCCAAGGCGCTGGAGATGATCCTTACCGGGGATCCCATCACCGCCGCCGAGGCCAAGGCCGTCGGCCTGGTCAATCGCGTGGTGCCCGAGGCGGAGGTGCTCAAGCAGGCCAAGGGCCTCGCCCAGCGCGTGGCCAGCAAGAGCAGGCAGGCCATCACCCGCTCGATGCAGGCGGTGCGCGAGGGCGTCGCCATGAGCCTCGACGACGGGCTGGCCCTGGAGAACCGCCTGTTCGGAGCGATCTGCGAGACCGAGGACATGCGCGAGGGCGTGAGCGCGTTCCTGGAGAAGCGCCAGCCCAAGTTCACCGATAAGTGACGGCATCGCGGCCGCAGGGGCCCGCTATGTGAGGAGGAGCCAATGGATTTCGACCTGTCGGAACACGACATACTGCGCGACGTCACCCGCGACTTTGTGCAGAACGAAGTCAAGCCGCTCGCGCGCCAGATTGACGAACAGGAGCAGATCCCGCCGGAGCTGATGCACAAGCTGAAAGAGCAGGGCTACTTCGGCATCCCCTTCCCGGAGGAAGTCGGGGGCGTCGGGGCCGGCGAGGTCGGCTACTGTGTCGTGCTGGATGAGTTCGGGCGCGGCTCGGCGTCGGTGGCCGTGGTGCTGTCCGCTCACACCTCCATCGGCGCCATGCCCATCTACCTCGACGGCACCAAGGAGCAAAAAGAGAAGTACCTGCCGGATCTGTGCACCGGCAACAAGATCGCCGCCTTCGCCCTGACCGAGCCGGGCGCCGGCTCGGACGCGGCAGCTATCGCCACCACGGCTGTGCTCGACGGCAACGACTACGTCGTCAACGGCTCGAAGCTCTACATCACCAACGGCGATATCGCCGACATGGTCACGGTGTTCGCGGTCACGGACAAGTCGCTGGGGGTGCGCGGCGGCATCACCGCCTTCATCGTCGAGGCGGACATGCCGGGCTTCTCGCGCGGGCCCAAGGAAAAGAAGATGGGGATCCGCGGCTCCGGCACCTGCGAGCTGTTCTTCAAGGATATGCGAGTGCCCAAGGACAACGTCATCGGCAAGGTGGGGATGGGATTCGTCACCGCCATGAAGACGCTGGACGTCGGCCGCCTGAGCCTCGGCGCCGCGTGCACAGGCGCGGCCAAGGAGCTGATCGACCTCAGCATCCAGCACGCGAGCCAGCGGGTGCAGTTCGGCGAGCCGATCGTCCGCAAGCAGGCCATCCAGTGGATGCTGGCGGAAATGGCGGCGGATACCTTCGCCATGGAGAGCATGGTCTATCGCGCCGCGTGGATGTACGACCAGGGCAAGAAGGTCACCCGCGAGGCGTCCATCATCAAGATGTTCTGCTCCGAGGCCCTCGACCGCGTGGTCGACAAGGCGGTGCAGATCCACGGCGGCATGGGCTACATGCAGGACTACCCGGTCGAGATGTTCTACCGCGACGCCCGCATCAACCGCATCTTCGAGGGCACCAACGAGGTGCAGCGCATGGTGATCGGCGGCGACCTCGCGCGCAAGGGGCGATACTGATAGCGGGCGCCGGCTGGCCGGCGGTCGCGAGCGAAACCGGAGCCACAGGTCATGCGCATCGCCATCTGCATAAAGCCGGTGCCGGATCTCGCCACGGCCTATGTCAGCAAGAGCCGCGGGGAACTGGTGGAGGAGAGCAAGCGCGTGCCCACCCCCGCCGACCTCAACGCGGTCGAGCTCGCGTTGTCGCTGCGCCACGCGGGGGACGAGGTAGTCGCGTTCGCCGTCGCGCCTGAGACGACCGCCGATGTGCTGCGCCCTATTCTGGCGGTGGGGGCCGACCGCGCTTTCCTCGTTGATGACTCGGGGGCGCAGGGCGGAGACGCGCTCGCCGACGCCAAGGCTCTCGCGGCCGCCATCCGCCATGCCGGCGATTTCGACCTCATCCTCTGCGGTGCGCGCTCCGCTGTGCACGAAGCCGGCCAGGTCGGGCCGCGCGTAGCGCAGGCCTTGGGTGTTCCCCACGCCGGTCGTGTGACGTCGGCGGCTGCTGCGGAGGGAGGAATCGCCGTCACGCGAGCGGGAGCGCTCGGCGAGGGGACGCTGGAGCTGCCGGCGCTGCTCACGGTCGAACCCGGCTGCAACAGACCGCGCCTTCCTACCGCGATGGCAGCCATGAAGGCGGCGAAGAAGCCGATCGAGCGTCTATCCCTCGAGCAGTTGGCTCTGCCGGCCGAGGAGGTCGGCGAGCTGGGAGCAGCCGTGCGCCTGCGGGTTATGCAAGTGCCGGAGGGCTAAGCGCCTATCCTGGAAGGATTAACCGTCATCCTGGGCACGAGCGAAGAGCCTGCCCTGAGCCCTTCGACTGCGCTCAGGGTAGACGCAGCGAAGGGGCCTCAGAACGACGTTAGGACGTGATGATGAGCGATGATCTCCGGGCCGAAGATGTGCTGGCCGCCTACGGGATCAGTGTCGCAGAGGAAGCGGGCGACGAGTACCGGGGCGTGCTCGTGCTCGCCGAATGCGCGGCGGGCGCCCTGAGCGAGGCGGCGGCCGGAGCGCTGGGCATCGGGCGCGAGATCGCCGACACCTTCGGCGCGCGCCTGGAGGCCCTGATACTGGGCGGCGGCGAGCAGGAGGCCGCGGTCGCCATTCGTCTCGGAGCCGACGCGGCGGTCATCGCCGATGTGCCGCCGACATACGAGCAGGCTCCTTGGGCGGCGGCGATGGCTTCTGCCGTCGAACAACGCAAGCCCGAGGTCGTGTTGTTGGGGGGGAGCGATATCGCGTGCGACATCGGGCCGCGGGTGGCACAGCGGCTCGACACCGGGCTTATCGCGGGTGTGCGGCAGGCGCGCGCGGAGGCGGACGAGCGCCTGGTCGTCGCGATCGTGCCGCTGTATGGCGGCCGGCTGCTGGGCGAGTTCGCAATCCCCGCCAAGCGGCCGCAGATGATCTGCCTGGCCGAGGGCGCCGGACGAGTGCCGACCGAGGACCGTTCCCGCGAGGGCGAGATCGAGCGGCTCTCCGCCTAGAGTGGCAATAGAGCCGCAGATGAACGCCGATGAACGCGGACTCGAACGTAGGGGCCGATCTCCTGAGGTCGTTGCACAATTGCTGGCGAGCAGCGCAACTGCCCCCGCCAATGTCATTCCGAGCGCAACGCCGAGCGCCAGCGAGGCGCGAAGCCGAGGAATCTTGGCTGGGTCGCAGCGCCCAAGCTGGATTGTGCAACAGCCTCTCCTGAGCGGCCCGGAAATGGCTTCCGCGTCTATCTGCGCGAATGGCTGGGCCAGATTGCATCGGCCCGCTGGCTAGGTCTGTGACCGCCATCCCGGCCGGCAGGCCTAGGGACATGGCGGCCGAAGACTTGGCCATCCGCGGCAAGACGTAAGACTGTTGCTGGGCGAGGCAACGAGTGTCATGAACATCATCGTGTGCGTCAAGCAGGTCCCCGACACCGCGGCGGAGATCGTGCCGACCGCCGACGGCGCGGCCATTCAGACCCAGGATATCCCATGGGTCATGAACCCCTACGACGAGTACGCCCTGGAGGAGGCGCTGCGCATCAAGGAGCGCGAGGGCGGCAGCGTGACCGCCATCTGCATGGGGCCCGAAGGCGCGATGTCCACTGTGCGTACGGCCGCCGCCATGGGGGCGGATAACATCGTGCACCTAGCGGATGCGGCATTCGAGGGCTCCGATGCGCACGCCACCGCGGCGGTGCTGGCGGCGGCGATCAAGGGCATGGAGTATGACCTGATCTGGTGCGGCAAGATGGCGGTGGATGACGCCTGCGGTTACGTGGGCACGGCGCTGGCGGAGCTGCTCGGGCTGCCCCACATCGCGGCGGCGGTGAAGGTGGAGCTTGCCGACGGCAAGGTCACCGCGCACCGCGAAACCGAGGCGGGCACCGCGGTCCTTCGCTGTCCCCTGCCGGCGGTGCTGACTGCGGAGAAGGGCCTCAATGAACCGCGTTACCCCAAAGCCATAGACATCATGAAGGCCAAGCGCAAAGAGGTGCAGACCAAGGATGCGGCCGCCATCGGAGTTGGCGCTGAAGCGGTCGGCGCGGCGGGCTCAGCGACTCGCGTGGTGAAGTTGGAGCGGCCGCCCGAGCGCGGCGGGGGTACCGTCATCAAGGCGCCGGTCGGGGAGGCGGTGGCGCGCCTGGTGCGGGCGTTGCGCGAGGAAGCGAAGGTGCTGTGACCAGCCGCCGCGCGCGATCCATGAGGGGGCCGCGGCGCTGAGCGAAGCGAAAGTGCGAGGGAGAGATTGTGGCCGGTGAGATACTGGTGGTGGCGGAGTTCACCCACGGCGCCCTGCGCCCGGTCAGCCTTGAGCTGGTGAGCGAGGCTCGCCGC
>Ga0315279_10005301_pt1 | contig 16786 bp, 15 predicted proteins | sample YL17G06_20_MG_FD_203694 | JGI IMG/M metagenome (GOLD analysis project Ga0315279, IMG submission 203694) | Sediment microbial communities from Yellowstone Lake, YNP, Wyoming, USA - YL17G06_20 | ecosystem: Environmental > Aquatic > Freshwater > Lake > Sediment | place: USA: Wyoming | collected...
GGCGACGAAGTCGGTCTCGCAGTTGACCTCCACCAGGACGCCCACGCGCCCGTTGTGGTGGATGTAGGACTCGATCCGGCCCTGGGCCGTGGCGCGGCCGGCCTTCTTCTCGGCGGTCGCGAGGCCCTTGGTGCGAAGGATTTCAACGGCCCTCTCGGCGTCGCCCCCGGACTCCTGGAGGGCCCGCTTGCACTCCATCATGCTCTGGCCGGTGCGCTCCCTGAGTTGCCGCACTTCTTCCGCACGGATAGCCATCTCTCGCCTCTCCTCGTGAACCGGTCCCCGCCTGGGGACGGGACGTACCCGGCTGCCCCCGGATCGACGCGCTTCTTACGGCCCGGCTGCGGGCGCGGCCGGCTCGGCGCCGGTCTTGTCGGCCTCGCCTGGCGCTTCCTGGATGGCCGGATGGGGCTTCGGCAACGGCATTTCGTGGGCCGGCCGCTCCGTGTCGGCCGGGCGCGGGGCGCCGCGGGCGCGCGGGCGGCTGGGCCCGCGCGTCAGGGCCTGGCCTTCGCCCTCGATGGCGGCACGCGCGGCGCGGTTGGCCCGGCCCTCCGCCACGGCGTCCGCCAGGTGCTTCAGGACGATCTCGATGGCCCGCATCGCGTCGTCGTTGCCCGGAATCACCACGCTGATGTCGTCCGGATTGGCCTCGGTGTCCGCCAGGGCCACCACCGGGATCTCCAGTTTCTTGGCCTCGCGGACGGCGTTTTTCTCCCGAACCGGGTCCACCACGACCAGGGCGCCCGGAAGGCGCTCCATGGTCCGGATGCCGTCGAGGTTCCGCTTCATCTTACGGTGATCGCGCAGGTGGCGGGCCTGCATCTTCTTGGACAGGGCGTTGATGGCCCCGCTGGTGACCAGTTGGTCCAGTTCGTCCAGCCGCGACATCCGCGAGCGGATGGTGCGGAAGTTCGTCAGCGTCCCGCCCAGCCACCGGTAACTGACGTACGGCATGATGCAGCGCTTGGCTTCCTGTTCAATGGCCGCGCGGGCCTGGCGCTTCGTGCCGACGAAGACGACGTCCTTGCCCTCGGCCACCAGTTTGGTCAGGAACTTTCTGGCCCGGACGATACCCTTGATGGTTTCCTTCAGGTCGATGATGTGGATGAAATTCCGCCGACCGTAGATGTAAGGCGCCATTTTCGGGTTCCAGCGGCTGGCCGGATGACCGAAATGGATTCCTGCCTCGAGCAACTCCTGCACGAGCAAATTCGCCAAATTCACGTCTCCTCTCGTTGGTTATCTCTGTACGCGCTCTCTCCATCCCAACCGGAGCACAAAGCATATTCCCTCAGCGCTGTGCTGTCAAGCCTCTAGGCGCCCGAAAAGCGATCTCACCCCTTGGCGGGCGGCATGGGGTCGCCCGGGTCGCTCCGGCCGAGCACTATCGGGGCCAGGACGCGGCAGGCGAACCGCGCGGTCGTAAAGCCCGTGTGGTCTCCCCAGTTTCCGTCGCGGATCATGCGCGGACGCCAGCCTATCTGGCGGACTTTCGTGTAGGCCTCCCGGCCGTCGGGCGGCAGGTGTTTCGGCATCCGGAACCCCACCAGCCCGGCGCACGGGGTGTGCCGGCCGTCGATCGTGCCGAACAAGGTGGTGCCGGCCGCCATCAGCCCCAGGTCGGCCCAGGAATAGGCGACGTACAGCCGCTCGCGGACTCCCCGCAAGGCGGGCGCAAGGTTGTAGTCCGGCGACAGGGCCGGCGAAAGCAGCAGCGCCCGGTCCACCTGGCAGCCGTCCGGCAAGGCCTCCAGGGCCCATGCGGCAATGCCGCCGCCCGCGGAGTGGCCGATGAGGACCACCGGCCGCCCGGGCATCCGCCGCCGGTACTCGGCGATTCGCTCGGCCAGGATTCCGGCGGCGGCACGGTTCCGCCGGTGCGCCGCCAAGTCCGCCACCCAGAACCCCAGCGGGCCCAGCGACCAGTGGTAGATGACGATGGCCGCCTCGACGCCGCCCTCGCGCAGCCCGGACCGCAGGAATCGCGGCAGCCAGTTGTAGCCCCCGACGCCGTCAAGGCTCAGGACCAGGCCTTTCTCCAGCCGCGCGTGCGAGAGGTAACGGCTCGCGTGTTGCAGGCGGCCATCCGGCCCCCAGGCGAGCGGGTCGGCCGGAATGAATCGAACGCGGGGCCGGCGGCGTGCGGCTGCGGCGCCGGCGGCCGGGCATGGCGGGCTGCCCCTCATACGGGACCTCGTCACGGGGAGGCCTCGGCAAGCACCGGCCGCAACGCCTCCAGGACGCGCGCCTCCGCGTCATCCATGGACGCGCGGATCCGGAAGCCTGCGGCCCTCTGGTGGCCGCCGCCCCCGAATGGCTCGGCCACGTGCAGGACGTCCAGGGGCGGGCGGCAACGGAGGCTCACGCGGATCTCGCCGCCGGGGGCCTCCACCAGCATCACGCCCACCTGGCTGCCGCGGACCCGCATGCACTCGTTGATGAGGTTTTCCGTGTCGTTGGTGTCGACGCCGTACTGCCGGAACATCTCCTGCGTGAGGCGCATGATGTGGACCCGGCCCCCGAAGGCGGGGCGCAGCCTCTCGACCGCGCAGCCCCGGAGCCGCATCCGCCCCAGGTCCTCGTTCAGGTAAAGCCGGTTGTAGAGGTTGCCCGGCTGCGCGCCCGCCTCCACCAGCGCCGCCGCCAGATGCAGGGTCGCCCCGTCGGTCGACGGCAGCCGGAACCAGTCGGTGTCCAGGGCGAGGCCCACGAACAGGCACGTCGCCGTCTGGGCATCCATCGCGGCGCCGCCCTCGCGCAGCAGGTGATACACGAGTACGGCGGCCGCCGGCGCCGACGGGTCCGACAGTTGAAAGTCGGCCGGCACGTCGATCGTGCGGTGATGGTCGATCACCAGCACCGGCGCGCCGGAGCGCAGCAGCGGCTCCACGCCTTCCAGTTGCTGCCACGTGCCGGCGTCCAGGATGCACACCAGGTCGGGCCGCGCGACGGCGGCCGGGTCCACGTCGCGCCCGGCCACCCGGACCGCCCCGTCGGGGTCCAGGAAGTCGTACTTCGGCGGCGGGGCCGTCGGGACGACCACCGTGACGGTCTTGCCGAGGCCCACCAGCCACCGCCGCAGGGCCGCGATGCTGCCCAGGGCGTCGGCGTCGGGCTTCACGTGCGTGGTCAGGGCGATGGACTGTGCGCGGCGAAGTTGGGCAATCGCTTCCGCATAGTCCACGGGGCGCGTCACGGTTGTTTCACTCCCCGCCAGGGCGTGTAAAACGCGAGGCTGCCGGCCGCGCTGCGCGGCCGAGCAGCCCCAGGAGTTCCGCCAGGCCGGTCATGCTTTGCTGATGCACTCGGTCGGGCACACGTCGGCGCAGGTGCCGCAGTCGGTGCACTTGGCCGGATCGATGACGTATTGCGTATCGCCCTCGCTGATGGCCTTGGCCTCGCACTCCGATTCGCAGGACCCGCACGACACGCACTCCTCGGTGATCTTGTACGCCACATCTTACTCCTTTCGCTACGCTGGGGGACCCAGCCAGGGATTCCTCAGACGCTTTCCACGCGTTCGATCTCCGGAACCTTGGCTTTCATCCGGCGTTCGACCGCCATCTTGAGGGTCATCTGGGCGCCGGGGCATCCGGCGCAGGCGCCGCGGAGCCGTACCTTGACGACCCCGCCCTCGATGCCGACCAGTTCGATATCGCCGCCGTCGCCCTGGAGGAGCGGACGGATTTCGTTGATCACGGCCTCGACTTCTTCCTTCATGGTCTTCCTCCGGGCTGCCCGCGGCCCGCCCATGCGGATCGCGGCCGCCGTGCAGTTCCGCCAATTATACGCCCGCCTCCCCTGGTGTCCACCCCGAAGTGAGGGAATACGAGCGGCGGGCTGGGAGTAGGGGGTCAGAGCGTTTTAAGATTGCGTATGTGCGCGGCGGTTCTCCTGAACCGCCGCGCCGATACGTGGAGTGCCCGACGCGGCGGGTCAGGGTACGTGTTTAACGCTGTCATTCTGAGGCCCCGTTTACGGGGCCGAAGAATCTCGCTGTTCGGACGATTGAGATTCTTCGCTCGCTACGCTCGCTCAGAATGACAGATGTTGCCGGGCACGCTAAACACGTACGGGTCAGGAGACCCACCGCGCAAAGCACCTACTGGCGCCGTACTACCAGGCGGGCGCCGCCGGGAGCCCCCCTGGCAGGGCAAGCCTGCCGTGGCTTGACCGCGGAAATCCGGGCCTCTTGACGTTTCCAGGCGGCCGCCCGCGTTACCCAGATTGCCTACTCTGCCATCTGGTGGCCGAATTTGCTTTCGTCCGCTTTTCATGTATATTTACATTGTGGCCTGTGCTTGGTGGGCGTAAGCCATGACCAAAGAGGAACTCATTCGGCGGCTGAAGATTGTGATCCTGTCGCTCGCGACGTACCTGGCCCTCTGCTAGGGGTGACGCCAGGTATGCCTGCGTGAGCGAGGCAGGGGCCTCCTGGGCCGATGCGCCCGGGAGGCTTTTTTGTTGGCGTTACTTCTTTGCGGCCAGGCTCAGCATCCCGCCGGCCAGGAGGACCTTGCGCTGCCGCGCGGAGGCCGCCAAGTGCACCTCGAACGCAAAGCCCTGCGTCATATTCCGCACCGTGAGGGTCTCGCGGCTGGCCACCGCCGCACGCAGGCCGGCCAGTTCCAGTTCATCTCCCTGGCGGATCCTGGCGGCGTCCTTCGGATTGGCGAACACGAGCGGCAGGATGCCGAAGTTCACGAGGTTCGCCTGGTGAATCCGCTCGATGCTCCTGGCGATGACCGCTCGCACGCCGAGGAACCGCGGGCACAGGGCCGCATGCTCGCGGCTGGAGCCCTGGCCGTAACTCTCGCCGCCGACGATGAAGTTGGCCTTCCCCTGGTCGCGCGACGCCGCGCACCGGCCCGCAAACGACGGGTCCACGCGGTAGAACACGTACGAGGCGTACTTGGGCACGTTGCTCCGGTAGATGGCCAGTTGCCCGGCGGGCATGATGTGGTCGGTGGTGACCTTGTCGCCCACCACCAGGGCCACGGGCCCCGACAGGCGTTCCGGCATGGCATCCATCGGCGGCGGGCCGACCAGGTTCGGACCGCGGAAGACCTTGACCTTCTTGGGGTTCTTCGCCGGCGCCAGGATCATGGAGTCGTCGATCAAGAGGCGCTTCGGCTCGCGGACCTTCGGATACCGGACCCCCAGGTCGCGCGGGTCCGTCATCCGGCCCGCCAGGGCGCACGCCACGGCCGTCTCGGGGCTTACCAGGTACACGCCGGCGGACTTGGTTCCCGAGCGGCCCTCGAAATTACGGTTCGAGGTGCGGACGCTCACCGCGCCGGTCTGCGGCGCCTGGGCCGCGCCGATGCAGAAACCGCACGCGGCCTCGTCGATCCGGGCCCCGGCGGCAATCAGGTCGTACAGGGCATCCGTCCGCGCGAGGTTCTCCAGCACCTGCCGCGAGCCGGGGGCCACCACCAAACTCACTTCCGGCCGGCAGGTGCGGCCCGCGAGCAGCGCCGCCGCCGTCAGGAGGTCCCGCATGCCGGAATTCGTGCAACTGCCGATGCACACCTGGTTCACCGCCACGGGACCGACCTGGCGGACGGTCTTCACGTTGTCGGGCGAGTGCGGGCAGGCGGCCATCGGCTCGACCTTGGCCAGGTCCAGTTCGATGATGCGGTCGTACGTTGCGCCGCGGTCGGCCGCCAGGCGGCGCCAGGCCTTCGCCCGGCCCTGGACCCGCAGGAACGCCCGCGTCACCTCGTCGCTCGGGAAAACGCTGGTGGTCACGCCCAGTTCGGCCCCCATGTTGGTGATGGTGGCCCGCTGGGGGACGCTCAGGGTCCGCACGCCCGGGCCGCCGTACTCGACGGCCCAGCCCACGTTGCCCTTGGTCGTCAGGATCGAAAGCAGTTTCAGAGAGACGTCCTTGGCGGTGACGAACGGCCGCAGTCTGCCCGTCAACCGGACCAGCAGCACCTTGGGGCAGGCCAGGTAGAACGGCTGCCCGGCGATGGCCAGGGCCACGTCCAGGCCGCCCGCCCCGATGGCGATCATGCCCGCCCCGCCGCACGTCGGCGTGTGGCTGTCGGCCCCCAGCAGCGTCCGGCCGGGCACGCTGAACCGCTCCAGGTGCACCTGGTGGCAGATGCCGTTGCCCGGCCGCGAAAAGTACATGCCGTGCCTGGCCGAGAACGTCCGCAGGAACTCGTGGTCGTCGGCGTTCTCGAAAGAGAGTTGCATCATGTTGTGGTCCACGTAGTTGACCGACACCTGGGTGGCCGGCCGCGGGGCGCCCATGGCCTCGTATTCCATCATGGACATGGTGCCGGTGATGTCCTGCGTCAGGGTCTGGTCGATGCGGATGCCGATGGGCGTTGCGGCCTTGAGTTTGCCCTCCGCCAGGTGGGCCGCAAGGATCCGGTAAATCAGCGTCTTGGCCATAAAGTGCCTTTCTGGGAATCCGCACGCCACGCACGCGCGACGGGCACGGGCCCGAAGGCTCGCGAAACCCAGGGTCTTCCTCCGCCCCTTTGTCCCTGTGTCCCTTCGTCCCTTCGCCGTGGGCGGATTATAGGGGCAGGGCGGAGGGCACTCAAGCGAAAGCCGCAGGGTGGCGGCGGAGGGGTCTCCGGCATGGCAGGGGAGTCGGAATTGCCGGCGTGATGGTCCGGCGCCGGAGCCCTGTATCCTTCGGCTCCGGTATTGACTGCCCCCTGGCGCGGCTACTTCTTCTGGACCGCCCAGAGATAGTTCTTCGACGTGACGAAGAGCGTCCCGTTGGCGGCAACCGGAGAAGCCCACACCGGCGCGCCAACGTTGACCTTGCCGATGGGGTTCAACTCCTTGCCTGCGGCCAAGACGACCAGGCCCTTGTCGGTGGGCATGTAAACTTTGCCGTCGGCCACCAGGGCGGAGCCCCAGACCTTGGAATGGGTCTCGTGGAAGAGAGAAGAGTTTGCCCGTCTCGGCGTCGAGGCAGTGCAGGCGTCCCGCAACGTCGGCGCAGTAGACCAGGCCGCCGGCGATGGACACGGTCGAGAGGCTGCGGTCGAGGCCCCCGTACGGGACCTTGCCGCCTTGGGTGATGTCGCCGGACTTGGTGGCGTCGATGCACCAGAGGGCCCCGCGGCCGCGGCCGGGGCGGCGACGGGTCCGCGAACCTCACCGAACAACTCGCTGGCAGTGCGGTCAGGTTACAGAGATTGCGCCCGCCTGTCACGCAGGATTTTGCGCGCGGGATTCAGCGGGTCTGACCTCTTTTTCTGGCAACCCGAAGAAGGCTGTCATTCCGAGCGAGCGAAGCGAGTCGAGGAATCTCGCCGTGCGGAGGCACACCCGGTGTGCCCCACGGCGAGATTTCTCGCCTCGGTCGCCGAGGCGACCTCGCTCGAAATGACAACGCTCTTGCGATTGCCGGAAAAAACAGTCACACCCGATTCCGCGCGTGTTCAGCGCCTCTGGCGCGATGCGCCGCGGCTGGCTCGCCCGGCGGTCGCGGGTGCGCTTTGGCGCGAGGTTTTGGTGGACGGCGTGCGGCCGGGCGGGTAAAAACGTCTCGGCGGCCCGCGAGGGCGGCGGGCAGCGCATTGTCAGGCAGGCGAGCAGCCGGCGCGTCTCGGCTATTTCGGGAGACCTCCGATGCGGCAAGTCCACGGATGGACGGGCGGCGCAGTCCTGGTGCTGGCGGCGTTCCTGGCGGCGGGGTGCGAGCCGCGGAAGGCCGCGAGGGGCGGGACCCCGGCCCTCCGTTCCGCCGACGCGGCCTGGGCGCAGGGCTTGGGCATGGCGCGGCAGGCGTTCGGAACCACGCCCGACGGCGAGGCCGTGGAGTTGTTCACGCTCGACAGCGGCCTCGGCCTGCGGGTCAGCCTGATCAACTACGGCGCCACCCTCACGGCGGTGGAAGTGCCGGACCGCGCGGGCAAGCCGGCAAACGTGTGCCTCTATGTTGATACCCTTGAGCAGTACCTCGAGGGGGCCCCGTCGGGCGCCGTCATCGGCCGCTATGCCAACCGCATCGGCGGGGCGACGTTCTCCATCGACGGCACCGTGTACCGCGTGACGCCGAACGCCGGCCCCAACCACATCCACGGCGGCCGCCGCGGCTTCGACAAGGTCGTCTGGAAGGCCGATGCCGTCTCGGGCGCTGACTGGGTGGGCGTACGCCTCTCGCACACCAGCCCCGACGGCGATGAAGGCTACCCCGGAACCGTGCGGGCCACCGTGACGTACGCCGTGACGGCCAGCAATGAACTCCGCATGGAGTACACCGCCACCACCGACAAGCCCACCGTCGTCAACCTGACGAACCACGCGTACTGGAACCTGGCCGGGGCAGGGCAGGGCGACGTTCTGGGGCATCAGTTGACGGTCAACGCCGACCGCTACCTTCCGGCCGATGCAGCGCTCATTCCGTCGGGCAAAATGAAAAGCGTGGCGGGCACGCCCCTGGATTTCCGCCGGCCGCAGACCATCGGCGCACGCATCGGCGAACTCCCTGAGACGCGTGGCTACGACCACTGCTACGTGCTCAACAGGAAGTCGCCGGGGGAACTCTCGCTGGCGGCCCGCGTGGTCGAGCCTGTCGGCGGCCGCGCGATGGAGGTATGGACGACGTACCCGGGCGTGCAACTCTACACGGCCAACCACCTCAGCGGCACGTTGAAGGTCGGCGACCGGGCGTACGAGAAGCACGGCGCGCTGTGCCTGGAGACGCAGTACTTCCCCGATTCGCCGAACAAGCCACAGTTCCCCTCGCCGGTCCTGCGGCCGGGCGTGATCTACCGCCACGTGACGGTCCACAAGTTCAGCGTGGAGTAGGGCAGGTGCAGGACGCGCTGGGGGCAGAGCGCCAAGCCGGGCCCAATGGCCAATAACCAAGCCTCAATGCCCAATCAAACGACAGACTTCAAACAACAATGACATCCGCCGCCGACGGCGGCCCTCTTGGGGTCATTGCTGTTTTTGCCCCTTGCTGTTTGATTGGTCATTGGTGTTTGGTCATTGGTCATTTCGCCGTCAGGCGATCTCCGGGTACTTCCACGGTGCGCGGTACTCGCGGCGGAGCAACTTCGTGGCCTCCGGGTCGCCGATAATCTGCTCCTTCTCGCCGTCCCACTGGACGCTGCGGCCGAGTTTCAGCGAGAGCATGCCCAAGAGGGCCATGTTGGTCGAGCGGTGGCCCAGTTCGATGTCGCACGCCGGGCGGCGGCCGGTGGCGATGGCGTCCAGGAAGTCGGCCCACAGTTCCTTGATGTTCTGGTCGTCGGGCTTGTTCAGTTGCGGGTCCACGTGGAGGGGGGACTTGCCGCGGCCGGCGGGGTAGAACGTCCAGCCGTCCTGCCACCCCAGGTGCAGCGTGCCCTCGGTGCCGTAGAAGTAGCAGCCGATGTCGTGTTTCTCGGCGTTGTTGGCGGCGTACTGGCGGTGCTCCCATTCCACGATGAACGAATCGAACTTGTACTGGACGGCCTGGGTGTCCGGGGCGTCGGTGTTGTCCTCCTTGATGAACCGGCCGCCGGTGGACGAGACCATCCGGGGGTACTTCTCATCGGTGCACCAGAGGACCTGGTCCATCCAGTGGATGCCCCAGTCGCCCAGTTGCCCGTTGGCGTAATCGAGAAAGGCGCGGAACCCTTTCGGGTGGATGCGCTTGTTAAACGGGCGAAGGGGCGCCGGGCCGCACCAGAAATCCCAGTCCAGGCCGGCGGGCGGGTCGGAATCGGGCTCCTTCTTTCCCGGCCCGCCGCCGTAATGGACGAACGCGCGGACCATGCCGATCTTGCCCGCCTTGCCTTCCTTCAGGAACTGGCGGGCCGAGATGTTGTGCGGCGAGACCCTCCGGTGCGTGCCCACCTGGACCACGCGGTTGGCGGCCCGGGCGGCATTGACCATCGCGCGGCCTTCCATGAGGGTGTGGCCGATGGGCTTCTCGACGTACACGTGGGTCCCGGCCTTGACGGCGGCGATCGTGGCCAGGGGATGCCAGTGGTCGGGCGTGGCCACGATGGCGATCTCGGGCTTTTCGCGATCCAGGAGTTCGCGGTAATCCTTGTACTTCTTGGGGGCCTGGCCGGTGCGCTTTTCGATGTCGGCCGCGGCGGGGGCCAGTTGGTTCTCATCCACGTCGCACAGGGCGACGACCGTGGACTGGCCGGCCTCGACGGCCACGTGCAGGATGTTCATGCCCCACCATCCGGAGCCGATGAGGGCGGTGCGGTGCTTCTTGCCTGCCTTTTCGGCCCCGTGGACGGCCGGGCCGGTTGCGGCGGCCGCGCCGGCGGGCCAGTACGCCCGTCCGTACTGGACGGCGGCTGCGGCGATCAGAAAACTTCGGCGCGAGAGTTTCATGAGCGTTCTCCCGGAATGTGAAGCGACAGGGGTCCTTGTGCGTTGTAGCGCGGGGCCTTGTGCCCCGCGCATCGAAACACGCGGCCGTACGGCCGCGCTACGATCTCCTATCGTGCGCCGACCCACTGAAGGAACTTCCGCCGCGCATCCCGCAGGGGCGCTCCGACGAGGCGGTGAAGGCTCAGGAACCACGGTCGCCGCTGGCCGGCGGCGAGTTCCTCGGGCGTCACCAGGTCCGGCCGGTACAGGCGCTTCAGTTTCCGCGCGTGGTACAGATCGGCCTCCTGGAACATCGTCAGCAGGCGGCGCTTGAGGCGGCCCACGGGGCCCCACGACCGCCGCGGGGCCCAGGAAATCTGGAAATCAATCAGCACCGGCCGCCCGCCGGTCCCCACCAGAACGTTGTCGGGCTTATTCATGTCGATATACGCCATGCCGCGCGCATGCAGCGCCCGCACCAGCGCCTCCAGGCGGTCGAAGAAATCGTCGGGCAGGCGGTCCTTCTGGTCCAGGAGGTCGTTGCCCGGGACCCAGGCGTGGGCAAACGCGCTTCGGCCCACGCGGCCCAGGAGGCGCGGCACGCTGTCGAGGTCCGCCAGCAGCCGGTAGTGGCGGACCTCGCGGTCGGCCATCAGGCGGCCGGCCCATTCCAGCGGAACGCCCAGCCACGGATCGGTGTGATAGTGCTTCAGGCAGGCGGCCTCGCCGTCCGGGCCGCGGTACCGCGCGGTTACGGCGAAGAAATCGTGCTTCAGGACCTTCTCCAGCGTGTACGTGCGGCCGGCGATGGTGAAGGAATCCCGCGCCCACTTGCCGCGCAGGATCCGTTTCGGCACACGGCCTTGCTCTTTGCGCGCCATGTCGTGCCCCGAACTGGCACAGCCGAGGGCGGCTGTGCCACAGGTCTGTGGCACGCCCGCCCCCGGGCGTGCAACGGGGCATCGTAACAGGAGGTTGCCACTTCGGCAAGTCGTGTGCCACGGCCGGCTTCTCACGGCCTCGCAGCAGGTGCGGCGGCCGGTTCGCGCCCGAGGTCGTAGCCCCATTCCCACGGGTCGGGCAACTCGTCGCGGAACTCCACGTGCCCCCCGGCAAACAGGTAATTCGCGCCGCTGCCCGCCTCGTCGGCAAAGGCGGCCGAGGCCCGGTGCGGGTGCCACTCCCACCGCTCCACCAGGCCGCTGGTGCGGAAGGCGATGTTGTACTGGCTGCCCACGGTCTGCCCCGACGTGCCGCAGAAGAGGAGGATGCGGCTTTCCAGGGCCGGGAACTGCCGCCGCTGGTCCGCCAGGGTCGTGCAACTGGCCAGGCCGCTGTAGTCGGAGTCGCCGTGCGTGCCCCAGGAGCAGCCGGCCTGGCGGCGCATGTCGTCGGCGGTGCGGAAGAGGATGACGTTGAGGCCGTAACTTTCGGGCGGCGCACCCAGGAGGGTCGCACTCGCGCGCTTCTCGGTCGCCACGACCTCCTCGCCGCGCAGGCTTCTCTTCGGGTCGCTCGGGCAGGTGTAAACGTCCAGCGTCTTCAGGTACGGCCAGAGGACGATGCTCCAGTGCGGCCCGGGCTGGCCCCAGTTGGCGGCAGGGCGGGGCGGCGCTCGGGCCAGGCCCGTGGCGTCCTGAATCTGCCTGAAGAGCGGCTGCGGCACGTCCTCCGGCCGGCTCGTGAGCATCGGCGGCCACGCGCCGCCCGAGTCCGTCAGGTATTGCCGGTACGCCGTTCCGACCTGCCGCAGGTTCGTCTGGCAGCGGAGCATCCAGGCCACGCCGATGGCCTCGGCCAGCCCCGCCAGCAGCAGCGCCGCGAGGATGGCGATGATGGCGATGACCAGCAGGAGTTCCACAAGCGTGAAGCCGCCCGCCCGGCGCCGGAAAAGGGGACGGCCCCCGTTTCGCAACGGCGCGAAAAGAGGCCACTCCCCTTTTCCGCGGCGGCGCGGAGGCAATCGGCGCGGCATCAGGGCACCAGGTACGCGTCGGTGAGCGAGCGGGGGAGGTTCAGCGGGTCGTCGGCCCGGCCGGCCTGGGGCGTGTAGATGTTGTCGGGCGTGCCGTCGGGCTCGCCCGGAATGCCGCACAGGGGCGTGTCGTGCCACTCCACTTCGCCGCCCAGGTAAAGGACGTTCTGTCCGGCCCCGTGGTGGTTGAGGCTGTTGGCCTCCGGCTGCTTATCGGGCGAAACGATGGGCTGGCGCACGAGGTCGGTCCGCATGTAAGGGTTCCGGTCGGCCAGGACTGGCAGGTTGCCCGGGTGCACGAAGATGTTCGTCGTGGCGTTGCGCGGGTCGTAGCCTTTGATGTCGGTGTTCGGGTGCCCCAACTGGTTCTGGTAGGAGTACGAGCACCGGCCTGCGGCCACGCGGCGGAGGAAGAGGTCCTCGGCGGGCGCCGCGCGGCTGGTCTGGGGCGACAGGGCCACGAACCCCATGACGGCGGGGTCGGCGGCGGCGTTCAGGCTCGCCCGGTCCGGCGTGGCCGGGCACGCGAACTGGCGCGCGTCGGCGTATCCTTCGCGAACGAGAATCCAGAGGTTGGCCTGGTTGCCCACGTCGCGGGCGTGGGGCCAGTTGCACGTGCCGGGGGCATTGGCGCGGCTGACGAAGTGGCGGCCGTCGGCCGGCGGCAGGCCGCCCACGGGCGATGCCGCGCCCGAGTCCGGCAGGAACCCGTCGTGGTCGTACGCGTACAGGGTCAGCGCCTGGCCCAGGCAGGCAAGGTTGGCGGCACACACGGTGCGGTCGCCCGCGTCCTTGGCTTCGGTCAGCGCGGATAGCAGCAGGGCCGTGAGGCAGAGCGTGCTACCGATTGCGGCCAGCATCTCGGTCAGCGTGAAGGCCCGATGGGCACGCATGCGCCGGGTTCCGGATCGGGAAACCCCCCCGCTGTGACACCCTCCTGGCACAGGCATTGTCGCGCGGCTGGCCGACGCAAGCAAATCTTTTTTTGGCGCCGGGGGGCCGCTGTCGCGCCTTGATTTATCGGCCCCCGCGTTTATCATGGCGTGCCGCAAACGCGCCGCCCGTCGGCGGAGGGGATATGGGTTATGGGTCAGCCCATTGGGATTTTCGATTCCGGCCTGGGGGGCCTGACGGTGGTCCGGGCCATCCGCCGCAGGCTTCCGGCCGAGTCGATCGTGTACTTCGGCGACACCGCCCGCGTGCCGTACGGCACGAAGAGCGGCGAGACGGTGGCCAGGTTCGCGGCGGAGGACTGCGAGTTCCTCTGCCGGTACGAGCCGAAGTTCATCGTCGTGGCGTGCAACACGGCCAGCGCCGCGGCGTTGCCGACGCTGAGCCGCCGGTTCCGCCTGCCCATCCTGGGGGTGATTGAGCCGGGGGCCCGCGCCGCCGAGAGCGTCTGCGACGGCCGGCCCATCGGCATCCTGGGCACCGAACGCACCATCGCCAGCGGCGCCTACCGCCGCGCGATTGAGCGCCGCATCCCCGGCGCACGCCTCGTGGAGAAGGCCTGCCCGCTGCTGGTGCCCCTGGTGGAGGAGGGCCGCGGGCCGCACGACCCCGTCGTCAAGGCCGTCCTCCAGGAGTACCTTCGGCCCATGATCGAGGCCGGGGTTGGCTCGGTCGTCCTGGGCTGCACGCATTACCCGCTCATCAAGGAGGGGATTGCCGACGCGCTGGGCCCCGACGTGCACCTGGTGGACTCGGCCGAGGCCGTGGTCGAGGAGGTGGCGTACCTGCTGACGACGTACGGCCTGCTGGAGCCTTCGGGCCGGGGCGGCATGCGGCTGTTCGTCAGCGACAACCCGGAACGGTTCCAGGTGGTGGGCCGGCGGTTTCTCGGCGAGGACATCCCGCCGGTCACCCACGTGTCGCCGGAAGATTTTTTCGGCGGGCCGCCTTGCGACGGCGGGCCGCCCTGCGACGGCACACCGGAGGAAGGCGCGTGAACCGATTCGCGTGGGCGGCGGCAGGGGCGGTCCTGCTTGCCGCGGGGTGCGGCGGCCAGGCGGGCACCCCGTGGCGGGAGAAGTTTTTTCCGCCCTCGACCGCCGTCCAGTTGATGCGCATCGAAAGCGATCAGGCGGATGTCCGCCGCGAGGGTCTCCAGGCCGTTGCGGCCGACGCCTCGGCCCGACGCCTGCCGGCCGTCATCAAACTGTTCTGCGTGGTGGCCCGCAACGACCGCGACTCCATGGCGCGCGCGGCCGCCGTCCAGGGCCTCGGGCGAATGGAGGGCGAGGAGGTCGTTGCCACCCTGGGGTACGTGGCCACGCACGATGAAAGCCCGTTTGTCCGGGCCGATGCGGCCGGGTCGCTCGGCCGCCAGGCCGACGCGGCGGCCGTGGCCCCGCTGGCCGAGGTGCTCCAGGGCGACCGCATGGCCGACGTTCGAGTGGCGGCGGCGGAGTCGCTCCGGCAGTTCAAGGACAAGGCCGCCGCACGGGCCCTCCTGGCCGCCCTCAACGATTCCAGCCTCGCCGTCTCGTGCAAGGCCTGGGAGAGCCTGCGCTACATGACCGGCCAGAACATGCCCCGCCAGGCGCAGCCGTGGGAGGATTTCCTGGCGACTGCCGCGGACCCCTTTGAGCAGTACGGTAAGCCGCCGCCGACGCCCAGGGGCGAGAACCAGCGCCCCCAGTTCACCAAAGGGGTCATGGAGTCTATCCGCGACCTCTTCTCCAAGGATGTGGCCGAGCAGGAACTCCAGTAGCCGCGGGGTTGTGCCCATGAACGCCTGCCTCTTTGACGGCCGCGCGGTTCGCCTGGACAGGGCGTACCCGGAGCCCGTGCCCACGGCGGGCGAGGTCCGCGTGCGCGTGCTCCTGGCGGGCGTCTGCCGCACCGACCTGGAGATCGTCAAGGGCTACATGCGTTTCGCGGGCGTCCTGGGTCACGAGTTTGTCGGCGTTGCGATGGACTCACCGCTGGCGGGCCGGCGCGTGGTCGGAGAAATCAACTGTCCCTGCGGCGGCTGCGACCTGTGCGCTGCGGGCCTGCCCACGCATTGCCGGCGCCGGACGGTCCTCGGCATCGCCGGCCGCGACGGCGCGTTTGCCGAGCGCCTCATCCTGCCCGAAAAGAACCTGCACGAGGTGCCCGATTCCGTGGGCGACCGCGCGGCCGTCTTCGCCGAGCCGCTGGCCGCCGCCATCCAGATCGGCCGGCAGGTGGAGTTGAAGCCCGGCACGCGGGTCGTCGTCCTGGGCGACGGGCGCCTGGGGCAACTGGCGGCCCAGGTGCTCCGGGCGTGGCGCATGGCCCCCATGGTGGTCGGCAAGTCCGATGCGAAACTGGACATCCTCGCGTCGCTCGGCATCGCCTGCATCCACGCGGACAATGCGCGGCCTGCCCGCAATGCCGCCGTGGTCGTCGAGTGCACCGGCACGGCCGACGGACTCGCGATGGCCATGCGGTTCGTCCGGCCTCGCGGCACGATCGTCCTGAAGAGCACGGTGGCCGACACGGCGGGGCTGGACCTGGCGCCGCTCGTCGTGGACGAGATCACGGTGGTCGGCTCGCGCTGCGGCCCGATGGCCGAGGCCGTGGCGATGCTGGCCGCAGGGCAGGTCCAGGTCGAGCCGCTCATCACGGCCGAGTACCGGCTCGACGATGCGCCGCAGGCGCTGGAGGCGGCCGCGCGGCCGGAGGCCATCAAGGTCTTGATTCGCTGTTCTGGTTAGCCCTACAGCGCCATTGGCGCGGCGGGTCTCCGGACCCGCCGCGCAAGCCGCGTTTGCGGGCCTGTAATCGCGTTCCTTTCGCGCGGTGGGTCCGGAGACCCACCGCGCAAATGTTCAAGTTGGCTGTAGGATTAGGCGCCTGGCTTGCCGGGCGCGTGTTCGTGTTGAGGATGTCGGCCATGGGCAAAGACTTAGCGGTGGTGCTTGCCTCGGGCGGCATGGATTCCTGCGTCGCTGCGGCGTGGGCGGCCGCGCGGTACCGGCTGGCCATGCTCCACGTCAATTACGGCCAGCGGACCGAGGCGAAAGAATTGGAGTGCTTCAGGAAGATCGCCGCGCATTTTCGCGCGGAAAAGTCTCTGGCCGTCGACGCCCCGTACCTGGGGCAGATCGGCGGCAGCGCGCTGACGGACCGCCGCATCCCCGTCCCGCCCGACGAAACGCCGGGCGAGGTCCCCGCCACGTACGTCCCGTTCCGCAACGCCAACCTGCTGGCCATCGCCGCGGCCTGGGCCGAGACGATTGGCGCGGGGCGCATCGTCATCGGCGCCGTCGAGCAGGACGCCCCCGGCTATCCCGACTGCCGGCCGGCGTTCTACGAGGCGGCCAACCGCCTGATTGAACTCGGGACGCGGCCCGAGACGCACATCACGGTTGAAACGCCCCTGATCGCCCTCCAGAAGGCGGATGTTGTCCGGTTGGGCCTGGCGCTGGGGGCGCCGTTTGAACTCACCTGGTCGTGCTACCAGGGCGAGGCCGCGCCGTGCCGCGATTGCGCCAGTTGCCGCCGGCGCGAGGAGGCGTTCCGCGAGGCAGGCGTCCCGGACCCGCT